>Ga0302320_10022150_pt1 | contig 12565 bp, 14 predicted proteins | sample Bog_T0_3_FD_202130 | JGI IMG/M metagenome (GOLD analysis project Ga0302320, IMG submission 202130) | Peat permafrost microbial communities from Stordalen Mire near Abisko, Sweden - Bog_T0_3 | ecosystem: Environmental > Terrestrial > Soil > Wetlands > Peat | place: Sweden: Abisko, Stordalen Mire...
TTGGGTCGCTCGCCGGGTTATCGCACCGCGCTCGTTCCCCCTAAAAGTGGACCAGCGCCATCAAACGAAATGCTTTATCCGAAATTGGCTTCGTTCGTAATACTTCGCCCAGGCCCTGTGCAACGATCAATGCCCGCCCAACTGCCTGCTATCATAAAGTAGTATGCGGATCTTGCTGTTCAGCGGGAAGGGCGGCGTCGGCAAGACGAGCCTGGCCGCCGCCACCGGCGTCCAACTCGCCCGCCTCGGCTATCGCACCCTCGTCATGAGCGTTGACCCCGCCCATAGTCTGGCCGATTCCTTCGACCTCGAAACCAGCCTATTTCACGAAACCACCGGCGACCCTTTCCCCATAAGCGATAAGCTCGCCATCCACGAAGTCAACATCCAGAAGGAAATCAAGCGGCACTGGCGCGAAATCTCCGCCTATGTCATCTCCGTGCTGCGCACCACCGGCATCAGCGACGTGGAAGCCGAAGAGTTGGCCATCTTGCCCGGCATGGAAGAACTCAGCGCCATGATGTGGGTCAATCAGTTCCGCCGCGAGCAGCGTTACGACGTCATTGTCCTCGATTGCGCGCCCACTGCCGAGTCCATGCGCTTCGTCAGCATGCCCACCACCCTCGATTGGTATATGAAGCACATCTTCCCCTTTCAGCGGACCGTGCTCAAGGCCGTGCGCCCTCTCGCCAATCGGGTTTCGCCCGTCGAACTCCCCACCGACAAGTACTTCGCCAATATCCAGGACCTCTTCGGCAAGCTCGACGGAATCGACGAACTGCTTGAAAATCCGCGCACCACCAGCGTCCGCCTGGTCACCAACCCCGAAAAAATGGTGCTGCGCGAAACCCAGCGCGCCTTCGTCTACTTCTCGCTGCACGGCCTTACCGTGGATGGCATCATCGTCAACCGCGTGCTGCCCGAGACCATCACCGATTCTTTCTTCTCCGAGTGGCGCGAATCCCAGCAGCGCGTCCTCGCCGAGATCGACGCCTACTTCGCACCCGTGCCCGTCAGGCATGTGCCCCTGTTCACCCATGAAGTGCTCGGCGCCGAACGCCTCCAGGAACTGGCCCGCGCCCTCTATGCCGATGACGAAGATCCCGCCGCTGTGACGCGCACCGAAGCGCCCTATACTTTCACCAAGCGCGACGGCCATTACGAGGTGCGCTTGCAGTTGCCCTTCGCGGTGAAGGGCGAAGTCGGATTGTTCAAAAAGGGCGACGAATTGATCGTCCAGATCGGGACCCTGCGCCGCCATATCGGACTGCCCACTTCCATGGCGGCCCTTTCGCCCGCGCACGCCAAGTTGGAGAATAAGATGTTGACCGTGGAAATGAGGGAGAATTGATTATGCCAGACGAAAAAACGAACGTTGATGCTCCGGGCTGTTTCTACTGTCTGAATGTGAAGCCCTTCTTCCGGAAGGCCTGGTCCGACGCCGGCAAGGACCATTTCCGCAACGCGCGCATGGAGTTTCTGAAAGGCGTGCGCAGCATGGTCGACGAGCGCATCGGCAACCTCGCGCGGCATGAATCCAAGGGCACCCACGTCACCGTGGAGTAGAATGACCGGCCCTGCTCTGAAAATCCTCGTCATCGACGTGGGAGGCACGCACGTCAAAGTCCTGGCCACCGGCCATAAGACGTTCCTCGAATTCCCTTCCGGCCCGAAGATGACTCCCCGGAAGATGGTGGCTGGGGTGCGCAAAGCCGTCGAAGGCTGGGAGTACTCGGTGGCATCTATCGGTTATCCGGGGCCCGTCGTACATGGCAGGCCGGTCGCCGAGCCGCATAACTTAGGGCACGGCTGGGTCGGCTTCGATTTTAAGAAAGCGCTCGCCTGTCCCGTTAGGATACTCAACGACGCCGCAATGCAAGCCCTCGGCCACTATGAAGGTGGGCGCATGTTGTTCCTCGGGCTCGGCACCGGGCTCGGCTCGGCCCTCATCGTCGATGGCGTGCTCGAGCCTATGGAATTGGCCCACCTGCCTTATAAGCATGGCCGCACTTATGAGGATTACATCGGTATCCGCGGCCTGAAGCGGCTGGGTAAGAAGAAGTGGCGGGAGTGCGTCTTCGATGTCGTGGCACGGCTCAAGGCTGCGCTCGAAGCCGACTATGTGGTTCTTGGCGGCGGCAATTCCAAGGTCTTAAAGAAACTCCCGCCCGGCGCGCGCCTGGGCGACAACGCCAACGCTTTCCGCGGCGGCTACCGCCTATGGCGCGAACCCGCCGAACGTCACAAGAAGATATGATGCTTCCGAGGACTGTCCCCATGTTGCGATCCGTTTCCACCTCCGGTCTGTTGTTAATCGCTCTGGCTGCCGGCGCGTTCGCAGCCGACATCACCGGCCAGTGGAAAGGTCCGTTGGGAGATACCGGCGTCGACGTGGTGCTCAACCTGAAATCCGACGGCGCCGCCATCACCGGCACTATGTCGGATTCCGAAGGCAAACCGCGGCCTATCTCCAAAGGCTCGCTCGATGGCGGCAAAATCTCGCTGACTGTGGCCTCCGAATACCAGGGCAACCCCATCACCCTCCTGGTCACCGGGACGGTTTCCGGAGACACCATGACTCTCAGGATTCAGACCGAGGATGGCGCCTGGGGCGTCGACGCCGTGGTCAAGCGTTCGTCTTAGGCTTTCTCGGCAGTACTCTCTGCGGATCGAGCAGGTGCTTCGGCTCGTAGAGACTGCGCGACCATTTCCGCCCCGCATCGAAGCGCACTCCGGCAAAATAGCCGATCTCGTTTTGTTCGCAGTACATCACCTGCCCCCGAAACTTGTAGCGCCCCAGGGTCAGGCAGATGCGGACCCCGGCCCGGACCGGTTGCTCGAATTGCACGCACGCGCCCGAGCCGGAGATGTCTTCCAGGTTCCCCATCAGGTCCACGGGTTCGGCGCCTTCCAGCCGCACTTTGATCAGGTCCGAACACCACCACCGCGGTTCAGCGCGCCGCTCCCTCATGCGGAATGCGGCCTACCGCCCAAATTCGTCTTCAAATTCGGCGATCTTTCCCAGCCTGCGCTTGTGCCTCTCGGCCCCTGAGAAGCGCGCCCCAATGTACCTCTTCACCAGTTCCACGGCCAGGTCCGGACCCACCACGCGCGCGCCCAGGCACATGATGTTGACATCGTCGTCTTCCACCGATTGATGCGCCGAAAACGGGTCGTGACAAGTCGCCGCCCGAATGCCCTTGAACTTGTTGGCCGCCACGCAGGCCCCGGCGCCGCTGCCGCATAGCAGAATGGCCCTGTCGGCGCGCCCTTGCAGCACGGCTTCCGCCGCGGCTCGCGAATAATCCGGGTAGTCGACCGGCGCAGTCGAATCCGTGCCCAGATCTGCGGTTTCATGCCCCAACTTGCTCAATTCCTCGAGAATTCGCGCCTTCAGCGGGAACCCCGCGTGATCGCTTGCCACGGCTACCTTCATGGATTCCCATCATAGCGCTATACTGCCAGTGTGGCGCCGTGAGAATTTTGGACCGGAGTGGCGTCTAATACATATGCATCCTGGCATACTTCTTATCGCGCTGGGCGTCCTCGCTGTTGCGGGCCGCGCGCAGCCCTCCGCCTCCGTGAGTGGCCCGGTGACCGGCTTCGTCTTCGACGCGCAGTTGGGCGCGGTGCGGCCGATGTTGGGCATCCCCGGCGCCGCTTACCTGGGCGCGGTTGCGGCCCCAGGATTAGTTGCCGCTTCCGTTGCCCCGGATGGCTCCGCGGCACTCGCCGTGCGGCGCGGCGGCGCGTTGCTGCTTTACAACGGTCTGCGTGGCCCGGCGCCCGTTGCTCTGGCTCTCTCGGGATCTATCGCCGGGGCGGACTTCTTCGCCTGGAGCGCCGATAGCAGCGCCGCGGCGGTTTTTTCCTCGGGCTCAGGCCAAGGGCAAATGCTTACCGGTCTGCCCCAATCGCCGGTGGCGTCCTCGGCCATCGATCTGTCGAGCCTCGCCGGCCGGGTTACCGCACTGGCTTTCGACGGACAACGTTTAATCGTGGGAGTTTCATCGGCTGAATCGGGCGGCATCTATATCGCCGGCGCTTCCTCCGGCATCGAGCGCATCGCACCCGCTGCCAGTCCCTCCGCCATCGTCCTAGCCGGCGCCGCCCTCTATTTCGCCGACAGCCAATCCCAGCAGATTTTCCAGGTGCGGAATTATGCCGGCGCGGCGGCTGCTCTGGTGTTTGCCAGCGACAGTAGCATCAGTTCCCCGGCTGGGCTGCAAGTCTCCGCCGACGGGCAGCGCCTCTACGTGGCCAACGCCGGAAGCCGAAAACTGGCAGTTTACGACATCCCTTCGCAGTCGCCCGGCCAAACCCTGGACTTGAACTTTACCCCGACGCGGCTCGACCGCTTCGGCGACCCTGCCGTGTTCTTGATGAATGGCACCGGCCAGGGTCCGCTCTATGTCGCGCGCGATGGCGGCCCAGGAAAAGCGGCGGTGTACTTCGTGCCGTCGCCCGCCAAGCCCCATCCTCCCAAGGCGCCCGTTCGCCCCCTGTAGCTTATAACGTGGCAACCCGCCGCTGCACCAGCAGGAAATAAATTCCCACGGCCACCAACAGCAGGCCATTGACGGCCAGCACGCGCGGCGCGGAGTAGATCGGAACCAGCCATCCGGTCACCAGACTGCCCAGCGGCATGCCGCCTCGAAACGCGAGGTTATACACGCTCATCACCCGCCCGCGCATTTCGTTGGGCGTGATCAGTTGGACCAAAGAACTCACCATCGAGAAGACGCCCATCATCGCCGCGCCCGAAAGAACCAATAGCGCGCCGCTCAATACAATCGACTTGGAAACGGCGAATCCCGCGATGGCGCCGCCCAGCAGCAGCAGCGTCAGCAGCGCAATCTGCCCTTTGTTCTTGACGTCGCCGAGCGCCGCCACGATCAATGCCCCCGCCACCGACCCAACTCCCGAGCACGACAGCAGGATGGTGAAGGCCGTCGGCCCACGGTGGAATACGTCCTTGGCGAAGACCGGCAGGAAGGTGAGCGTCGGGATGGCCAGCGCCGTCATGCAAAACGCCAGCGCGATCAGCCCCACCATGGCCCCTTGCTTGCGCACGAACCCGATGCCTTGCTTCACGCCGGTCAGGATGGATTCGTTGGTTTTCGGCGGCGCGAACTGAACCGTCAGCATCAGCAGCGAGATAATTACCGCCACGAACGACAGTCCATTGAGCCCGAAACACCACGCCGCGCCCAACCCGGTAAGCGCCAAGCCACCCAGCACGGGGCCGATGACACGCGCCAGGTTGAACTGGATGGAATTGAGCGCGATGGCGTTGGGCAGGTCTTCCTTTTCCACCAGCATCGGCACCAGCGCCGAATACGCGGGACCGCCGAATGCCTGCGCGCAGCCCACCACGAAAGACAGAGCCAGGATGTGCGGTACCTTCACCAGCTTGAACGCGATCAGCGCGGTCAACAGGAAAGCCGAACTCATCTGCACGTACTGCGATCCCAACAGTACGCGGCGGCGGTCGATGCGGTCTGCGATCACGCCGCCAATCAGCGAAAACAGCACAATGGGGATTTGCCCCAAAAAGCCGTCCAGGCCCAGCATGAACGCCGATTTGGAGATCGAAAAGACCAGCCAGCTCTGGGCCACGACCTGCATCCACGTGCCGATCGACGAGGTGCACGCGCCGAACCAGAGCAGGCGGAATTCGCGGTAATGAAAAGCCTTGAAGACCCGGCGAAGCACAGATTTACGGCAGCGGCCTTTCCCTGTGAATCAGATGCAGGATGTTGCCGTCGCGATCCGCAAAAAACAAAAGCCGGTTTCCTTGTTTGTTCATCGGCTCCCCAAGGAATTGTACGCCGGCGGCTTTCAGGCGCTCGTGCGCGGCGTCGAAATCGTCCACGTCGATCGCCAGATGGCGGATCCCGCCATCGTCGAATTGCGGCGGAGTCAGAGCGCTTTTACCCGGGATAATCTCCAGCATCGTGCCATTCCCGGCGCGCACGAAATAGTTGCCGGCATACTCGAAGTTGATCGCGAAATCCAGATTTGCGGCGTACCACTCGGCCAGCGCGCGCGGGTCGGGAGAGGCGATGGCCGTGTGCTCCAATCCTCTGAACATAGGGCGATTGTAACAGGATTGGACTTAGCTCTTGGTCTTGGCCTTCTTCACATCGTTCTGCAACTGGCGAACCTCAACGGGCATATCGCCCGCGTTTTTGGCGTGGTTCAGCTCGCGCCGGCAAGTGACGTTATCGCCGGTGAGGAAGGCGATCTTGGCCAAGAAGTAACACCTGTAACTATTCCCGTTGGGCGCCTCGTGCGCCTTCTTAGCCTCGTCGAATGCGCCGGTAAGGTTGCCCAGTTGAAGCTGCGCGTAAGCGATCAGGATGCGCAGCGACGAGTTGTCTGGATTGGCGTGAGTGAGCACGGAAAGCCGCGCCAGGGCGCCTGCATTTTCGCCTTCGCGGATCAATTGGGCGGCGTCGTTCACAATTTTGCGGTCAGCGTCGCTCAGCAGCGTCAGGGCGCTGGTCAGGCGGTCGAACTGCAATTCCATGGGAGGTGCCGCGGGTTGCGCCGCCAGTGCCGCGGAGGCCGCCCAGACCGCCCAGACCAGGACCAAACAACCATTGCGAACAGACATATTCTCTCGATGTCCAGTATACGCCCGCGGATGCAGCCGCGATGCCGCCGTATTCAGCGCGTCAGCCACGCCGCGCCATACGCGAGACCGGAACCGATCAGCGCGCCTGCCACAACATCGCTCAAGAAATGCATTCCCAGGAGGATGCGCGAAAGCGCAATGCTGGCCGCGCAGAACAACAATCCTGGCAGCAAACCTGGATAGAAGGCCCCCAGTGAGAGAGCCACCGCAAAGGCGGTGATGGTGTGCCCGGAGGGAAACGAAAAGCGGTCGGGAGGTAACCGCTTAGACCAGCAGTGCGGCTCAATGGCACAGGGGCGTTGGCGATTAATGCCCTTCTTTAACAAGAGGAACAATGCGATACCAACGCCCGCCGCGAGCGACGCAGTGCTCACCGCCATGAAACGCGTCGGGCCGCCGAACAGCAGGATAACGGCTCCCATGGCATACCATAGCCAGCCGTCGCCGCCGCGCGTGGCGCAGAGCATCCATATGCGAATCCAGCGCGGCGCCGGCCATTGATGCACGCGATGCATCAGACTGTAATCGCGCGCCGTGATGAACTCTAACACCATCCCACCTTATTTATAGTCCCACAGTCCTACAAGAACATGACATTTGTGCAAAAGCTTGGTGAAATCAAAGAAGTGCAAAAGCTCGATTTTATTTACTTCGACGCGGGCGGCGGACATCGCAGCGCGGCCATGGCTCTGCAACAAGTGATCGCGCGGCAGGGCAGGCCTTGGGAGATCCGCATGGTGAATCTTCAGGAACAGCTCGATAATCTGGATATCTTTCGCCAGGTGACCGGCATCCGTTTACAGGACTATTACAACCTTCTGTTGAAGAAAGGCTGGACGCTGGGATCGAGTGAGTTGCTGAAGGGGTTGCACGTCGTGATCCGTCTGTTTCAGCCCAAGCTGGTCCGGCTGTTAAGCGATTTCTGGCGCGCGGGCCAGCCGGATATGGTCGTGTCGTTGATCCCGAATTTTGATCGGGCTTTGAAGTTGAGCCTGGAAGGCGCGCTGCCAGGCACCCCACTGGTGACGATCCTGACCGATATAGCGGACTACCCGCCGCACTTTTGGATCGAGCGCCAGGAGCAGTATCTGATCTGCGGATCGGACCGCGCCGTGGAGCAAGCGCGGCAATTGGGGCATGGGGATTCTTTCATCTTTCGCGCGTCGGGCATGATCCTGAACCCGCGTTTCTATGAACCGGTTGAGGCCGACCGCCGAACGGAGAGGCAGCGTCTGGGGCTGAATCCGGATTGGCCCACTGGGTTGGTGCTGTTCGGCGGCGAAGGCTCCGCGGTGATGCTTGAGATCGCCCACCGGCTGGAAGCTACGGCGCGGCCTTTGCAATTGATCACGATCTGCGGGCGCAACCAGAAGTTGGCGGAGAGTCTGCGGGCGATGCGATCCAGAATGCCGATATTTGTGGAAGGCTTCACGCGGGAAGTGCCCTATTACATGCATCTATCGGACTTCTTCATCGGCAAACCGGGGCCGGGCAGCATCAGCGAAGCAATCGCCATGAAGCTGCCCGTGATCGTCGAACGCAACGCCTGGAATCTGCCCCAGGAACGGTATAACTGCGAGTGGGTAAAGGAGCAGGATGTGGGGATGGTGCTGCGCAACTTCCGCGGGATCGGCGCGGCCGTCGAGGAACTGCTGGAGCCTGAGACCTACGGCCGCATGCGCGCCAACGCGGCAGCGCTAACCAATCGGGCGGTGTTTGAGATTCCGGATATGTTGGAATCGATCATGGCACGAGCCAACAACAGGGAATAGCCCCGTCACAACAGATAATGCGATCTGTTATTATTCGGCTTCCTATGTTTCACAAGATAGTTCAGATGCGCCATGTTGCGCTCGCCACCTTCTTCTGTTCCGTCCTCGTCGCCCTGGCCGGAGCACAGTTCGGCCCGCCTCAGCCGAAACCCACCGGTCCTTGGATGAATAAGAGTCTCTCTCCCGATCAACGCGCGGACTTGATCGTGGCGCAGATGACTCTCGATGAGAAGATCTCGCTGCTGCACGGTGGCGGATGGGGGCTAATCTTCGCCGCTCCGGACGCGCCGCCGTCAAAATCAGCGGGAGGCGCCGGCTTTATTCCGGGCATTCCGCGGCTTGGTATCCCCGACCTGCAAATGGCGGATGCCGCGGTGGGCGTCAGCCGCAGCGGTTTATTTGGGCGCTACTCGACGGCGTTGCCCTCCTGCGTGGCGGAAGCCGCAAGCTGGGATCTCGACGTGGCGCGCGAGTACGGCACGCTCATCGGAACGGAGCTGCGGGACCAGGGCTATAACATGTCGCTGGGCGGCGGCGTGAATCTTGCGCGTGAACCGCGCAACGGCCGCATTTTTGAATACAAAGGCGAAGATCCGATCCTCGCCGGCAAGCTAGTGGGAGCGGAGATGAAAGCGCTGCAGGCGCAGGGGATCCTGGGAGATATTAAGCATTACGCCCTGAACGATCAGGAAAACGGGCGCTCATACGTCAACGTGCACGCCGACAAGCGCGCCATCCGCGAGAGCGACTTACTAGCCTTTGAAATTGGATTGAAGGAGTCCGGCGCCGCGGCGGTGATGTGTTCCTATAACCTGGTGAACGGCGACTATGCTTGCGAGAACAGCTATCTGCTGAACGATGTTCTGAAGAGGGACTTCGATTTCCAGGGATTCGTGTTGTCGGATTGGGGCGGCACGCACAGCACGGCCAAGGCCGCATTGGCCGGTTTGGATATGGAGATGCCCACATCCTTGTACTTCGCGGGTGCGCTGAAAAAAGCGGTAGAGAGCGGCGAGGTTCCGGTGGCGCGGTTGGACAATATGGCACACCGCATTCTGCGCTCGGAATTCGCCGTAGGCCTGTTCGACAATTCGCCGGAACGCCAGGTGCCGGATGTTTCCCACGGTTTCGAGGTGGCCCAGCGCATCGCGGAGCAATCGATCGTGCTGCTGAAGAATGCCCATGGGCAATTACCGCTGTCGGCGGCGCGCGTGCGAACGATCGCGGTGATCGGATCGCACGCCGATGTTGGCGTGCTTTCGGGCGGAGGGTCGGCGCAGGTCGATCCGATGGGCGGCAACCCCGTGCCGCAGCCGGCTAACGCGGGAATCTTCGATCGCGTGGTGTGGCACCGGTCGTCGCCCTTGAAAGCGATTCGCGATAAAGCGCCGCATGCGGACGTACAGTACGATGGCGGAACCGATCCGGTTGCGGCGGCGCGCCTGGCGAAGGCGTCGGATGTGGCCATCGTGTTCGTGAGTCAGCCGTCGAGCGAAGGGAGCGACCACGCGAGCATGGCGCTGCCCGACAATCAGGATGCACTGGTCGCGGCAGTGGCGGCAGCCAATGCTCACACTATCGTGGTGCTCGAAACCGGCGGCGCGGTGACTATGCCGTGGAGCGGCCAGGTGAGCGCGGCGATGGAGGCTTGGTATCCGGGCATTCGCGGGGCTGAAGCCATCGCCAACGTGCTGTTCGGGGACGTGAATCCCTCCGCCAAGCTGCCGCTGACTTTCGCCAAATCGGAGGCGGACCTGCCCCACCCGCGGCTTACGCCACAACCGCCCGCACGAGACGCCACGGATATGCTCGAGTTCTTGCCGGGTTTCAAAGTCAATGCCCGAAGGTTCGATGCCACTTTCGATGAAGGGCTAAAGGTGGGTTATAAGTGGTACGATGCCGAGAAAAAAGACCCGCTCTATCCTTTCGGCTTCGGGCTCTCTTATACGACTTTCAAATACTCGGGGCTGAAGGCAACGAAGGACAGTGTGACTTTCGAGATCGCGAATACGGGCACGCGGGCGGGCGCGGAGATCGCAGAGGTTTATGCCACGCTGCCGCCGGCGGCGGGGGAGCCGTTCAAACGCCTGGTGGCGTGGGAGAAGGTGAAGCTCGCGCCGGGCGAGTCGAGAGTTTTGACGCTGCACCTCGATCCGCACTATCTCTCGATCTTCAACGCGGATAAAGATACTTGGGAACTGACGCCGGGCGATTATGCGATTCACGCAGGCGGATCTTCCCGCGACCTGCCTTTGCGCGCTTCCATTCATTTGAACTGACAAACCTATGATTCGAATTCACGGCATCATTATATTTGCTGCGATGGCTTGCGGCGCAACAGCGGCCACCGTTGACGAAGTTCGCATCCAAAGCGGCGCGCTGAAAGGGGTGATCGCGGGCGGCGTGGTGGCGTTCAAGGGCGTTCCATACGCCGCGCCTCCCACGGGACGGAACCGCTGGCGCGCGCCGCAGCCGGCCGCGCCGTGGAAGGGGGTGCGGCCGGCCGCCGAGTACGCCGCCGATTGCATGCAGCTTCCATTCCCGAGCGACGCCGCGCCGCTCGGCACCAAGCCAGCCGAGGACTGCCTGTACCTGAATGTGTGGACGCCGGTGCAGCGGCCGGCCGGCAAGTTGCCCGTGATGGTGTGGATCTACGGCGGCGGTTTCGTGAACGGCGGAAGCTCACCTGCGGTATATGATGGAACGCATTTCGCCGAGAGCGGAGTCGTATTAGTGAGCTTCAACTATCGCGTGGGGCGATTTGGATTCTTTGCGCATCCGGCGCTAACGAAAGAAGATCCGACGGCGCTGCTGGGCAACTATTGCTTTCTCGATCAAATCGCGGCGTTGCAATGGGTACGGAAGAATATCGCCAAGTTTGGCGGGGATCCCGGAAAGGTGACGTTGTTCGGCGAATCCGCTGGGGGCGGCTCGGTGCTGACCATGATGACGACGCCGCTGGCGCACGGGCTCTTCGAACAAGCGATCGTCGAATCGGGCGGTGGGCGCACGGGCATCGGGCCGATGCGGCGCGTCCGCGAATCGACGCCGAACCTTCCTTCGGGCGAGGCGGTGGGCATGGCCTTCGCGGAGAAAGCCGGCATCAAGGGCGAAGATGCGGCGGCGCTCGCGGCATTGCGCGACTTGTCCGCCGAGCGAGTCTGCGATCGTCTGAACATGGCGAGCATGGGCTCTCCCACGTATGCCGGTCCGATGATCGACGGCAAGATCGTAGTGGAGACGCCGGAGCAGGCGTTCCTGGCCGGACACGCGATGAAGATTCCCGTGATCGCGGGGGCCAATAGCAGCGATATCGGCTTCTCCTTCGCCAAAAACATGGATGAGCTGTTCGCTCCATTCGGCTCACATGCGGCGGAGGCTCGGGCTCTCTACGACCCCGGCCAATCGGGCGAACTACGCAAGGTGGGGACACTGGTGGCGGCCGACCGAATGATGATCGAGCCGGCGCGCTTCGTGGCACGGGCGGTCGCGGCGAGCGGTGAGAAGGCGTATGAGTATCGCTTTTCGTACGTGGCGGAATCCCTGCGCAAGAGCTGGAAGGGCGCGCCGCATGCGACTGAGATTCCGTTCGTATTCGATACCGTCGCGGCGCGATACATGAAGGACCTTACGCCGGCGGACGAGGCCACCGCGAAAGCAGCCTTGGCTTACTGGGTAGCGTTCGCGAAGACCGGCAATCCCGATGGCGAAGGGCGTCCGCACTGGCCCGCCTACAATGCCAACGACGATCAGTTGATGAACTTCACCAACGACGGGCCGGTCGCGGAACGTGACGCCTGGAAAGCGCGCATGGACTTGACGGAAGCGTCGGCGCAGAGCAAATAGCCGGCGCGCCGGCGATCGAAATTTGAGAAGTGTTGGGCGGCTGAGCCACTAGCTTGCTCCAGCCATGCCCACAAGCACTCCCCGGCCCCCGGCCATGCAGGATCCACTGCTGCCGCCTCTGGCGGCAATCGCCGCGGGCATCCTGGTTTCGCGATTGACGCAGTTCGATACTCGCGAGCTCTGCATCGTCATTACCGCGTTTGGAATTCTGTGTGGCATCGCGTTATGGAGGCGGGCGCGGGTATTGGCGGGCGCATGCTGCCTGCTGGGGCTGCTGTTCGCGGGAGCGCTGGTGGACCTGGCGCAT
>Ga0302320_10022151_pt1 | contig 12565 bp, 13 predicted proteins | sample Bog_T0_3_FD_202130 | JGI IMG/M metagenome (GOLD analysis project Ga0302320, IMG submission 202130) | Peat permafrost microbial communities from Stordalen Mire near Abisko, Sweden - Bog_T0_3 | ecosystem: Environmental > Terrestrial > Soil > Wetlands > Peat | place: Sweden: Abisko, Stordalen Mire...
CCGAATCAGGGCCGAAAGCCGCGATGCCATCACCGCTGTTGTCAAGAAGAGGGAATCGTCCATGAGCACCGGCATCGGCTTCGGCATCGGCATTCCACACGCTTCCACCGACCTCATTCCCGAAGTGGTTGGGGCGCTGGGCCGGTCGAACAAGGGAATCAATTTCGATGCGCTGGACAATCAGCCGGTCAACCTGGTGATGCTATTTCTGGTGCCGCAAGGTCAGTTTCAAAAACATCTCCATACCCTGGCCAACATCGCCAAGCTTCTTCACATCAAGGAATTTCGCCAGGAATTGGAGTCGGCGGCGGACGCGGCGGCGATGTTCCAGGTCATCCGCAAGTACTCGGCGCCGGCTTGAGTGCTGCTCGGGGAAGGATAGGCCCCATACGCACAGACCTGCGGGAAATTAACGGCGCCTCGCCGCAACAGTTGAAAATCATGAACCTACAGGAAACATTTAACCACGGATTTCACGGATGACACGGATGAAGAAGTTCTTATCCGTGTCATCCGCCCGAATCGTTAGCGACTTTCCGGGGAGCGCGACCGTCTCGGTCGCGGCCGTCGGCGTCCCGCCGACGGAACGTTGCGCGTGCAAGAAGTTCACCCATTCGGTGGCAGTTCGTGTGTGTCGCTAATGATTTGGGTGTCATCCGTGAAATCCGTGGTTTTTTCTTTTTTTGGGCGTCAATTGAACTCTTGCCGTGCTTCACAGAATTCTTGAACAACGCTTGCGCCAGGCCGTATCGGTCGCGCTGCCGGACGCCGACGTGACCTCGGTGCAGGTGCGGCCGTGCCCGGACCCACGCTTTGGAGATTATCAAGCGAACGCGCTGATGGGTCTGGCCAAGGCGCGCAAAATGAACCCTCGGCAGTTGGCGACTGAGGTGGCGGCGAAGCTGGACGTGACCGAGTGGTGCGAAAAGGTGGAAATCGCGGGCGCCGGTTTCCTAAATTTCCGGCTGAAAACGGCGGCAATCGCGCGCGCCCTGCAAGAGACGGCGGCCAACCGGAGCAAGCTCGTCGAAACAACCACGCAACCGCGCACGGTCATCGTCGATTTCAGCTCCCCGAACGCGGCCAAACCGATGCACGTCGGACATATCCGCTCGACGATCCTGGGGGATTCGCTGGCGCGGACTTTGCGTCTGCTGGGCCATCGGGTGATTACGGACAATCATCTCGGCGACTGGGGAACGCAATTTGGGAAACTGATCGTCGGTTGGAAAACGCATCTCGATGCTGGAGCTTTGGCGTGCGACCCGATTGCCGAAATGGAGCGGCTTTACAAACTCATCAATGCCGAGTGCGAACGCGACCCAAAAACCTTGGCGAGCGCCCGGCAGGAATTGGTCAAGCTGCAAGGCGGCGATGAAGAAAACCTGCAAATCTGGCGCAAGATGATCGCGTTGTCGCAATCTCAATTTGACCGGGTTTACGGGCGGCTGGGAGTGAGCTTTGATCATACGTTTGGCGAGAGCCACTACAATTCGCGACTGAAAACCGTGGTGGAGGAGTTGACGCGGTTGGGATTGGCGCGGGAGAGCGAAGGCGCGAAGGCGGTTTTCTTCGAGGATGTGCCGGAGTTGAAGGGGCAGCCCGCTCTCGTGCAAAAAAGCGACGGCGGCTTCAATTACACGACCACTGATTTGGCCACGCTGCAATTTCGGTGGGAGGGCGGATGCGGCGGCGGATCGCCGGACGAAATCATTTACGTGACAGACGGACGGCAGCAGCTTCATTTCAAACAGTTTTTCACGCTCTTCCGCCGTTGGCATCCGGAAGCGCGGGTCAAGCTCGCTCACGTCTGGTTCGGTTCGATTCTGGGCGAAGACGGCAAACCGTTTAAAACGCGCTCCGGCGAAACGGTGCGGCTGGAGGACTTGCTGGACGAAGCTGAGGAACGCGCCTTCGGAGTGGTCTCGGAAAAAAATCCCGAATGGCCGGAGGAGAAGCAGCGCGAGATTGCCCGGATCGTGGGTCTGGGCGCGATCAAGTACGCCGACCTCTGTCAAAACCGCCAAAGCGATTACGTTTTCAATTGGGACAAAATGCTCTCGCTGCAAGGGAACACCGCCCCGTATTTGCTTTACGCCTACACGCGCATCCGCAGCATCTTCCGCAAGGGCAGCGAAGAGACCGGCGTCAACTCGAGGTTGGTTTTGGAAGCCGCCGAAGAAATCGCGCTGGCGCGACGGCTGCTGGATTTCGGTCTGGTTTTGGAAACAGTGGCCGACGAGTACCGTCCGAATTTCCTCTGCAGCTACCTCTATGAATTGGCCGGCGATTTCGCGCGGTTTTATGAAAACTGTCCCGTGCTGAAAGCGGAAGGCGACGCCCGCGCCTCCCGGCTGGCGTTGTGCGATCTTACCTCACGCGTTCTGCAGCAAGGACTGGACTCGCTCGGAATTAGAACAACCGAGCAGATGTAGGCTCTAAACTTCCGGTGTCCCGCGCGCCCCATGCCAAAAGCGCAAAACATAGACTCCGATAGGGTCGGACATTACTTCGTAAATAATGCGATACGAGCCGTGCAGAATCTCGCGAACCGCCGGGTCGCCCAGTTCTGGAACCATGCGACCCCTTTCAGGGAGTGGGCCGATTGAAAGCGCCCGATCAATCAACGCGTTGCCAAAAAGCCGCGCCTCATCAGGGTTGTTCCTCGCAATGTACGCGACGATTAGCTTCAAATCCTCCAACGCCTGCGGAGTCAAAATTACCGGGAAGCCCATGAATCCACCAGGCGGCGAGCGTCTTCAGCCGCAACGCCTTCTCTCCTGGAAGCCTGTTCACGAGCAACCTTGACGCCGGCAATCAGGTCATCAAGCTCTCGGGCCACGTCGGGCTGGCAGGCGGGATCGTCCAAACACTGCTGCAGGTGTTCGAGCAACTCCCGGCGGCCTTCCGCCGGTAATTTATCCACCGCGCGTTTTAGTTCGGCAACGCTCATGGACCTACTATGCTCGATTTACCGGATTTTTCAAGCGCAGCTAGTCCGCCTTGGGCGGCGCGGGAACGTCCTCGATCTTGGCGTATTGCACCAGGAGGCTGACCACTTTATCGTGCAGCACCGGCCGATGGAGGACTTCCTCCAGACGATTGTTTTTCTCGAGTTCCTTGTAAAGCTTGTCCGCGGGCATCTTGTATTCAACCGCCAATGATTGGAGCCGCCCCAGTATGTCTTTTTGTTCGACGCGGATGCCCTCTTTTTCCGCCACCTTTTGGAAGACAAACATCGCCTTGACCCGATCCTTGGCGATGCGATTGGACGTGGCGTAAATATTGTCCTTTTCGGCGTCCAACGCCTCCTTGGGGATGCCGCGTTGCTGATTGTCACTGACGATGTTGAAGACGACGCTGCGGGTTTCCTCGTTCACCACGGTTTCGGGAAGTTCGCACTGGATGGTGTTGAGCAGAGCGTTGGTGACTTGCTGGCGGATTTTCCGGTTCTGCGTCTGGTTCCATTCGTTCTGCAAATCCGACCGGACGCCTTCGCGGAGGGTCTCAAGGTCCTTGGCGCCCCATGACTCGGCAAATTTCTGATCCAGCTCGGGCAGAACCTTCTCTTTGACCTCAACCAGTTCGACATCAAAGACACCTTTCTTGCCCGCCAGTTCCGGAACGACGAAATCCGCTATAAATGCAATCGTAACGGTCCGCTTCTCGCCGGCCTTTGCGCCCATCAATTGTTCGCCAAACCCGGGCAGGAACGAGTCCTTCTCTGTCTCAATCCAAAACGACTTGCTCTCGGCCAGTCCCTTGGCGGTGGGCGCGAGTTCGGTCAGCGGTTTGCCATCGCAGGTGGCGGTGTAATTGACGACGGCGATGTCGCCCTTTTGCAACGGGCGGTCCACCGTGAGAAAGGTCTTGTGCCGGTCGCGCAGCAGGCCGAGGGCGTGCTCGATGTCCACCGGGGTGGTGCCGCCGATCTCGCGCTGGGCGGGAAGTCCTTTGTATTCCGGCAGGGTAAATTCCGGGGCCGTCTCCAAGGTGGCGACATATTGCAACGGCTGCCCGCGCGTGAAGTGGACCTCCTCGATGTCGGGCGCGATCACCGGCGTCAGCTTCTGCTCGGCGATGGCCTTGCGATACGACTCGGACATCAATTTTCGTTTGGCCTCGTCCCGGATTTCCGTTTCAAAGCGTTTGGCCACCATGTCCTTGGGGGCCTTGCCCGGGCGGAAGCCGGGCAATCGCGCCTCGCGCTGGAAGTCCCTGGTGATCTCGTCAAAGGTCTGTTCGACCTTTTCGGGTTCAACCTCCACTCGCATCAATTTTTTGCAGGGAGCCAATATTTCTACCGTTACATTCACAAAAAGCCTTTCAATCCGGCGGGCCAGTCCGGCCAACCGAGCTTGAAACGCTAAGTTCTGGGCCGATTTCCGTCAAGCTAATCAGCGGAAGATTTGCGACTTTTTCTCACGAGTCTCGCGACCTGTCCATCTCCCAGGATCACCTGGGCGCCAATGCTTCGGGGTTGATGCAATTGGGAGGGAGGTGTCCGGCGCAGGCGGCGAGGATGTTGTCCACCGCAATCATTCCCATTTTGGTGCGGGTCCCGGTGGTGGCGCTGCCGAGATGGGGAGCGAGCACCACATTTTCCAATTGGAAGAGACCGGGCTCAATCTGCGGTTCGCGCTCGAACACGTCCAGGCCGGCGCCGGCGATTTGTTTGGTTTGCAGGGCGCGCACCAGGGCGGGTTCATCAATCACGGCGCCACGGGCCGTGTTGATGACGTGGGCGCCGGGCTTCATCAGGCTTAATTTGATGGCGTCGAGAAGATGATGAGTCGCCGGACTGTAAGCCACGTGCAGGGAGACGAAGTCCGACTGGCGCAGCAGATCATCGAATTCGGCAAAGGCCGCGCCTTCTTCATCGGCGGCGGCAAGCCGGGTGCGGTTCCAATAGATGACCCGCATGGAGAAGGCGCGGGCGCGGCGGGCCACCGCCCGGCCAATTCGCCCGAAGCCGACGACGCCCAGGGTTGCTCCTGCCACATCGGCCCCGAGCAATTGCATTGCTTCCCAGCCGTGCCAGCAGTGGTTCCGCACCATCCGCTCGCCTTCGCCCAGCCGCCGGGCCGACGCCAGCAGCAGGGCAAAAGCGAGATCGGCCGTGGCGTCGGTGAGGACGCCGGGGGTGTTGGTTACGGGAATGCGCCGCGCGCTGGCGGCGGCGATGTCAATATGATTATAGCCGACGCCGAAATTGGCCACCACCTTGAGCCCGGGACATTGGTCCAGCAAATCGGCATCCACCTTGTCCCGAAGGTTACAAAGGAGAGCATCCCCGCCGCGCAACCCGGCCACAATCACGGCGCGCGCGGCTGCTTCCTCCCCCGTGTGCCACGCCAGGTCTGCTTCCCGTTCCAGCCGGTCCATGACGGCCACAGGAAGGCAGGATGTCAAAAATACCTTTGGTTTCATGCGCGGGAATTCAGAGAGCGCCTGGCGCTGCCGAATACATCCTGGCCCCGTTCCAAAATCATCCCGACCGTCCGGCTGGTCGCGCCGAGGTTGTCTTGATATACCTTTAAGGCTTGTTCGCCGAGGCGGGCACGCAGGGCGTCGTCACCCAGCAACTCGGCAATTCTCTCTTCTAATTCCGCCGCGGTCTCCACCTGCACCGCCCCCCGCGCCGCCACGAATGCCTGGGCGGCGGATTTGAAATTCTGCATGTTCCGCCCGAAGACCATCGCCTTGCCTAGGGCCGCGGGCTCGATGGGACTTTGCCCGCCGCGCGCGGTCAGGCTCTTGCCGACAAAGACCAGCGTCGCGTGCTCGTAAAAGAACTTCAATTCACCCGTGCTGTTCACCAGCAGGCATTGCACGCTTCCGGGCGCGAGGCGCGTTTCTGCCGTAATGTCGGTGCGGCAGATGAATTTTACGCCGTGCGCATCGAGCATCCCGCCGACTTCCTTGGTGCGCTCGAAGTGGCGGGGCACCAGAATCAGGAAGAGGTCCGGGAAACGTTCGCGCAAACGGGGTAGCATTTCCGCCAGCACGGCTTCCTCGCCCGCGTGGGTGCTGCCGGCGACGAGCAGGCGAGCATTCTTATTGACGCCGATTTGCCGGAGCATTCCGGGCACGTCCAACCCGGCGCGCGGGTCGGGCTTGGCACCGTCAAATTTCAGGTTTCCCGTAACCCGCACGGCCGCCGCCGGAAAACCAAGTTGCGCGAAGCGTTCCGCTTCGCCGGGAGCCTGGCAGCCCACGCCGCGAAATTGGGCAAAAATCGGATGGAACAAAAATCCAAACCGGCGGTACCCGCGCAGGGAACGGTCGGACACGCGGGCGTTGACCAGGAAAACCGGGACGCCGCGATCCTGCGCCTCCCAGAGCAGATTGGGCCAGAGTTCGGATTCCATTAAAATCAGGGCGCGCGGCTGGACGGTTTGCATGGCCCGACGGACGATGCCCGCCAGATTGGCGGGATAGTAAAACCGCGCGATGTGCGCCGGCAGTCGTTTCTGCAATTCGGCCATACCGGTGGAAGTGGTCGTTGAAACCGCGAATTGCCAGCCCGGCAGACGCGATTCCAGTTGGCTGATCAACTGCAGGCAGACGCCGGTCTCTCCGACGCTGACCGCGTGCAGCCAAACGACGGGACGCGCAGCCATGGCCGCCTTGAATTCCGGAGTATAGCGGCCAAAGCGCTCGCCAAAACCGGCGCGCCAATCCACCCCCTGCGCCCGCGCCCGCCGCCACAATCTCCAAAAATAGTATGGGGCGCTCAGCCAGAAAAAAATAACGAACAAAATATTGTAGGCGAAACGCATTTCTTGCCGGGAAGCCCGACGGCATAGTAGTAGCAAACAAGGCGGCAATGTCACACTCCATTTCGGATGTTCTTTCCAAAAAAAAGTCATGAGTATTGAGCAACTTCAACAGGGCTCCCGCAATCATTATCGATACGCACGAAATGCTACCGAACGGGTGAAATTGTCGGCTGCGCAACCTTCCGTCGGCGAGACGCCGACGGGTGCGACCGAGCCGGTCGCGCTCCCCCGAAAGGGGCCAACGTCGTTCGTCCCTACGGGACCCCAGTCGTGCCTGAACGGCAGAAAAAAGCCCGGTTTGCGCGGTGAAGTGTTTCCCGCCGAACCAAAATGCGGTATTGGATTGAGGGAATGAATCTGGATGAAAATTCCTGGCTGGGGTTGTTGAAGCGGTATTTTGGCTTCACTTCCTTCCGGCCGCTGCAACTCGAGATCATCCGCGAGACGATGGCGGGACGGGATGTGTTCGCGCTGCTCCCGACCGGGGGCGGGAAATCGCTTTGTTTTCAGTTGCCGGCGCTGATGCGGCCCGGGTTGACGGTGGTGGTTTCGCCGTTGATCGCGCTGATGAAGGATCAGGTGGATGCGCTGCAGGCGGCGGGGGTGGCGGCGACGTTCCTCAATTCCTCGCTGGCGCCGGGGGAGTCGCGACCGCGGTTGCGCGGGTTGCACCAGGGCGAATACCGGCTGCTTTATGTGGCGCCGGAGCGGCTCATGCTTTCCGGATTTCTGGAGGATCTGAAGCGCTGGAATGTCAATTTGATCGCGGTGGATGAAGCGCATTGCATCAGCGAATGGGGGCACGATTTCCGCCCGGAATACCGGCAGCTTTCACAGTTGCGCGCGCACCTGCCGGACGTGCCATTGATGGCGCTGACGGCCACGGCAACGACGCGGGTGCGCGAGGACATTGTCAAGCAACTGCACTTGCGCGAGCCGCGGATTTTCGTGGCCAGCTTCAACCGGCCCAATCTCACTTATCGCGTCGTGACCAAGGCCAAGCCGTCGCGGCAGGTGCTGGATTTCCTGCGCGCCCGGTCGCGGGAAAGCGGCATTATTTATTGCCAGAGCCGGAAGGGAGCGGAGTCGCTCGCCGATTCCCTCAACGCCAATAATATTCCGGCGCGTCCTTATCACGCCGGCCTGACCCACCAGGAACGCACGGGGCACCAGGAACTTTTTCTGCGCGACGAGGTGCGGGTGATTTGCGCCACCATCGCCTTTGGCATGGGGATCAACAAGCCGAACGTGCGCTTTGTCATCCATTACGATCTGCCGAAAAACGTCGAGGGCTACTATCAGGAAACCGGGCGGGCCGGACGGGACGGGCTGCCGGCGGAATGCCTGCTGTTGTTCAGCGCGGGCGACGCGGTCAAGCAGCAGCGTTTCATCGAGGAAAAACCGCCGGACGAACAGCGCGTGGCGCGGGAGCAATTGCAGCAGATCATTCACTACGCGGATTCCTCGGAGTGCCGGCGCGCGACCCTGTTGAAGTATTTCGGCGAAACGTTTGCCCTGGACAATTGCGGCGGCTGTGACAATTGCCTGGCCCCGCGCGACACTTTTGACGGCACGCAGGCGGCGCTGAAGTTTCTTTCGTGCGTTTTTCGCGTGGCGCAGAAGAGCGGATTTGGCGTTGGCTTGAACCACATTGTCGAGGTCCTGACCGGGGCGGAGAGCGAGAAAATCCGGCGTTGGGGACACGAAACGCTCTCGACCTACGGCATCGGCGGCGAACATGGCCGCGCGGAATGGCTGGCCATCGGACGCGAACTGGTGCGCCTGGGTTTTGTGCGGCAACGCGCGGACAAATTCAGCGTCCTGGAATTGACCGACGAAGGCCGCGTCCTCCTGCGCGAGCGCCGCAAGATCACCTTGACCAAACCGGCCGTCGTGCCGGCGTCGCCCGAAAGACGCCATCGCGCCGGGGAAATCGCCTGCGACGAAACGTTGTTCGAGCGGTTGCGCCAGTTGCGCAAGCGGCTGGCGGATGAGCGGAATCTGCCGGCGTACATCGTGTTCTCCGACGTTTCGTTGCGGCAAATGGCGCGTTATTACCCCGACACGGAGGATGCGCTGGCGCGAATCAATGGCGTCGGCGAGAAAAAACTGGCGGAATATGGGGCGGTGTTTCTGGCGGAGATTGGCGACTATTTGAGAACTTATCCGCGCCAGATTTTTGCGGATGATTCGTTTGAGCGGTAGGGCGGTGAGGTTCTGGTTTCATTGGCTCTCCTTGTTCACCCCGATACGCCTCTGGCGGACCTCGTGCTTGCTCGCGGATGCCCCATCCATTAAGTTGGTGGCATGAAGAGTTATCAGGAATACGCCATCGATTATTTCCAGGACGAAGATGGAATGTTTACGGCGGAAGTGCCCGCGATTCGCGGCTGCGTGGCCTGGGGAAAGACATTGCGTGAAGCGCATCGCAATGCCGTGGATGCGATTGAAAGCTGTCTCGAAGCGCGGGCCAAGGTTGCGGCCAAGAAAACGCGCAAGCTGCGTTACGCCGGCGTGAACGTCTATCGCCGCCTGGTAGATGCCTAAACTGGTGCCAATTTCGCATCGCGAGTTGGCGCGCAAACTCCGGCGCGCCGGATTTGTGGAAATTCGCACGCGCCGCCACCCGGTTTATTATTCCGCCCAACAAGATCTCACGGTTCCAATTCCGATGCACCCCGGTGATGTGCCCAAGGGGACGTTACGGAGCATCATCCGCGAGATGCGCATCACAGTGGAAGATTTCAACGCTCTTTAATTTGGGTCGTCGCTAGAGGAAGGAATCGGCCAGGCGGGCGATGTCTTGCAGGGTGCGCGCGGCCAGGGAGCGGCGGCGCCATTCGTCGGCGTTCAGGGGGGTGCTGCGGGCGAGGCAGCCTTCCTGGATTTTCTTCAACTGGCCGACCACGCCGGCATCGTAAAAGAGCAGGCTGATTTCTTCGTTCAACGCGAAGGAGCGGATGTCCAGGTTGGCCGAGCCGACCAACGCCACGTCGCTGTCAATTGTAAGGTTCTTGGCGTGCAGAAAGCGCGGTTCGTAAAGATGAATTTGCACCCCGGCGTCGAGCAGGGCGTCGTAGAAGGAACGCTGGGCGAGCTGGGTCAGGCGCTGGTTGGCGTGTTTCGAGACGATGAGGTGGACGGCCACGCCCCGGCGCGCGGCGGTGCGCATGGCCTCCAGAAAGGGCTCGTCCGGGACGAAGTAGGGTGTCGTCAAGATCACCTGCTGGCGCGCGGCATAGAGCAGCGCGATGAACAGTTCCTGGGCGTTTTCGCGTCCGTATCCCGGCCCGCTGGGCAGGGCCTGGGCAATGGCGTCGCCGGTCTCGGCCGTTTCGGGGAACAGATCCGGTTCGTCGAGGGTGCAGTTGGTTTCCACGTAATAATCCGCCAGGAAAATGGACTGCAACTGCCAGACCACCGGCCCGGTCAGCCGGGCGACCATTTCTTCGTTGGGGAACTCCGCCACGAAGGCGCTGTTGGCAATATTCTGCGAGCCGCTGTAGCCGATGCGCCCGTCAATGACCGCGATCTTGCGATGATTGCGCAAGTCAAACCGCGCGGCGTTCCGCCGAAAAATTCCCGCCGGGAGCAACGCCGTCACTTCGATGCCCTCCCGACGCATGCGGGAGCGCCAGCGACGCAAAACCTTTTTTGACCCGACGGCGTCCAGCATGACGCGGCATTTTATCCCGCGCGCCGCCGCCCGCGCCAGCGCCTCCTCGACGCGCCGCCCGGTGTCGTCGTTAAGGAATATGTAGTACAGCAAATGCACATGTATTTTAGCGGCGTCGATATCGGAGATCAGGCGTTGGATGGTTTGGTCGTAATCCGTGAGCAGTTCGACTTGGTTGCCGTGGAATGGTTCAAAATCTCCCAGGCGCGCCGCCAACTCGGCCAGGGGAGTGACATTGGGCGGCAGGCCCGGCAGGGGGTGGCACCGCTGCATAAACTGGCCCTGGACGATCCGGATTTTTTGCGAAACGCGCACCTGGCGGAGAAGCCGGTCTTTGGGCAGATAAATCCGCCCGACCAGGGCGTAGAAGACGATGCCGGGCCCCGGCAAAAGGAAGATCAGCAGCAGCCAACCGCGCGCCGCGGCCGCCGTCCGCTGGCGCGGAACATAAACCAGCATGGTGAGCCGGATGACCCACTCACTGATCAGGTAGATGAGACTCCAATGCAACAAGCGAATTCCGGCCCGCGGGCCGGCGACGGGAGGATGCCAAGGGCGGAGGCACGCTGTCCAGCTTTCAATAATGCCATTGAAAACTGGTGATTGAGAATTTGTTGTTGGCAATTCAGGTTTAATGTATTAATTGTTTAATACATATCAACGAACAAGCGCCCGCTTTTTCCGGAGGTTTGTTCCACCATTATGCAACTGCGAATCTCCATCCAGGACGGCGCGCCGATCTACCAGCAGATTGTCGAGCAGGTCAAGTATCTCGTGGCCGCCGGACGGCTCCAACCGGGCGATGATGTCCCGCCCATCCGCGTGCTGGCGGAACAACTGCGAATCAATCCCAACACGGTGGCGCGGGCCTATCTCGAACTCGAACGGGAGGGGATCGTCACCATGCGGCAGGGTTTCGGCACCAAGGTCGCGCAGGTGAAGACGCTTCTGCCGCAACGGGAAAAGCTGCGGCTCCTGGCCGGGCCCGCCGACATGTTATTGACCCACGCCCACCACCTGAACGTGGGATTGGATGAAGTCATCACGCTCCTGCGCGAGCGGGATGCCGCCATGCAACCGGAGTCGTCCCAATGAAATTCCCCTCCCCTTCCTCGGCCGAAGCGGTGGTCGCCGTCACCAACCTGTCGCGTCATTTCGGGGCCAAGGCGGCGCTGGACGACGTGTCCGTTTTCGTCCCGCGCGGCAGTGTGCTGGGGTTGGTGGGCGAAAACGGCGCGGGCAAGACCACGTTGATCAAACATCTGCTCGGCTCGCTCAAAGCCCAGGCGGGGAGCGTGCGGGTTTTTGGGCTGGATCCCGTGCTGGACCCGGTGGGCGTGTTAGGCCGCGTGGGTTATTTGTCGGAGCGGCGCGAGTTGCCCGGCTGGATGCGGGTGGACGAGTTCATGCGCTATTCCCAGGCCTTTTATCCGGGGTGGGATGAGCAGTACGCCGCGCGACTTTTGGGACAATTCCAATTGGACTCGGCCCAGAAGATCAAAACTCTTTCGCAAGGCCAGCAGGCCAAGGCCGGCTTGCTGACGTCTCTGGCTTATCGGCCGGAGTTGTTGATTTTGGATGAACCGAGTTCGGGGCTGGACCCGGTGGTTCGCCGGGACATTTTGGAGGCGATCATTCGCATGGTGGCAGAGGAAGGTCGGACTGTTTTATTTTCCTCGCATTTGCTCGACGAAGTCGAATGGGTGGCCGATTACGTCGTCATGCTCCAGCGCGGACGCGTGGTATTGAACGGACGAACCGAGGAGGTGCGGAGCGGGCATATTGCGGCGGTGCTGGCGTTTGCGGAGCCGCCGGCGAAGCCGCCGGTGGTGGCCGGGGCGCACGCGGTCACGGGATATGGCTCCGAGTGGCGGGTGTTGTTTGGCGGCTCGCATCTCGAACTGGAAACGGCGGCGGCGCGGATCGGTGCCCGCGTGGTCGAGGAACGAACCCCGACGCTGGATGAAATTCTGGTGGCGCGGGCGGGTGGAAAATGAAGCTGATTATGAACGTAGGCCGACTTGCATGGCGAACACCCGCTGGCGCGATGCTTTGGGAAATTTGGGGCCGGCACAAGGCGAGCTTTTTGGGGCAAGGCGCCGCGCTG
>Ga0302320_10022153_pt1 | contig 12565 bp, 8 predicted proteins | sample Bog_T0_3_FD_202130 | JGI IMG/M metagenome (GOLD analysis project Ga0302320, IMG submission 202130) | Peat permafrost microbial communities from Stordalen Mire near Abisko, Sweden - Bog_T0_3 | ecosystem: Environmental > Terrestrial > Soil > Wetlands > Peat | place: Sweden: Abisko, Stordalen Mire...
TATAAAAAATGGGGGGGGCAAAAATTAGGTTTTTAGAAAACTATTGTATATTTTTGTTTTTGCATTGAACTAAAAAAATGAGTTTTTGGAGATGCCCTTTAATTGATTTATGGAAATTTCTGATGAAAAGGAAAAAATTCTGGCTGATTCCTGTAATTATTATCCTGTTATTGATTGGGATATTGATAGTTGTAGGAGGAGGTTCTGCCATAGCTCCTTTTATTTATACTATATTTTAGAATCTGATGGATAGAAAAATAAAATACGAAATCATCCTGACCATTTGTACAGGATTGTTGGTATTGGGCTTTATTTTGAAGATTAATAATTTTTCAATTATAGCTGCTGTCATTGGAGTGCTATCTCTCCTGTCAAAGAGGATTGCGCAATTTATATCCTGGTTTTGGAATAAATTATCTGATGTACTGAGTGCCATTTCTTCACGAGTCATCCTGTTTATTGTTTATTTTATTATTCTGGTTCCCTTAGCATTATTATCAAGGGTGTTTGGAAAATCTAATCTTCATCTGAAAAGAAAAGAAAATATTAAATCCTGTTTTGTTGACATGAATCATCAGTATGTCGCTGAGGATATGGAAGATATGTGGTAGATAAAAAAGAAAACCTCAATGATACTTCATTGAGGTTTTCTCCTATCCGATAATAATCAGGTTTTATTTTTTTGGTCTTAATTTACGAACCTGAGTTCCAGCTGCCCATATTTCGCTTTCGCGTAATTGTTTTAGTTCTTTTTCAAGTTCTGCTTTATAATTAGGTCCGCTAGTAGATTCGAGAACGCGTTTACATTCGCGACCGTCTTTTACACGGGCATAAAGATCTTTAAAAACAGGAACGACTGCATCACGGAATTTTGGTCTCCAGTCAAGAGCTCCGCGTTGAGCTGTAGCGCTGCAATTGCTGTACATCCAATCCATACCGTTCTCATCAACGAGACGAATAAGACTTTGAGTCAATTCTTCAACGGTTTCATTGAATGCTTCAGATGGTGTATGTCCGTTTTCACGTAATACATTGTACTGTGCATCCATGATACCAGCTAAAGCGCCCATCAGCACACCTCTTTCGCCAGTTAAGTCACTGAACACTTCCTGTTCAAAAGTCGTTGGGAATAAATATCCTGAGCCAATACCGATACCTAAAGCTAAAGTCTTTTCCTTAGCTTTTCCTGTGGCATCCTGAAATACAGCGTAGCTGGAATTAATCCCGTTTCCGGCGAGGAAATTTCTTCTAACGCTAGTTCCTGAACCTTTAGGAGCGACAAGGATTACATCAACATCTGCAGGAGGTATAACACCTGTTTGTTCTTTATAAGTTATGGAAAAACCGTGTGAAAAATAGATTGCTTTTCCTTTGGTTAAATGTGGTTTCAGTTTAGGCCAGATGGTCCTTTGTGCTGCGTCTGAAACAAGATATTGAATAATGGTTCCTTTTGCTGCAGCTTCTTCGATAGAGAACAAGGTTTTACCGGGAACCCAGCCGTCTTTAACGGCTTTATCCCAGTCTTCCTTAAATTCAGGAGCCTGACCGATAATAACATTAAAGCCGTTATCTTTCAGATTAAGAGACTGGGCTGGACCTTGAACGCCATAACCGATAATTGCAATCAGTTCATTTTTTAATACTTCGCGAGCTTTACTTAATGGAAACTCTTCTCTTGTGATGACCGTTTCTTCTACACCACCGAAATTTATTTTTGCCATGGTTTAAAATTAAATTATTAAGTGACTATTAAATTACTTATTTTTCTTATCCATCATTTCAAGATATTCGGACAACAATTCTGAATTTGATTTGGTGATGGCGATACGACCTGTACGGGTAAATTGTCTGACACCAAACTGTTTTAGTTGTTCAAATAACTTTTCTGTTTCTTCTTCATGCCCGGTTTTCTCAATCACAGTATATTCCGGTGTAATTTCAAGAATACGGGCATTGTATTCTCTTACTGTTTTTTCCACTATATTACCCGAAAGCAATGCTTCCGTGGGAACTTTGTATAAAGCTACCTCCTGGTAAATTATTTCATCACGGGTGTGGTAATATGCTTTAAGAACTTCTACCAATTTTTCAATCTGGTTGACAATTTTTACAACTTGATCTTTTGTTTCATTGACAACTACCGTAAACTTGTGAATCCCTTTAATAGACGATTTTGAGACCGTCAGGCTTTCAATATTTACATGCCGGCGTGTAAATATAATAGTTATTCTGTTAAGTAAACCAATACTATTTTCAGAAAATGCGGTTATTGTATATTCTTTTATCATTTTAACAAATTTTAATATTTAAAAGGATTTAACTAAATATAACATCAGAAACAGACGCTCCGGCAGGTACCATCGGAAATACGTTGGATTCTTTATCAATAGTTACATCCAGAAGAAATGCTTTTTTTGACTTGATCATTTCATCCATCGTCTTACTTAGTTCCTCTCTCTTTGAGACTTTTTTCCCAGCTATGCCAAATCCTTCAGCAACTTTTATAAAGTCCGGGTTGACAAGCTCTGTATGAGAATATCTCTTATCCCAGAAAAGTTCCTGCCATTGCCTTACCATACCAAGGTAATTATTATTGAGTATAATAATTTTAACATCTGTTTTGTTTTGAAAAATGGTACCAAGCTCCTGTAATGTCATTTGGATACCGCCATCACCTACAATCAGGAAGACTTGTCTATGAGGTGCGCCTATCTTGGCCCCAAAGGCAGCAGGCAAGCCAAATCCCATAGTTCCTAATCCTCCGCTGGTAACAAAGGTTCGAGTATACTTTGATTTAAAATATCGGGCTGCAAACATTTGATGTTGACCTACATCAGTAACAACAATAGCTTCCCCATCAGTCTTTTCATTAAGAAGTTCCATCACTTCTCCCATTTTCAATCCTGCTTTTTTAGGAAAAAGATCATTCTTAATTACTTTTTCATATTCATATTTATAACAGTCTTCAAATTCTTTGATCCATGCCGGGTATTTTTTCTTTTTTACCAGTTTACTCAGAAGAGGTAATGAATCTTTCACATCGCCAAGAACAGCGACATCGGTTTTAATATTCTTGTCTATTTCTGCATTATCAATTTCCAGATGAATAATTTTAGCCTGTCTGGCATATCTGCTCAAATCGCCGGTAACACGGTCATCGAAGCGCATACCGATAGCAATTAAAAGATCACATTCATTTGTTTTAATATTCGGGCCATAGTTCCCATGCATACCCAACATCCCAACATTTTGCGGATGATCTGATGGCAAAGCGGTTGATCCTAGTATTGTCCATGCAAACGGAATTCCTGATTTTTCAATAAAAGTTTTCAATTCTGTTTCGGCATTACCCAGTATTACACCCTGCCCCACCAGAGCATAAGGTTTTTGGGCTTTGTTGATCAGTTGTGCTGCTTCCTTAATTTTCTCAGCATTGATCTGAGGCTTGGGAACATAACTTCTGATAAAATTGCATTTTTTATAAGAATATTCCATTTCTCCTACCTGCGCGTTGCGGGTGAGGTCTATAAGAACGGGACCAGGTCGTCCTGTTCGGGCAATATAAAATGCTTTTGCAATAATTTCAGGAACATCTTCCGCTTTTGTAATCTGACAATTCCATTTTGTGACAGGCATTGAAATTCCTACCACATCTGTTTCCTGAAAGGCATCAGTGCCAAGGAGATGAGATGCAACTTGTCCTGTAATACAAACGATGGGTGTTGAATCTATCATGGCATCCGCGATACCTGTAATCAGGTTGGTAGCGCCGGGTCCGGATGTAACAATACAAACACCTACTTCTCCTGTTACACGGGCATACCCTTGAGCGGCATGTATTGCACCTTGTTCATGACGTGTCAGAAGATGTCTGATTTTATCTTTATAATGAAACAATGCGTCATAAGTTGGAATGATCTGACCCCCCGGATAACCGAATACAGTTGTAACATTTTCTTCAAGTAAAGACAGCATTAATGCTTCAGATCCTTTTATTTTTGTATTTTTTTTTTCACTACTGTTCATTCGCATAATATTTAAATTTAATCTATTAATCTTACCGCTCCCTGGTCGGCAGATGAGACCAGCATGGCATAAGCTTTTAATGCTGTGGATATAGGTCTTATTCTGGACGCAGGTTTGTAAGCATCTTTGCCTTTGGCCATTTCTGATTGTTTTCTGGTTTCAATTTCTGCATCAGAAATAAGTACATTAATTTTTCTTTTAGGAATATTAATTTCTATCATATCTCCGTTTTTGATCAGAGCTAGTTCACCGCCTGCAGCTGCTTCGGGTGAGACGTGTCCGATAGAAAGACCGGAAGTACCACCTGAGAATCGTCCATCGGTGATCAGCGCACACTGAGTGCCCAGATGTTTTGATTTAATATATGAAGTCGGATAAAGCATTTCCTGCATTCCCGGTCCGCCCCTTGGGCCTTCATGTCTGATAATTACAACATCTCCGGCAATCACGTCTTTAAGTATTCCTTCACAGGATTCTTCCTGAGATTCGAAAACTTTGGCAGGGCCTTTAAAAACAAAAATTGACGGATCAACACCGGCAGTTTTCACAACGCAACCCTTTCTGGCTATATTTCCAAAAAGAATCGCGAGTCCACCATCGGCGGAATAGCAATGAGCAGCGTCCCTGATGCAGCCATGAATACGGTCTGTGTCTAATTCTTTAAACATATAAGCTTGAGATCCCATTTGAAAGCTTTTAATTCCTGCCGGACCACTTTTATATATATCAAACGCTTCCGGGGTTGCAGTTGTTCTTAAAATATCATATTTGTTAAGTGCTTCCTTCAAACTGGGAAAGTCAACCCTTCTAACCGAACTGTCTATTAATCCTGCTCTGTCAAGCTCTCCCATGATGCCCAATATTCCTCCGGCACGGTTTACGTCTTCAACATGATATTGCGAACTGGGAGCTACTTTACATAAAACAGGAATTTTACGGGAAAGCTCATCTATATCATTCATGGTGTAATTAACACCGGCTTCATGAGCAATTGCCAGAATATGTAAAACCGTATTAGTTGAGCCTCCCATAGCGATATCCAAAGCCATAGCATTATTGAAAGCTTCTTTGGTGGCTATAGAGCGGGGAAGAACAGACTCATCATTCTTGAAATAATAACGGTTACTGAGTTCTACAATCAGTTTGGCAGCTTTTTTAAACAGGTTGAATCTGTTTTTGTGGGTTGCAACAAGTGTCCCGTTACCAGGAAGAGCTAGACCAATTGCTTCATTCAGACAATTCATTGAATTGGCAGTGAACATCCCGGAACATGATCCGCAAGTGGGGCATGCCACACGTTCAATCTGAGCTATATCGTCATCTGATACTGCATCATCAGCTGCCATCACCATTGCATCTACCAGATCATATTTTTTTCCTTTGTAAGTGCCTGCTTCCATTGGGCCTCCTGACACGAAAACCGCGGGAATATTAAGACGCATAGCCGCCATCATCATCCCGGGTGTTATCTTGTCACAATTGCTGATACAAACCATAGCGTCAACTTTGTGGGCGTTACACATAAATTCAACACTATCTGCAATGACATCACGCGAAGGCAAGGAATATAGCATACCGTCATGTCCCATGGCTATGCCATCGTCAATAGCGATTGTGTTGAATTCTGCTGCAAAGCAACCTTCTTCTTCAATCCATTGCTTTACCTGCTGACCAATTTCATGTAAATGTCTATGTCCGGGAACAAATTGTGTAAATGAATTTACAATGGCAATAATGGGTTTCCCAATCTGTTTTTCAGACATGCCGTTTGCTCTCCATAGACTTCTTGCTCCAGCCATTTTACGACCTTCGGTGGTTGTTCCACTTTTTAATTTTGGACTCATCTTATTCTTATTTGTTAAATTAAGAAGCCTTTCTCTTGATTGAGAAAGGCTTCATTTTAGTTATACATATCTTAAAATACCATTCTCACTCTTTGTTTAATTCAACGAGAACCACCACAAACACTAGAATGATATTGTTCAATCTCATAATTATTCCATTTAATTTGATGCCCCAAATATAAGCATATATATTTTAAAAATAAAAGATAATTAAGATTTTTAATATATTTTTACTATTCCTTATCTTTATAAAATTAAAAAGAAAAATAATGTGGCGTAATTTTAAAATAGGACAACAATTAGCTATTGGATTTATTATCAGCATTATACTAACAGTCGTGATTGGTCTTGTCGGCTATAAGAGTGTATATAAAGTATCTTATCTGGCTGAAGATGTTGAATGTCTTGATTATCTTGAAATGTTCACGAACGAGGGCAGGCTTCATGAAAAGAAAATTATGCTTGAAAAACCCAAAGAGCAGGAAAATATTAATGGAGCGAGAGGAAGATGGCATGATGGCGTTCAGAATTTTATAAATGAAGCTTACGCGAGATTTACCGATCCGGGTACTATTGCTTCAATAGACAGTGCTGCCTGGAACCGGAAAAATTATATGGATAACTTTGAAAAGTGGTTGGTGGTGATTGACCAGTATCGTCAAAGTATCAGAAGTGCTGATTCACTTTATAGTTTAGCAAAAGATGCTGCTATTTATACATGGGATAGTTCCAGAATCAGGTCCTATAAAACTCAAAGTTTACTGTCTGATGCCAGTCGGGATGCTAAAAATTATTTAATTACTAAAGACAGCGCTTTTATTGATAATTTTCATATACATATTTCCAGATCACGGGATATAGCAACAAAAATGGGGAACACAAAATATCTTACAGCATTAAAAAAATATGAAGGTGAACAGTTGTCTTGTTTGTCATTGTTTGTTGAGATGTATAGAATATATAATGTTATTGATTATTATGGTTTCTACACGAAATTCCGTGGAGGTCAGGACAAAGTCAAATATCATCAATTGCAGAAAACTACTGTCAAGCAGAGTCAGTTGTTAATTATTTTGCTTACCCTGTTCCTTATTTTATTTGCAATTATTATTTCAATCATTATTACCCGGTCACTCACAAAAGGTATTAAAAAGGGAATTCATATTGTGGAAACAGTTTCTGAAGGAGATCTTACTATTGTTGTTGATAAACAATTGTTACAAAGTAAAAATGAAATTGGGAAACTTGTTTTGTCCATGCAGCATATGCTTGAAAAATTAAAAGAAATGGTTTCTTTTATCCGGGGAAATGCGACCAATGTTGCACTTGCAGGAAATGAGATGAACAAGGCATCACTATTGCTTTCATCTATTTCCAATCAGCAGGCTTCGTCATTGCAGCAAATATCGTCATCAATGGCAGAAATAGTTTCCACTATTCAACAGAATGCCGGGAATGCCAAACATGCTGAGAAAATAGCTAATGTGGCAGCGCTTGGAGTGGAAAAAGTCAAAATATCGTCAGAAAGTGCTACTGTTTCTATAAAAGTGATAGCTGATAAAATTACGATTATTAACGATATTGCTTCACAGACTAATCTTTTAGCCTTGAATGCTGCTATTGAAGCTGCGCGCGCCGGAACCTATGGAAAAGGATTCTCAGTGGTGGCCGCCGAAGTAAAAAAATTAGCTGAACGAAGCAAAGCAGCCGCTGATGAAATAGCTATTTTATCGGTAAAAAGTGTGCAGACTACCGAGCAGGCTACGATTGATTTAAATCAGATTATTCCTGATATTGAAAAAACAGCTAAGTTAATCCAGGAAATTGCTGCAGCCAGCATGGAACAGAATTTAGGCGTGGAGCAAATAAACAATGCTATTCAACAACTAAATGATATTACTCAGAAAAATGCAGCTACTTCTGAAGAACTGGCAAACAACTCAGATGAGCTTGTCCGTCATGCCAAACAATTGGAAGACTCCATGGGCTTTTTTAAAACCAATGAGCCTAACGAATAAATACCAAAGTGAAATAAACCTCCTGAAACTATAAAACTAATTGATGATGAGAAAAATTATTTTTAGTTTACTAATTTATATATTTTTATTTCCCTTTTATACATTTTCCCAACCAAAAAAATCTGAAGCAGATATTAATCCGATTTTATTAAATTCCATTTGGAAAGCTTCATGGATCGCACCTTCACATACATCCTTGAATAAATATGGTATTTATCTTTTTCGCAGGTCAATAGAATTGCAGTCAAGACCCGAAAAATTTATTATTCATATATCAGCGGATAATCATTACTGGTTATACGTGAATGGTGTAAGAACAATTATCGGACCTGCCCGGGGAGATACTTCGCACTGGCGTTTTGAAACTATTGATCTGGCTCCTTATCTTCAGAAGGGTAAAAATACAATTGCCGCGGAAGTATGGAATTTTGGAGAATACAGGGCATGGGGACAAATATCTTTACAAACCGGATTTCTGATTCAGGGCAATTCAGATGTGGAAGAAATTCTGAATACGGATGAATCGTGGAAGGTTTGTGAAAATCACGCGTACACTCCATTATTTGAAGATTACAGAGTAACGGGTGCGAGAGAATTGATTATGGGAGAACAATATCCATGGAACTGGCAGTTGCCTTTGTTTGATGATCATAACTGGGAAAATGCTGTTAAAAGCGAAAAGGCTATTCCTGACGGTGTTACCGGTGAAGGAAAACGAAGGCTTGTTCCACGTAATATTCCACAACCTGAAGAAAAAATGCAACGCTTTTCTGTTATACGAAGAAGTGATAGAATAGCAACAGATAACGGTTTTATCAAAGGAACCAAAGATCTGGTTATTGGACCCTGGGGAAATGGTACTATTATGATTGATCAAAGTTATCTGACAACTGCATTCCCGGAAATCATTATCAGCGGTGGGAAAGGAAGTCGTATTATATTGTCGTACATGGAAGCTCCTTATATTGATGTAAAGAAAGGAATAAAGGGTAACAGAAACGAAACAGATTTTAAAAAAGTTGCCGGTATTTATGATATTATAATGCCTGACGGAGGTGATCATCGTTTATATAGGCCTTTGTATTATCGCACATTCAGGTATGTTCAGATAACAGTGGAAAATTATTTTCAACCCTTAATCATTCATGACTTTTATTCAAAATTTACAGCTTATCCTTTTCAGGAGAATGCATCATTTAACAGTAGTGATGAGTCGTTAAAGGAAATCTGGAATGTAGGTTGGCGTACTGCCCGTCTTTGTGCCTTTGAAACATATATGGACTGTCCCTATTATGAGCAGTATCAGTATATAGGTGATGCACGGATTCAGGCGTTAATATCACTGTATGTTTCCGGAGATGATCGTTTGATGCGCAATGCTATACAGCAGTTTTATGATTCTAAGATGAGTGAAGGATTAACAAAAAGTCGTTATCCCGATTACCTGGATCAGGTCATTCCTCCTTTTTCTCTTTTCTGGACAGTGATGATCAATGATTACCGGATGCATCGTACCGATGATGATTTTATCAGATCGTTTGTTCCGGTAATTAGGAGTGTGCTTAACTGGCACAAAAAATATATTGATCCGAAAACAGGAATGTTGGGAGTAATGCCATACTGGAATTTTGTTGATTGGCCAAATGAATGGTCATCGGTGGATTCCTTTGGAATGAGAGGAGTGCCGGAGGGAGGTAACACGGGGAATTCTTCTATTCTTACTTTACAATATGTCTACGCGCTTCAAAAATCAGGAGAAGTGTTAAGTTATTTAAATTTTAAAAAAGATGCAGGGGATTATCTGGAATTAGCGGAGAATCTTAAAAAATCTGTATATTCTCAATGTTGGGATGAAAAGAAAAAAATGATTGCCGATTCTCCCGAAAAAATTGAATACAGTCAACATGCCAATGTTCTGGCTGTACTCACGGGTACGATAAGACCTGATGATGAAAAAGATCTGATGATCAGAGTTATCAGTGATTCCAATCTTGTACAGTGTACAATATATTACAGGTTTTATCTGAATCAGGCCATGAAAAAAGCCGGACTTGCTGATCAATATATTGAGATGTTAACGCCCTGGAAAAACATGATAAATATGGGGCTTACCACTTTTGCTGAAAGACCTGAACCGAGTCGTTCCGATTGTCATGGGTGGAGTGCAAGTCCTGTTTATGATTTGCTGGCCACAGTTTGTGGTATTGTGCCAGATCATCCGGGATTTAAAACTGTAATTATAAAGCCTGCTATGGGAAACTTGCAATGGATTGAATGTAAGATGCCGCATCCGGATGGAGAAATAAAAGTATCTTTGAAGAAGACAGGAGATAGGGGTGTTGAAGGAGAAATCACTCTTCCTGCAGGTATAACAGGATCATTCATCTGGCAGGATAAAACGATAAAATTAAAAAGCGGAAATCAAAAAATAAGATTATAAAATATACTAAAGAATATAAAATAAAAAAGGGCAAGCTACTTATATCGCACCGCTACAACCGCCTACTCTTGCTACCTTCCGGTCCTGGGAGGGTTCAGCGGGAGCTGGTCGTATAAGACTTACCCCACGCAAAAATACTATTTTTTTTGTAAATCCGATAGTAAATTAGGTAAGAAGTTAAAAGTTCTATTTTTAAAGTTGACCATTTTCAATTTTGATGATTATTTCTTCAATGATTTTATCATCGCTGTCGGGCTTGTAGGTAATTTTCAGATTGGACCCGAAAATACGGGCAATTCCCTGCCAGAATACTGCAGTAACAGATCCTTTGTATTCTTTTATGAGTGAATATGAAGATTTACCTGTCTCTCTGTCAATAAGCTTCATCAGAACACGCCCTTGGGTGATGGTCATCTCTCTGATATCTGCTTCAAAATCAATAAATAATTTTTTTTCAGCATTGTCAAGATATTCTTCTCTTTCTTTTCTTGACGATAGCTTTTCCAAATCTGAATTTATGATATCCAGGCGATGGGTACATTCTTTCGCGTAGGGAAGCGTTTTCTTTATATTAGCAATCAATTTTCTGTATCGTTCCAGTTCGCGGTTTGTCCTAAATTCTTTTTCAGAAGTAATAAATACAGGTTTAATATCGTATTGATATATGGTATCACCATTGACAACACTGAATGGCAGAAGAAGGGTACTATCCTGAGCCTTGCTGTACCAACAGGTCATAAAAAAGACAAATATGACCGGATATTTACACATGATGAAAATGTGTTGAAGAAAATAAATTATTCGGTGGTAAATATAATGAATTTTTAACTTTTTGTTTGTGATCGTCTGAAGTCCCGTCCGTGCAACCGGGTTTCGGGAAGTATATAAAATTATTTAAGGAATATCAATTGATTTTGATCTCTTTATTGTCTTTATCTACAAACCGGTAATCGAGGAAATTGAGTGCAGAAACAGACTTTACCCTTATTTTGCGTTTAAATTTCAGTTGCCATTTGTAACGGATGGAGAAAATATCTTTACAGAGATAAGCAGCTATAAAAGGATGAACTCTTAAATAAATGTCAGTTTTTGTATTCTGTATAACGGATGATAGTTTATTCTCAATTTCTTCTATTAATAATATACTGGGTGTGATTTCGCCGGATCCTTTGCAAGCAGGACATTTCTCAAGTGTATTTATTGTCATTTCCGGTCTAACACGCTGACGTGTAATCTGCATCAATCCGAATTTACTTAGAGGAAGGATGCTGTGTTTGGCCCTGTCCTGTTCCATTGAATCTTTCATTTTCTCAAATACCATGAACTTATGATCATTCATATGCATATCAATGAAATCAACAACGATAATTCCACCCATATCCCTAAGTCTTAATTGACGGGCAATTTCACTAACTGCAGCCATATTTGCATCACAGGCATTTGTTTCTTGATCTTTGGCTGATTTGGAACGGTTTCCGCTGTTAACATCTATGGCATGGAGAGCTTCGGTATGTTCTATGATCAGATAGGCGCCATTTTTAATAGACACTGTCTTTCCGAATAAAGATTTAATTTGTTTTTCTATTCCAAAGTGTTCAAAAATAGGAACAGAACCTTCATAAAGTTTTACTATTTTTTCTTTTTCGGGCGCAATGGTGTTAATATATTCAACTATTTCCTGATAAACTGAATCATCATTAACACAAATACTGCTGAATGAAGCGTTTAAAATATCACGGAGAATAGCAGATGTTCGGTTTATCTCGCTCAGAACAATTCGGGGAACGCGTCCATTTTTGATGTTATCAAACATGGTTTCCCACTTTCTTACCAAGCCTCTGAGTTCAGAATCAAGAACGGCAACTTTTTTGGATTCAGCAACAGTTCGAACAATCACGCCATAATTCTTGGGTTTGATGCTTTGAAGCAATGTTCTCAGGCGATCACGTTCTTCATTAGATTGTATCTTCTGAGAGATTGATATTTTATCAGAAAACGGGATCAGCACCAGATTTCGTCCTGCAATAGATATTTCAGAACTGAGACGAGGGCCTTTGGTGGAAATGGGTTCTTTAACCACCTGAACAATAATAATCTGACCAAATGTAAGAACGTCAATTATTTTTCCATTTTTATCTATATCCGGTTCGTTGTGAAACTTTTGAATGATTGGCGTTTTGCCTTTTGTCTCCATGCACAGTTTAAGATACTTATTGAGTGACCTATACTGAGGTCCC
>Ga0302320_10022155_pt1 | contig 12564 bp, 8 predicted proteins | sample Bog_T0_3_FD_202130 | JGI IMG/M metagenome (GOLD analysis project Ga0302320, IMG submission 202130) | Peat permafrost microbial communities from Stordalen Mire near Abisko, Sweden - Bog_T0_3 | ecosystem: Environmental > Terrestrial > Soil > Wetlands > Peat | place: Sweden: Abisko, Stordalen Mire...
ATTACGCAGGTTTCGGCGGTGGACTTCAGCTATGCGCGTGATTTGGGTTGCACCATCCGGCAGATTGCGCGCGCCGACCGCAGCAATGGAAAGATTGCGGCCTCGGTGGGGCCGACGCTGGTGGCGGTGCGCTCGCCGCTGGCCTGGTCGCAGGGCACGGAGAATATGGTGATTCTGACAGGCCGCTACGGCGGGGATGTGGTTTTTTCCGGTCACGGCGCGGGCGGCAATCCCACGGCGGTGGCGGTGGTCAGCGACCTTCTGGCGCTGGCCCACGGCGCGCAGCCGGTAAAGATTCCCTCGGAGCAGGCCGAGGTGGACGCCGAGTTCGAGCTACCGCATTACATTCGCTTCCTGGTGGATGACCGTCCGGGCATTGTGGCCGAGATCACCGGCGCGCTGGCCAAAGAGCGCATCAACATTCGCGCCATTGTGCAGAAGCCCGGCTATCCGCATCACGCGCTGCCGTTTGTGGTGACCGTGGAGCCGTGCACAAGCTCGGCGCTCAAGAGGGCGCTCGCGAGCATTCGCGGCCGCGATTACCTGCTGGAGGAGCCGCTGGATTTGCAGATGCTGGAGTAACTGCTTTCTCAACGAGCCATGCAGGACGCCTTCAATCTCGACCGCTTTATCAGCGCCCAATCCGCGGTCTATCCGCAGGTTCTTGCCGAACTGCGCCTGGGCCGCAAGCGCAGCCACTGGATCTGGTTCATCTTTCCGCAGATGAAGGGGCTGGGCCGCAGCGCGCAGTCGGAGTATTACAGTATCGGCTCGCTCGCCGAAGCCTCGGCCTACGCGCGGCACCCGCTGCTGGGAGCGCGCCTGGACGAATGTACGCAACTGGTCAATCGCGTTGAGGGACGCACGATTGGCGAAATCTTCGGCTCGCCCGACGACCTGAAGTTCCGCTCATCGATGACGCTCTTCAATCGCGCCGCCGAAGACGCCACGGCCTTTAACCAAGCGCTGGCGAAATACTTCCAGGGCGAAGGCGATTCGCTGACGCTGAAGCTGCTGCGATAACTCCTAGGTGATTGATTTGAAATAGACGCCATTTAAGAAGCGTACTTCGCCCTGAAGGCGCGCAGCTTGGCGAGCGTGGCCGCCGCCTGGCCGGAGTCTATGGCCTCGGCGCCGAGGCGAACGCCTTCTTTGAGATCGCCGGCCAGCCCTGCGGCCACCAGCGCCGCCGCAGCGTTGAGCAGCACAATCTCGCGCCGCGCGCCGGGAAGGCCGGTGAGCACGTCGTAGAGCAGAGCCGAGTTGGTGGCGACATCGCCGCCGGTAAACTCCTCCAGCTTGCGGCGCGAGAGGCCGGCCATCTCCGGGGTAATGCGCGCGGCCTTCATCGTGGGCTTGCCGCCGCCCTCGCTTTCTTCAATGCGCGCGACAATCGACTCGCCGGTGGTGGTCAGCTCGTCGATGCCATCGGTTCCATGGACGACGAAGGCGCGCTTGGCGCCCAACTCAACGAGCGCGCGCCCCACGAGCAGCACACGGCTAGGAGCGAGGACGCCGATGACCTGGGTGCGCGCGGCTGCGGGATTGGTGAGCGGCCCGCAGAGATTAACAATTGTGCGGAAGCCCAGCGCCCGGCGCAGCGGCCCCAGAGCCTTCATTGCGGGATGGTAGAGGGGCGCATAGAGAAAGATGAAGCCGGTGGAGCGCAGGCACTCGACGGCCAGCTCAGGCCCTAGCTCGACGGGGACGCCGAGCGCCTCGAGCACGTCGGCGGCGCCGCAGAGCGAAGTGACCGCGCGGTTGCCGTGCTTGGCGACTTTGGCTCCGGCCGCGGCTGCCACGAGCGCCGCGCCCGAGCTGATGTTGAAGGTGAGCGGCCCGCCGCCGCCGGTGCCCACCACGTCGACCAGTTGGTCGCGCTCGGCGGGCGTAAAGGGCAGCGACGTGACGTGCTCGCGCATCACTTCGACAAAGCCGGCCAGCTCCGGCGCCTGTTCGCCGCGCGTGGCCATCACGGTGAGCAGCGCCGCGGTCTCGACCTCGGGCACTTCGCCGGACAAAATTTCCCGGAGCGCGGTGGCGGCCTGCGCGCGCGTCATCGCCGCGCCGTCTTCGGCGAGCGGCTTCAACAGCTCTTTCACGATTCCCATATCTTTATGGTAACGGCGCGGCGCACTCCGGCGCTTGCTTTGTGTCCGTGCTCGGCGAAGCGCAGCGCAATCATTGCAGGATTCGGGCGCGCTAGCCAGGGCTGGCGAAGCGAAGGAAATGCGTATGCGGATGACCCTTTTATTCTTTGGATATTTGCCGAAAAAAGGCCCAAAATTGTGACCCAACAAGCCATAAACTTTGATACAGCCATCGATTTGTCGACGAAAAGCAGGCAATTTGGGAGTTTTGATGTTACTATTCAGTTAATAGTGTTAAAACGTATGTGATTGATATGAAGCTAGTTAAAAGAGAAGTAAAGATAAACAGATGTCTCAAAAGGGGGGGTGGGTGGGATGCGTAGTTACTTTCTGATAACATTTATGGTGGATTTTCTGTTGGCAGTTTAGTTAATAGGCCGGTTTGCATTTCTTTCCTCCAGAATGATTGTGCGACAGGCGGGGTTAATTATATGCAATCTGACATTTAAATTTAGTTTTCGCGGTTTTGGGCGAAGGCATTTTCGACGACATTCTCTACATCGGTGAGGAGGATGCCGCCAATAGGCTGGCGCATGGCAACCTGCGTACCGGTGTGGCCGAGAGCGGAGGCAATCTCATTCCAGCGGAAGATGAGGGAGTTGGCCGGCACCATGACAGGCAGGCGAGCCGGCTGGGGCAAGGCACAGTGAGCGACCCAAGCGCCGAGCACGAGCAGAACGACCGACTGGTAAACGAACTGCAAGGGCGCGTTCATGGGAGTATTGTGCGAAATCAGGGAGGCGACGACAAAGTCGTTGGCGGAGATGACGCCAAAGCCGAGAGCCAGCCCGAAGGCCATGTCGCGGACGGAAAGGCGCAGCGCATTCATGCTCAGGCCGAGGAAGGCCAGAAGGCACAGCTCCATGATGCCGACCGAGCGCATCAATCCGTTGCCGATATCGGCGATGATGAGAATCCCGTGGCGCGGGAGGGAGAGAGTCAAGAAGCTGACGATGACGGAGACGAGCGCGACCCAGCGAAAAGCCACGGTTCCCAGCCGTTGCAGTCCAGAAAAGGCAGAGAGCGCGGAGCGGAAGACCTCCATGCAGACAAAATAGAGCAGCACGGCACTGGCTAAGTAAACGATCCAGTAGACAGAGAAGTAAACGATGAGCCAGGATTGCGAATGGACGAACCTGTTGCCGGACAACAGCAGCAGCAGGATGGGATCGGAAGCCACGCGCAGCCCAAGATAGGCCCACATGGCCGGGAATCTGGTGTGCAGCTTGCGTTTCCAAAAGAAAAGGGCGAAGAGCACCCACAGCGCAAATTCCAACGCACATAAGAGCGACATGGCAGTTTGCGAAGACATCCTAGCCCTCTCGCCATTCTAAGAACATTCTTAGAATAGCGCGCACTGCTTTATTACTCAACAATAAAGCAGTGCTCTCCCAGGATATTTTTCGCGAGCTGAGTAGGTGTAATCGTGCTGGTGAGCTGTATTAGAGCGGATCTCCAATCCCAGTACCCTTGCCAACTCTGTCAAAGGTGGCTTTTTCTTAAGGAAAAAGCCACTCAGCGGTTTGTTTTCGGAGTATCGCAATTGGAGAACCGCTCTAGGGGCAGGTTGGCAGCCCAGGGACGCACTCTGGAATCGGCATACTATCGGTTGCCGATTGGTGGCTAGAGAGCAGGTGCGAGGCCTTGTGCGTGGTGGCAGCGCCGGCAACGCCGGCAATGACGATGGTCAGGGCAAAGATGCGAAGAGCGAGTTTCACAGTAGGTAACCTCTTTGTGGATTTTCATGGCCGGAAGAAGAATCTTCCGAGGATTAAAACAGTAGGGAGAGAAGTAGATTAAGTCAATGTATTTCTTGTAGTTAACCAAGTAGTAATGGGTATGGTTACTAGCGTCATATAAAAGCTGCTTGATTTACCTGCAACAACGATCTTTGCGGCCCTGTTATTCTCCTCTATTTCCACCCCCCGCCGTGCTAAAATGAAGTCAGGCATCTTGGCTCGAAAGCTCCTGTTTCTTCATCGGTTAAGCTCCGATTAAACTGGTCCGGAAGCGCATCCGGGCGGCGCGTCGACTGGGGCTCGAAGCGAAGGCCTAGCGAACGGAAACCTATGGCGACTGAAATTCCGAAGATTGTACCACAGCCTGAAGAGAACGGCAGCTACACCGGCGAGAACATCAAAATTCTTGAGGGCCTGGAGGCGGTTCGCCTGCGTCCGGCCATGTACATCGGCTCCACGGGAGAGATGGGCTTGCATCACCTGGTTTACGAGGTGGTGGACAACTCAGTGGATGAGGCGCTGGCCGGCTATTGCAAGAAGATCGACGTGATCATCCACGTGGACAACTCGATCACGGTGGTTGATGACGGCCGCGGAATTCCGGTGGACATGATGCCGCTGTCGAACGGCACGATGATGCCGGCGGTGCAGGTGGTGCTGACCAAGCTGCACGCCGGGGGCAAGTTCGACGCCTCGACCTACAAGGTCTCCGGCGGTCTGCACGGGGTGGGCGTCAGTTGCGTGAACGCGCTCTCGCAGGAGTTCAATGTGGAGATCTGGCGCGACGGCCACACCTGGGAGATGGACTTCAGTTGCGGCGATCCGGTGAGCGAACTGCGCCAGGCGGGCACGAGCAAGCGGCGCGGGACCAAAATTCACTTCTTGCCCGACAGGACGATCTTCACCACGACCGAGTTCAACTACGATACCCTGGCGCAGCGATTGCGCGAGATGGCCTTCCTCAACAAGGGCCTCACGATTTCACTTACCGACGAGCGCACTGCCGACGCGAAGACCGGCGAAGCCCGCCGCGCGGAGTTTCACTATGCCGGCGGCATCGCCGAGTTTGTCAAGTACCTCAATCGCGGCAAGCAGGTGCTGCACGAGAAGCCGATCATGATGGAGGCATCGCGCGACAGCGTTGAGATCGAGATCGCGCTGCAATACAACGACAGCTACTCGGAGACGGTCTTCAGCTTTGCCAACAACATCAACACGGTGGACGGAGGGTCGCATCTATCCGGATTTCGCACCTCGCTGACGCGCACCATCAACGCCATCGGGCAGTCGCTGGGCCTCTTCAAGGATATGAAGGAGAATCTGAGCGGCGACGATGTGCGCGAGGGGCTGGTGGCGGTGGTGAGCGTGAAGCTTTCGCAGCCGCAGTTTGAAGGGCAGACCAAGGGCAAGCTGAACTCCGACATTGCGGGCACGGTGCAGGCCTTCGTCAACGAGCGGCTAGGCGCGTTTCTGGAGCAGAATCCGCCGATCGCCAAGCGCATCATCAACAAGGCGATTGAAGCATCGCGGGCGCGAGAGGCAGCCCGCAAGGCGCGCGATCTGACTCGCCGCAAGGGCGCGCTGGACGGCGCCGGGCTGCCCGGCAAGCTGGCCGACTGCAGCGAGCGCAATCCCGACCGCTGCGAGGTGTATCTGGTCGAGGGCGAGAGCGCCGGCGGCACCGCGAAACAGGGCCGGGATCGCCGTTTCCAGGCTATTTTGCCCTTGCGAGGAAAGATTCTCAACGTCGAAAAGGCCCGCTATGACAAGATGCTGGGCCATGAAGAAATCCGCGCCATGATTACCGCCTTCGGCTGCGGCATCGGCAAGGACGACTTTGACGCCAGCAAGATCCGCTACGGCAAGATCATTCTGATGACCGACGCCGACGTGGACGGCTCGCACATCCGCACTCTGCTGCTGACCTTCTTCTTCCGCCACATGACGGAGCTGATCAGGCGCAACAATATCTACATTGCGCAGCCGCCGCTGTTCAAGATCAAGAAGGGCCGCTTCGAGCAGTACGTCAAGGACGAGCGCGAGTTTGTGAAGGTGATGGTCAACCGCGCGTCGGAGGGCATGATTGTGCGCCACGGCGAGGCGGCCAGCCGCATCGAGGGTCCGGTTCTGATCCGCTTCATGGCCACGCTGAACGAGTATCTGGGCTACGTGGAACGGGTGGACAAGCGCATTCGCAATGAGAAGCTGACGGAGTTGCTGGCCCGCGCTGAGCTGATTCATCGCGCCGATTTCGCATCGAAGTCGGAGAGCGAAGTTCCGCCCAAGCTGGCGCTGCTGCACACGAATCTGGTTGAACTGGCGGACGAGTTCCAGTTCAAGTCGCTGGGCGAGCCGGTGGAAGACGAGGAGCATCACACCTGGTCGGTTGGTTTTGTAGATGCGCAGGGCGCCGAGCGGCGCGTCGACTGGACGCTGGCTTCCAGCCCCGAATACCGCCAGATGATGTCGAAGTACACGCTGATCAAGGAGTTTCTGGAGCCGCCGTTCCTGATCGAGTACGTCGTCAAGGCGGCCGTCGTCGAGGCGAGCGTGGAGGCAGAATCTGAGGAGGTGGAAATCGCCGAAGCCGAGAGCGCGCCCGATAACGCCGAAGTTCAGGCCGAGGCCAAGCAGGCCCGTCGCGCCGCCCGCATTCTGCGCGAGCCGGTGGAAAAGCAGACCGCCCGCGAGCTTTTTGCCTATATTGTCGAACAGGGCAAAAAGGACTACCAGGTGCAGCGTTACAAGGGGTTGGGCGAGATGAGCTCGACCCAGCTTTGGGAGACCACGATGGACCCGGAGCGGCGCACACTGCTGCAGGTAAAGCTGGAAGACTTTGTGGAAGCCGAGGAGATTTTTGCCACATTGATGGGCGAAGACGTGGAAAAGCGCCGCAAGTTCATCGAGGACAATGCGCTGGACGTGAAGAACCTGGACATCTAGGCTTCTGACCACATGATTTTGTTCCTTGAGGTTTGTGCTTTCCCACCCATTCCGCCGAAGAACGCGGAATGGATGGGGCACGAAGCTTCCTTGCACTATCGGTGAAAATACTCTAAGCCGGGCGTTTACGATAGCATGAGCTTTGTGGAGGAGCTTCATGGAGTTAGTGCGTCTGCAAGCAGAGGTTCTTGAAGCGAATTTGGAGCTGGTGCGCCGCGGGCTGGTGCTCTACACCTTTGGCAACGCCAGCGGCATCGACCGCGAATCCGGGCTGGTGGCGATCAAGCCCAGCGGCGTTCCCTATGAGCGGCTGACCGCGGCGGATATGGTGGTCTGCGATCTGGAGGGCAAGATCGTCGCGGGCAGCTTGAATCCGTCCTCGGATATTGAGACGCATCTGGAGCTTTACCGGGCATTTCCCACCATCGGCGGCGTGGTTCATACTCATTCCGAGTTTGCCACCTCGTGGGCGCAGGCAGGCCGGGAGATTCCCGCCTTTGGCACCACCCATGCAGATTATTTTCATGGACCTGTTCCATGCACGGAAGAGCTGAGCGCCGAGGAAATCGCAGGCGAGTACGAGCTGAACACGGGCAAGGCAATTGTGCGCCGCTTCAGCGGCATCGACCCTCTCGCGGTGCCGGCCGTGCTGGTTGCCGGCCACGCGCCCTTCACCTGGGGCAAGACTGCTGCTGAAGCCGCCTACCACGCGGTGATTCTGGAGACAGTGGCGCGCATGGCGATATATACTACGCTGTTGTGCCCGGACGGCGCCGGCGTCTCGCAAGCGCTGCTGGACCGGCATTATCTTCGCAAGCATGGCGCGGATGCAACCTACGGGCAGAAATAAGACAGCTAATCGTTGACAGCTTGAATGAGAGGTTTTGAGACCGTGATCGTGAACTGTATCAACCACCTGGGAACACCTGCATTGTCCTCCTTTCTGGCATTCAGCGCGGCGCCGATGGCGCATCTGAAGCCGCTTGATATAGCCGTCATCGCCATCTATTTCGCCATGGTGATCTGGATCGGCATCTACCTGAAGAGCAAGGCCAACACCAGCGAAGAGTTCTTCATGGCCGGGCGCGAGATGACGGCCTGGATCGCGGGATTGAGCTTTGTTTCGGCTAATCTAGGCTCGCTGGAGCTGATGGGCTGGGCGGGCGCGTCCTATCAATACGGCATTCTGGCAACGCACTGGTACTGGATCGGCGCCATTCCGGCGATGCTCTTCCTCGGCCTGGTGATGATGCCCTTCTATTATGTCTGCAAGACCCACTCGGTCCCCGGCTACCTGCAACTGCGCTACGGCGAGCACGCCCGCGTTCTGGCCGCCGTGTCCTTTGCCATGGAGATGATCCTGATGAGCGGCGTGAATATGTTCGCCATGGCGGTGGTGATGCAGGTGGTGCTGGGATGGAGCATCCTCTTCAGCATTCTGATCTCGGCGGCGGCGGTGACGATTTACGTCACGCTGGGCGGGTTGCGCTCAGCCATCTTCAATGAAGTGATGCAATTCGTGCTCATCTGGGGCGGCGCGCTGCTGGTGCCGATTCTGGGGCTGGTGCAAGCGGGCGGATGGGGCGGGCTGAAGAAGCAGATCATCACCAATATGCACTCGGACAGCTACTTTCATCTGTGGCGCGACACGGGTCATTTTGCCTCGAACCCCATGGGGACGCACTGGTCGGGCATCGTTCTCGGCCTGGGCCTTGTGATCAGCTTCGGTTACTGGACCACGGATTTTCTGGTGGTGCAGCGCGTGCTGGCGGCGCACAACCTGAGAGCGGCACGCATGGCGCCGGTGATTGGCTCGTTCTTCAAGATGGCGGTTCCGTTCATCGTGATTCTTCCCGGTCTGCTGGGCTTGGTGGTGTTGCAGAACTCCGATGGCAGCCGGATGCAGTTGGTGGGCCAGGACGTGGTGAAATCCTGCGCGGTTGGCGCCTCGGCAAGCGGAATTGAAGATGCCGGCGGATGCGCCGCGGCGATGGCGAAGACGACGCTACCCGCGGCTTACCAGCAAAAGGTTTTGAGCGGAGAGCCAGCGGCCGAGTTGCACAGTTACAACGATGCGCTGCCGCTGATGATGGTGCGCTACCTGGGCCCCGGCCTGCTGGGGCTGGGCATCACCGCGCTGATTGCCGGCTTCATGAGCGGCATGGCGGGCAACGTGAGCGCCTTTTCGACGGTTTGGACCTACGACATCTACAAGCCGCTCATCAACAAGAAAGGCTCTGACAGCCACTATGTGCTGGTGGGCCGATTGTCGATTCTGATCGGCGTGGCGGTCTCCATCGGCGCAGGCTACCTGGTGCAGCACGCGCACGGCATCATGGATTACGTGCAGGCGCTCTTCAGCTTCTTCATCGCGCCGCTACTGGGCGCCATTCTGATGGGAATGTTCTGGAAGAAGGCCACGGCGCCGGCGGGATTTCTTGGCTTGCTGATCGGCATTGTTTCCTCGGTGAGCATGTTTGTTTGGGTCAAAGTCAATCCGGCTGCGCTGGGGGTGGTTGCGCTCTATCCTAATGCGACGGACATGGCCGCCAACCTTTACCGCGCGTGGTGGGCCTTCTCGATTTCGGTTATTGTCATCTTCCTGGTCAGCGTGGTCACAAAGCCCAAGCCGGTGGCCGAGTTGGATGGATTGTGTTATACCGCGACGATTCTGCCCAAGGAAGAGTGGGTCCCGTTCTACAAGCGAGTGTGGGTGTGGGCGCTGCTGGCGCTGTGCATCTTTGCCGCGCTCAACATTATTTTCTGGTAACGGGTTGTGCGTTCTCACAGTGAGATGAAATTGGAAAGGATCAGAAATCATGCATGGTTCTGGAATTCAAATCTGGTTTTTCATTGGCGTGTTGCTGCTTGTCTACGGGTTGTTGATCTTCGGCTACGGCATCTTTGAGTTAGTAACTGGATGCTATCCGGCGGGAGTTCAGTTGACCAACCTGCACACGCCCATCTGGTGGGGCGGATTGCTGGCGGCTCTGGGCGCGCTCTATTGTGTCAAGTTTCGTCCGGGGCGCGCGTAGAGTTTAGACCGCATGAATTGGTAATTCATCATGGAGAAGCGCGGACGAGGACGTCCGCACTACAGTCGGCCGGGAGGCCGGCGCTACATTCATATGAAGCGCGCCGGGCCGTCCCGGCGAAACAAGCAGTTGGGAAAAAATCAACTTTTGTTGCCGGAGAAACGGCAGGAATTCAAGGAGCAGCGAGATGGCAGAGCAATGTAAAGTGACCTTTGGCGTAGTGGTGGGCAACCGCGGGTTCTTTCCGGATCACCTGGCGAAGAGCGGCCGCGAAGAGATCATCAAGGTATTGGAGGCGGCGGGCGCAAAGGTTGTGGTTCTCAGCCCCGAAGAGTCGAAGCATGGCGCGGTGGAGACGTACGCGGAGTCGCAGAAGTGCGCCGCGCTCTTCAAAAAGCACGCCGATGAGATCGACGGCATCATCATCACACTGCCCAACTTTGGCGAAGAGCGGGGCATTGTGGACGCGATACGGCTCTCCGGGTTGAAGGTTCCGGTGCTGGTGCAGGCCACGCCCGACCGCTCTGAAGAGATGACGATCGCCGTCCGCCGCGACAGCTTCTGCGGCAAGATGAGCGCATGCAACAACCTGATGCAGTACAAGATTCCATACTCGCTGACCACGCTGCACACCGAATCGCTTACCTCGCCGGAGTTCAAGGCGGACTTGGAGTGGTTCTCGGCAATTTGCCGCATCGTGAAGGGCCTCAAGAATCTGCGCATCGGCGCGATTGGCGCGCGTCCGGCGGCCTTCAACACGGTTCGCTACTCGGAGCGCCTCTATGAGTCGAGCGGCATCTCGATCGAACCCATTGATCTCTCTGAAATCTTTGGCCGCATCGCCAAGATGAAGGACGACGACGCCGCCGCGCAGGCCAAGCTGGCCGCGATCAAGAGTTACGTGGCTACCGGCAAGGTTCCCGCCGAGGCGCTGCTGAAGATGGCCAAGCTGGGCGCGGTGATTGACACCTGGATGAAGCAGACTAACGTGAGCGTGAGCGCCGTGCAGTGCTGGACCTCGTTTGAAGAATACTTTGGAGTTGTGCCCTGCACCATCATGAGCATGATGAGCAACGATCTGATTCCATCGGCGTGCGAGGTGGACATTCCCGGCGTTCTGGGAATGTATATGATGCAGTTGGCATCGGGCACTCCTTCGGCGCTGCTGGATTGGAACAATAATTACGGCAGCGACCCCAACAAGTGCGTATGCTTCCATTGCTCGAATCTGCCCAAGCACTTCTTCGCCGAGGCTCCGACGATGGACTACCAGGCGATCATCGCCGGCACCGTGGGCATTCAGAACACCTTCGGCACCTGCGTGGGCCGCGTGAAGGCGGGCGTTATGAGCTACGCGCGCTACTCCACCGACGACAACCACGGCATTATCCGCGGCTACACCGGCGGAGGCAAGTTCACCAACGATCCGCTGGATACCTTTGGCGGCGCGGGCGTGGCGGAGATTCCGCAGTTGCAGAAGCTGCTCAAGTTTATCTGCCGCGAGGGCTTTGAGCACCATGTGGCCGCCAACTTCAGCGATGTATCGAAGGCCGTGCATGAGGCGTCCACCCGCTACATGGGATGGGATTCTTACATTCACGCGGCGGAAGAGTAGAGCTTCCGTATTCATTGCGGGTTCCCATCCTAGCCAAACGAACTCGGCGAGGATGGGAGCCGGTCGCGTGCTATGTTTGGCGTAAACGAGCAGGAGGAGTGAAGAGCAATGACTCAGAAGATTATCGGCATTGACGTAGGCACGGGCGGAACGCGCGCGGTTTTAGTGGACGAGAATGGCACTCTGCTTGGGTCGGCGACGCATGAGCATGTGCCGTTTGCCTCGCCGCAGAATGGATGGGCGGAGCAGGATCCACGCGACTGGTGGAGCGCCTGCCAGAAGGCGATTGGCAAGCTGCTGAAGGAGACCGGTGTCTCCAAGAGCGAGATCGCCGCGGTCGGCCTCGCCGGACAGATGCACGGCGCAGTTTTACTGGACGAGAAGGACGAGGTTCTTCGGCCCGCGCTGATCTGGTGCGACCAGCGCACCGCCGAGGAGTGCCGCGTGCTGAATGAGACGGTCGGCGAGCAGCGGCTGGTGGAGCTGACCTCCAACCCCGCGCTGCCCAACTTCACGCTGACCAAGCTGATGTGGGTTCGCACCCATGAGCCGGAGATTTGGAAGCGTTTTTGCTCCTTTTTGCTGCCGAAGGATTACGTCCGATTGCAGATGACGGGTGTGCGGGCGATCGATGTTTCCGACGCCTCCGGCACGCTGCTGCTCGATGTTGCGCATCGCCGCTGGTCGCAGGAGATGGTTGCAGCCACGCACCTCGATCCCAGTTGCCTGCCGGAGGTATTTGAATCGCAGGAGATTGTGGGAAGAATCACGGCGAGCGCGGCTCTGGCGACGGGCTTGGCCGAGGGCACGCCGGTGGTGGCTGGAGCCGGAGATCAGGCGGGCGGCGCCATCGGCATGGGCATTGTAAAGGCCGGCGACGTGAGCGCGACGATCGGCACATCGGGCGTGGTCTTTGCCGCGACGGATCAGCCGTTTCTCGATCCCAAGGGACGGCTGCACACCTTCTGCCACGCCATACCGAATCGCTGGCACGTGATGGGCGTGACGCAAGCGGCGGGGCTTTCTCTGCGCTGGATTCGCGACACCTTTGGAACCGTTGGCAGCCCGGCCGGCGATCCCTA
>Ga0302320_10022157_pt1 | contig 12563 bp, 10 predicted proteins | sample Bog_T0_3_FD_202130 | JGI IMG/M metagenome (GOLD analysis project Ga0302320, IMG submission 202130) | Peat permafrost microbial communities from Stordalen Mire near Abisko, Sweden - Bog_T0_3 | ecosystem: Environmental > Terrestrial > Soil > Wetlands > Peat | place: Sweden: Abisko, Stordalen Mire...
AACCGCCCAGCCCGGTGCCAGGGGTCCGCAGCCCGCCAAGAAAAAAGGCTGGCTGTTTTCCTGAGACGTGGAGGGCGGCCAGGCGCAGCCCTTTGCACCGCCGGAAGCGCCGTTCCACCCGCGTTGCGGGCCGTGCGCACGGCGGCCGGCATGGCGTTGCGGCTCCCGCGCGGACATGGATACCATGCGTACCCATCCGCCATGACCGGTATGGGGTGGCTGACGCCGGCAAAGGCATTCCGGCCCGGACCCGGTGCATTGGCGGCCACGCGGCGATGGTCCCCCGGCCCGGAAATGCTCCAGCCCCGCAGTTGTCGACTCCGGCCCCGGCGTTGCCTTACCATGGTTGCGCCCAGGGTTGGATTCAGGAACATGCCGCGCAAACAAAGACGGATGGCGGCGGTGCTGTCATGCATGCTGCTCGCGCTGCCCGCCGCCGCACAGCAGGACGCCCCCGCACGGCAGGAGGGCACCACGCCTTCGCTGCCGCCGCCGTCGCTCGGGCCACAGCGGGAAGCCAAGGCCAACCAGTATGCCGCCGCCAACCGCCTGCTTGAGGGGCTGCGGACCTGCCGCGCCGAACGGCTCGCGGCGGACCGGACCAGGTGCTACGACGACCTGGCATCCCGGGCAGAAGGTTTTTTTGCCGATGTTGAGGGCGTTTCCGGCAACTGGCGCACCCGGAAACCGCAGGACGGGACGGTGCTTGCCGGAACCCCCGCCGTGACGGTGGACAGTGACAGCGAGACATTCAGCCACACCAAGGCGGCGCTCTTCGTGCGTTGCCGCGCCGGGCGCACCGACCTCTATCTGGCGCTCGGGACCGAAATTTCGGTCCGGGGCGACCCCGTCGACGTGACGCTGCGCTACGACGGAACGGATGACGTGACGGAGCCCTGGGAACCGTCCGTCAACGGGACGGCACTCGGCCTGTGGGGCAATGCGCGGGCTTCAGAGGTGCTGCTGCGCCTGCTGCGTTCGGACAGCTTTTCCTTGCGGCTGACGCTGCCCAACGACAAAAAGCTGTTCGTCGGGTTTGACCTGCGCGGCATCGCGGACGCCATTGTGCCGGTCAGGCAGGCTTGCGGAGGGTTCTGAGCCGGCAGCCGAAGGAAAAAATATGACACGCCGGCCCTAAAATCCTTTCTCCGCAGTTGCCCCGGCCTGCCCGGCTGGCATACGATGGCTTTTGAGGGTGATCCATGTCCGTCCGCGCCAGCGGAACAGGCTCCGTGGCTCCCGTAACCGAAACCGGGGCAACACGCATGCGCAAACCCTATCATTTCCTTGCGGCCGCATCCGCCGTCCTGGCGCTCGCCGCGTGCACGGATTCCGGCCTGCCGACCGGACCGGAGGCGGTGATCGCCGTCCGCACCTCGCCACCCGTCGCCGCGCACTGCATTCTCATGAACGCAAACGGCGCCGTGGACATTTACGCCACTCCACAGCTTGTGGACGTCCCCCGCGCCAGGGGCCCGCTTGACGTCACATGCGACGACGCACGCGGGTGGCATGGCCATGTCCGCGTCGGTTCCGCCATTTCCCCAGAGGGTGTCGCGACCGCTGTCGCCTCAGGGGCCATCGTGGCGGCCGCCGTGGCGCCGTTCGCGCCCGCGGCCGGCGCCGGGGTGCTGGCCGCGGCTGCGGTTGGCGGCGCCGCCTCCGCCGAGGGCTCGGAGCTGTTTGACGGACGCGCTTACGCGTATCCGAAGGCCATCACTGTCCCGATGGAGCAGACGGTGGCCGACCTGCCGGAGGCCAAGGCGTATCCGGCCGCGCCGCCGCCCGCCGTCCAGCCTCCGCCGCGCCGCGCTCCCCACCGCGCCGCGGTGCGCCACCCGGCCCCGCCCTGCCAATGCAAGGCTGGCCAGTCCCACAGCTGACAGCACCCGTCCCGCCGGAGGCCAGCCCACGGGCTGGCAGCCGGCCTGACTGGTTCTTTTTTTGTTTTGAAGCCTTTTTTGGAGACATTCCCATGTGCGGAATCGTTGGCATGACGAGCGGCAAAGCGGTCGTCGAGGATCTCATCGCCGCTCTCGGCCGGATGGAATACCGGGGCTATGACTCCGCCGGCATCGCGCTCTCCGGAGGCAGCGGCGCCCTGATCGTGCAGAAAGTCGTCGGCCCGGTTTCCGGGCTGGCCGCCAACGCCGGGAACAGGCACTGCCGCGCCGGCATCGCCCACACCAGGTGGGCAACCCACGGCCGCCCCGAACTGCGCAACGCCCATCCTGTCGTCTCCGGCGGCGTTGCCGTCGTGCACAACGGAATTGTCGAAAACTTCCAATCGATCCGCGAAGGGCTGGCAGCGCTCGGCCACGTGTTCCAGTCCGACACCGACAGTGAGGTCATCCCCCACCTGATGGCGGACGCGCTGCGCGCCGGCGCCACCCCCATGGAGGCGCTCCGCTCGGCGTGCGCCCGCCTTCAGGGCACCTACGCGATCGCCGCCGTCATCGAAGGCGAGCCGGAACTCGTGCTGGTCGCGCGCAAGAACAGCCCGGTGGTCGTGGGACGCGCGGACGGGCTGGCCGCGGTGGCCTCCGACACCATGTCGCTCGGCGGCTACTGCACCGAGTACCTGCCGCTCGAGGACGGCGAGATGGCCGAGCTGCGCCCGGGCAGCGTCCGCGTCACCGGCCCTGACATGGAGGAGTCCGACCGCGCGTGGCAGCGGATCGAGGGGGTTTACGACGATTCCGGCACGCAGGGCTTCGCGCATTACACCCGCAAGGAAATTGCCGAACAGCCCGCAGCGCTCCGCCGCACCGACGAGGCGCTGCGGGACCGCGCGCTGCCCCCTTCCATCGCCGCCGCCGAACGGCTGGTCCTGGTCGCGTGCGGCAGCTCGCTGTTCGCGGCAACGGCCGCACGCGGCTTCGTCGAGCGCCTTTCCGGCATTCCGTGCGACCTTGAGGTGGCGAGTGAATTCCGCTACCGCGAGGCCCCGCTTCCGAAAGGATCGGTCGCGGTGCTGGTCAGCCAGTCCGGCGAGACCGCCGACACCATGGCGGCGCTTGACCTGTTCCGGGAGGCCGGGGTTCCGTCCGTCGCCATCGTGAACGTGCTGGAAAGCTCGATCGCCCGTGGCGCCGACCTGCTGTGGCCGACCTCGGCGGGACATGAGATGGGTGTCGCCGCGACGAAAACGTTCACGTCCCAGATGCTGGCCATCATACGCCTGGGCCTCCGTCTCGGCGCCGCGCGCGGGATGGGCGGCTCCGCACTGGCGTCGATGGTGGATGCCGCGCTGGCGGAGGCGCCCGGGGTCTGCGCCCTGGTTGAGGAGCAGGAGCCGGCGCTGCGGAAGATCGCGCAGGGCATCGCCCGCGAGAATGAGGCGCTGTTCGTCGGCCGCGGCTGGGGCGCAGCCATCGCCGCCGAGGGAGCGCTGAAGCTCAAGGAGCTGAGCTATCTGAGGGCGGATGCCTACGCGTCAGGGGAACTGAAGCACGGACCCATCGCACTGATCCGGGAAGGCTCGCCCGTCATCGTGCATGCGCCGTCGGATGTCCTGCTGCACAAGACCGTCAGCAACGCGGAGGAGGTGCGTGCCCGTGGCGCGCACATCATCGCGCTCACCGACGCTGACGCGGTGTCGGAAATCGGTTCGGTGGCTGCAGAGATCGTGGTGCTTCCGGGCACCGGGCCGGTCGCGGTGTTCGCGCATGCGGTGGCTGTCCAGCTCATCGCCTACCACACCTCGCTCGCCCTCGGGCGCAATGTCGACCGCCCGCGGAACCTGGCGAAGTCGGTTACGGTGGAGTAGCTGCCGTCGCCGGAACCAAGGGTCTGATCCAATGGCTGTCGGGTCTTTCCACCCGCAACAAAGCCTCTCCTGACATTTGGCGAACGCTGGCACGGCGGGCCGCGCCAGCGTTCGCATCTCCTGCAGACCGGGTGCCAGCCACAGGCCATCTCCCGGTCTGGCCCGGGATCTGGCCTGACCGGGAGATGGCCGTTTTGGCCAGTTTTTCCTTTCCGTGCCAGCGAAGGCGTGTCACCGTTTCTTGCCGCAGCCGATTGGCAAAGGAAAATTCAATGGCGCAGAACGGATTTGACGAAACCGCGCCGGGGAAGGCAGGTGCCGCCGGCGCCGCCATCCAGCCCGCCTCCGGCCTGATCGTTTTCGGCGAGGACTGGGGTGCCCACCCGTCGTCCACCCAGCACCTTGCCGCGTGCCTCGCCGCTGGCCGCCGCGTCCTCTGGGTCAACTCCATCGGCCTCCGCCGCCCCCGCCTGACCGCGGCGGACGCCAGCCGCGCCGCACGCAAGGTGGCACGGGCGCTGCTGTCGCGCTGCTTCCGGAAACCATCCCGGGAATCCCGTGCGCCGTTCCCCACCGTCCAGCCGCTGGTCGTCCCGATGGCGCGCTGGCGTCCGCTGCGCGCGCTCAACCGCGCGCTCCTGACGCGGTCTGTCGGCCGCGCGGCCGATGCCGCGGGACTTGAGCGCCCGGTACTCTGGATTTCGCTGCCGTCCGCGGTGGACGCCGTTGGCGCCCTGGGAGAGTCAGCCGTCGTCTACTACTGCTGCGACGACTTCGGTTCGCTCGCCGGGGTGGACCACCCGGCCGCGCTTGCCATGGAGGCCGAACTCGCGGAACGCGCCGACCTGATCCTGGCCGCCAGCCCGGCGCTGGCTGCCCGTTTCCCGTCCGGGAAGACGCTCCTGCTGCCGCACGGCGTGGACCTGGAACTGTTTTCCCGCCCCGCGCCCCGTGCCGGTGACCTCCCGGAAGGCGGCCCGGTGGCGGGCTATTACGGGACCATCGCGCCGTGGCTGGACCTTGGGCTCGTCGCCGCGGTCGCGCGCCTTCTGCCGGAGTGGCGGTTTGCCATGATCGGAGCCGTGCAGACCGATGTGTCGGCAGTGGCCGGGCTGGCGAACGTCCATTTCCTCGGGCCGCGCCCGCACGCCGATCTGCCCCGCTATTCACAGCACTGGGATGCGGGGATCATCCCTTTCCTGGACACGCCGCAGATCCGCGCGTGCAATCCGCTGAAGCTGCGCGAATACCTCGCAGCCGGGAAGCCCGTGGTGGCCACCCCGTTCCCGGCGCTCGCGCCCTACGCCGCCGGGGTCAGGACCGCGGCGGGGGCGGCCGGCATCGCTGCCGCCCTGCGCGCCTCGCTCACCGACGGCCCCCGCGAGGCGGATGCCAGGCGCGCCCTGGTGGCGGCGGACAGCTGGGCCGCCCGCGCGGCCGAGGCGTCCGCCGCCATCAGCGCCCTGCCCTGCCGCCGCTGAGGACCGGAACAGATGCCTGAGGTGCCCTTCCCGGGTCCGCCACCCCATGCCGGAACCCCGGGGGCGCGTCGCGCTCTCCTTCAGGCGACCCCCGGGGCGCCGGAAAACAGGGCATCCGCGGATTCCTTGCTCGCCAGCCAGTGCGGCGGGGTGATAAGGTTGGCGGGTGACAAATTCCTTGACGGGCGACGCCCCCAACATTTGCTTGACCGCGCCGGGCCAATGGTGTCTTTTGCTTGCCGTCCGGCCGCGCTTTGCGGCCCCGACCCGGAGATAGCAATGTTCAACCGAGTCAAGTTTTTCAGGGCGGCCGCGCTGTGCACCACAGTGGCCGGGCTGGCGGCCTGCGCACACCAGCCGCTGGAATATATCCCGGCCGGTGACCGGGTAATGCTCGAGGCCCAGGCCCGTCTCACGGCGGACAGCAGCGCCAGCCAGACGCCCGCCGGCGGCGCGGTCAGCGTGCAGCAGATGCTGGAGCAGGCCCGCTCCAAGGGCGCCCCGGCAGGTTCGCTGGCGCGCGTGAAACTGAGCTTCGGCGCATCGCAGACCACGCTGGACGGAGCGATGCAGTCCCAGATTGGGCAAGTCGCGGGCGCCGCGCAGCGGGCAGGCTCCGCGACGGTCATCACCCTCAAGGATGAAGGTGGCGGTTTCACCGGCACCCGCCGCGCATTGTCCGCGGCCACGGCACTCAGGCCGTCCGTGGGCGAAAACGTCGACGTCCGTTACGACCCAAGCCTTGCCGCCGGCGAGGTCATCGTCGTGGCCGGCACCATGCCACAGGAGTCCAAAGGTGAGTGAGCGTAACGATACGGTCGCCGGAGAGCAGACCGCCAGCACCCGCGCGCCCCTCATGGAGGCGGCGCATGCCGTGCTGGCCGCCGGTTGGCGGCGGCGGCGGATAATCGCGGTGCCGATGGTCATGCTGCCGGTCCTGGGCTACGGGATCAGCCTGACCGCGCCGCAAACCTTCGAAGCCAAAATGTCCCTGATCGTGGAGGACCTCCGCCGGGTCAGTCCGACAACCGAGGACATGGAGGTGGCCTCCATGCTGAAGGACCGGATGGAGGCGCTGAAAGCCGTGCTGGGCAGCCGCCGCGTCCTGCTCGGCGTGGCGGAGGACATCGGGCTGCTCAAGCCAAACGCCCCGCGCGAAGCCCAGGATGACGTGGTGTGGGCACTCTCCCAGGCGGTCAGGGTCGATCTCATCGGCTCCGATCTGCTCCAGTTCACCTACCGCGCCCCGTACGCAAAGGGCATGGCGGTCACCCTCAACCGCATCAGCGCCCGGTTCATGGAACGGGTCATGGGGCCGGAGGAGACATCCGCGCGCGATTCCGCTGAGTTCCTCAAGCGCCAGCTCGATGAGGCGGAGAAATCGCTCGCCGCCACGGAAAACAGCCTGGGCGGTTTCAGGGCACGCAACGTCCAGCAGCTGCCGGAGCAGCGCAACGCGAGCGTTGCCCGCCTGGCCACGCTGCGCGAGAGCCTTGGCGACCACGAAATACGGCTCGCCGGCGCCCAGAGTGAGTTCGTTGGCCTGCGCGCCCGCCTGGTGCAGACCGATCCCGTGATCGGCAGGCTCGAGCAGGATATTGTCGCCGCAACGTCGGAACTGGCGAACCTGCGCGCCCGCTACACGGGCGAGCACTCGTCGGTGCAGGCGGCCGAGCGGAAGCTGAGCCGCCTTGAGGAGACGCGGCTCGGCATCCTTCGCGGCGGTGACCCGGCCCAGCCGGCAACGGTTGCCGCGGTGGATTCCGCGCCCGCCGCCCCGGCCCAGGCAGGCAGCGCCCAGGCGACCGCCGCCGATGGCGCCGCCCCTGCCCATCCGGCCGTGGCTGCCACAGAGCCGGGCGGCCAGGTCAGCCAGGCGGACATGGACCGGCTGTGGAACATGGCGGCGTCCACACCCGCCGGACACACGGCGGATGGCGAAAGCGCGACCCCGCTGCTGGTGTCGCAGGTTGCGACGCTGCAGGCGGCAAAGGGCAGGATCGACCAGATACTCGCTGAAACCAACAACCTCCGCGCAGTCATCGCCGACATTGAGAAGCGCCTGTCATCCTCCGGCGACGTCGAGCGGCAGATGCACGAGCTGGAGCACGAGCTCCTGACCAGGACCGAAGCCGTCGCCGACCTGCACAAGCGCTACGAAAAGGCCCGGGTGGCCAACGACCTGACGCGTTACCAGGCACCGGAGCGCGTCAAAGTGGTCGACCAGCCAATCGACCCGCTCTACCCCATGCGGCCATACCGGCTGCTCTTCACGGCCGGCGGCCTGCTGGGCGGCATCGCCTTCGGCTTCGGCATCGCAGCCATCGGCGAGATGGCGGACCCGGCGGTCCGGCGCATGCGCGACATGGAGAGGATTTCCGGTGTGTCCGTCCTCGCCCGCATCCCGCCGATAAACGCCTGAGGCCGCCAATGACCGCCGGGGCGATCATCCATGTGGTGCAGCACCTCCAGCCGGGCGGGCTGGAGGTGCTGGCGCTTGAACTTGCCCGCGCGCAGCGCGGCGCATCCCGCAATGTGCTGGTCGCCAGCCTGGAGGGCAGCTTTCCCGCCGCGTCATCCGCGTGGCCGCGCCTTGCGCCGCTCGCGGACACCCTGCGCTTCCTTGGCAAGCGCCCGGGCCTCGACCCCGCTCTCGTGTGGCGCCTCGCGGCACTGTTCCGTCGCGAACGGCCCGCCTGTGTCCACACCCACCATGCCGGCCCGCTGCTTTACGCGGGCATCGCCGCGCGCATCGCGCGGGTCCCGTGCCTTGTGCATACCGAGCACGACGCCTGGCATCTCGCCTCGCCGCGCAGGCGGCGTGTGGTCGCCGCGGCCCTGGCGCTCGCCCGGCCGGAGATCGTGGCCGATGCGCCGCACGTGGCCGATGCCTTCGCGGCGGCCATGGGGCGCCCCCGTCCCCGTGTCATCCCCAACGGCGTTGACACGGACCGTTTCTGCCCCGGCAACAGGGCGGACGCCCGCGCGGAACTCGGCCTGCCGCCGGACGGCCCGCTGATTGGCGTCGCGGCGAGGCTCCAGCACGTCAAGGGCGTGGACCGCGCTGTGCGTGCCATGGCACGCCTGCCAGAGGGTGTCACGCTGGCAGTGGCGGGGGAAGGCCCGCTGCGCCGCGAATTGGAGGAGCTCGCGGCCGCGGTTGCCCCAGGACGTGTCCGTTTCCTTGGCCTCGTCGACGGCATGGAGCGCTTCTACCGGGCGGCCGACGTGATCTGCCTGCCCTCACGGGACGAGGGACTGCCGCTGTCCCTGCTCGAGGCGCAGTCATGCGGGGTTCCGGTTGCCGCCTTCGCGGTTGGCGGCGTCCCTGCCGCGGTCGACCCGGCGAGCGGCCGCCTCGTGCCTGCCGGGGACGGGGCGGCCATGGCGGAAGCGCTTGCGGCCATGACCGCGGCCCCTCCCGCCACCAGCCCCCGCGGTTTCGTCATCCTGAACGGCAGCCTGCGCGCCGCCGCGGATTCCTACCTGGCCATCTCTGCAACGGAGCCCTGAACCGTGATTCACGAAGCACTCGAAGGCATGACGCTGGGCGCCGCGGCGCTCACCGTATGGCACCACGCCGGATGGCCGCTGGCACTCCGCGCGGTCTCGCGCCGCACTCCGGGCCAAGCGCCGCCGCCGCTCTCCGATGCCGATCTGCCGGAAACCGCCGTGGTCATGCCGGCGCACAACGAGGCGGCGCACATCGCCGCCAAAATCCGCAATCTTGCCGCGCTTGACTACCCGGAAGGGCGCTTTTCCGTGACAGTGGCGTGCGACGGCTGCACCGACGGTACGGCCGCGGCGGCGCTCGCCGCGCTCGCGGAGCCGGCCTGCTCCCGCCTGCGCGCCGAGGTCCTCGACATGCAGCCCAACCGGGGCAAGCTGGCCGTCCTCAACGAGGTTGTCATCGGAAAGTCGGCCACGGTCATAGCGCTCACCGACGTGTCGGCCATGCTGCCGCCGGACGCGCTGCGGAAGGCGGCGGCGCACTACGCCGATCCGGATGTCGGCGCCGTCGGAGGCACTTACCGGCTGGGCGCCTCCCATGTGGCCGGGGAGGATTCCTACTGGCGTTACCAGGTCGCGGTCAAACGCGGCGAAGCCGCGCTCGGGGCGCCGCTTGGCATGCACGGCGCGTTCTGGACATTCCGCCGCGCCGCCTGGGCGCCGCTGCAACCGGACATCATCAACGACGACTTCGTCATGCCGATGGAGATGCTCGGCCGCGGCTGGTCGCTGCGCTACGACGAATCGGTTTCCGCCACGGAGGCCGAAGCCTCCGGCACCGGGCAGGACGCTTCCCGGCGCCGCCGCATCGCCGCGGGAAACGCGCAGCAGCTTGTCCGCATGGCCTGGCTGCTCGATCCCCGCCACGGTGGCCCTGCCGTGGCTTTTGCCTCCGGCAAGGCCCTGCGTGTCGCCATGCCGTTCCTGATGGCGGCGGCCGGAGCGGGAGCCCTCTTCCTCGCCCCCGGGTCAGCGCTGTTCACCGCCGTGGCCGCCGCAGGCCTGCTTGTGCTGGCCGGCGCGGCGGCCGGCGCGCTGCTCGGCCGCAACGCCCCGCGGCCGCTGGCGGCGCTGGCCTACATGGCGGCCGGGCACATCTCGAGCGCGTCCGGCGTGCTGCGCTACGCCTTCCGGCGGTCCGCCGGCGGATGGTGCCCCGCGGAGCAGGCTGCCATCCGGCCCGCCGCGGCGACCCCTGACTGCCTGCCGTGGGCCGTGGAGGCCGCAAAGAGGACGTTCGACGTCGTCGTGGCGCTCACCGGGCTCGTCGGCTCGCTGCCCTTCTGGCCCTTCATCGCCCTGGCCATCCGCCTGGAGAGCCCCGGTCCGGTGATTTTCCGGCAGATGCGCATCGGCCGTGCCGTGGGCGACCGGACCAGGATGTTCATCATGCTCAAGTTCCGCTCGATGCGGAGCGACGCCGAAACCGGGTCTGGCGCGGTCTGGGCAAAGAAAAAGGATGCCCGCGTCACCCGTGTCGGCAACATCCTGCGCAAAACCCGCATCGACGAGATTCCGCAGCTCCTGAACGTGCTGGCCGGGGACATGTCCATCGTCGGCCCCCGTCCCGAGCGTCCGGTCTTCTACCGGAAGCTGGAGAACGCCATCCCGTTCTTCGCCGACCGGACCGTCAGCCTGCGCCCCGGCATCACCGGCTTCGCCCAGGTGTGCCAGGGCTACGACAGGGATGTCGACGATGTCCGCAGCAAGGTCGCCATGGACCATGCCTACGCCCTCCGGCTCCGCGTTGGGGTGCGGTCATGGGCGCTCCTGGACGCTTGGGTGGTGCTCAGGACATTCACCGTCATGGTCTGCGGGCGCGGCCAGTAGGCCGCCGCCAATCTTCCGCCGCCAGCCAGGCAAGGCAAGGCAAGGCAAGGCAACGCCCCCCGCCAGCATATCCAAGGATACCCGAACATGGCGCTATACCTCGTGACCGGAGGAGCCGGTTTCATCGGCTCGCATCTTACCGATGCCCTTCTGGGGGCAGGCCACGCCGTGCGCGTGCTGGATGACCTTTCCACCGGTTTCGCCAGCAACCTCGACGCCCGGGCGGAACTCGTGATCGGGGATGCCGCCGATCAGGGGCTTGTCCGCGAGTGCGCCGCGGGCTGCGCAGGCATATTCCATCTCGCCGCGGTCGCATCCGTCGTCCGCTCCAACGAGGACTGGCCAGGCACGCACCGCGCGAACCAGTCCGCGACCGTCGCGGTTCTCGACGCGGCCCGCGCGCTGGGGCGCATCCCCGTGGTCTATGCGTCGTCCGCAGCCGTCTATGGCAACCGCGGCGGCCAACAGGGGCCGATGCGCGAGGACGATCCGAAGGTCCCGGCCACCGCTTACGGCGCCGACAAGCTCGGTTCCGAACTGCACGCCGCGGTTGCCTGGGGCATCCACGGCGTGCCGACGCTCGGCCTGCGTTTCCAGAATGTCTATGGCCCGCGCCAGGATCCGCGCTCCCCCTACAGCGGGGTGATCTCAATCTTCGCCGACCGCATCGGCCGCGGATTGCCCGTCACCGTCCATGGGGACGGGTCGCAGAGCCGCGACTTCGTGTTCGTCGCCGACATCGTGCGGTTCGTATTGGCCGCAATGGAGTCCCTGCGGGAGCGGCCGCGGGCGGCCGTCCTGAATGCCGCGACCGGGCGGGCGACGAGTGTGCTTGATCTCGCCCGCGCCGTTGGCGTGGCGGCCGGAGCGGAGGCTGTGATCGAATTCGGGACGTCCCGCGCGGGCGATATCCGGACCGCGGTCGGCGACCCGGCCGCGGCGTCAGCCGACCTCGGAGTGGTCGCCGGAACAGCGCTGGCGGATGGCCTTGCGCGGACTGTTTCCGCCGTCGGTGGCCGCGCGCCCAGCCAGTGCCCTGGCCACGAATAAAGCGACCATCGGTGCGGCTGGGTCAACCGGGAGCCGCGATGTATTCGACATCCCGAACCTTGGGGAGACACCCGTCGATGAGCTGTGTGCCATGGGCCTCCTGCAGACGCCCGCCGACATCTTCCGGCTGCGCGGCGAGGCGCGCCACGGCGCGACGCAGGCAGTCGGCGTCGGGGATGCCGCCGCGATGGAGGACCTCTATTCCATCGACGCGAACGTAGCGGTCGCCGCCGACCTGCTGGACCGCGCGGACCGCGAGGAGGCCGAGACCCACGCCCAGCGTCTCGGGACCAAGGTCTCCGTCTCCACGCCAAGGAAAACGGACAGTGCCGCCCGCGGGCACAGGGCAGACGTTCACATGGCCGCCGCCGAGGCGCTCCGCGACGGAGGATGCCCGCTGCGCTGCTGGAAGGCCGCTGACCGGGGGGGCAGGGATGCGCTGCCTCGGTGCTTGCGGCATTTTTTGCTTGGGGTGCCATGTCATGGCCGCGGGCGCTGGCGCGTCGCCGATGTCACATTACAAAAATTAATGCGCGTCACCAGGCCGGTATGTTGCAATTGGCGCGTCCAGGTGGGTGAATGGCTTGGGACCTGGGTGCTCGCGCTTGGCGGCATCGGTCAGTGGAGGAACCCAGGCGATGAGGTGGGCAAGGGCCTTCCGAACGCAATCTCAACTGGACTTTGGCGGTTTCAGGCCGCGTCAGGCGGCGTATGACATAATTTCAGCAAGGCGTTGCTGTAGGGGCAACGGATTTTCTGCACTTCGCGATTTTGACCGCCAAGTGGGAAAATCATCTCTGGGGGCGGATGCAAACCACAGCATCTGTCGTAACGGACGAGTTCTCTGACCTGTTGAACCGGCTTCCGGCTGGCCTCGACCTCGATCGTCTGGCGCGGGATACCAAAGCGATCCAGCGAAAGCG
>Ga0302320_10022161_pt1 | contig 12561 bp, 5 predicted proteins | sample Bog_T0_3_FD_202130 | JGI IMG/M metagenome (GOLD analysis project Ga0302320, IMG submission 202130) | Peat permafrost microbial communities from Stordalen Mire near Abisko, Sweden - Bog_T0_3 | ecosystem: Environmental > Terrestrial > Soil > Wetlands > Peat | place: Sweden: Abisko, Stordalen Mire...
GCCGTCTAAAATCTTCCCGTCCATCGATATCTGAAATATCCCGACTAACGCATTATCAAAGATCCCCCGGTATTTCCTCTCACTGTCACGCATCATTTCAAGCGCATTTTTCAGCTCATTATTTGAAGATGTCAACTGATCTTTTAGTTCACGCAAAGACCGGTCTTTTTCATTGCGCTGGGTCACATCCGTAAAAATAAAAAGGAATCCGGAATCCAGGACAGTACCCCGGACCTCAACGGTGATGACCGCCCCGGTCTTACAAACGATCGTGATCTCTCTGGGCTCAATTTGTCCTGAAGAGGCTTTCGCCTTAGCCAACGCTGTCATCCAGCGTTCCCAGGCCTGTTGGCGCAAGGCCTCATCGGGATAAACCCGCAAAAACCATTCCTTGATAGTGGGGACATCACTGCGGGTATAGCCAAAGAGATCCGTACCCCGCTGATTATAATACTCAACACGCCCCTGGGCATCCAACAGCACGATCGGTAGCGGACAGTGTTCCAAAACCGCCTGCAGCCTCTCATGCGATCGTTTGAAGACCTGCGCATTTTCATTAAGCTCTTTTGAACTGATCTCCAAAGAACGTTCCATCAAAAGAAGATCGTGATCAAAATCCTCGTAAGTCTGAGAAATGATATCCAGGAATGGGAGCATATCCGCAGGGACATGTTCTGGAGTGCCAAAAAATCTTTTTAACTGCAGCTGTAAAGTTTTATTCATTCTCAGACAAGGTGGTGATCGTCATGGTTTGATTATGATAATACGTTTGTTTGTCCTGAAGGGACAAAGGACAAATCTCTCCCAGCGAATAAAAACCGCACACTATTTTATTATTTCCCAGTATGTCGGAGGCCTCGTTGATAGCATCATGAACGCGCTGTTTTAAAACGATCTGACGTCCGACACAGCTGACGATCAAGGCCAGGAATTTCTTGGCCGTGTCTATACCGACAATGCTTTGCTCGGCAGATCGTGACACCGCTTGCATCAGATGCTGATAGTTAGCCCTCATCAGACGAAAATACCAGCCTTGCGGCATATCCGAGGAAAAGATCAACGCGTCATTCTTCTCATCGATCTGGATCACCGAACGGACGACACCTTCTGATGTAAGGCTCTCTTTTAAAGAAACCGGAAAATAATGTCCGGAATTAGGAAGATCCCTAGCCTCATCACCCAGATATTTCTTATACAGCGACAAAGCCGGCTGTCCGTCTACCTCATACACATATTTACCCTCAGACCGGGAGATCTGGCGGTCAACTCCAAAAGAGTCCCAGCCGCCGTTGGAGGCGTAACCGGCTTTCAGGGACTTACCAAACGCCACCGCGATGACAGATCTATCGCTCATTTGGTCATCAAGGATCAAATAATTCGGCAGCACCGTATTCTTATCGGCGGCCATGCCGCCGGAAATGGAGACCCCGGGAAAAAACCTGTTGAGCTCATCGACTATCCGCCCGCCGTTCACATCCAGCCCTTCGCAAAGGACAAAAAGATGGCCGATATCCGTCTTGTCCGCGATCTGGGCCGACAACGCCTCTGCGGCCTCACGGCTGGTATGCATCGTCAACGAAGCTTTGGCGAATTGCAGCTTAACGCTGTTGAACTCAACGGCTGTAGCAACAACGGAATTATCAAAAACCCCCAGATGGTTGATCTCATAAGCCGATGTGCCGCCAAAGATACGGGCCTGCGGATATTGACGGCGGACAAACCCGATGGCATCCTGCTCACGGATGGTCTTGTTATCCCCAAAAAGAAAGACGATCTGGGGCGCTAGGCCTTCATCATCTACAAGTTTCTCCCAGGATTTATTCGCCGTCCAGACTGTCTGTTCGATCCTCATCAAGAAGTCCTCTCGATAATACCGGCCGCTTCCTTAAGCAGATCATCAATTTCAAACGGCTTGGCCATAAAACCATCTACATGAAATCCTTTGAAAAGCTGCTCCATATTGGCACGGGCGGTCAAAACCAACACCGGATATTTAGCTTTTCCGTCAATACAGATCTTTTGATAAAATTCCAGCCCGCCCATCTTCGGCATGTTGATATCCAACAGAATCAGATCAGGCACCAGTGTTTCTAATCTCTCCAACCCCTCCAGGCCATTACCAGCCGTCTCAACCCGGTATCCTTTAACTTTTAAAGTGATCTTAACTAATTCCCGCAGGTCCACTTCGTCATCAATGACCAGTATCGTTCTTTGAGGGCTCATACTCGAGAAAGCCTTCTTTCCTGAATAGGTAAAATAAAACTAAAGGTCGTCCCGACCCCTTCCTGTGACTCAACCTGGATCTTCCCGCCATGACGTTCAACGATCTGCCGGCAGATCGCCAGCCCCAGACCGGTGCCGCCCTCCTCATTGCTTTCTTTAGACTCCATTTGCTGAAATTTTTCAAAAACTTTGGGCATCCAGGATTGCGCAATGCCCCGTCCGGTGTCTTTGACCGCGATAACGACGTGGTTGCTGTCGACTTTGTTGACACTTGATATCGTGATGCCGCCCGTTTTGGTGAATTTAATGGCATTATTCAAGAGATTGTTCATCACCTGTGTTATCCGGTCACTGTCAAAAGGCACCGGAGGAAGCTTATCATCTAATTCCAGCTTGATATATAAGCCTCTGCTGGCGGCGACGTCTTTCTGAGCATCAATGGTTTCGCTGATGACCTGATTAAGGTTATTGATCACAAAATTCATCTGCAATTTGCCTGATTCCATTTTGGTCAGATCCAGGATATCGTCAATAAGCCGTTTCAAGCGATCCACGTTCTTTTTGGCCCTTCCCAGCACTTCTTCCTGTTCCGGAGTAATATCACCCACCATTTTCCGGACGACCAGATCAATGGCGGTCTTAATAGAGGCTAAGGGGGTGCGTAATTCATGGGAAACCGTGGAGGTGAATTCTTTTTGCAGTTCATACATCGCCGTCAATTTCTTATTGCTCAGTTCCAGTTCCTCTTCCTTGGTCTTGGCCTTGAGCAGCAGGTCATAATGTTCAATGCACTGCCTGATGGTAGAAAGCATTTCCGTGGTCTTCCAGGGCTTATTGATAAAGCGGTACACTTCGCCGATGTTGATGGCCTCTTCAGCAGCAGAAAAATCCGTATATCCGGTAAAAAGGATCTTGACCATTTCCGGATACTGGTCTTTGACCTCCCGTAAAAAATTGGTCCCCGAGATCTCCGGCATCCGGTAATCGCTGACCACCACCTTGATCTTGTATTTAGCCAAGGCCTCCCTGGCCTGGGCCACACTGGTGGTGGCAAAAATATCATACGGCTCCCGGATAAACAGCCTCTGGATACCGTCGATGATGCTTTCTTCATCGTCTAAGAACAGGACCTGGATCTCTTTAGGCATCAGTTCCATGTGTTTTATCCGTTCAACGTTTTACTGACCACAGCGAGCAGTTCATCGATCTCATAAGGTTTACCTAAAGTCTGGTACATCTGTCCGTCGACGCTAATGCCCGGCTTCTCTATTTCTTCTTCGCCGCCTAAGACCAGGCCTGTTAAAAAGATGACCGGGATACTTTTAAGCTGGGGATGCCCCTTCAAATTCCGTACCGCTTCGGCCCCGCTGATGCCCGGCATCATGATATCCATTAAGATCAGGTCCGGTTTAAGGGTTTTGATCTCATCCGTAATATTATCGGCAGAATGTAAAATCGACACCTTATAACCATTCTTGGTCAACGTGATCTTGGTTAAATTTGCCAGATCATGATCATCATCGATTATTAGAATCTTAGCCATAGTCCCCTCACTTGTTTTAGTCAAAAACGACTGTTTTGTTGCCGTAACAAAGAATTTTACGCTCCAAATGCCAGCGAACCGCACGGCTTAATACCAGTTTTTCCAAGTCTTCGCCTTTTCTTTTCAGATCTTCAAGGGAGTCACGGTGAGAGACCCCCACGGTATCCTGCGCGATGATAGGCCCTTCGTCCAGCCCCTCGGTGACATAATGGCTGGTGGCTCCTATAACTTTAACACCTTTTTGGTAAGCCTGCAAATACGGGTTGCTTCCGGCAAACGCAGGCAGGAAGGAATGATGGATATTAATGATCTGCTGACGATATCCTTCAACAAATTTTCCGGTCAATATCTGATGGTACCGCGCCAGAATAAGCAGATCGATCCGGCGTTCCTTTAAAAGTGCCGTCTGCTTTTGCTCCTGCCCGGTCTTATTCTGGTGATCAACGCTAAATTCGGCAAACTCAATACCAAAGTCCCGGGCCACAGACCCCGCATCCGGATGGTTCGAGATCAAAAGCACCATATCACACAAAAGCTGTCCGGTTTTATGACGGTACAATAAATCGTACAGGCAGTGCAGATGTTTGCTGACAAAAATGGCGACCCGGGGCTTTTGGTCTGAGAACGAAAGCTCCCGGTTCATCCCAAACCTCTGGGCAATAGGTTCAAACGCCAACTGGATATCCCCACGCTTTAGCGTAAAGGTCTCCAGCGACCATTCAATGCGCATAAAGAAGGTGTTGCTCTGCTCATCGATATGCTGATCCGCATGAACGATATTGCCCTGATGTTGAAATATAAAATTAGTGACAGCGGCGGTAATGCCTTTTTGGTCCCGACAGGAAATCAATAAAATGGCATGATGCATAGTTCTTCTTATAACATAAAAAGCAAATGGTATAAATCAAAATCTTATCGTTTTACCAAAAAATCCTCCAAACTCTTAAGCGAACTGATATTCATAATGACCGGCACAAAGCCTCGGGCATTTTGAAACTTCCAAAGCAAGGCCCCATCAAGGTGAAACTTGATTGCAACCTGACCATCACCTTTTGTTTCGATATTTATATTTTTGGGGTTGAAATCTATGCCTCCGTAGTCGTTTTGGGGGTTTCCCTGGAGTGCTCTCACATTCAACCTTACATTGCTTGGCAGCCGGCTTGGGGACGACCAACGATAGTCCCCGGCATGAGGGGACACGGCCCCTTCGGGAACATGTCCCCTGGTTGGCTTTGGTTGAGATTGCTTGGAGCGTTTGGCTGACGCCATTGCTTGATCTTTTTGGCTTAACTTGGCTAAGGCGATCATGGCTATCATTCTATAGAATGTGGAAAACCGGCCTTTACTCTGATGGGTAAAGGTCGGCTCATCATCCGGCACCAAAGGTTCATGCTCCGGCAAACTTTGCCCTGTTAGTGCCATGGCAAAACGTTTTTCAAAATAATGCGCAGACTCATGGACAGCGCTATTGACCGGCCGGTACAAATGCCCTCTCTCCAGAGTTGTTTGATCAATTTCATCGGCCAAAGAGGCATTGATCACCATCAACCCTAAATTTGGATAAAATGCGGCCCGAGCAGGATAGTCCCTCTCTACGATAGAAATATTTTCAAAACCTATACTAGAGCCTATCTTCTTAAAAATGCTCATGAGAATTTCTTCTTGCGCGCTTTGAGGCCCCCGTAAGGTAAGATCCTTTAAATCACGGCTTTGAGATAAATTCTCCGCCTTCAAAACCCGTTCGATCCCATGCCGATCAAAAAAATCACGCGCATTTGCCAGATCGACACCCAATTTTGATGCCATTCGGCGCGTTTTCTCTTCGTTGACTTTAATTTGAACAGCCACACGACGTTCCAATAAACTATACCCCTTAGCTTGAAGCCGCACGATAAACTTCATGAACGCTTCCATCTTCTCCTGGCTATGGCTTTGATCGAGCCATGAACGTAAATTCTCCAACTCCCCAGCCGTCACCTGATCATATTCATAACGGTTGAGATGTTCCACCAGATCGACCAAAGGACGATTACGCGCATTGTCCAGGACCTCCCAATAACTATCATCCGAGCTGGTTTCCCAATCGCGGGAAAAATCATCCAGCACGAAAGATTCATCGGTCAAGGTCTGATAAACTAACGCTCGGTAAAATTCAACAGCCACATATTTACGGATCTCATCAAAAAAAGGCTGTTCGTCTTCGCGCTCGTAAGAGCTGCGATTCTGGATGAGCTCCAGCGGAAGCTCGATCTCAAGGCCCAATTCATCCAGGTAATGGCGTAAGAACTGCGGGATCAACGTCAAAAATTTCTCCTTGATCTTCAGGTCTTCAACCCGCAGGCCGTTCTTATCCAGGAACTGATTGGGCATATCGGCATCCTGTGTTTTCCAAATACGGATAGGCAGTCCATGCATAAACACAGCTTCAGAAAGCAATTCTTTGCCTTTCACCTCAAGCGGACGTACAATCTCCTCTTTGCCCTTTCCCTCCTCAAGAAATGATATGGTAAAACCGTCACGGCCGCTGGCCATGCCGGTAAATATTTTCCAGGAATGCTGACCTAACATCTGGTCTAATTCGGGGATAGAACGCTCCAGTTTTTTAATACGGCGGACAGTCACTCCCCGGGCAATAGCCTTAGGATCGATGCGACGGATGCGGGTCATGCGTGCTTCACCGTCGTTACTGTCCACGTGAATGGTGAACATATAAGCTTCCTGGCCGTTGTTGACGATCCATTCCACCCGGTCCACGCCCGCATAATAAGTAAATTTCCCTGTCCCAAAGCGTCCGGTCAATTGACTGGCGGCCTCTTTATCTGATTTCGTAGACATCAAATAAATGAACAACGCCAGCATTTGCTTAGGGCCCGGTCCGTCATCCGTCGCTTCCTCGATAGATTCCCGGGCCTTTTCATCCTTAAAATATTCTATCCTTAAATTCTTGGCCCCAGCGTCTTTAGAATTCTGGGCAATCTCGGCTTTTTCCCCCCCCGCTTCTTTTTGACTATGGATCATTTGACGTATTTCCGCCTTAAAAGATCCCGTTTCCGGCTCCTGCTTGACCTGGGCAAAATGTGCGATCAACTCTTCCACGGTGCTGAATTTGCCGCTGCGGTAAGCCGTCGTCAATTGATCTAACCCAGGACCCTGCATATCCGCTGCCACGTCTTCTCCGGGCGGGTCAGTCCGTTCTCTAACCCGGGTCCTTTCCAAGTCCGTGGTCAGAAACACGACGAAGGCACGGGCCTCACCTAAGCCCTCCAGGACTTGAGAACTTTTCAGCGCTGCCAGAATATCATTTTCATTGGGTTTGTCGAACGATCTGGCCAGTTGATCAAGATAGCTCAAGCGAGCCTCTTCCTTAAGAGCAGAATCTCCTGGGAGAAATTTCTTTAATTGAGCAAAAACTACCGGGGCCTTGATGCTCTCGCTTGAAGCTACCGATAGGAACCGGACCATCTTGCGCTGTGTTTCCATAGAGATATTCATGGTTTCCAATTCATGCAATAATTGGCTTATCAGCGGGGTATTCGTGATCTGCTCGCTATTGACCGGATGCCAGCCCAAAAGTGCCGTCTGAAGAAGTGCCGGAACATCATTCAGCTCAAGAGCATTGTCGCGGCTTAAGCTCAAGATCGTCTCCAATAAAGAGATCCACGAATCCTGCTGTAACCCAAATTGTTCTCGACCGGTCATTTTCATCAAATGATCCGTCAACGGCTCCAGGGCCTGTTGAAATTGATACAACCGCTGTTGGATCTCATTAAAAGGAAGACCGGGGCTGAATTTAATATCGGACGGCAACTCTGGGGACTCAAACGCCTTAGCAAATTCATCGCGCACGGCTTTTTCCTGATCCGCATAAATGGCATCAACAAATTCTTTCAGGCGGCCTTTGAGCTCATCCTGATAATCTTCCGGGATGCGCTCAATGAACCGTTGGATCGCATTTATCCCTTGTGACACCTGAGCCATCCAATGGTCCCTCCCCTGGCCTTCCCGGGCCGTTAGCACATCACTGTTCCAATGCTCGATGATACCCTTTTGGAACAACGCCTGTTGATCGACGTTGACGATCCGGGCTTGCGGCTTGGGCTTAGAAACATAAACCGGATGCCCGGGATCTGCGGGGTCCAGATAAATCACATTCTCAGTTTGGGGATCTTCAAAAACAAAATATTTTCCGTCAAAAGAAACCTTGGGATAGGCCTGAGCATCAATATCTAACGGATCCGCCCGCCGTGTTCTCACCGTTGACATGACATATTTGCCCAGACTGTTCTTAAAAACATAAAAATTAGCAGGAATAGCATCATAAGCGCCCTGGGTCTGCATGGCCATATCCACACCACTCCCGTAACTCATGTAAGAGAATTTGATGTTGCCCTCATGGATCGTCACCAGCTTACCTGCTTCTTGAGCAATGATCGCCCCTTGAAACTCGGTTTTACCGCCGGATCTAATGTCTATCGCTATGGGATGAGCAGCATTGGTTTCGTCGATCAAAAGATCGAACTGCGGGTGTTTAAAAACATGATTACTGTCGGGAGGAATATCAACCGGCACGTTGCCTCTGAAACGATATTTCCCGCCACGATCCCCCACGCTAACGGACTCATAAGAATCAAATGTGAACATTCTATTTAAAAATTCCACTTCTCCCGTATCTTTAACGGAATAATAATCCCCATGGCTATCTTCCAGCATTAAACCATAAAATCCGGGAATATTATTCCAAAAGGCACCATAATATACTCTTTTTTTGAGATCAAGCCCCAAAGCGTCCAGGGAAATCACCTTCCCGGCGTGCTTATCATTCGGATGTAAATGAACTCTCATGACGCCGCCATTAACCTCGATCGAGAAATCCTCTGAAGGGACACTATATACTTTGCCCTTCATCAGCTCACCGGTGGTCACATCGATACTGCCGGCGATCATGCCGGTTTGATTGTAGACATACACAATGGGTGAATGTGGATACAAAGAAACGGAATCTCCTCGAATTTCTTTGAATTTCTCAGTTACGGCTTCAACAAACTTGGCCTTGGTAATATCCCAGCTGTATACGCTCCAAACACCGTCTTTCTTTCCCTCAAATACAAAATAACGGTCATGATACGTTAAATGGGTAGACCTGATATCACTCAAACCCGCTTCTTTTTTAAAATCATGTTCGGAAAGTGAAATTAAATCCTTATTCATCAAATGAATGGGGCCATTGTTATCTATAAAAACATACTGATCCCCATGGTGCCCCCATTCGTTGAAAGAAAATAAATAGGAATATCCTTCGGGTTTGATTTCGACCAGATGACGTTCATTTGCCGTTTTTATGACAAAATAATTGTTATCTAAAGACTGTATTGATTTAATTTTTCCCGATACCCCCCCCATATTGAAAACTAGCCCAGTACCAATCTCGATCAATTGCCCGGCAGCGTTGACCATGTAACGGGCATGAGCATCAAAAGGGACCTGGGGCCCTGCCGGCGGCTCGAAGGGCAACGCGGCTATGGACTTCTCAAACCCCTCAGGGTGCTGAGGATCCAGAAAAAGCGTTTGTTTGGTGTCGGGGTTCATAAACACAAAATATTTTCCGTCGAAAATGACTTGCGGATAATCCTCTTTTCTAATATTTAAGTGATCAGCAGGATGCTCAAAAACATCTTCAAAGAAACCATATATCCCTTCATGATTTAACAGCACACCGGTTTTCTTTTCATTATCGAGAATGGCCCCCACAACGTTCTTGGCTAAAGGCCTGGTATGATCTATATCGTAAATTATAATTTCTCCGGACTTGAACGCAGCTAACCAAAAATACCCATATTTATGGGAAAGGGCAAATATCTCCCCTTCATAAGGGATCCTGAGTCCTGTCGTCAGGTCGATCGCCACCGGGTGAGCGGGATCAGACTCATCAATGGCCAAGCCATCGAATTTAGGATGCAAATAAATTGTGTGTAATTCATCTCTAACCGAAAATGAAAAATTGATCGAAGGTTTTGAGAATTGGATGAATCCACTACTATAAATCTTTTCAAAATACTCAAAATTATTATCCTGCTGTTCTTCAGACAGCACCCCAAAATTAAACAGCACCGTACCATCCCGCATGCGGACCACCGTATACGCTCGATGATCCTCGTCATATGCCGCAAACAAAAACTCATCACCTGAGTACGGCATCCCCGGATGGTATTTTCCAAAAGCAACCGCAATGATCACCTTGGATCTAAGACGTGAAGGAAGCGCCAACCATTGGCGGGTATCATGAAGATAAATTTCCGAAGGACTAAAAACCGTAAAACGGCCTTGAGGATCAGTCACCGCCGGCGTAGTTGAAGACTTGATCAATTTGCCGGTTTTAAAGTCCACATAATCCCAGCGATCGGGAGCATATTTAATGATCGCCATCGGCGTTTGAGCACTTAAAGTATAGCTTGGCATTTTACTTACCAAATCAAACTCCTTGGTTAATCTGGTTTCAGGATCATAAATGCATAGAAAAGATTCTCCTTTGTCGTTACGTATATAGGTTAGATATTTCTCGTCAACGCTGACTTGTAAGTTGTTATACAAACCGTCGGCCTGAAACTCCACCATTGATCCTGAACTTGTATCATAGATACTGACACCCGTGCTTAATACCCCCTCTTTACTCTCTTCAAAGATATACCTACCATGAGTTGAAACTAGAATATTGTTACTAACCCCAAAAATAACTTTGATCTTGCCATTCTTGATAAGCATTAAATAATTGAACCCTTGCCATGCGACAATATACCTATCATCACCCAGCGCCCGCAAAGATTGAACATTTTTAAACACATCCCCATGCTGATCAATAACCGCCTGACCGGTAGCGGTGTCCACCACGGTCCCTTGGAAATCGATCATGTATTTTAAATTGGCATCCGCAGGAACAGTTGCCTGGAATTGCTGTTCGATTGGCGGCAAAATGATCGGATGTTGATGATCATTCGGATCAAGATAGGCCACAGCTCTGGTTTGGGGATTGGTTAAGACAAAATATTTTCCGTCGAAGAAGGCCTGCGTATAATCCTGAAGCGCTAATGACGTCACGCCAAATTTACTCAGATCATCAGACATTAAGAACCATTTGTGGCTATACTCGTTCTTATAGAGCATGAATTGTGCGGGCACGCCATCAATGGCGCCTTCTTGACCGGTCATACGTCCTGCATTGGCATATTGATCGATCATCGGGCTATTATTCCTCTTAACCCACAAAGTAAACGGATCAGAGTTCTTAATGGCACCAACGATCTGCCCCTCATATTTAATTCTCTGTTTTGTTCTTATATCGATCGCAACCGGATGATTCCCATCCCTCTCGTCAATAAAAATATCAAACTTCGGATGTTTGTATATTTTGATAGGGACATTAAAAACCAACGGTTGAGAGACCAGATAATCTCGACGATCAGTAGCATCATGAGGAACCACTTCATAAGAAGCTCCATCGGCATATAAAACGATCTCTTCTAAAAATTTCTCACCCAAAAAAGCCTCTTGTGCCAAAGCAGCTGACAACTTAATAATGCGCCCATCGGTCTCGACCAAGAAATTATCCATCCCTGCCTGAACGACCGCTTTCCCTTTTTGATCCATGCTGACCGTTTCGATCACCCGACCGTTAAAATCATCTTTATCTAAGAGCCTGGGCTTATTGCCGCCAAAATGACGGATCTTGATCTCCTGGTTATTTCCCATCACTGCCAAGACACCGCTGTTATGGACAAAATACTTTCCTTCAATGACCTCACCGGTGTTGAGATCAATAGCTTCGCCATTATCTCCGATCGCAAACGGCGCCACCGGATGAAGCTTAAAATGCGGCCTTTTAGGTATAGACATGAAGGTCATCCATTTTTCGGTCATCGTTTCTAGATCTTGAATCCACATTTTTAGATGCCCACCGCTGTCCTGTCTCCAATAAAACGCAAATCGTTCATCAGCGCTTATCTGAATTCCCCGGCAATTTAAGCCATCATTCCCTGATCTAAACACCTGCCAATCACCTTTATTAACATTAAAGATACTGACAGGTTTTCCCTCTCGGCTGGGAGCATCATCACGATCAAAGACATAATTTCCTTTTGCAGAAACCGTCCACGTTGACTTTGGTTGCGTCTGGGACTCTAATTTTCCGCCCACTTTCTTGAACAATTCCCGTTGACCATTCTTTCGAGTGATCAGGTATATATTTTTCGCCAGCGTCTGAAGATCGACAACAGCTGTTCTTTGACTTCCCGCTACTGCCACCTGTCCCGTCGCAATGTCGATCAGATTGCCTTCTTGGTCTGGCATATAACGCATGCGGGCATTGGACGGAATAGCTAATTCACGGGCGGACATTGCTTTCGGCCGCTGCAGTGTCAATGTTGGCGGATCTCCGGTCAAAAAGCGGTTGACCGCTTGGGAATCAATTTGTCCTTCCGAAATTTTGAATTTAGAGCGGTCGATCACAGGAAGCTCAACACTACCTTTCACTTCCCCCACTTCATAAGAAGTGATCGTCTGGTCATCCACCGCGCTTTTGATGAGCTGGGCTAATATCTGAAACTCGCGTGCCAGCTCAACATCCGTTAATTGCCCTTTAAGACGCTTGTCGGCCAATTCTATAAATTTTTCAGAGAATTGCAAAGGGATGGCAATAAAGCTGTCGGCATTGATCAACGGCAACGGAAGCGGCGTTTTAAAATGATATTCATTTGCATCAAATTCCCTGAAGGCCTTAAGATATTTCTCTTTAAAAGGAACCG
>Ga0302320_10022162_pt1 | contig 12560 bp, 10 predicted proteins | sample Bog_T0_3_FD_202130 | JGI IMG/M metagenome (GOLD analysis project Ga0302320, IMG submission 202130) | Peat permafrost microbial communities from Stordalen Mire near Abisko, Sweden - Bog_T0_3 | ecosystem: Environmental > Terrestrial > Soil > Wetlands > Peat | place: Sweden: Abisko, Stordalen Mire...
ATCTGCTCCAGTGTGCTGAAGCTGAGAGGCTGCGCGAGCTGTGCCAGGGGCGTACTCATCGAGGTTACTTGACCGATGCTATCACCGCGCGGGCAGGTTTGTTGAGGGGTGCATTCCTGGGCGGCGGCTCGGTTTCCCGTTTGCCGGCGGCACGACCTCAACCCAGGAATCGAGGAGGGGGCGGGTGCCGCACCCTAAGTTATTGAAATCTTAACCTTCCCAACAAAAGTGGGTGCCCCATCCTTCGATTTTTTCTATCGAAGGGTGGGTTGGCATGAAGCGCGCTTCGACCGCTGTAACCCAGTAAAACCCCAACTGAACAAAAAATCGAATGAAATATCAGATGAATAAAGATTCATCAATGAGTCAGAGGAGCATCGCAGGCGTAAATCGACAGGCTCTTCCTGTTGATGAAGAAGACTGATCCGATCTTTGAATAATCCAGTTCCCCTTCAAATTCTTGGCGGTTGGCAAGCTTCAAATGCCAATCGCCAAGACCACTACGCCGGCCAGGTCACCCGATTCCCGCGCCCTGCGGAAGTGTACCCCATGTCCATCGAGATGCCGCGCACGCATTGCAGCAGTTGGTTGGCAATGGCTGGCAGCTTTTGCGCGGTCACGCGAAACGACGGCCCGGAGATGCTTACGGCCGCCACCGGAAGACGCTGCGCATCCAGCAACGGAACGGCAATGCACCGCAATCCCTCTTCCAATTCCTCATCGTCCACGGCGTAGCCGCGGCGGCGGGTCTTCTCCATCTCCGTGCGCAAAGCCTCCGCGCTGGCGATGGTGCGGTGCGTGAAACGCTCGAAGCGGATGCGGCGCACAACCTCCGCAGCCCGTTCCTCGGGCAGAAACGCCAAAATCGCCTTCCCTACGGAAGTGCAGTGCACAGGATTGCTGGCCCCAATCCGCGTAATCATCCTTACCGACCGGGCCGGCTCGATCTTGTCCAGGTAAATGACCCGCGCCGCCTCAAGAATGCACAGGTGCGCGGTTTCCTCGGTCTCGGCGACCAGGCGCCGCAGGTGCGGCTGGGCGCGATCGCGCAGGTCGTACTGCTCGATGGCCCGATTCCCCAGGTCGAACAGGCGCAAGCCAAGGCGAAACTTCCCGTTTGCCGTCCGCTCCACCATGCGGTGCCGCTCAAGAACCATCAGGAAGCGGTGCGCCGTGCTCTTGTGGAGTTGCAGCGACGAAGCAACCTGGGCCAGGCCCAGCGGTGTTTCGCTCTCTCCGAGCAGGTCGAGTACGGCAAAGGCCCGGTCCAGGGCTTGAACTTTGTAGGTGCCTTGTGGCGTTGCGTCTCGCATTCCGGTCCTCTATTCCGCTAAGTGGCTACTATATCAGTCTGCCGGGAGATAGGGACCGTGTCAAGCAATGGGACGAAAGTTCTTTGGGTGAGACTTTGCCAGCCAGTAGCCCCAGAGGATGCACAAAACCCCAGAAGCCGCTGTCCGTTCCGGCGCAGGTGCCCAAAACGATCCGTTCAGTCGTGGAGCACAACGTTGACCAGCGAACTGTTTATGCGCATCCCACCGCCGTTGTAGTGGATGTAACCGAGGTCGCGAAACTTATTCAGAAAGAAGCTGACGCGGGATCGGGTGGTTCCTATCATTTCTGCCAGGGTCTCCTGGCTGATCTTGGCGATGACCGGAATGGGCTTCGATTCCTGACCGAAGTTAGCCATGAGCATTAGCAGCCGCGCGAGGCGCTTTTCGCTGGAGTTGAACAGATGATCCACTAAGTCGGCTTCCATGCGAATGTTGCGGGAGACCATGTGCGCGAGGAACTGCTCTGCAAACTTCGGCTCGCGATGGAGGAGGTCCTGCATGACGGTTTTGTCGATGCGCACGATGTGGCTTGTTAGAAGCGCATTCGCCGAGGAAACACGAACCGAGTTACCTGCCAGCGAGGCTTCGCCGAAGAAGCTGCCGGCTGGAAGATGGGCAATGACGGCTTCCTTGCCGCTTGCCGATACCACCGTCAGCTTGACCTTACCGCTCTGGATATAGAAGATTGCGTTGGCTGGGTCGCCTTGCGAAAAAACAGCTTCTCCGGCCAGGTATTCACGCCGCGATCTTCCGGCCACAAGCTTGTTGAGCGGACTCTGAAGGTCGTATGCGGCTTCCTGCTTGGGCAACCCATCCATCTCGCGTGAAACCACTTTCAGGTTATGATTCGCAACTGGAGCCAGAGGAAACGAGCGGCTCAGCGGAATCCTGGGCGCCATCGTAGTCATTGCGGCAAAGCTAGTAGCCATGTTCGTTACCTTTCAATTCTGCAACGTGGGTGCAAAGGTATGAATTGGCGTCATCCTTTGCGAAGTCGATATAGCTACATTATCCAGAGAGGAAAAGAACGAGAATCGGCGAACCCTGTTATTGCTGTAGGCTTTTTCACCCGGACGTTGTAAGGCTTTCCTTACCCCGAAAGAATGCTTGAATAAATAAGGTGCAAGTTATTGGCAGCCGCGAAAGGGCGCAGTTGCTCTTTTGTATCGCTCAAACCTGAGCGAATCGACGGCGCATTAACATTAGCTGGCGCATCATCTACGCCAACTGATTGCAGTCATAGTTATTGAGGTAATATAACGGTGCGCTTTCTGGGCACGAGAACTTCTCGTGCAACCGCAGGGCAACAGACTGACTCAATCGCATGACTAGCTGTCGTTCTGGATTCTTGCGAACTTGGCTCCGCTGTCCATTATCTTCCTAATCGCCGGCGCCAGCTCTTCCGAAGCGTTGTTCTTGTTGACATATTCGGCCGCGCCCGCCCACATGCATCGCAGTGCATACTGGCTCTCGGACTGGACACTCACCATGATTACAGGAAGCTGAGGATAGATATGCTTTACATCCTTCAGCACTTCAAACCCGCTGCGCCCTGGCATATTGATGTCGAGCAGCAGTACGTCAGGTTGAGATCCGGCCAACTGAGCAAGCGCCTCATCCCCGTTAGAGGCTTCGGAAAAGAGGGCGCCCGGAAACGCATCGACCAAGAGCTCTCTCAGCCCGCGCCGTACGTTTGCGTGATCGTCAGTTATCAGGATATTCATCGTTGTGTCCGCTTGCAGAGCCGCAACTTCGACCTGAATCCAATATACCCAGGGTAAAGAGGAACTGGAATCAGCATAGGCCGCAAGTTGTGTAAGGTTTGTTACATTCGTTCTGTAGGACTATTCCTACACTCGCAGGGCAATCTAATCGATCAGGCTGTGGGTCATGGCGTAGCGGGTAAGATCGGCGTTGCTCTTCATTTGCATCTTTTCCATGATGCGAGCTCGATAGCTGCTGATCGTTTTTACGCTGACATGAAGCCTGTCGCCAATTTCCGTCAATGGGACGCCGGCGGCAATCATTTTCATGACTTCGTGTTCCCGGTCCGAGAGCAGCTCATGCAACGGCTTGCCGGCAGACTCGTCCAGATTGGCGATCAGTTTCTCCGCGAGGCTGGCGCTGACGTAGCGGCCACCGCTCAGTATCTTCTTCGTTGCCTTCGCAAGCTCTTCGGGGGCGCTTTCTTTGTTGATATAGGCGGCTGCTCCAGCCCGCAAGCAGCGTACGGCATACTGCTCCTCCGGCTGGCAACTCAGAATGATCACCGGCAGCCGCGGGTAGGTGTGCTTGACATCCCGCAGCACGTCCATCCCGCTGCGCCCTGGCATATTGATATCCAGCACCAGCAGGGCAATTGCGGATTTCCCCAGGTGGCTTAGCACCTCATCCCCATTGCAGGCTTCGGAAAAGCTCGCGCCGGGAAGGGAATCAGCCATAATCTCTCTCAGGCCTCGGCGTACGACGGCATGATCGTCCGCGATCAGGATGTGCATACTTCGCTCCTCTCCGCGCGCGGAATGTCCACGGGAACACGGACAGTGACCGTCGTCCCCTTGCCGGGGGAACTAGAGATCTGGACGTCGCCTCCGCAGAACTGCGCGCGTTCCTTCATGCCCAGGAGTCCCAAAGACCCAAGTGCGTTCGATGAGTCGGACGTATGAAAGCCAATTCCGTCGTCCTTCACAATTAGGAGGATACTCTCGTCTTCCTGGCACAATTCAACGCGCACCGTCTTTGCCTGCGCGTGCCGAATCACGTTGGTCAGGCACTCCTGAAAGATTCGGAAAGTTGCGGTGGCCCGGTCACCATCCAAGTGTAAATCGACAGGTGGAACAGAGACCTGGCAGTGGACACCATGGCGAGAAGAAAACTCGCTGGCCTGCCATTCAATGGCTGCCGCCAAGCCTAGGTCATCCAATACTCCAGGACGCAGCCCGCTGCATATCGCGCGCACCGTCTTGACACCATCGTTGATCAACTGAATCGATTCCGCCAGTCGAGCGAGCACCTCGGCTTCCGACTCCGGCAGATGACGAGTCATCCAAGTCATATCCATCTTGATTGCGGTAAGAATTTGACCGATTTGATCGTGCAGGTCTCGAGCTACCTGCTTGCGATCCTCTTCACGTACCCATTGCAGGCGTTCAGCCAGCGCCCGCAGTTGTTCTCTTTGCAAGACGAGCGACTCTTCTCCCCGCTTGCGTTCCGTGATGTCGCTGTTGATCACCAGCACACGGGGCGGCTGATCGCGCTTGCCCCATTGCAACGCCCAGCGACCGGACACAACAACGCGCCTGCCGTTTTGCGCAGTCTTTATGAGGTCTCCCTCCCAGTGTCCCACGCGCATCAGTTCTGCAATGATCTCAGCGAACGGATACGGAAACTCGGTGTGGAGCATTTCATGCGCGATCTTGCCGGCGGCCTGGGCTTTGGAGTATCCCAGCATTGCCTCTGCCCCGCGGCTCCAAAACACGACCCTTCCCTCCAGGTCGATCACAAAGACGGAATCCTGTGTGAGCTCAAGCAGCGCAGCCTGCTCGGCGGTCGCTATCTGCTCTTGCCGCCTCTCCGCAACATCGCGGAAAACCAGCACGACGCCTATGACTTCTCCCTGGCCTGCAAAGATTGGCGCGGCGCTGTGCTCGACCGCAATTTCGCGGCCATCTCTTGTGACCAGGTCCACGTGGTTGGCCACAGCTAAAACCTGCTTCTCCTTGAGTACGCGGAGCACTTCATTGTCAGCGGTCATGCCAGACTTTTCGTTGATGAGCTTGAGCACATTCGCGATCGGCTGGTTTAGTGCCTCCTCCGGTTGCCATCCGGTTAGAGTGGCGGCGACCGGGTTGAGGAAGGTGATTCGGCCTTCGCTGTCCGTTGCGATAACAGCCTCGCCAATGCTGCCCAGGGTAGCTGTCCATCGCTCCTCGCTCTGCAACAGCTTGGTGCCTAGCTTCTCGACGTTGTATCGAGTGAACAGCGCGAGGAAAACCCCAAATCCAAGGCCCAGGCCAAGGCAGCTTGTTACCATCAAGGACCATCGCACGTGCGCGGCTTCAACGCGCTCGGTACGCAGTCCTTCTTCCACGCTTTGAAATTCCGAGATCTGCTCTCGAAGCAGATCCATTCTGAGTTTTCCTTGCCGGTTCTCATAGAGTGTTGGATCGGCTTTTCCCGCGCGGCGCTGGGCGATAATCTGGCTGGCGTACCCCGCCCACTCTTCATAGCCGGCATGAAAGTCCTTCAATTGCCGCTGTTGCAAGGGATTGTCAGCCACCATCTGATTGACAACCCCGAATTCGGGGTCGAATCTCTTCAAGCCCTCCAGATAAGAATGAAGGAAGTTCTCATCGCCGGTTGCGATGTATCCGCGTGTCCCAGATTCCATATCGATCAGCAATTTGAGCAGATGCCCGGATCGGTCGAGAACCTGATCGGTATGGTCAACCCATAGCAAGGACTTGTTCAAGTCGAAGGTTTCCCATAATAGCAATCCAGCAAATATTGCCATCATCACTATGGGAACCGCAATCATCTGGCGGAGCAGCGATTTAAATTTCGAGTATTCCATCGTGGCGATAGCTCCTAACAGGAGATGGGATGGCACTCCCCCCATAAATCAATCCTATAGCTTGGCAAAAACATGACACACAATCGCGTCTGCTGGCTTTCATGGGAGATGCCACAACCAGGACCGGCTCAAAGGCGGTTTTCAAGCCCTTGCCAAGCAGAGCACAGCATACTCGAATGGGACATCTGAGTATGCAACTGAGCACACTTACAGGTACGCTTGTCTCGAGGATCGCATAAACCAGCACAAAGGACCGTTCAATATAGCTCATTGAATCGAACCATTTATACAAAAAACTCGATCCGGAGAGAGGCGGGGGTTTCAACCCTCCGCGAAGAGATCCGAGTTTTTCCGCAGCACGTCTAGTCCCCTAGTGAAGTCTCTTTCGGGATTTCACTCCGCTCACGGATATCGGTAAATGACCATGTTTGGAGCTAGCAGCGCGGATGGGGGTTCTTGAACACGACCTCGATCGGCAGCCAGTCTGACATGCGTTTCGCGTCAAGTTCGGCATCGCTGGGGTGGCTGCTGGTGAGCGACGACCGGACCAGCGCCACGGATATCTTCATTTTCCCCTTGATGCAATAAGCCCCGAGAAGACTCGCGAGATCCTTATCCGCCAAATCCATATAGTCCGCGGGAAGGGCGCCCTCCGTGCCGGAAATATCGAACGGGGCCATCACGATCTGGTTCACCACCGGCTCGTTCCCCGCAGTTCCCGGAGTCTCGAAATGCATCACAAGCAGAGCCCTTTTCTCCACCGACTCGGGATCAGCCGTGAACTTGATCGCCGGAATGGTCACGCCCGCCGGGTTTGGCTTTGCTGCCTGCGCAGTGAACGCGATACGATAGGGAGCTCCCTTCCATTTGGGTGTAGCGGGAACGCCGGTAGCCTTGTTCCCTTCCGATCCGCATCCCACCAAAAGACCAAATCCCGCGATTGCCAATAGGATGACAATTTTCACGTTATCCTCCTCGTTCGCATCAGGCGACGTGCCAGAATACCACTCAAGAGCCTCACCAGGTTGTGATCGCAAGAAGTTCTCGGAACTGCGGCCAAAATCAGCCGATTAGCCCGGTCGCATCTAGTGTATGCGACATTCCCGGCTGCCCTGGGAGGTGTTGGGGCCTACCCGTCAGTAACCATTCAGGAAGCAGAATCGAGGCGACCGGGGCGCTCCCACCCTGCGGCCGACGGGCAGCGTGCCGGGCGAACCCAGGGGTCGGCATTATCCTGTATCCGGCGCGACGCCGCGGTACCCTTCCAGTCTCCGTTTCGGTGACCCTTGACACACAGCCGCAAGCATAACCCGCAGTTCTTACAAAGCCGTCAACGAATTTGTAGCGCCGACCTCCTGGTCGGCTGTACCGTGGGTCTCCCGACCCACGTCGGACACCGGTTGCTCCGTCACGGTGTGCGCAAACGGTATCAATGAACAAGGCTTTGCCCTGGCGGCGAGGACCCTTCGACTGCACTCAGGGCAGGCTGTGCCAGTACAGCCGACAAGGAGGCCAGCGCAACAGAATGTGCAATTTATGGATAGGCTCTTAAATCTCCTCGCGGAGACACGTGCCTAGGCCGGCGTTGCATCCCCCTCGCCGGGCGCCAGGAATAGGTTCGCCTCGAGCCCGTGCTGGCGAGTGTATAGGTCGTAGTAGCGGCCGCGCTTCGCGAAGAGTTCCGCGTGGTTGCCGCGCTCCAAAATGCGTCCCCCCTCCACCACCAGAATCTGGTCCGCACGGCGGATGGTTGAGAGTCGGTGAGCGATGACGAACGTGGTGCGCCCCTGCATCAGTTGGTTAAGCCCTGCCTGGATCATGGCTTCCGACTCCGAGTCCAGCGAGCTGGTCGCCTCATCCAGAATCAGAATCCGCGGCTCCGCCAGCAGAGCGCGTGCGATGGAAAGCCTCTGCCGCTGCCCGCCTGACAGCTTTACCCCGCGTTCGCCCACGATGGTGTCGTACGCGTCCGGGTAGCGCTCGGCAAACTCGTCCACGCGCGCCGTCCGGCAGGCAAAGAGAAACTGCTCCTCAGTTGCATTGGGACGCGAAAACAAGATGTTCTCCCGGATGGTCCCATCGAAAAGAAACGAGTCTTGCAACACCACGCCCAACTGCGAGCGGAAGGTGTTCAGATCAACATGCGCCAGGTCAGCGCCGTCCACCACAACGCGCCCCGTGGTCGGCGTATGAAAGGCACACAAAAGGCTGATAATAGTGGATTTGCCGGACCCTGACGATCCAACCAGCGCGGTCACTGTGCCCGGCTCGGCCACTAAGCCGATCCCGTGCAGTACTGGCTTGCCCTCGTCGTAGGCAAACTCCACATCCTCAAAGCGCACCGTGCCCTGGATGGCCGCCATCTTCACCGTGCGTCCAGGGCTCTGGTTTTCTTCAATCTCCGACATGATCTCGTTGGTGCGGTCCAGCCCGGCAAAGGCCTCGGTCAGTTGCGTGCCGATATTCACCATCTGGAACACCGGCGCAATCATGAACGCCAGAAACATGTTGTATTGAAAATAGGTGCCGACCGTCCAGGTGTTCCCCAGCACGCGATGCCCGCCCAGCCACATGACGATCGCCGATACCAGGCCCAGAACCGTGGTTGACGCGGCAGACAGGGTGCTGGTCATGGTCAGCGACTTCATCACATTGGCCAGCAGCCGCTCCACTCCGCCCGCAAAGACCGCGGCTTCGCGTTCTTCGGCGTGATAGCCCTTGATCACCCGCACCCCGCCCAGCGACTCGGTCAGCCGCCCGGTAACCTCGGCATTGATCTTGCCCCGGTCGCGAAAGATGGGGCGTATGGTCTTGAATCCATATTGCAGGAAAAATACAAAGACGCCCATCACGGAAAACACAGTGAGGGTAACCGCAACGCTCAGATGCAAAAGCCAAATAAATGCCAGCACCGCGGTAAGCATGCCGCCGACAAAATCAACCAGTCCGGTACCCACCAGGTTGCGCACGCCTTCAACATCGGTCATGATGCGCGCCACCAAAGTGCCGGTGCGGTTTTCGTCGTAGTAGGCCACCGAGAGCAGCCCCACATGCCGCTGCACCTGCCTGCGCATCTCGGCGATCAGCCTTTGCCCGGCCTTCGAGAGCAATTGCGTCAGAGAAAAGGAGGTAATGGCCTGCACCAGCATCGCCGAGAACACCAATGCGATGATGCCCGGCAGAAGGTCGGCCCTGGGGTGCTGCGGAGAAAGTACCGTGTCGAGCAGCGGCTTCGAGGAGATGGGCAACACCAGCCCGGCCACGCGGTTGATGACCATCAACCCCATTCCTGCCATCAGCAGGCCCTTGCGCGGCGCCACCAGCGCCCAAATCTGCGGCCACAGCTTCTTAAGATCGGGCTTCTTCTTGGGCGAGTCCTCTTGAGCCCCGCGCGCTCCGCGTCCATGCGGCGAACGCTCAGCGCGACTGCTTAGGCCCATCGCGCCGCCGCGCAAGCCGCCCATGCGTTACTTCTTCTCCGGGGAGCGCATTGCGGCAAGGGTTTCGGCGCGCCGCACCACAATGAACGACCGCACGCACAGCATGACGTAGATAAGCAGAATCCAGGCCAGGGCAAGCTGCGCGGCCAGCGCGGTCAGATCGAGATCTTTGCTCGAGGCAAAGCTGCGGAAGATCTCTACGACGGTTCCCACAAAGCCGAAAACACCGATCGCCACGTTGATGTGCATAAACAGCTTGCGGCGGCGCTCGTCGGGGCTGACAGCCAGAAACCCGAAGACGCCGAGCGCGATGCCGAACGCGAGCGGAATCAGGGCCGTGGGGTGCTCGCTGCCAGTGCCGACATAACCACCCACGCCCAAACCAGCCAGCAGAACAGCAAATACCAGGGTCACATTTGCCATGCAAAACCTCATTCCATGTGCGTTGCAAGAATATCAGTTTCAAATGGAAAGTCCCCAGCCAACTACTTCCCAAAGTGGAAAGTTGCCGGCTGGGGACGCAAAATCGTTAACCTGGTTACCTCTGGATGCGCGCCGATCCGCCCTTGGCAAAGGCTCGCACCTGGTCCACCGTGGCCATGGTCGTGTCGCCCGGATAGGTGGTCAGCAACGCGCCGTGCGCCCAGCCCAGCTTCACCGCCTCTTCAGGCGATTCGCCGGAGAGCAGGCCGTAGATAAAGCCGGCCGCATAGCCGTCGCCGCCTCCTACGCGGTCAATCACGGCCAGCTCCGCCGTCGGCGCAGTATAGGTCTTGCCGTCGATCCAGGCCACCGCGCTCCAACTGTGATGATTGGTGTTGTGCACCTCGCGCAGAGTGGTGGCTACCACCTTTACCTTGGGATATTTCTTTGTCACCTGGTCGATCATGCCGAAAAAGACGCTCGGGTCCAGCTTCGATTTGGCTGCAACCTCCGGTCCCGGGACCCCCAGGCCCTTTTGCAGGTCCTCTTCGTTGCCTACCAGCACATCCACGTTCTCCACGATGCTGGCGATCGTCTCGACAGCCTTCTCCGCGCCGCCCGAGATGTCCCACAGCTTCTGCCGGTAGTTCAGGTCGAACGAAGTGATGGCGCCCGCAGCCTTGGCTTCCTTCATCATCTCGGCGGCCAGCGGCGCCGTGGTCGGCGAAAGAGCTGCGAAAATTCCGCCGCTATGCACCCACTTCACGCCTTTGGCAAAGATCGCCTTCCAGTCAAAGTCGCCCGGCTTCAGCCGGCCAGCGGCCTCGTTGCAGCGGTTGTAGAAGACCACCGGGGCGCGAACGCCGGCGCCGCGGTCGCTGTAGACCGTGGCCATGTTCGGCCCGGTCACGCCATCGTGCTTGAAGTGCTTATAGAACGGCTTGACGCCCATGGCGCGCACCCGCTCGGCAATCAGGTCGCCGATCGGATAGTCGGACATCGCCGTGGCGATTCCCGTCCTCATGCCAAAACAGTCTGAGAGGTTGGCAGCCACATTGAATTCGCCGCCGCTGACGTGAATCTGGCACTCCGTCGCCTTGCGGAAGGGGATAATCCCCGTATCGAGCCGGTGTACCAACGCACCCAGCGAAAGAAAATCCAACTCCGCGTCCTTGCGGATATTCAATCCATGACTCATCGGATGTTTACTCCTTGTCCTTTTTTGAAGATATTCCCTCTGGGGCATTTTCACGGATAGCGAAATGTCAGGGTGCCCCACCCTCGCCGCGTTTTTGTTTTTGCGGCTAGGGTGGGATAGCACAATGCGCGCATGGCAAAATCTGTGAAAATGCTTTGGGAACCAGAAACCCTCTGAATTATATACCCGTGGTCTGACCACCGCCTATCAGCTTTTGCCCGCGCCACCAGCCAACTGCTTCAAATCCGCCGCCACCTGCTCCGCCGTCCACTCGTTGCCGGGGTAAAACCGCACCACCTTGCCGTCCGGGCCAATCAGCGTGGTCGAAAGCGTGTGCGTAATCGATCCGTCCGCATCGCTGGTCATCCCCAGGTCAAAGAACTTCGCCATCTCCAGCAGCACCGGCTCTTCCGGCACGGCAAAGTCCCAATGCGCAAAAGCGTCTTTCGCGTCGCCACCCATATAGGTCGTCCCATAGGCCCGCAGCCGCTCCGGCGTGTCGTGTTCCGGGTCAAAGCTGATGCAAAGCAGGTGCGTTTTTGCGTAAAGCGCCGGATTGGCCGCCAACTGCTTCTCTACCTCGGCAAAGTTGCGCGTCACGCGCGGGCAAAACTCGGGCGACGGGCAGCGCGTATAGATGAAGGTGACCAGCAGCGCCCGGCCCTTGAACTGCCCCAGGTGAATCGCCCGCCCATCCTGATTGCGCAGCTTGAAGTCCGGCGTGGCATCGCCCGGCGCAGGCACGTGATAACTGACCGGCGGCTTGTAATCGGGCCGGGCCTGCCCCACCACGACAATATGATCGATCAGATAGTCGGCATTGGGGTCCGCCGAAACCAGCACGTCGGCGGTAATCACGTCGCCCGGATGCAGCTCGCTCAGAATACTCGCGTCCTTCAGCTTGTAGGGCATGGTCATCGCGTCCATGAAGCCCGGAATCGCATCATGGTTCAGCGTCGCCTCGCCCTTGGCCGCATCGGTTGAGACCACCTTGCCGCGCAGCTTGTAAACCTTGAAGTTTGTGCTCGAGGACGACTGCTCCGAACCCGCCGTCGAGCCGGAGTGGCACCCAGCCAGCAACACCGCCGCGATCAATGAGGAAGCAAGCAATCGGCAGATCATGGACTCAGTGTACAACCGCATGGCCGCCTCTCTAGCCAGCCACTCCGTCCCGGAGGGAGCAGGGCCTCCTGAAGCGAATCGGGCCTTGTCGGAGGGAGCAGGGCCTCCTGAAGCGAATCGGGCCTTGCCGGAGGGAGCAGGAGCCTTCAGGCTCCTGAATACAGCCCTTCAATAAGCGTGGCTTCAGCCACGGGCCTTTCGTTGATGCCCGAATCTCAAGCCGTCCCTTATCGGAGGGAGCAGGGGCCTTCAGGCCCCTGAAGACAGGTCCGAAATAAGAATGGCTTCAGCCACGGGCCTTACGTTTATCCCCGAATCTCAAGCCGCCCCTTGCCGGAGGGAGCAGGAGCCTTCAGGCTCCTGAATGCAGCCCTTCAATAAGCGTGGCTTCAGCCACGGGCCTTTCGTTTATCCCCGAATCTCAAGCCGTCCCTTATCGGAGGGAGCAGGAGCCTTCAGGCTCCTGAATG
>Ga0302320_10022164_pt1 | contig 12560 bp, 10 predicted proteins | sample Bog_T0_3_FD_202130 | JGI IMG/M metagenome (GOLD analysis project Ga0302320, IMG submission 202130) | Peat permafrost microbial communities from Stordalen Mire near Abisko, Sweden - Bog_T0_3 | ecosystem: Environmental > Terrestrial > Soil > Wetlands > Peat | place: Sweden: Abisko, Stordalen Mire...
GGGGGTGGGTTTTTCCCCTCCGAGAGGGCGGGAACACGGGGAAAAGAGGCGTTAGCCTAACCTTCGCTGCGAAGGTTAGGTTAGCGGGACGGAGCGGACAATGGCGGGTCTGAGCGAACAAAGGACGAAACAGGCGAAGAGAAAGCGTTTTTTGCGAAACGAGATTGCGGCTAACTAAAGTCCGGGTTGGCCCGCGCTGGCCGCTGGGCCATTGGGCAATTTGAAAATACGAACCCAATGGCCCGGCAACTTGCATATATTCGGTTGGCAAAGATCTAAACCGGGTTGAACCGGTTGGGCGGAAGGGGCGCGATCTGCATAAAGCAGAAGACGCCAGGAGGTGCGACCGCCGCGAACTGATTTGAAAATAACGCGGAGCCGGGTTCGAGCAAGATTGAGCTTGGGCCGTGCGGACGGGTAAGCGGATTGTTTTCAGGCGATTAGAGCCAAAGAATAAAAGTGGGTGGCCTGTGACCGAGTTTCGAGGGAATGTTGCGAGGTATTTTGCCGGAACGTCTTTTTGCAGGATAGCAGGCAGTTTTTCCGGGTTCACACGAAACGTGGAGAAGTGAAAGTAGTTGACGGCAAGCAAGATCAAAGAATTTAATGCTGATAGCGCTCAAGAATTCTTTTTTGGGAGCGAGTCGATGAATTTCCTTGTGGCTCGAAAACGGACCTTCTAGGCGACCGGGCTCAATGTCCTTCAACCCTTCCGAGATCGCACGGTCAACCGCCCGCCGCTGCGCGGGCGTGTATTCATCGTCAGCGGCCGACGGCTTCGGAAGTATGGTGATCACCCGCCCCGAAACGCTGAACTCAAAGCGGTCGCCAGCTTTAATGCCCGCCTTGCGGCGAATGCTCTTGGGCACCGTGATTTCAGTTTTGGGTTTAGGGTGCCGGTCATGGTCGTTAAGATAGTGTGGCGCGAGGCCAACTTCAATTTCAGTCTAAACCGAAGAACCGCGGGTTGGCCGGCAGGACATCATGGCGGGGCGATAGGGCTGGCTGCCCGTCGTTTTGCGAACGATACTCCGCTGATCGAACAACGGTAGTTCCCTGGTCATTATGCCGAACCGGGAATTCGTACTTGTGGCAAGTGATTACTCGTTACGGGACGGGACCGGTCGTCATGAAACAAACCGGTTGTGCCGGAAGCGGGGATTCCTGCTAAGCTTAGGGTGACCCTTGATGTGGGGGCGCAACGGATTCGACGGGATTGAATCGTTGTGTGAAGTCGTGTCGGGTTCCGAGCTCCCGTAAAACGATCGGAAAACAACAACTGCCAACAATCAGCAGTTTGCTTACGCTGCTTAATTAAATAAGTAGCCGCTCCAGCCGGTGAGCCTGTGCGCTGGTGAGTGAGCGTCATTTTATAGGATAGGGCGTAAGCTTCGGTCCGGAGCTGAAGCCCGAGATCAATCGGACTAGGCGGTGATCGCTTTTGCCGGTTCTTTAGGTCACCGTTGAATTTACAAAATCGGAAACACACGTAGTCTTTGCATGGCGGGCTTTTTCGGACGCGGGTTCAACTCCCGCCGCCTCCACCAATAAAACAGCGTTTAACTGACTGATTTAAATAGACCCAGCAAAACGATAAGCGCCGACGGAGATTTTGTACAAGATTTGTACACTGGATATTTCGGTGCAATGGTTTGCTATGGCTAATGTTTTTGTCCGCACGCCGCCGCGCCCCTGAGTGTCCACACAACGAAAATAGCTACCACAAACGCTGTAGGTGCCGAAGTGGATTTACCTAGACGGCGGTGAACGCATCAGCGCCAAAACGCGCTCTTGGGGAAGGTGGAGGGCGGTTAACTGTTTTACATTTGCTGGGTATCGACCACACGAAACTTACATATTTGTTCCAGGGACGGCAGTTCCGGCTGACTGACGTCGCCCGGAACGTTGTGAAGGAAATCCTTGCCTAACGGCGAAAGAGGCTGTAGACAAATTCTTCCTGCCGATAAACACTGTGCCACAAACCTGGTGTTGTCCTCCCGTTGGCGGTATGCATCAGCGGGCCTGGACTGGAAGGCGGACGCAACCCGCAGCCGGTGAGCGTTCTAACAATGCATGCGAGACGATAGAAGTGGCGTGAACTTGGCCGACGAAGACGCCTATCGGCGCATGCTCGCCCAAGGATACCGCGTGCCTAGTTGCGTGAATGCTATAACTCTGCGAGCCAGAAAACGATAGAGATAGCAATCCAAACAACAGAACGCGCGTTTGGGCGAGCAAACAAATTGGGCTGGCCCACGCCCGGTTTTTGAAACGCACCACCTACGACCTGTAGCGATGAGAAACGACATTCCGTACTTCGACGAACGCCCTTAGCTGCCTACTGTCAAAGGTCTACGCTACTCGGTTCAATTGTTCCGATAAGCTGCCTGCTTACCTTCCCACTTTCCGACGTAAACAATCGCACCCGGCTTGGCCGCGCGGAACCGCGTAGCCCCTTGCTCGGTTACCGAAGTCCCCTTTAAATCCACCTCGCGCAGGGCCGGCATTGCCACCAGCGTGCTGACAGCCTCATCGTTAATCCGTCCACACCCTTGAAGCTTCAACCGCTCCAACTTCGGCAGAGCCTTCATCTGCTCCAGCCATTTTTGCGTGATACTCAGCGTGCTCACTTCCCCGAGCTTGTTGCCTTCGACACCCACCGACGTCGAATTACACGCGAAGCGCAATTCACGAAGATTCTTTAGGGTCAACACGGCCTGCAGCCCTGCGCTCGACATCGAGATAGACCACACATTTTTGTCGTTCCCTTGCCTTCCGCTTAAATCTAAATAAGTCAGCGTAGGCATCTGCCGCAAGGCCTGCAATCCTGCATCACCGAGTTCATTGCCGCCCATTGTCAACGCTTTAAGATTCGTCAATTGCGTCAGACGCTCCAACCCAACGTCGGTCATCAGGGTCGATCCCACGTCTAGAGTTTCGAGCGATGTGATTCCCGCAATATGCTCCAGCGCCGTATCGCCCGCCTTGCTTCCATGCAAATTCAGATTCTTAAGTTGCGTCCAGCCTTTAATAGCGGCCACACCTTCATCGGTCACATATTCGGCGAAATAAAGGCTGAAGTCCGTAATGCCGTGCAGGTTTTTGATCTCCTGCAAACCGCCGTCCGTGATATGAGTCAGCGAAAGATCGAGCTTTCGCAATTCGGGATATTGATTCAAGCCCCGCAGATCCGTGTCGCTCACCCACGTGCCGCGCAGGCTGATGCCCGTCACCCCGCCTTGGGCATTCCTTGTAACAGATCCGCCCAGGTCTGTAATCCATTGCGTATCTTCCTGTTTTGTAGCCGCAGAAGCCATCAGACCAGACAACAAGAGCGCGAACAAAAAATGGTTCATTGGCGAATCCTTCGGGTCGGCAAAGCCGAGTCACGGTCAAACACAATCTTGCATTCGGGCAGCGCCATCTTTAGCGCAAGCAAACCCTTCTCCGTCACCAGCGTGTGGTACAGGTTCAACGAACGCAGGCCAGTCAGCGATCGCAAGCCCAGCGCACCTTCATCTGTAATGCTGGTTGCATCCAAACTCAACTCGCGCAATCCGGGAATCGTCTTCAGATAAATCACCGCCTTGTCATCCAGGTTTGTGTAATCCAATTTGGCAATCAGCAGATGTTTCAATTCCGCTACAGATGCAATGCCCGCGTCGGTCGTACGCGTCCTGAACAGCTCAATCCGCTCCAACTTTTGTAACGGCTTCAGCATCGCCAGCCCAGCGTTCGTCAGGCCTGTAAAGTTCAAATCCAATTCGCGCAAGTTGGTCATAGTGGCGATCTTTTCAATCCCCGCGTCGCTAATCAAGGTGCTCGAAACATCTAGCTTTTCAAGTCCTGTGAGCTTGGCCACGCCCGCTAAACCTACATCGCTGATATCCAAGTAACGTAGCTTCAAACTGCGCAAACCCGAAAGTTCGGCTATATTTCCCAATTCTCGATCTGTGACATGCGAGCCGGAAAGATCTAAGTCACGCAATTCCTTAAGCTCCTTGAGTTCAGCGAGCCCAGGTCCCTCCACCAAAGTGCCCGCCAAGTCGAGAGCCTGCAGATGACTCAGACCCGCCAAGTGCGCCAGGCCCGTCGCGGAGATCGTGGTGTTGCTCAAATTCAGTTCCCGCAACCCGCTCAGATGCCCTACTGACGCTAGCCCCAGATCCGAAACCTGCGTCACTTGCAGTTCCAGCTTCTGCAGGTTGGTCAAGCCCTCCAAATATGCGAGTTGCGCATCGCTCAAGGATGTCGAGGCTAAATTGATTGCAGTCAGGTGTCCAGCCATAAGCTCCGCATGGCCGCCCATGCGCTTCACCCATTCGGCGATCGCTTCGTCCGACGAGTTTGCCGGCTTGCCCGCGCCCGCCAAACTCTTTCTGGGCAACGCCGCCCCATCAAAGCGAACTTTAATTCGAGGCAGCGCCGCCTGCAAAGCGTCGATCCCGTTCGGCGTCACGCGACTGTAGCGCACATCCACATCGGTCAGGTATTTCAATGTCTGCAAACGCGCCAGGCCCGAATTCGTCACCAGCGTTCGATACAAATTCAGCACCCGCAAGGACGGCATACCCGCAATCACGCCCATGGAGTCATCCGGCACTTGTGCACCCAGTAAACTCAAGCTGCGCAAGGCCCGCAAGTTGCGCAAAGATTCCATGCCACGCCCCGTGATGCGCGTGCCCGAAAGGTCCAGTTCCACCAGCCCGGTCAATTCTTTCAGCGCTTTCAGTCCGTCATCCGTCACCAACGTATTGCGCAGAATCAACCGCCTCAAATTCTTTAACTCAGCCAGCGAAGCCATTCCCTCGTCTGTGAACGGGCTATCGCTCAAATCCAAATCGCGAAGCTCCGTAAAGGCGGACAATTTCGGATGAGCCAAATCGCACTGCGAGCACCGGAATTGCTTGAGCCGCTTCCAGGTTGCGAGCTTGTCGATATCCTCGTCATGCACATCGATATCTGCGTTGAAATGCCAACTGAACGCCAGCCGTTCTACTCCGGTCAACGAGGAAAGTGCTTCAAAAACTCCGGTTTTGTCTTCCTTGCCCGCGCCTGGGTTCCAAATACGTCCAGGCAGATAAAGCTCTCGCAGATGCGTGAGCCCTTGCAGTTCCTTCAATTCCACTGGCCGCATCACAGCCGCCGTCAGGTCAATGGACGCGATATGAAAGGCGCCAGCCGGCAGTTGCGAAAGATCAACAATCGGCTGGTTCGAACCTTCCAAAATAAGGCTGCCTTCCCAGCGAATCACCCATTCGGCTACCTCACGTTCCGAGGCTCCCTGCGCCACGGCGGCAAAAAACAGTAGGCCGGCGAAAAATTGCTGCATCTCGCGTTATTCTACTGAATACGGGCAGCGGTCTCCCAATGACGCGCTTCCCTCCTGGAACCTGCTTGTTAAAACGGCTCATCTTATTCGGTTTCGCGGGCGCCAATCTGTGGGCGCAAACTGGCGATTTTCGAACCAACCTCTACCCCATTTTGGAGAGAGCCAACTGCCGCGCTTGCCACAATTCTGAAGGCGTCGCGTCGGCCACCCGCCTGCACTTTCCCGAAGCAGATGCGCCGCCTGAAAAAATTGAAGCCTTCGGAAAATCACTCGTGATTTTGGTAGACCGCGATCATCCTGAATCGTCGCTGCTCCTGAAGAAACCAACCGCGCGCATTGCCCATACCGGCGGCGAGCGCATCAAACCCGGTAGCCCCGAAGAAGAAACTCTCAAGAACTGGATCTCTAAACTGGCCGCCCTCTCTGGCGCCGACTTGGCCACCGCTTTGAGATATCGAGAATTAGAAAATGCTGGAGCGGGCGCGGTGGCGCAAGACGCCCAGATGCGCCGCCTGACCCACAGCCAGTACAACCATACTGTCCGTGATTTGCTGGGCGACCAAACTTCGCCGGCTCTCCAATTTCCGCCCGAAGATTTTGTCAACGGATTCCGCAATCAATCACGTGGCCAAAGCCTCTCGCCCTTGCTCGAAGAAGGTTACAGCAACGCCGCCGAAAAACTGGCGCGTTCCGCCTTCCGCGGCGGAGATACTCACGGCTTGATTCCTTGCAGACCTTCCCGTGAATGCGGCAAGCGTTTTGTGCGCGAATTTGGCCGCAAAGCGTTTCGCCGACCCTTGGATGCGGGCGAACAGCAGCGTTATGAAGCTTTGCTTTCCAAGGAACCAGATTTCATGAAAGGCACGCAACTGGTCGTGGAAGCAATGCTGCAATCCCCCAACTTCCTCTTTTGGCTGGAGAGCACGCCCGAGCCGAAACGCAAAGATTGGGCCACCGCGAGTCGTCTATCCTATTCTGTCTGGGACACCATGCCCGACGCGGAACTCTTTGCCGCCGCCGAACGCGGCGATCTGCGCACCAAAGCGGGCATCGAAAAACAAGTCCGCCGGATGCTCAACGATCCTCGCGCGCACGAAGCCATGGACGAGTTCGTCAGCCAGTGGTTGCGCTTTGACCGCTTACTGACCGCTAGCAAAGACCGCCGCAAATTTCCCTACTTCACTCGCGAAACAGCCAACGCCATGACCACCGAGGCGCGCACCTTCGTCTCCGATCTCGTTTGGAGCGACGACAACTTCATGAAGCTGTTCACTGCCGATTATGGCTACGTCAGCCCTGAATTGGCCCGAATCTATGGGGTCACGGCGCCCGCAAAAGATTTTGACCGTGTTCCGTTCCCGGCCGATTCGGGACGCGCCGGCATCCTTGGACAAGGATTGTTCCTGGCCCTTACGGCCAAACCCGAAGATTCATCCCCCACGGCGCGCGGGCTTTTTGTGCGCGAGCAATTCTTGTGTCAACATGTGCCCGACCCTCCGCCCGGAGTAAACACCAATCTTCCGCCGGTAACCGAGGCCAAGCCGCAAACCAACCGCGACCGCATGTCCGAACACACCACCAACGCTTCCTGCGCTACTTGCCACAAGCTAATGGATGGCGTCGGCTTTGGATTGGAAAAGTTCGATGCCATCGGCGCTAAACGGGATCAACTGGTGCTCGAGTTCCGCCACAAAGGCGAGGAAGATGAAGACTCTCCGAAAAAAAGCAAGAAGATTACCGTTACTCTTCCTTTGAACACCGATGCATATGTCGCCGGCATTCCTGATTCGCAATTCACCTCGCCTTTACAACTGGGCGCGGTCCTGGCCAAAAGCTCGCAATGTCAGGAATGCGTGGTCAAGCAGTATTTTCGTTTTCAAGCCGGCCGAACCGATACGCTCGCCGACCGCCCCCTTCTCCGTGCCGTTACCGAAGACTTTCGCGAATCCGGTTTCCATTTCAAACAACTAATATTGTCTTTGGCGGTGCAGCGCGAGTTTAGCGCCGCCGAATCCGCCAGGAATAGTTCATCCCGAGGAGATTTTTCGCAGCATGTCGCAGATAATCACAAGCCGCATTAGAACTTCGCGCCGCTCGCTCTTGAAAGGCCTCACGGCCGCCGGAGCCCGCATTGCCATCGGCTTGCCGCCTTTGACGTCGATGTTCAACTCGACCGGAACTGCCTATGCGTCCACCTTGGGGAATGTCGCCGCGGAAAAACCGATTGAAAGCCGTTTTGTTCTTTGGTTCAACGGCAACGGCATACCGGAACGCTATTGGATTCCCTCCGAAGAGGGTGCCGAGTACGAACTCACCCCTTGCCTCGCGCCGTTGGCGGCTTGGCGCAAAGACGTTCACGTGCTCAGCGGTGTCGATAACGCTGCTTCGAGCGGCAAAGGTAACGGCCACACCAACTCAATGAGCGGCCTCATGACCGGCACCGATTTCACCGGCCGCGGCCCCAGCGGACCGTCTATCGATCAAATCATTGCCAACAAAATCGGTGGTGACTCGAGGTTCCGTTCACTCCAAATCGGCGTAGCGCAGGAATCCTTTGGCGAGAGCATGCAGCGCAACATGAGTTGGGCTGGCTACGAACGCGCCTTACCGCCGGAAATGATTCCTCACCGTCTTTTTGACCGTTTGTTCGGCGCGCGCGAGGAAGGTTGGGTCAAGCGCAAGCGCAGCATTCTCGACACGGTCATGGCCGACGCCTCAGCGTTGGAAAAGACGCTACCTGCCGATGACAAAACTCGCGTGGATGAGCATCTATCGGCGATTCGCGACCTGGAGCGTTCCATTGCCGGCCTGCCGCCTGAATATGCTCGCGTGGAAGCGCCTGATTTTGATGGCGACATGAAAGATTGGCCGCGTATCGCAAAGTTGCAAAGCGATCTTCTGGTGCAGGCGCTCTCGATGCGCCAAACCCGCGTCGCTTCTTTTATGTTGACAAAATGCCAGAGTCTGACACGCTTCCCTTGGCTCGGCTACACCTCCGCGCGGCATCATGATTACACGCACGCCGAAGGCAAGACATCTGGCGCGGACGGAACGGATGGTACTCACGTATTGCGCGACATCTGCCGGTGGCACGTGGAAGAGTTTGCCTATCTCATCGCGAAACTGGAATCGGTGCCGGAAGGCGACGGAAACCTTTTCGACCATACCAGCCTCATCTTCGCCCACGAGCACGCCGAAGCGAACCCCCACAAGAACAGCGGTTTGGCGATGATTGTCGCTGGTGGCAATCCGAGATTAGCCAAGGGTGCCCACACTCGCGTGACAGGCACGGTCGGTGATGTCTACATGACCGTGGCCAATGAAGTCGTTGGCGCCGACATTGAAAAGTTCCCCACGGCCACCAAGACACTCACATCTCTTCTGACCTAAGGAAAATTTCTGGCAGACAAGGAAAAACGGCTTGTGGCAGATGGGGTTTGATATCTCTAAACGGCGCTCGCGATTTAGAACTCGTCCACATTCTCAAGCCGATTTTTGAGGAACTTCTCGGGCCTCCGAGCCAAGAACAGTGATGCGAACATTCGGGGAATTAGTTGGGGCAAGTGCCCGAACCTCATTCGGCTTGCCGATCTCGTTAGTGAATGATAAAGGACGCTATCGCCAATTCTATTGGTTGACGGTTGACTGCGGTGGCGGGCGCGAAATTCTAAGTGTTCTTGCCGGGTCCCGGCCATCGCCACTTTATTGAGAAACGGATTCCGATAATATCGAATATCCCGCAGTTATGGTGGTTGCCGGCAGGTGTCGATGTGACTCAGCATGATTATTCTTGGCGCAATCGGAGGTTCTGCATGAAGCTGAGATTCATTGGAATGGGCGCACTCGTGATTTCGTTCCTTTCGACCGGGGCCGAGGCGCGTGTCGTCAGGCTCCGCATCGAGCGTCGCGAAAAAGTTCTGAATGGCAGGTCGTTCGGCCCCGCGGGCGGCTACGAAAAGCTGGTCGGCAAGGCGGAGTTCGCGCTCGATCCCCCTGGCGATCAATAAAAATGTCGTTGATCTCAACCTTGCACCGCGCAATGGGCGAGGGGAGGTGGAATTCACCGCCGATTTTTATATGCTCAAACCGGTGGACCAGGCGCGTGGCAATGGCCGCCTGTTCTATGAAGTGGGTAATCGCGGCGGCAAGAGTATGCTGCGAACTTTTCAGAAGGCCAGGAACAGCGTCGATCCGGAAACGGAAGCGGATTTCGGCGACGGCGCGCTGATGAATCAGGGCTACACACTTCTGTGGATGGGATGGCAGTGGGATGTGCCCGACGGTCAGATGCGCACGGACATGCCCATCGCCTCCGATCACGGGAACCAATCACGGGCCTGGTTCGCGGAAACTTTATTCCGAACAACAACGTCCAAACGCAGCCGCTGGCGGATCGCAATCATCGCGCCTACCCTATTGACGATCCCAGCAGTGCCGATAACTTCATGACCGTCCGAGACCGACCGGCGGATGCGCCGCAAATAATTCCGCGGTTGAAGTGGCATTTTGTCGGCGATTCCGGCGTCGCGGCACACGGCGGCTTTGAACTCGGCCGCATCTACGATCTCGTCTATCGTGCCCGCGATCCACGGGTAGTCGGTACCGGCTTGGCGGGAACACGCGACCTCATCAGCTTTCTAAAGTACGATCAGACCGACGCGAATCCAATGCGGGGAATTCGTATCGCGTACGGCTGGGGCGTGTCGCAAAGCGACCGTATGCTCCGGCACTTCCTCAACGAAGGCTTCAACGAAAGATGAGTAGAACCGGAAGGTATTCGACGGTGTAATCGACGAAGTGGGTGGCGCGGGCCGGGATTCGTTCAACCACCGCTTTGCCCAGGCGTCTCGCGATGCAGAGCAATTCTTCAACGTCTTCTACCCCGCCGACATGTTTCCGTTCACCGACGGACCGGAGACCGATCCCGAAACCGGCCAGACGGATTCACTGCTGGGGCGGGCCGAGGCGCGCCACGTTGCGCCAAAGGCAGGCCGTTTCATTCGGATCAATTGGCGCAGTGCAATCTTATTCCGAACTGGAATTGGCTCTGGGTCGAGCCACCTTCCAGCGGGAGAGGTTTGAATTCGAAAACTCTGGTTCTAATCAGATCTCGGTGATATCGTTGAGCACCATTTTATCTTCGCCTGCGCTGAGCGTCGTTGTTTGCGTCATCGCCGCTTTTATACTTGAGCCATTGCTAGTTGACGCGCTAAAGCGAAGCTGGCGCGGGCGGAGGCCTCAGCCGGGTTAATAGCCGTCACTGAAACCGGATTGCTGCGATTGCACCCAAGCTCAGCGTCCCACCCGAGGCAACTCGAGTGGCTGGAAATTCCTGGTCTTTGGGATATGCACACCCACCACCAAGGAACGGGTGCCGACTCGCTGGATCTGTTTGTGGCAAAGGGCATCGTTGGGACTCGAGATATGGGCGGGGAATGGGGATGCAGATCATCTTGCCCTTGCGCGAACGCGTCAACTCAGGCGCGACTCTTGGTCCAGAGATTTCAGGGTTGCAAAACGACCAAGATCTCCATTTTTGGATCAATGATATCGCCCGGAGCGTGAACGGCGATCTGGCGGGATTTGACGAGCGTGTCCCACAGATCACCGCCTTGGTTGATCAAGAAATATTGGTGGTCGAGGGTAATGGGAATGGCAGAGGGTGGGGTCGGGGCATGACGCAGGACAACACCTGGCAAGGCGTTATGGACGATGCGTTGGATGTCCTCTTGCGCGGCGATCTTGACGAGTTGAGGGACCCGGCGAATGACTTCATCGACGCCCATTTTGGCACTCACGGACAGATAAAACTGCGAATCGCGGAAGTAAGAATCTTCGTTCACCAAGCCGGTCCAAACGAAACCGAAGCGATCGCTTAGCTTCAAATCAATGGCTGCAAAGTTCGGTTTGATGATGAAATCCATGCCGCGGCGAATCTTACTGTCGAGTAAGTTAAAGCAGCCGCCCAAATCGTCGTGGTCGTAATCGGGAAGATCTTGCGGAGGGCCATCGAGAATAAATGTCGAGAGAGCGCCGGCTAAACGGAGCATGGCGACGTAGGCGGCTTCGGGATGGCCATGACGAACTTTCAGAATATGTCTCAGTTCGGGGAGGTATGAATTGACGGTATGAAGGAGCCAGAAATTCGCCGTTTCGGTTGGAGAAAAATCGGCTACCACTTTGCTGCGGGCGCGGCGCGAGGACGAGAGAGCGCTGCTCTTGGTCGCCAGGATTTCGATCTGACGGCGGATGAGGTCCATTAAGAACGTGCTGGAGGAAAGATCCAGACAGGGAGCGACAAAATTGGGGTTTAAAATCGGGGTTCCAGCAGGGTTTCTGACCACTTGCGCTAGGCGAAAGGAGGCGAAACCATCGCGATATTCATCGCCGAACAAAAGGCGAAAACAGCGGCGGCCCACATGAACTTCTTTCTCGTCGTCTTCCTGGCCCGCTAAAGTTTCGTCCTTTACCGAACGGATTTCGGCGAGATAACGAGTCGCGGGAGGGCCAACGGGCGGTTCCAAACCAGGAATTGTGACCGTACGGGCGCCAGATTTATTTTCGGGCAAAGCCAGATAGACGTCGAGCGATTCGCGGTTGGAAGGAAAGTGTCCGGTGAGTGGACGGGAATCGGGCGCTTCGTCGACGCCCGGAATATCCACCGTTTCGCCATCGGGCATAATGCCACTGCATTCGGTGAGACGAACTAATCCGTTCGCGAGGGAATCGGAGTCGATCTTGAGGTTCGTGACACCCCAGTTGGCATAGTTGGACGCACTGGAGCGAAAATGCAGCGCATCTTCGAGATAGCGTTCCTGTAATTGAAAGTGCTGGGGCGTCAGGAACATGCCCTGCGTCCAAACAACCCGATGGCGATTTTTCATGCGAGCTAAAGCTCCTGCCCGTGGTTCTTAAATACGGCGGCGATTTCTTCACGCAATGGGTCGCGAATTTCGCGAACGCTATCGAGATTGAGCACTTCGGTAAAACTAGAGCCACCGGCCAGGCCAGACGCGACAACAACAAGCTGATCTGGTGGGCGGAGGGTTGAGAAAGGGGCGGAGATGGTAACTAAGGGTAAGTCACCTAAGTCGGGCGAGTGGCGGACTTCGACCCGGAAGCGCAGGCCGTTAAAGAGCTCGACAAGGCCGGGAAACTTGGCGAAATGAACACTCATGAGGCAAGCGCGAAGGACGAAGGCACGGACGGAATCGGCATTGCGCTCTTC
>Ga0302320_10022165_pt1 | contig 12560 bp, 8 predicted proteins | sample Bog_T0_3_FD_202130 | JGI IMG/M metagenome (GOLD analysis project Ga0302320, IMG submission 202130) | Peat permafrost microbial communities from Stordalen Mire near Abisko, Sweden - Bog_T0_3 | ecosystem: Environmental > Terrestrial > Soil > Wetlands > Peat | place: Sweden: Abisko, Stordalen Mire...
CCGCCGATTCCAATTCCCCGCGGCTCCATCGGCATGTGGAATCTCCCGGACGCCGCCATTCTCCCCGATGGCGTGACGTTCGCCGCCCGCGTCTGCGACGACATCGCCGGCGTCGCGGCCATCCTCTGCCTGCTGGACGAACTCATCGCGCAAAACATGGAGGCCCACGTGATCGGCCTCTGCACGCGCGCCGAGGAAGTCGGCTTCGCCGGCGTGATCGCCGTCGCGCAAAACGGCTGGATTCCCAAGGACAGCCGCGTCATCGGCCTCGAAACTTCCAAAGGCTCCGCGTTCGCCCCACAGGGTGCCGGCCCCATCATCCGCGTCGGCGACCGCCAGGGCACCTTCTCCCCCGGCCTCACCCACTTCATCTGCCAGTCCGCCGGCATGCTCTCCGACGCCGATTCCACCTTCAAATGGCAGCGCAAACTCATGGACGGCGGCACCTGCAACTCGACCGCCTTTGTCGCCTTCGGCTACGACGCCGCCGGCATGTGCGTCGCCCTGGGCAACTACCACAACATGTCCATCGAAGGCGACACCGGCCACGGCCAGGGCCCCAAAGCAGGCCCCGGCATCGCCAGCGAAACCATCCACCTCGACGACTTCTCCGGCATGGTCAAAATCCTCATCGAAACCGCCAGGCGCCTCCCCAATTACCAACCCGGCTTCCGCATGATGCGCGATCGCCTGGCGAAACTGCACGCCGACGAGCAGCGGGAGTTGCTCTACGGAACCAGCGACCAGCAGGCGGCATCGGGCTTGTAATCCGGATCGGTTTGATTGGGCTGCAAAATTCTGGGAATCGCGCGGTGTTCCGGGTATGCTCATGTCAGGAACAGAGGAGATTTTGTCATGGCAACCGCCCAACGCAAAAAAAAAGAGGCCGCGGCACCCGTCGGCACCGGGCTGATGGCGCTATCCGAACGGGACTATGCCAAGGTCATCCGCACCATGAAACACCCCCCAAAACCAAACGCGGCGATGCGGCGGGCGTTTGAAGCGTACAAACAGATGTGTGTTGAAGACTATCAGCGTATTTTGAAATTGGCGGAACGGCAGTAAGGTGGCCGGTGGGCAAAACGTCTCATTTGATTTCGCCGCTGAATCACTCCCATGACGTGGGCGCTTTTGCTTGTCACCACAAACCGCTCGAGACATTTCTAAAGCGGCACGCATTGAAGAACGCGGCGAACAATCTTGGCCGAACGTACGCGCTGACCGAAGCGGGCAGCCAGTCGGTCGTCGGATATTACACACTCAGCGCCACGGGCGTGAGTCGCGGCATGATTCCCGGCCATGAATTCTTGCCGCGTTACGATCCGATGCCGGCGCTATTGCTGGGGCGATTGGCTGTGGATGACAAACGAAGGGGATTCGGCTACGGGCGTTCGTTGGTTGGCCATGCATTTGCCCGCGCCTGGGAGGCTTCGCTCCTGGCGGGCATCTACCTGCTCGCAGTCGATGCCAAGGACGAGGAGGCAAGGGCTTTCTATATACACACGGGCTTTGTTGAATTCGGCGACACTCCGCTCCATCTGTTTTTCCCGATGTCCAGCATCGTCTCGATGCTCCAACCGCCCATGGGCTCGTCGCAGAATTGACAGGTTGTTAATTCCCATCTTGTCATGGATACTGCGTGCATGCACGATATGAAACACGAACTTCCCCGCGTCCCCGCCCGCATGATCGAATCGGTCTCCGCGCTCGAGGCCTTCTGCGACCACGTCCGCGAAACCGGCAGCTTCGCCTTCGATACCGAATTCATTGGCGAAAGCAGCTATCAGCCGCTCCTCTGCCTCGTCCAGGTCGCCACCACCGACCGCGTCGAACTGATCGACCCCTTCAAGGTGGAAAACCTCGCCCCCCTCTGGGACATCATCGCCGACCCCGCCATCGAGACCATCTGCCACGCCGGAGACCAGGATTTCGCCATCGTCTGGCAGCGCTCAAAGAAAAAGTCCGCCAACATTTTCGATGCCCAGATCGGCGCGGGCATGATCGGCCTGGGCTACCCGCTGGCCTACTGGCGGCTGGTCGAACTCTTCTGCGGCGTGGAACTGGACAAAGCCCACACCTATTCAGCCTGGAACCAGCGCCCGCTGTCGCGCGAGCAGTTCAAATACGCCGTGGACGACGTGCGCTACCTGATGATCATCCGCGACGCTCTGCACGCCAAGTTGGAGGAGCACGGCCACACCGCCTGGATGCGCGAGGCCTGTGCCGACCTGGCGACGCAGACCGCCGTGGACCTCGACCCGCGCGCGGTCTTCGCCAGGATCAAGGGTGCCAACACGCTCGATTCGCTCCAGCTCACCGTGCTGCGCGAAGTCACCGCGCTCCGCGAGCAGATGGCCTTCGAGCACGATGTCCCCGCCCGCGTCATGCTCAAGGACGACGCCCTGATGGACATCGCCGCGCGCATGCCCAAACGCGAAGCCGACCTGCTCGCCATCCGCTCCATCCCGCGCAACGAACTGGTCACCTACGGCGAACAAATCCTCCAGGCCGTCGAACGCGGGCGGCAAATTCCCGCCGATCAACGCCCCAAACTCCCGCCGCCGCCCGATGATTCGCTGGAGATCAAGCGGCTGGCCGAGCAGCTTTCCGCCGCGGCACATGTGGTCTGTCTGGGGCAATCCGTCACGCCCGCGCTGGTCATGTCGCAGGCACAAACCCTCTCCTTCGCCCGGCGGCTCATCGCCAATCGCCCCGTGGAGGATCACCCCTTCATGACCGGCTGGACGCGCCAGTGCCTGGGTCAGCCCCTGCTCGACTTCTTCACCGGCAAAATGAAAATGCAAGTCGGCATGGAAGGCGGCGCGGAGGGGTCCATCCGCGTGGCTTTTGGCGGATGACGTGGCACGGGCATCCTGCCCGTGAGTCCCGCCGTCAGAATACCGGCGCAAAGGGAGTCATTCATGTGCGGCATCGCCGGGGTCATCAAATGGGGCCGGGGGGAATGGAACCCCGGCGCACGCGGCTCGTTGGATGCCATGCTCGCCGCCATCGCTCATCGCGGCCCGGACGGCTCCGGCCAATGGGTCGATCCGCGCCCCGGCCACCGTGCCGCCCTGTTGCACACGCGGCTGGCGATCATCGACAAGGCCGGCGGCCACCAGCCGATGGGTAATGAAGATGGCCGCGTGCAGGTGGTCTTCAATGGCGAAATATACAACCATGCGGAATTGCGACAGGAACTGATCGTGGCGGGCCATCACTTCGCATCCGACCATTCCGATACGGAAGTGCTGGTGCATGGGTGGGAACAGTGGGGGGCGGACCTCCCGCAAAAACTGCTGGGCATGTTTGCCTTCGCCATCTGGGACAGCGCCAACGACACGCTCTTTCTGGCGCGCGACCGCATGGGGCAAAAGCCGCTGTTCTACGCACCTCTCGATGATGGCATCGTCTTCGGCTCGACCATCGGCAGTGTGCTAGCCTGGCCGGAAGTGCCGCGCCGCGTTCCGCGCGAGCAGGTGGGGCTGTATCTGCAACTGGGTTATCTGCCGCCGCCGATGACGATTTACCGCGATCTTTCGCAGGTGATGCCGGGGCATTTTGTGCGCGCGCGCGGGGATGTGGTGGATGGCGGAAATTATTGGATATGGAAGTCGGAGGACTTGCGGCCGAAGTCGCGAATCGTTCATACGATGTTGCGCAACGAAATTGAGCAGGCGGTGGAATCGCAGTTGATGGCGGATGTGCCGGTGGCCTGCTTTCTGTCGGGGGGCGTCGATTCGACGATCATTGCCAGCGTGATGCAGGAGGCGATGCGGAAGCACGGAGGGGATGCGGTTCAGACGATCAGTGTGGGGTTTGGCGAGGCGGAGTTTGATGAGACGCAATACGCGGCGATGGTGGCAAAGAAAATTGGATCGCGGCATTCGCGGTTGGAGGTGGATGCGGGGAAGGATCCAATCGGAACGCTGACGATGCTTATGGAAAGAGTGCTTGGGCAGCCGTTTGCCGATTCGTCGATTCTGCCGACGCATCATTTAAGTGTGGCGACGCGCGGAATCGCTCCCGTTGCGCTGAGCGGCGATGGGGGCGATGAGTTGTTCGGGGGCTATGACCGCTATCGCGCGATGATTGAACTTGATTGGTGGCGGCACATCCTTCGAATGGCACCGCGAAGTCTGCCGCTTGGATCGACCAGGCGCAGGGAGCGGTGGCGGCGTCTGGCGAAGGCGGCCAGGGCCAAAAGCCCGGCGGAGCGCTATACGCGGTTGGTGGAGATTTTTCCACGGGAAGGGGTCTTGGCATTGCTGGGCCATATTGAGGATTGGACGCCCGAGGCCGAGGAGTTTGGATTGGCGGCGCATGCGAGGGTGGAGGATTATGCGATGCGGCGAGATCAGGCGGAGTATCTGCCGGGCGATTTGCTCTGCAAGGTGGACTCCGCCGCCATGGCAGTGGCGTTGGAGGTGCGGAGTCCGTTTTTGGATCATCGGGTCGTTGAGTTGGCGCGCGCTATACCGGCGGGGGTGCATATGGGGGCTGGGCGAGCCAAATTGATGCTCAAGCTGGCGTTCCATGGCGAATTGCCGGAGGAGATTGGTCGGCGGCGCAAGCAGGGCTTCGCTGTGCCGATTGGGGAATGGTTTCGCGGAAATCTGCGGGCACCGTTGCATGATTTCCTCACTTCGTCAGATTCATTTTCGCAGGCCCACCTGCATCATCCAACGATTGACAGGCTCTTGGCGGAGCACCAATCCGGCCAGCGCGACCATACCCACCGTCTGTTTTCACTCTTGATGCTGGAAATCTGGTGGCGGCAGGCCGGAGCGATTTTGACGTAAGTTGCCGCACTGGCAATCACGCATCCACTTTTTCCAGCCGCGCATACTGCAGAATCAACTTCTTCGTCCCCGACGTCTGAAACTTCACCACCGCCCGCGTCATGGTCCCCGCGGCGGAAATCTCCTCGATCCTCCCCAGCCCGAACTGCGCATGCCGCACCAGCATGCCGCGCTTGAACTCCCCAGCCAGCGCGTCCGCCTCCGAGCGCTGGGCCGTGGATTCGTAGCTGCGGCGCTCCTTCTGGGCGCGGCGGCCGTAGCCGCCCTCGTCATGGTATCCAACCGAGCCGGCATCGTCATTCTCTGCCGTCAAGTCCACCAGGTCGAAAATTTCGTCGGGCATCTCGGAGATGAACTGGGATTCAATGGTGCGGATGGTTTCCCCGCGGACCATGCGGTAGCGGGCGCTGGAAAGCGTGAGCCTGACCATAGCCCGCGTGATGCCCACAAACGCCAGCCGCCGTTCCTCCTCCATGTCGTCGTTGTTGCCCGAGAGGCCGGAAATCGCCCGGCTGTGCGGAATCAACCCATCCTCCATGCCAATGATCGCCACCCACGGAAACTCCAGCCCCTTGGCGGCGTGCAGGGTCATCAGCGTCACACTTCCGCCGGCATCCTGCAATTTGTCCACGTCGGAGGCGAGCGTGACCTGCTCCAGGTAATCATTGAGCGTGCCGGTGGGGTTCTGGGCGTCAAATTCCGCGGCCACGGTGATGAGTTCCTCAATGTTGGCGGCCTTGGCGTTTTCGGTGTCGTCCTCTTTTTTGTAATCGGCCTCGAGGCCCGACTCCTTGTAGATGCGGTCCATCAGGCCGCGGATATCGGAGTGATGAGTGATGGGTGATGAGTGTTGGGTCCCTGTGACAAACGGAGGCTCGTTCAGTGGAAGTTCCTCGGCGGCCTCTTCCGATTGGTTGAAGAGATCGGCGAGGGATTCTTCCTCTTCTTCAGAGAGCGGGGCTTCGGATGCTTCGGCGGCGGGCACGGCAGGCTCGTTGGGATACGCCGCGGCGCGCCAGGCTTTGAAAAGCTCGGCCACCTTCTTGCAGCTCGCCGCCGCGCGCGGGGCCAGGCCCGGTATTTGATGCGATTGCCCGCACGCTTCCAATAGCGACAGGTCAAACTCCGCCCCGAACGACTGCACCCGCGTCAGGCTGGTATCCCCCAGCCCGCGCGGCGGCACATTCACAATGCGCTCAAAATTCACCGAGTCCGCCGGATTGGCCACCACCCGCAAATACGCCAGCATGTCCTTGATTTCCTTGCGCGCGTAAAACTCCGTCCCGCGCGCAATCTGGTACGGAATCGCCGCCTTCATCAGGGCGTCCTCCAGCACGCGCGACAGCGAGTTGGTGCGGTAGAAAATCGCGCAGTTGCTCCAGCTCAGCCCCTCCTTCTCCTTGGCGGCCTTCATGCGCTTCACCACCTCCGCCGCCTCCTGATGCTCGTCGGCGGCCTTCAGCAGCACGATCTTTTCCCCCTTCTGGTTGTCGGTCCAAAGGTCCTTCTTCTTGCGCTTGGTGTTGCGGGCGATCAGCGCGGATGCGGCCTGCAGAATCACCTTGGTGCTGCGGTAATTCTGCTCCAGCAGCACCACCTTGGCGTTGGGATAAAACTGCTCAAACTCCAGAATATTGCTGAGGTTCGCCCCGCGCCAGCCGTAGATGGACTGGTCCGGGTCGCCCGTCGCGCAAATGTTTTTGTGGTTCCGGCAAAGCATGTGGGCGATGACAAACTGAGCGTGGTTCGTGTCCTGGTATTCATCAATCAGCACATACTGAAACCGCTCCTCCAGCGTCTGCCGCACCGTGGCGTTGTCACGCAGCAGGATCGCCATCTTCAGCAGCAGGTCATCAAAGTCCACCGCCTTGTTCTCGCGCAGCAGCGCCTCGTATTTGGCGTAAATGCGGGCCACGTTCCGCTCAAAGAACGCCGCCGCGTTGACCGCAAACGCCTCGGGCGTCTGCAGCTTGTTCTTGGCGTTGGAAATGGCCGACTGCACCGCCCCGGGCTGAAAATTGTCCACGCTCAGCGAGCAATCCTTGATCGCCTGCTTGATGAGCTTGGTCTGGTCGGCGGAATCGAAGATGGAAAACGTGTTGGGCAAATTGGCGTCGGCGGCGAATTCCCGCAGGAGGCGGGCGCACAGGGAGTGGAAGGTGGCGACGGTCGCCCCGCGGCCCATGTTGCCGGCGCCGGAAAGAAGCGAGGCGACGCGCGTGCGCATTTCCCCGGCCGCCTTGTTGGTGAAGGTGATGGCCAGGATGTTCCACGCGGGGATGCCGCAGGCAACCATGTACGCGATGCGCCGCGTGATGGTGCGCGTCTTGCCCGATCCCGCCCCGGCCAGCACCAGCAGCGGGCCATCAATAGTCATCGCCGCCTCGCGTTGCGGCGGGGTGAGGCCCTGGAGGACGGAGTCGGGCGTGAGGGGGGCGGGCATCGGGGTGCATCCTTGCGAGGGGTTTCCGGGTCGAACGGGGAATGATAGCAGGGGTGTAAGAGGGGTGGAAGGTGCGAGGGGATATCCGGTCAAAGGGGGTGGCGAGCCATGACAAACGCCCTTTCACATTGACCGCCCCGGTACCGGGCCGTGTTCATATTACCAAAAAGCGCGCGCCGGGACGGTTACGCCGCACGGGCACCGGCACGGGGACTCCTGGCACCAACGCCCCGCTTTCCCCTTGCTCGGCATGCGGGTATCTTCGCACCGATGAGCAATGCCACCGACAAACTCAAACCCTTGCGCGTCTGGCTGGTCCACGACTGGCTGACCGGCATGCGCGGCGGAGAAAAAGTCCTGCTGGAACTGGTGCGGATGTTCCCCGAAAGCCGCATCGCCACCCTCCTCCATGTGCCGGGGACCACCCACCACGAGATCGATCGCCGTGTGGCACAAACCAGCTTTCTCCAGCGTCTTCCCGGCGCGGCCAAAGGCTACCGGAATTTTCTCCCCCTCTACCCCGCCGCCGTGCGCGGTTTGAAACTGGATGGGGCATGCGACCTGGTGATTTCTTCCAGCCATGCCGTGGCCAAAAACGTGCCCGTCCCCGCGGGCGTCCCGCACCTGTGCTACTGCCATACGCCCATGCGTTACATCTGGGGACTCCAGGCCCAGTACGCCCCCCGGCGATCTGCGCGCTCCATGGCGCTGCGGATGGTCAGCGGCTACCTGCGCCGCGCGGATGTCGCCGGCAGCAAAGGCGTGACGCGGTTTATCGCCAACAGCCAAACGGTTGCCGCGCGGATCGCCCGCATTTACGCCCGCGAGGCGGCGGTCGTGCATCCCGGGATCGACGAGAACTTCTGGACGCCCGGCCAGGCGGCCGCGGGAGACTTCTTTCTCGTGGTGTCCGCGCTGGTCCCCTACAAACGCCTGGACATCGCCATTGAAGCGGCGCGCATCACCGGCCACAAACTGGCAATCATCGGCCAAGGGCCCGAGGAGTCGCGGCTGCGGACCTTGGCGGCGGGTATGCGGAACATCGAATTTTTGGGCTGGCGGAGCGATGACCAGATACGGGAACACTACCGGTCATGCACCGCGCTCGTGTTTCCGGGGGAGGAGGATTTCGGCCTCACGCCCGTCGAGGCCCAGGCCTGCGGCCGACCCGTCGTGGCCTTTGCCAAAGGCGGCGTCACCGAGACGGTGACGCCCGAAACCGGGGCGTTCTTTGCCCGGCAGACCGCCGAGGATCTGGCCGGCGCAATGCAGGAGGCCAGGCGGCGCGAGTGGGATCCGACGGCGATCCGCCGCCAGGCCATGAACTTCACCTGGGACAGATTCCGGCAAGGCATCCGCACCGAAGTGCAACAGTTGCCCGGGGAATGACGAAAATTGGGCCGGGCGCGGGTATACTGGGGCGATGAAGAGTCAGGAAAACAAACCAGCCGCACCTAAGGTCAATGCCAAAAAGGCCGCGGCCGAGAACGCCAAGCTTTCCCCCCGCATCCAAAACCGCCGCGCCCATTACGATTACCACATCCTCGACAAGATGGAGGCTGGCATCGAACTCGTCGGCAGCGAGGTGAAAAGCCTCCGCCAGGGCAAGGCCCAGCTCACACAGTCCTTCGCCCGCATCCGCAACGGCCAGGTCTGGGTCGAAGGCATCCACGTCGAGGAATACGTCGAGGCCAACCGGCTCAACCACGACCCCACCCGCACGCGCCGCCTGCTGCTGCACCGGCGGGAAATCCTCCGGCTGGAACACCGTCTGGCCAAGGAAAACAGCGCCACGCTCATACCGCTGGAAATCTACTGGAAACGCGGCTACGCCAAGGTCCTGCTGGGCGTGGCCATCGGTAAGAAGCAGTATGACAAGCGGGCCGCAATCAAGGAACGCGAGGACAAGCGGAACATGGACAAGGCGCTGCGGCGCGGGTGAGGACGACCGCTTGACGCTAGAGGAGACACCATGGCTACCGGAATCTTGACGACGATCACTGGGAATTATCCGGCGCCGGCGTGGCTGGCGGGCTCGCCAACGCAGGAGGCGATGGATGATGCGATTGCGATGGTCCTGCACACCCAGCTGGTGGCCGGGATCGATCTGCCCACCGATGGGGAACTCAACCGCGTGGACGTGAACCACCCGCAGTCCAACGGCATGGTCGAGTATTTTCTGCGGCGGCTGCGCAATGTACGCACGGAAATTTCGCGGTCCGAGGAACGCATGTTCCGCAACGATGCCGGGATGGATTTCCGCGCCAAGGCCTCCGGCGTGATCGAGGGGCAGTTGGGGGAGGGGACGCTCAATTTGCCCGCCGATTTTGCCCGGTCGCGCGCGCTGGCCCGCGGCCCGCTGAAATTCTGCGTGACCAGCCCCTACATGCTGGCGCGGACCCTGGTGGACCGGCACTATAAAACGCTCGAAGCGCGGGCCATGGCGATTGCCGATATCCTGGCATCGCAGATCGCCGAAATCGATGCCGAGGTGGTCCAGGTCGATGATGAGATCATCACCGGCAACCCCCAGGATGCCCCGTGGGCCGCGGAGTCCATCGCCCGGCTGCTCGGGGCCGCGCAGCGCAAGGCCGCGCTGCGGCTGGCATTCGGAAACTACAACGGCCAGGCGACGATGGCCGGGACCTATGGGCCGCTCGTGGCGCTGATGAACGCATTGCCGGTCGATCATGTGCTCGTGGAAAGCGCTTGCCGCGATGCGGCCGAATTGTCATGCTTCAAGGAACTGAAACCGGAAATCGGCATCGGCCTGGGCGTGATCGACGTGAAGCGCATGGCGATCGAAACGCCCGAAGATGTGGCGCGGACGATTGAGCGGGCGGAAAAGGTCCTCGGACCCGGGCGCGTGACCTATGTGCATCCGGATAACGCCCTGCTGATGCTCCGGCGGACCGTGGTGAGCGCGAAGCTGGTCTCTCTGGTGAAGGGGCGGGACTTGTTTGAAGGGCGCAACAGGACGTAGGCACGAAGTCGCCAGGAAAAGCGAAGGACCGCGAAGAGGAGCAAAAGTAAAAAAGTAAAAAAGTAAAAAAGTGAAAAAGTGAAAAAGAGTGGGTGTGAGATTGTATGGGATATCGTGACACTACATCCAGGCTTCGTGCGGGATTCCTGCTGGTCGTTTTGTGCTGCCTGGTATTGGCCGGCCCCACGCGCGGGCAGGCGGCCGACGCCGCCACAGATCCCGCACGCCAAAGCCCCGCCAACGCCCTGCCCGCGGCGATGCGCCGCGCCGCGACGCACCTTTTGGCGATGGATGACCGGATCGCCGATGACCAGTGTCGGACGATGGCGCTCGCGGCGCTCCTCGATGCCGCGCCAGGCCTCGATATTCCCGAACTGCTCCCCTCTTCGCCCAAAATGGCCGAGCGTATTTTGCGCGTCGTCTCCATCGATCCCAAATCCCTGCGCGCCGCGGCGTGGCAGATTCAGGCGCTGAGCCTCCTGCCCGACCGGCCCGATACCCGCGTCGCAATGGAGCGGGCGGCCGCCTTGGTCTTTAAGGCGATCAGGGACGAAAAGGTGACCGCGACGCCTGGCGGTGCTGCGGGGCTGTCGGCTGGCGACCTGCACCTGGCCGTCTCGGCCCTGCAACTGGCCGACGATGGCATGGTCCCGGTCCCAGCCGAGATCTGGAAGGAAGTGGAAAAGGTCTTGACCCCCGCCGAGGGAAGCGCCGCCAAGGCGGCCAAGCCGGTTGTGCCGGCGCTCGAGGCCATGACTCTGCGCGAGACCGCGGGAATGGCCGTGACGCAACTGAGGGTGTTTGACGCCCTCCATGCCGATTTGCGCAAGCCCGGCGAGGAGGAAAAAACCATCGCGCCGACCCTCGCTCGCGTGGCCGCGCTCTTCAAGGCCAAGCCCGCGGCGGACGACGCGGCGTTTACCCTCTGCGATCTGCTGCTCTATACCGGCCAGCGCAAATTGGCCGGCATGTTGTGGCCCGAGGCGCTCAGCGCCGAACTGCTCCGCACACAGCGGGACGACGGCACATGGGGACCGCCCGGCGCGGCGCCCGATGCCGTGATGGAATCCACCTCCCTCGCCATGCTCGTCCTCGCCCGTGCCAACGCCCCCGTCGCCATCAGCAAATTTTCCTACGACGGCCAATGGAACGGACGCCCGCGCGACGCCGCCAACATCACCGCCTGGCTCAGCGACGCCTTTGACCGCCCCCTCCGCTGGCAGGTCGTCTCCACCTCCGACGACGCCGCCGCCTGGGACCAGTCGCCCATTCTCTTCATGACCGGCAACACCGACCCGCACTTCGCCCCCGATACGCTCGCCCGCCTGCGCGATTACGCCTGGCGCGGCGGCCTCATCCTCTCCTCGCCCGACAACCGCTCCGGCGATTTCACCGCCGCCATCGTCGACCACTGGGCCCCGGCCGCGTTTGACAACGTATACAAGCCGCGCGACCTGCCCGACGACCACCCGGTGTTTACGCTGTGGGGGAAACTCTCCTCGCCCCCGCGCCTCGAATCCACCGGCAACTCCGTGCGCGAACTCTGGATCCACAGCCGGTCCGACCTCGGGGCCACATGGCACGGGCGGCGGCTCAACACGCGCGACCAGTGGACCTTCGCCGCCAATTTGTTCTTGTACACCACCGGCCGCGAGAACCAGCGCTTGCCGGCGATTCATGCGGACGCGCCCGCGGCCAAGCCCGCGCTCGCCCTGCGGATGGCCCGGGTCAAATACGAAGGCAACTGGAACCCCGAACCGCTGGCGGCTGCCTCGCTGGCGGAGCAGGCCGCGGCTTACGGCGTCGACCTCCAGGTAGTCGAAACCGCCCCCGCGGACCTGGACCCGAAAACAACGCCGCTGGCCCACATGACCGGCACCGGCCCGCTGCATCTCTCGGACCCGGATATCGCCGGCCTGCGGAAATATGTCGAGGCCGGAGGCCTGCTGTTGGTGGAGGCGGCCGGCGGCGACGAGGCGTTCGGAAAATCCTTTGCGGAGATCGCCCGTCAGGTCACCCCGGGGGCGAAGCTCGCGGCGCTCCCGCTGAACCATCCGATTTACAATGGGGCGATTGTGGGAAGCGTCAAGATGGCCAGCGCCCATTTCCGCAAATCAACCACCGAGGCCCAGGGGCATTTGGCCACGCCGCGGCTCGATGCCTCCACCGATGGGTTTGGCCGCCCGCAACTCATTTTTTCCCCCGATGACATGACCTGCGGAATTTTGGGTATCACAACCTGGGGCGTGTTTGGGTATGATGGACCATCGGCCCGGGCGCTGATGCGGAACATAATTCTGTACGCCGCCAACGGCGGTCGCACCCCGGCGAC
>Ga0302320_10022166_pt1 | contig 12560 bp, 7 predicted proteins | sample Bog_T0_3_FD_202130 | JGI IMG/M metagenome (GOLD analysis project Ga0302320, IMG submission 202130) | Peat permafrost microbial communities from Stordalen Mire near Abisko, Sweden - Bog_T0_3 | ecosystem: Environmental > Terrestrial > Soil > Wetlands > Peat | place: Sweden: Abisko, Stordalen Mire...
CAGGACCCGAACAGCCGCGCCCGCGCCTTCTTCACCATCTCGTCGTCAAGCGTCCGGTTTCCAGGCGGTTCTTCCAGCACAACCTTCCGCACGTCGGCGGGATCCACCGGAACCCAGCCGTAGCCGCTGAGGTGCACTTCGGCGCGGCAGTGCTGCGCTTTCGTGATGTTTTCCGACGAGGCGCCAAGGCTCTTGTATCCCAGTTCCGATTTGGCGATCCGGATACCATACACGTCGCGCGCCGGGAGCCCCGCGGCACGGGCCAGGCCGACATAGAGCGCGTTGAGGTCGGCGCATTTCCCGCCCAGATCCTTCGACTCCAGCATGAAGCGGATGTCGCCGCGGCCGCAGCCGCGTGTCTTCGGATCCCGAAACGTGTTATCGACGATCCACTCGTAAACTGCCCGAGCCTGCTCGATGTCCGTCTTCGCGCCCCGGGTGATTTCGGTGGCCGTCGCTTTCACGATGCCGTCGGTCGGCAGCAGCCTGGTAGGTCTGAGAAAATACTCCAGCTCCGCGCGGCTTGCGCTTACGGCGCCTCGCCCCGGCGACGAGAGGTCGACCCCATAGTTCCTTGTCGCGACCCGGCTTGTGAGCGTCAGGACCGGCTTCACGCCGGCTGGGAATTCGGCGGCGACGATTGCGAGCCCGTCGCCCCTGCCTTCCACCATCCGTCCCGTGCCGCCCTCGGCCCTGAACTCGTTCGAGAGCGTCTTCTGGAAAGACGTCTTACGCCTGAGCGGCGCAGGCAGCCACACGCGCGTCGCCCCTCGGGATTTGAGGATTTCGACGCGCGTCTTCACTTCGAACGTGCGCCAGCCTTCAGGCGTTGCGCCCTGAGCCAGCAGACGCTCCGCCTTCGGGAACGCGAGGCCGGCGGATACAGCGCCTGCGGATCGCAAAAAATTCCGACGCTTCATATAAACTGTGTATTTAACTCACCGCATTGTACACTCTGCCGCATGAAGGCACATTCCGATAGCCGACTGGAACTGATTCTCTGTCGGCAATGCGCCGGAAGAATGCCTGGAAGCTGCCTCTGGCGGGAATTGCGTTCGCTATCCTGCTTGCGGCGCAAAAACCGCCGGGCAGCGCTGAGTTCGAGGTCGTGTCGATCAAGCCCGCCGACCCCGCTGCCCCGGCCCATATGGCTCAGCAAACACCTGCCGGGTTTCGAGGACGGAATCTGCGGTTGTTCGAACTGATTATGAACGCGTGGCATTTGAACCGCGATCAGATAGTCGGCGGTCCCAAATGGCTGGAGACGGCGGGCTGGGACATTGACGCCCGCTTCCCGGACGCTGCAGGCTCCGCACAGTTTCCGCAAATGCTTCAGGCCATGCTCGCTGACCGGTTCCGGCTCGTGATCCATGGCGAAACGCGGACCCTTCCTGTGTATGCGCTGATCCTGGCGAAAGGCGGATTCAGGCTCCATAAGGGAAACGACCGCGGCGGCATGTCCGCCGGGCCGCGGCGTATCCGATATGACGCGGTTACCATGGCCGAACTGGCCGGCCAGTTGTCCAGCTATCTTGGCCGCAATGTGATCCACCGGACAGGTATTACGGGACAGTATGCAATCAGCCTGTCTTTCGCGCCCGTAGACTTGGGTGCCCCGCAGGGGGACGACACACAGGAACCCGCCCCGTCGATCTTTCAGGCGCTGACAGGACCAGGCGGGACTGAAGCTTTGGTGGTTACCATCGTTCGAAGCATTCACCTGGAACTGTGGTATCCACCGAAGCTTGAGCCTGTCAACGCGCCGGTCGAAATCCTCGTGATCGACCATGCCGAGAAGCCCACGCCAAACTGACTGGTTCTTTGATTCACCGCGCAGTGTTTAGCCACCTTGATTGATTTCCATGCCCGAAGGCCGCTGCGCAGGAGATTGCCTTATCCACGTTCCCACGCCCGGGCGGTCTCTTGTCGCCGGATTTTAGAATCCGCAGCACTGAGATTATTGTGTTCCAGCTGCGGTTGTCGCCGGCGCCCCAAAGAGCGTGTCGAGCCTGCCGAGACAGCTAATCGTTTTCATTTGGCGGCGGTACACCTCATACACGAGACGATTCTTCGAGCCCATGATTCGCACCAGCCACTCGCTGCCTTCGCGAAGAGCAATCGGAAGAGAAACCCTGCGGCGTCCAGCCTCCGACAGGACTCTTACAAATTGAACAACGTCTTCGCACGATGGCTCAGCTCCAAACGGATTTCCCCCTCCAGCGCAATCAGATCGCTGCCGTCGCGGAAAGCGATGGTCGCTTCAAACGGCAGCTTCCGGCGCAATTCGGCAAGGAACTTTGCGCGCAAGCCGGGTTTGCGAACGGCGAGGGTGCCCGCGGCGTCCACGTTCACGGCATCATATGTCCCCAGTTCTTTGGCGAGTAGGCTCGGACGAAAAGCCCTGTGTCCCCCAACGTTGATACCCCGGAAAGAAACGATCAAAGCCACGCTGCCCATTGCAGCACCGAAGCAGCGGGGGGATTCAGGGCCGCGAGCGGAGTGCTCGAAAGAAAAATCTCTTCCAGTCATCGTGCCCCTGCCCTGACTTCAGTGCCCCATGGGTGTGTCAAATATATTTTTACAAAACGATCTGCGGCATGCGCTTACTTTCCCATCTCAGCCAGAGCTGGCCCGATATCCAGAAAACCAGTTATCGCGTTGCGGCGTCGCATGGCAGTTGAAGCCGTGAATGGCGCCAGGATAGATATAGCCTTCGTGCGGAACGTTGCCGCCTTCAGCGCTGCATCCTAGGCCGGCCACGTCTCAGTTTGAGCGGGCTCTTGTATCAATTCGTAACGCCGTGGCGAACGAATACGACCGGCCTGACAGCGATCAGCGATACTGGCGCGCGATGTTTAACTTCCGCATGCGCGATTGCAGGGTGGTTCGCTTGATGCCGAGGCGAGCGGCCGCGCCGGACGGGCCCCCCACCTGGCCCTTCGCATCTTCGAGCGCTTTTACGATCGCCTGCCGCTCAGCCGTCTGAGAAGCCTTCGAACCGAGGGTGCTCAGCATCCTTGAGCCGGACGTTTTTCCGAGGTCCGGCATGGCAATCTGCAGAGTATTCCCATGAGTCAGAATGACGGACCGCTCCAGCACATTCTGCAGCTCACGAATGTTCCCCGGCCAGTCATACTCCGTGAGGGCGTCCATTGCGGATGTCGGAATTTTGTCGATTGTCCGGCCCATCCGCTGCGCGTGTTTCTGAACGAAGTAGCGGGTGAGCAGCGGTATGTCTTCGCGGCGCTCCCGGAGCGGCGGCACGCTCAGCGGAAAGACGTGCAGCCGGTAGTACAGGTCGGCGCGAAACTCCCCTTCGTCCACCATCGCCTTCAGGTCCCGGTTTGTGGCGGCTACAAAGCGGACGTCGGTCCGGATCGTGCGCGTGCCCCCCACCCGCTCGAATTCCTGATCCTGGATGGCGCGCAGCAGCTTCGGCTGAAGTTCGAGCGGCATCTCCCCGATCTCATCCAGAAACATTGTGCCCTTGTGCGCCAGTTCAAATCGACCGACCTTCTGCGTGACCGCACCCGTGAAGGAGCCCTTTTCGTGACCGAAGAGCTCACTTTCCAGAAGGGTGGCGGGAATCGCCGCGCAGTTCACCTTGACGAAGCTGCCCTTCCTGCGCGGACTCAGTTCGTGAACCGCCCGGGCGACGAGTTCTTTTCCCGTTCCGGTCTCCCCCAGAATGAGAACGGTCGAATCGGTTGGCGCAACGATCTGAACGGTCTTCAAAATGGATTGGAAGGCGAGTCCCTGTCCCACCATGTTCCCAAAGTTGTGATCGAGGCGGATCTCGTCTTCCAGATAGAGCTTTTCGGTGGCGAGCCGCTCCTTCATCTCCGACAGTTCACGGTAAGCAAGCGAGTTTTCCACGGCGATTGCGATCTGGCCCGCGACCTGCGTCAGGAATGCGACGTCTTCCGAAGTCCAGGCATCGTTCGTCGTTCGAGAGAGCGCCAGCGTTCCGATAATGCGGTCTCGCGCGATCAGCGGAACTGAACAAATGGACTTCAGCCCCAGCGCAACGAACCGCCGGAAATTCGGATTCGGATAGCGGTCGATATCGACATCGCGAGCCACTACCGGCTTGCCGGTGGCGAGCACCTCGGCCGCCGGCATGCCCGCGGGATCGAACGGTCCCTTGCCAGCCTCGGAGAGCCGCGCATCCGCGGAATGCAGAGCGTACACATCGAGGACACCGGTCTTCTCATTGCATAGCGTTAGCACAGCGTGATCGTGCCGGATGACCTTCGAGAGTTGGTCGGATATAGCCGAAAACAACTCGTCCGCCGCCAGCTTCGAAACCAACGCATTCGTGATGTCGAAGAGCGTGCGCAGGCGATCGCGCTCCCGTACCGCGGCCTGCCTGGCAAGAAAGCCTTCGACAGCCACTGCGAACTCGGTGGCGACACGCTCCAGGAATTCCATTTCGGCCGTGCCGGGCTCATACGGCGCCACCGAACTGAAACCGAAGGCGCCGAGACGATTAGCGCCGGCGGTGAGAGGAACAAGGATCAAGGTGCTGATCCCGAACTCCGCACGGGAGCGGCTTATGAATTCCGGCCAGCGGGTTTCAGCATCGAGACGGGAAAGGATCAGCGGCTGCTGGTTCAGCCACACCCACCCGGCCGGATCCGCCTCAACCGGCATCCGAAGGCTTGTGATCACGGGATTACCTGGCTCATTGAGAATATGCCCCTGCATGGCTTCTGCATCGGCGTCATGCAGTATCAGCCCGAGATGATCGAAGCGGACGATCCGGCGGAGAGATTGGCGAACGCCGGAGAGCAGCGCCGCGAGGTCGGTGCGCCCGGCGATCGACCGCGAAAGCGACAGAACCGCCTCGTAGATCTCGGTGGCGGATGCGCCCACAGTTTCGATCATAATAGATTCAGGGGCACGGCAAGGTCCGGGAGCCCGAGATTGCGATTCAAGGACTTAGCCGGATTCAGGGGCGCGATGTCGGCAAGTGCCGAAGTCACATGCCGAAAAGCAGCGCCGAAGGATACAGATCGGCCGTCTCGCTGTCACTTTCACCGGCTTGGGCGGGAATTCATCGCGCGTTGAATCTGGGTAACAACATAAGAGCTGTAGAGTCCGGCGGCGCTCAGTTTCACACCCCTGGCCGCCAGCCGCGATAGCGCCGAATGGCCCGTCTCATCAATATGAGACACATTCCGCAGGAACAGATGCACGTCTTTGTGCTGTTCGATTGCCTTGCGGATTGAGGTCTCAACTTCCCCGACGTACTCGCCGGCGAGTTGCCCGTCGATCGCGATTGTGATGCCGCCCGGTTTATCGGCGGTTTGGATCCGAATCATTTTAGAGTCACCTTCCGAGTCGATCTATGCAAGCTGCGCGCCAACATGCAAGCGTTGAAACCGCATATTTTACGCATGGTTGGCCATGCCGAAACTCGGCAAACGCGATGGGCAGGCGCCATTCGTCTTCAACGCTGCTCGCCATCAGGTTTTTCATCGGCATCGGCGCGGCATCGGCATCTGCCCAGCGTGCCGAGCCGATTTCGGCGCGAACGTCTGTAAGTCATTGACTCCATTTGAAGGTTTCCTGGTCTCTGATCTGCAATTTCCGGGTGCGAGGAAACGCAATGCAACGAAGTCTCATTACGACGCTCTTAGTAACGGCTGCCTGTCTGGTTGTTTTGACGGGTTGCCAACGGTCCGCGGCGGCGGCTCGCGAGGAAACAGATCTGATTCCGGTTCAGGTCCGCACGCCGGCGGTGGTGGAACGGCAGGATTCAGTCGCGGCCAGTGGTTCTGTTGAAGGATCGGAAACGACGGACGTAGCTTTCCAGGTCTCAGGCAAGGTGTCCCGTGTACTGGTCGAAGAGGGTCAGCATGTCAGCCAGGGACAGTTGCTCGCCGAACTTGAGTCCACTGACTACCGCAATTCGCTCGACGCGGCCAATGCCCAGAAGCAGGCGGCCGAGGCTCTGGCGCAAAAGGCGGCCGCCGGACTGCGCAAACAGGAAGTCGAAGAGGCCCGCATCGATCTCGCGCGCTGGGAGGACGAGTACAAGCGCATGCAATTCCTCGTCGAGCGAAAGAGCCTTCCGCCGAATGATTTTCAAAAGATCGAAGCGGCGTACAAAGCCGCTCGCGAGCGTTACGAAATGGCTGTCGAGGGTACGCGTGTCGAGGACCGCAATGCCACGCTGGCCCAGGCACTTGCCGCCAGGGCGCAGGCCAGCGAGGAATCGAAGCGGCTGGGCGATACCCGGCTGCTGGCGCCGATAACCGGCAACATATCGATGCGCCGGGTCGATCCCGGCCAGACGGTTGCCGCTGGTACACCGGTGCTTTCCATCGTCAACCTCAACCCCGCCAAGGTGCGCGTCGGTGTTCCTGAAGCGGAGATCGGAAAGGTTACGCGTGGCGCCGGGGCGGAGGTCTCGCTGCCCTCGCTCGGAGGACGGTGTTTCAACGGTCGGGTCGAAATCATAGGAGTTTCCGCGGAAGCGGCTTCTCGCACCTACGCAGTGAAGATCGTCGTTCCCAACCCTGGACCTGTGCTGCTGGCCGGCATGGTGGCCGAAGCCCGGATCTTCGGCTCGGCGAAAGCACGGGTGCTGACAATTCCAGGCGAGTCGATTGTTCGCGATCCCCAGGGCGCTGCCAACGTGTACGTATATTACCCCGAGCGCAGACGCGTTTACGCAAGACGCATCGAAGTCGGCCCGCCCATGGGCGAGGAAGTCGAGATTCACTCGGGCCTGAGCGCCGGCGACCAGATTGTTGTTGCCGGTCAGCAGAAACTCCGCGAAGGAACCCCGGTCGAAATCGCGGGAGGTGTCCGATGAATCCCGTACGGCTCTCGCTTCGCTATCCTCAGGTGACCATAGCCCTCACGGTGATGCTGGTCGCCTGCGGCGTTTATGCTCTGCTCCGCATGCCGCGCAGAGAAGACCCGAAGATTCATGTGCGCACCGGAATTGTCGCGGCTTTTTACCCCGGTGCATCCGCCGCGGAAGTCGAGAACCAGGTCACCCAGAAAATCGAGCAGCGGCTCTTCAGGATCGAAGGAGTACGGCGCGAGAAGACCTATTCGACAAGCATGAACGGCGCCACGTTCGTCAATGTCGAACTGGAAGACGGCCTCCAGGACAGCGAGAAGTTCTGGTCCAAGCTCCGTCTCGACATGGCGGAATTAAGGGCGACGGATCTTCCCGACGGCGTGACGGGCCCTGTGGTCAATTACGACTTCGGCGATACGGTCGCGGTTCTGATGGCGATTCACGGCGACCATTACGATTACCGCGAACTGAAAGACTATTCGGAGCGCATCGAGGCCGCTGTCCGGAGGATTCGCTCAGTATCGAAGGTCAAGCGAATCGACGAACAGAAGGAGGAGATCGAAGTAACCGGCTCACTCGACCGTCTCTCGCAGTACGCCGTAACCCCGGATCAGATGATGAAAGCGCTTCAGGGCCGCAACATGGTACATAATGCCGGGTCTGCTCCAACCGAGCGCGGAAAACCGCCGATTGAATCCACCGGCGCTTTTCAGACTGAGGAACAGATCCGGCAGGTGATGGTCGACGTGACACGCACAGGGCAACCGGTCTACATAGGCGACCTTGCCCAGGTACAGCGGATGTACAAGGAGCCAACGCAATATGCGCGTTCCCGCGGCGAGCGCGCAATCCTCCTTTCTGTCGAGATGCAGGAAGGCAACAACATAGTCGATTTCGGCAACGAACTTCACGCTTCTCTCGACAGCCTGCGCCCGCTTCTTCCGCCCGACCTGAAGATCGACATGGTTGCCGATCAGCCCCGCGTGGTCGCTCAGCGCGTGAAAGACTTTATACGCGAGTTCGGCATCGCCATCGCCTCGGTGATTCTGGTCACTATAGTGCTTCTGCCCATCCGGGTGGCGCTGGTTTCGGCGGTTGCCATTCCGGTCACCGTCTCCGCAACATTCGGCTTACTCAATGCCTTTGGCATCGAGCTGCATCAGGTCTCCATCGCCGCCCTGATTGTAGTGCTCGGGATGGTGGTGGACGATGCCATCGTGATTGCCGACAACTATATCGAACTGCTCGATCATGGCCTGGATCGTGAGGACGCTGCATGGCGCAGCGCTACCGAGCTTGCGATTCCGGTGCTTACCGCCACGCTGACCATCATCTGCTCCTTCCTGCCGTTCCTGATGCTTTCGGGCGCCACCGGCGAGTTCATTCGCGCGTTGCCGCTCACCGTGGCGATAGCCCTCGCCACATCCTTCTTGGTTGCGATGCTGCTGACACCCCTCCTGGCCCGGTTCTTCATCCGAAAGGGCCTTCATGGCGCGGCAGCGCCCGAAGCGGGAACGAAGCGCCGTTCGCCGCTGGAAGTCATGCAGGCGATATACAACCGCCTGATCGTTCTGGCTATGAGACGGAAACCGCTGGCTTTCGCGGCGGGCGTGCTGGCCGTAATCGGAGGGGCATTAACGCTGCAACATACTCCTCAGCGGTTCTTCCCGTTCGCGGAGCGCGATCAGTTCTTGATCGACGTCTGGCTTCCCGAAGGATGGAAAGTGGAGGCGACGGATTCCGCGGTGCGGCGCATCGAAGCGGCGCTCCGGCATGAAAAGGAGGTCGTCAACTACACCTCGTTCGTCGGATCCAGCGCGCCGCGCTTCTATTACAACGTGAATCCACAGTTGCCGGACAAGAACTATGCGCAGTTGCTGGTCGCTACCACGTCGGCGGAGGCTACGCCGCGGCTGGTGGAGGCGCTGCGCCCGAAGCTCGCGCTGGCCGCGCCCGAAGCGCGCGTTTTCCTTCGGGAACTGCAGCAGGGGCCGGTGCAGGAAGCGGCCATCGAAGTCCGTATCACGGGCGAGGACGATAAGGTCCTGCAGCGCCTGGGTAACCAGGTGGCAAACGTTCTCTCGCGCACTCCCGGCGCGCTGGACGTTCACAGCGACTGGCGGGAAGATGCTTATCGCCTCAAGGTAAACGTCCGCGAAGAGGTTGCCAGCCGTTTGGGCTTCACGAACGCCGCCATCGGCCAGGAACTTGCCGCGGGCTTCGACGGGCAGCCGGTCACTACCTATTGGGAAGGCGATCGCGACGTGACCGTCTCACTGAGGCTGGCCCCGGCCGTCCGCCAGAACCTGCAGGACGTTTCCAGCACTTATGTGATCTCTCCTGTGACGGGCGCCCGCGTACCGCTGGACAGCATTGCCACCGTTTCCCCGGTCTGGGACCCGGGCCGAATTGTCCGTCGCAACGGCGTTCGCACCCTGACAGTCCGGGCCTGGAGCGGCGGAGGCGTACTGCCGAGCCAGGTGCTGAACCGCGTCAAGCCCGTGATCGATTCTTTGCCGGTTCCCCCCGGGTATCGGATCTGGTACGGCGGCGAATTTGAGAACCAGAACGACACCTTTCCCGAGATGGTGAAAGCGCTGCTCGTGAGCGTGATCGCGATCTACCTGATCCTGATGTTTCAGTTCCGTTCCGTCATCGATCCGCTGGTGGTCATGGCAGCGATTCCGCTCGGGCTGCTGGGCGCATCGCTCGGCCTGGTGGTCACCCGGAATCCATTCGGCTTTACGGCGTTCCTGGGCATTGTCAGCCTGTGCGGGGTGGTTGTTCGGAACGCCATCATTCTGGTCGACTACATCCGCGCCCGAATGGAGGAAGGCGTCGCAATCGAGGAAGCAGCCATCGAAGCCGGCGAGCGCAGGCTGCGGCCCATCTTTCTGACTACCATGGCGGCGGCGGTCGGCGTCACTCCCATGATCCTTTCGGGTTCGAGTATGTGGTCGCCGCTGGGCAGCACCATCGCATTCGGACTTGTCGGTTCCATGTTCTTCACGCTTGTTGTCATTCCCGTGCTGTACGTGGCGATTCACAAGCGCGGCTCCGTTGCAGTTGCCGGCGCTCGTCTGGCGCCTGTTGCGGCGGCCGCGCTGCTGGCCATTTCATGCGGGTTTACGGCGCACGCTCAGCCCCGCACACTCACGCTGGACGAAGCAGTTTCGCTGTCGACGCAACACAACTCCGCGGTCAAAATTGCAGGCCAGAAGGTCAACGAAACGGACGCGCGCATCCGCGAGGCAAGGGCGAGTTACTTCCCGTCGCTGGCGAACGATTCCAGCGCCGCGCATATTGAGAATGAACAACGCATCGATATCCCGCAGGGCGCTCTCGGTGTGTACCCGCAGATCGGGCCCCTGCCGGGCGCGGATGTGTCGCTGGGTCAGGGTAAGGCCAACTTCCTCCTGAGCACCACCACCCTGTCACAGCCGATCACGCAGTATTTCAAAATCCGGGCGGGCGTTGACGTGGCCCGCGCGGAAGCTGCTGCCGCCCGCGCCGATGAACGCCGTACCGAAGACGAAATTGCTTTCAAAGTGAAGCAGCTGTACTACAGCATTCTGACGACGGAGCGCCGCCGCGATGCCGTCGATGCTCAGATTCGGGCCGCCCAACTCCGGATCGTTGAAACGCAGCGAGCGGTCGTGACAGGTGTGGCGCTCGAACTCAATGCGGACGAAGTGCGCTACCAGATTGCGCAGGCAAGGCACGGTCTGGGGCTGCTGCAGGATTCGGCAGCCGACCTGAAGGAAGAACTGGCGGATCTGGTTGGTCTTCCGCTCGATACCGATCTGATCCTCACGGCTCCGGCCGGCGCCGGTCCAAACGTGACGACGATCGGCGCGGATTACGTGGATACCGCTCTGGCGCATAATCCGGAGATCGAGAGCGCCGCTCTCCGGGTGGAAAAGGCGCGCGCGGCACTTAGTGCGGCTCGCGCCGAATACATCCCGGAAATCGGAGCTTTTGCCCAATATATCCATCAGGATGGCGCCCCTTTCCTGTCTCCGAATAACGGCGCGGTCGGCCTTCACATGACGTGGACCGTGTTGGAATTCGGGAAGCGTCGCGGTCAAATCTCCGAGCGCCTGGCGGAGGTCGCGCAGGCCGAGGAAAATCTGGCTCAGCTTCGGCGCCGCGTTCAAATCGATGTCGAAAAAGCGGTCCGCAAGCTGAACCGCGCTGAGACGGAACTGGAGTCCGCCAGACAATTGTTGGCCTCGAACGCAGAGGCACGCCGCGTTACGTCGGATCGCGTTGAAGCGGGCACGGCGAATCAGTCTGCGCTCTTCGATGCGGAAGCGGCTATATCGGGTGCGCAGGCCGATTTGCTTCGGGCCGAATACGACCGCAGCGTGGCGGCCGCGGATCTGGCCAGGCTGGCGGGAACCCGCTGACGCGCGCGGTTGCCGGACAAGGTGATGCACCCATGATGCCCCCTCCTTCCCAACTGACGTATGCGGGAGTTCTGATCGCGGTTCTGGCGAATCAACTCTGCCTGCCCGTGCCGGGCATTGCTTTTCTGATGGCGGCGGGCGCACTTTCGGCGCAAGGCTACATGCGGGCGAGCACGGTTATCCTTCTGAGTGTTCTGCCTTGCCTCGCTGCGGACGGCGTCTGGTTCTGGCTTGGCCGGAAGTGGGGCTCACAGGCCATGAGGCTGCTGTGCCGTCTGACGCCCGACCCGCGAAGATGCTCGCGGGATGCGCACGACAGGTTCGGGCGCTACGGGCTCCCGTTGTTGTGTGTTGCCAAGTTCCTCCCGGGATTCGACGGCCTCCTGCCGCCCCTTGCGGGAGCCGAAGGAGTCTCCCTTACGGGCTTCTTCGTCCTCGATGCGGTCGGCAGCGTTCTTTGGACCGGCTTCTATGTCGGCGTCGGCTATCTGTTTGCCAGCCAACTGGAAATCGCGGTTGGCTGGGCGAAACATTTCGGGACTGCCGCCGGCCTGGCGATCGGTGTTCCACTCTGTCTTTACGCCGGCTGGCGGGGACTGACCCTGGTGCGAATGATCCGCCGGCTGGAGGTCCGTCGGATCAGCCCAACCATGCTTCACAGGAAACTGAGTTCCGGCAGCTCGATCGCAGTGCTCGACCTGCAGGATTTCGAAGACGAAACCTTCGGGGAAGAGACCAGCATTGCAAGTCCGCCCGCAATTCCGGGCGCATTCCGCATCGAGCCGTCCCGGCTGCGCGATTCACCGTGGATTTTTGTGCCCGACGATGTCGAGATCGTTCTCTGTTGTTCTTCGCGACGCTACATCGTGGCCGCGAGAGTAGCCGTGGAATTGAAACGGATCGGCGTCGAAAACGTTTGGGTGCTCGAAGGCGGATTCCAGGGCTGGCGTGAGAAAGGTCTTCCGCTTTCTCAGTTTCCCGAAGCGCCGGAAACCGTTGCGGAGCGGCTGGGAGTCAGGCTGCCCGCTGCGCAGGCGGCCCTGCCACAGATCCGTTGACCTGAAAGGTTCAAAACAATTATGACCATGCAAAACACTTACGATCTCGCCGTAATCGGGGCCGGACCGGCCGGCATTGTCGGCGCAACTACAGCCGCGTCTCTGGGTGCCAGAGTCGTACTCATCGATCGGTACGGGGATCTCGGTGGCGCCGGCGCGAACACCGGCACCGTGCCCAGCAAGACTCTGCGCGAAACAGCGCTCGCGCTCTCGGGCATCCGCTCTCGCGATCTCTACGGCGTTGATCTTTCCATGCGCCGCGAAGCAACCGTCGCC
>Ga0302320_10022167_pt1 | contig 12560 bp, 10 predicted proteins | sample Bog_T0_3_FD_202130 | JGI IMG/M metagenome (GOLD analysis project Ga0302320, IMG submission 202130) | Peat permafrost microbial communities from Stordalen Mire near Abisko, Sweden - Bog_T0_3 | ecosystem: Environmental > Terrestrial > Soil > Wetlands > Peat | place: Sweden: Abisko, Stordalen Mire...
TGCCAGGGATACTGATAAAGACTTACCCGAAATACTAAAAGTGGCGAACGGTGAAATAACTGGGGCTTTTGTCATTGACGATTTTCACCGGCTGGCACCCTCAACCCAAGAGGCTTTTGGCAATCTGGTGAAGCTCGCCGCAGAGGATTCAGGACAGGGTAAATTTCCGAAAATCATAATAATTGGAATCAACAATGTCGGCCGTGGTTTGATTCAACTTGTCCACGACATTGCAAAACGATGTGGAATCCATCGCATTGGTCAGGCAAGCAGGGAAAGAACAATCGAATTGATCACGAAGGGCGAGCAAAAGCTTAATGTGGAATTTACAAACAAAGAAAGCATTGTGACTGAATCAGGTGGTGACTACTGGCTCACGCAGTTGGCTTGCCAAACCACCTGTCTCATGAACGACGTCTTGGAAGCACAGGATTCTCGAAAAAGCATCAGTTCGGATTTAGGCGAACTCAGAAAACGAGTGACTATTAAGCTCGAACACGCTTACTCCGAGCCGATAAAAGAATTTTGCCGTGGCCGACGATTCCGTTCCACCAATGATCCTTATCTTAAACTCCTCAAATGCGTCAGCGACGAGGGTAGTTCGATTGTTGATCTTACCGAGCTGGCAAATTCGCATCCCGATGTCCGAGGCAGCATCAACAACATAAAGGAGAACCGGCTGGCGACACTGATTCAAGAGAAGAAGCTTTGTGCAAAGTATTTTTATTACAATCAGGAAACAAAACAATTCGCGGTGGAAGATCCGGCGATGTTTTATTACTTAAAGCATCAAGATTGGGACAGGCTGCGGAAGGAATGCGGGTTTCGCGATGATGGAAAAGATTATGAGTTTGATTTTGCCATATCTTTTGCTGGAGAAAATCGTGAACTAGCGAGAACAATCGCGGCGCAACTTGAAATGCTAGATTGCTCAGTTTTTTTCGATGAATATTTCGAGGCCAATTATTTAGGAAAAACTTGGAGAAACCAATTTAAGACTACATTTAAGGACCAATGCAGATTCGTCGTATGTCTATTGGACCAGCATCATGACAAAAAAATCTGGCCAACTTTCGAGCGTGAATGTTTCACTCCAAGAATTGCAGATGGAGCCGTGCTTCCCATATTTCTCGACGATACAGTCTTCCTTGGCATTCCTCATGACATAGTTGGAATCAAATTTAAGCCAAGTGGTGAAACGACAAAATTGGACAACGAAATAACTGATCAAATTACCTGGAAACTTCATGAGCGATTGCAGGCTATGTGATTTACCGGTGCACGTTAATTCTTCCTATGCGCAAGGGTATCAATGTTTACGACGAAGCTCGCTTTATATTTGGCAGCGTCAACGAATCAGAAAAGCTCGTAAATTTTTCCAATTCAAGCAATCCATGTATTTTTCTTTCGCATAGAAGTTCGGACAAGGCCGCAGTCAAAGAAATTGGCGAATATATTACAAATGCGGGTATTAACATTTATATGGACATGGATGACCCGCTATTACAACTGGCGGTAGCCAGCGATAACCATGAGGCCATCACGCTATCTATTGAAAGAGGCATTACTTCATCCACGGATTTGATAGTATTTGTGTCGGAAAAAACATTCGGTTCGTGGTGGGTGCCCTATGAAATCGGGTATGGAAAAAAAACCGACATATTTCTTTCCTACCTCCGATTGAATGACACACCAACCGTTCCATCCTATTTGAACATCTCCGCCGTGCGGCACATAGATGGGATCGGAGACTTGTGTTCCTATCTGAAGGAAGTCAAGTATCGCTCCAATAGTTCACAGCAATTTTCAGGGTCTCGTTCTTACATCCAATTGCTCACTGAGGAGGCAGAAAGCAATGAAGCGCTTTCAAATCCTTCAAGCTATCAAACCCTCCGGAAATACTTGGATCAGTAATTTCAATATTTTCAGAAAATCTTCATCTATTCCAGTAAGCAGCGGCAGGACTATTTGCCCAATTGAATAGTTGCCGCTCCAACTGACTGATCGTGTAAAGGCTGCCAAAATGCGGGTTTGCGGCGTTGATGTTTGCAACCTCTGAACGCATCGCGTTCACATAATTCCAATAATGCCCCCAATTGGCTTGCCGATGACCCATAGCAATCTTGGCGATGATATTGTCATAAATTGGAAGTTGATTCGGCATTCCCACGGCCTTTGACCAAAAGCAAAAATGTTTAGTGGCGAACGAAACGCCAAACTGATTAAAGCCTCGGCCTGTCCAAATGTTTACGGCATTTTGAAGATTTGGACATTGCATTCCTGCCGCACCTGCCGGCACTGATTTTTTTAGTTCGGCAATCATTTGTCGGTAGGCGGCGGGGTTAAAATTGGCCGAAAACCCTCCATCCTGAACAAAAGCTCCTCTCCCAGCATTTCCTCCCCATAATTGTATGCCAACGGCAATCCGAGTAAGAACAGCATCCGTTGGATTGGCTGGTGGCGTTGGGTGCCAACTCGTGGTCGCCGTATGAATGTCTGTTAAAATTGCGCCTTCGAGAATATTGAGGTCACTTGCAACCAAAGCGGCGGCGGATGTTACATGTGGCAGATAATGTGTAATTACATATCCGTAGGCTTTTTTTCTGACATTTGTGAACATCGCCCGGACGGATCCAAGATCGGTTAGAGCCAAGCCAACTGGTGACAGCGTCCAAGGCAGGAGAGGAATTGCAAATGTTCCGGAAGTTATTCCGGACAGAATGGGAGAGTATGGCGGTACAATAATCATCCTGCGCGCTCGATTTGCATTTTTTCAGACGGTGGCCGAGACGCCGAGGAGTTCGTGGCGGACGATGGTGCCTTCGGGCATTTCGGTGCGGCGGGACGCGGTCCAGAAACGGATGGCATCCTCGGCGCGCGTCTCAAAGTCCGCCGGAATCTGCGGCTTGCCGGTGACGACCAGCGACGGGTTTTCGATGCGCTCGGCGTCGAAACTGTTTTCGTCCACCGCGCAATCGCCGTTGACCGCCACGCGCACGACCATTGAGGTCGAACCCTGATCGGCCCGGTCCCACGTCACGCGGTAACGCGCTTCCACCACGCCGGACTTCACGCCGTTGGCCGGCAGACAGGTTGTGTCGCCGTTGAACGGCGCGTTTTGCAAGTAACCGAGCAAGGCATCCACCAGCGGATGGCCGACGCCGAACAGCTCGCACTTTTTTTTCCGCATCGCCAGCTCGCGGTCAAACGTAACGTGGTCGTATTTCGGGGCCACCTGCGGGAATGATTTCAGGCAATCCGGCGTGAGAATCTGCCACATTTCGCCGACGGGCAACACCATGCCGCCGAGCCGGATGACGGCCTCGCGACACCAGACGCCCAACTGACGCAGATGGAACTGGCCGGAAATGCGCCGGTAGTGTTCCAAATTGAAATAGGTCAAATCCTGCGAGAGTTTCATCAACTTCATCCGTGCCTCCTGCGCCTGCACCATCATTTCCTCAAGCTGCTTGGCCGTTCGTTTATAGTCTTTCTCGACCAACGCCTGCTTGAACAACTGCTGGTAGTTGGGATTCGAGCCAAGGAAGCCGAGAATATCGAGGCGGAAATCTTCCAACGGCTCGCCGGTTTCACGGTCCACCTTGCCGATGGCGCTGGCCACGGCCTGAAGTTTATCCGTCAGCAAGGCGTAAATGCGTTCCTCGACGGTATCCTCGGCGACGAGATTGTAAACCTGGGCGACTTCCTTCTGGCCGAAGCGGTGGATGCGGCCGATGCGCTGTTCGACGGCCATGGGGTTCCACGGCAAGTCGTAATTGAACAGCACGCGGGCGCACTGGAGATTGATGCCCTCGCCGCCGGCCGACGTGGAAATCAAAAACTTTGCGCCGTTGTCATCCCAAAAGCGTTCGGCAGCTTCGATCTTGTCATCCAACGGCCCGCCCTTGATGGTAGCGATCTTGTCAGCGCCGAAAATTTTGGCGAGTTCAACGCGGAGAAATTCCAGCGTCTCCCGGTATTGGGTGAAGATGATGAACCGTTCGCCTTCATTCACGCCCTGCAAACCGGAAATCACGGACAGGAGGCGGTCGAATTTGCGGTCAGTGCCCTCGGGGACGAGGCCGATCAATTCACGGACATGGGCCGACTCGTCGGGAATCTCGGCATCGGCATAAACGCCTTCCTCGCCTTCCTCGTCGGCATCCAGCGACCATTCCGTGTTTTCCTCCATGTCGGCCAGCTTGCGGGCAATCTTCAACCGCACCTGGGCGATGTAGTTGTCGGCAGCGGCGTCGAGAAAATCAGATTCGACGGTCATCAGGATCTCGCGGGCGAGCACGCGCATTTCCTCCTGCAAACGGACATAGCGTTCGGCGAGGTCGGGGGCGAAATTGGTGGCGCGTTTTTTCTCCACGTCAATCTGCTCGCGAACGAGTAACACCAGCAAACGACGGCGCAACGCCTGGCGGATGGCCCGCGGACTGGAGGACATCATTTTCTGAAACGCCGTCATCACGAAACCAATGGCGCGCTGGGCGCTGGTGGTGCGACCGGCGCGGAACAAGCCCGCCTTCTCGTAGCCGGTGCGGAGATAGATGGTGAGTTGTTCGTAAAACCGCTGCTCCCGCAAGGCTGGCTCGAATGATTCCGTGTGAACCTGGCGGCGCATAAAAAGCGCCTTGCCGTTGGCATCCACGACCTCGCGCTTGGTGCGACGAATCATCACCCGGTTCAGCAGGCTGCGATGGGAAATCATGGACTCCGGCGAGTCGAACAGATTGTTGTCGAGCAGATTGACCAGCGACCAGAACTGAAAATTGTCGCCCTGATGCGGCGTGGCGGACAGGAACAACAAATCGCGGGTGTGGCCCTGCAACGCCTCCATGAGCCGGTAGTTTTGCGTGGTCTGCTGCTTCTTGCCGTAGCGGATGCGGCTGACGTGGTGCGCCTCGTCCACAATGATGAGATCGAAGCGCGGCGAGTTCAACAACCGCTCCATGCGCGCCGGGCGTTTGACAGAATCAATGGAGGCGATCACACGATTCTTGTTTTCCCAAATGCCGGGCGAAAAATCCTGGAAGTCCTGGCCGAGGACTTCAAAGGTGAGCCGAAAGCAGTCGCGCAGTTCGTTCTGCCAGTTTTTGACGAGGCCCGCCGGGCAGAGAATGAGCACGCGCTTCGCCTCGCCCCGGACAATGAGTTCACGGATGACCATGCCGGTCTCGACGGTCTTGCCCAAGCCAACCTCATCGGCGATGAGCAGGCGGCGGCGCGACATCTTGACGACATCGTGCGTGAGCAAAATCTGGTGCGGCAAAAGCTGCGTGCGCGAGTTCGTGAGTTCGCCGCCGGTGTTGCCCAAGGCGAATTGCCAGGCGAGCTGGCGAAAGAGGAAATCGCGAGGACTATCGAAGCGGCCGGCGCGCAACTTCTGCCACGGTGATTCCGCCCGTTCCAGCCGCTGCGAAGGCAGAGTTTCCAACCGGCGCCCGGCCCGGCTGTCAAACACCACGTCGGCAACATACATGCCGCCGGTCTCATTCATGCGCAGGACTTCGCCGGTGCCCAGCTCGTAACGGCCGGAGACGCGAACGCGGTCGCCGGGAATTAAAACGGGTTTTTGCGGCTGGGTCATGACAGGTTCACTCCGAAATGGTAGGCCGGAAATTTCCCGTAAGTCTCAATGGTGGGATGGGAGCCGAACAGCCGCCAGAGCGGGATGCGCTTGCCGGCGTAGCGGATAAAAAGGCGGTTGCCCGCTGCCAGCCACAGTTCGTGCCGGATGGGGACGTGGATGGTTCCGATGTTGCCCACGTCATTGGAAACCTTCCTCAAGCGCTGGTGCATCGAGAGGAGAAACGGCGACTCGGCATTTTCGCTGACGTTTTCCAACTGATCCATCTGGACGAGAAATTCATCGAGGCCAATGAGGGAGATGGCCGGCGAACTGCGCGTGAAGGGAAAGGGATCCTGCTCGAACTGGCGAATGAGGTCGGTGAGGCCCAACCGCATGGGGTTGAGTTTGACCTTGCCGGGCTGGTTACCGGACCAGTCACACGCTTCTTCGGGTAATACGAGGTAGCCAGGCATAAATCATTCTTTGGAGACCAGTTTTTGGGCGAACATATCGTCGTAAAACGGCAGTAATTTGTCGGCGGACTTGGTCCAGCGGTCGGGGTCGCGCTGTTTGAGGTATTGGAGCGCGGCGCGAATCTGTTCGCGCTGGCCGCGAAAGCGTTCGACGAGATGGTCGAGCCGTTCACCCTGTTCGGCGTTGCCGGCGAGGAGATGAACCACGTCCACGAGTTTGGGACCGAAAGCGATGGGCGCGTTGTCATCGTCAGCCAAAAAGGCGAGTTGCTGCGCATTGGCGTCCACACCGCGCAAGATCAAACGCAAACCATCCAGACGTTCCGATGGGGTGAGGACTTCATAGGTGCGACCACCTTTGATGCGGCCCTTGCGAAGCAACGGAGGTTTGTGGCCGGTGAGGTCGCCCACCTCGAACACGCCGCGTGTGAACTTGCTGATGCTGTCCACAGACACCTCCCGCTTGTCGCACATGGTCAGCAGCCAGACCTGGCTGATGGCATCCACACTTTCCAGTTCGCCGGGCAGCGGTGTTTCCTTGCTGACGATCTGCTCAACCATCATGCGAATGTCCTGCAACGCCGAACGCAGCGGGTATGGTTCGCCATCCCAATCCACGACCGCGCCGTAATGCCGGGAATAAACTTCCAGACACTTACCGATGAGCACCATGCGGATGTCGGGCGGCGGCAATGGTTCACCACCATAGCGGCCGGATTCGATGCGGGCGACTTCTTCCCGTGCCCGCTGGCGCACCAACTGGCGCAAGCCCGCCCAACTGCGCTTGGTGCGGGTATCTTCGACGCGGCGTTTCCGGCAAACGTGAATCAAATCGTAGGCGATGGCTTCGTTGTCTTGGAGGTGCAATGATGCCTCGCGTTCGCTGTGAACCGGATAAATTGCTTCGATGACCAAGTTTGCGTTGCAAACAGAATTGAGAACACTTTCCCAGGAGCTTCCTTCGGCGTGGTGAAATGTGAAAATCACCAAACCATTGTCTGCCATTTTTTCACCAGACTTTCTGATGACGGCAGTTAAGCCATCCTCGAAATCCTGCATGCTGAGTCCCCGCGTTTTATTCTCCACTATCTCGGCTGTCTTTGGGCAATACTCTGGAGCGAACTGTATATCCTCTGACTTTAGGATAAGACGAAGCCAAACATAAAAGAAGTCTGCCAATTCCGAGTAGTTTACATTGTCAGCATAAGGTGGGTCAGTGATCACTATGCTAACTTGGTCTGCTTTATCAATTTCAGTCCTTGAATCACCACTCAACAGAATCACATCCCCGTCGAATGGAATGGGGTCATTTCCCGTGCGCTTGTAATGTTTTCCATTCTCGTCAAAATCACCATCGTAGGGTTTTTGGGCATAACTGATTCCTAGTCGAAGAGCGCGGATTCGGCTGATGTATGTATTGTTGCCTGAAACGGTGCCCCATACATTCTGTTCGCAAAGAGTTGCTTTGGGCTGGAAATCATGTCGCGCAAAAATACCTGCTGGGGCAGTCCCACCAGGCGTTCGGCGTGAAGGAATATTTCGGGTAAAAAGATTGTTAGCCTCTAGTGTATTTGAAAAGGCGCAGAGCAATAGGTCGCGAGATTTGACATTCTTTTCAGCCGAAATTGAGTGCAGAAGTGTGCTCAATGCGAGCAACTGCCTTGAATTGAACATCTGATGCCAATCACGGTAGTGATGCTCGTGTAATCTGTCAGTCTCCTGTCCGGAAGGGATTTTGCTTTTTGGGTATGGCAACCCGCCGCGATTTACACTCCAACTTTTTTCCGCAGTTGAATACAGTGACCGATCTACCGGCGCGTGGCGCACATAAAATTTACCGCTCTGTTTCCAGACAAGATTTTGCGTAGGCGGCACAACCGGACCAGTATAGGAAATATCGGCACTTTCGGATTCCTCCTCATCCATTTCGGCTAGTTCTGGTTTGGCTTCGGCTTCGAATAAATCCCCGGCTTCGTCGCCGGTTTTGGCCGGATCAAGCGACAAGTCGCAGCCTGGCGCGTAGGCGTGCATGGCGTAGGCGTGCATCGGCAAAAGTTGTTCTGGCGGCAGCGAACGGATGGATTCGATGATGGAGTCGTTGTTGCCGCAATGGGGACAAACGAAACGGCCTTTTTCGGTGACGTGGGCCTTGTGCGGATTAAAGGTGTGGCCCGCCGGGCTGGTCACCTTTGCGTCGTCTGCAATATCGCCGCGCCACTGGAACACGTCCTCGGTCTGTGGGCACAGTAGCACGGTCAGCGGCACTTTTTTACGCTGCGGTTTGCGTTTTTTTCGCGACTTCTCGTCGTGCATATAGGCGCTCACTTTTACTTTCTCGTAGCAATGCGGGCAGCAAACCTGACCGCGTTCCAAATTGCCCCAGCGCACTTTGGCCTGGGTGCCATCACTTTCACCCTGGGCGACGAAAAGGCCGCCATCGGGGTGGGCATACGTCCAGCGGGAACTCCCTTTGCCATTGGAATTTCTTGGGCTGTGCAACATGAGCCGGGGATCGGCGATGAGTGCCGCCGGGTCAATTTCCCAATCGAACACAGCGTTGCACTTGGGACATTTGCAATCGGGATAGTAGCGGATGCTGGGACTCTTGCCCGCGACGATGTAATCGGGAAACAGCGGCACCTGTTTGCGGCAGGTGGGGCTGGTGCAGATGGCCGACTTCACCCAAAACGTGTAGATGACATCCGACTGCGGCAGGCCGCAAACTTCCTCGGCCGTCCACGGAGGCGCGGTCTGGTAGAGGTCGAGCAAGGTCTGGCGCAACGATTTGCCCGACCACGGCACGATGCGATTGGACAGGCGCTCGAACGAAGCGTCGAGCTCGTCCAAGTCCACCGGCTCAACCTCGGTTTTGACGATGAACCAGGCGACGGGATTCAGGTCAATGCCGACGACCTTGCAGCCGAGCCGCAATGCCTCGACGACAGTGGTGCCGCCGCCCATGAACGGATCGAGGATGACTTTCCCTTTCAGATCCGGGTCATTGGAGTGGTTCTTGTAGAACTCCTCCATGATGTTCGTGCCCGCGGGCTTGAGTGCGCCGAGGAGGATGGCCCGGAAGACGCACGAGGCGCGACGCGCAAACCATTTGTGCATCTGATAAATGGGCTTGAAGGAATTGCGTTCCGGCACGGCGAGACGGTTAATCTCGACGATGGGAAAATCTTCCTCGATGGCGCGTTTGGCGGGCATGATTATTTCAATTCAACGAGCTGGTATTGTTTCGCGAGTTGGTTTTGAGCTTCGCGCATGACTTTCCGCACGTCCGACCAATCTTTCAAAAAGGCATCCTTCTCCGGGTAGCTTTCTTGCACTTCATAGGGATTGAATTCCGGTTTCAATTTTTGATTCAACCAGTGGCGATATTTCCCGTTCCAACTTTCCAAAAATGGACGCAAGACCTTGGAGAGAATCCGATTGATAAAAATGCCGAGGTGAATTTGTTTGCGATCCGGGATGCGACCTACTGGAAACCTCCGCATGATACCACGACATTCCTGGAAAAACTTGTAGAGTGAATCGAGGCTTTCGGAATAAAGCTCGCCGCTGAAATCCTTACACTCATTATCTTCGTGCTTGCCGACGATGGCAACGCGAGTGGCAATTTCGGAGTAAAGCTCCCAAGCACATTGGCGGTCGGCATCCGTAAGTTCGCCTTCCAGGCTGACGAAGCCAAGGTCGAGCGAGATTTTTCCTTTTTCAATTACAGCCATAATATTTATCCGTTCTGTTTTTTGATTTCCTTGGGATTCACAATCAGTTTCTGGTCGCGGTCGGCGGCGATCTGAACCAGTTGGTTCAACAAGGCGGGATTCGTAACAAGGTTGTGCCAGTTAAATCCCTGCCAAAGTGCGTAGCCCGAATCAATGTTAGCGCTCAACCGCTGTGGCACTGTAACCCTGCCAAAATAGTTGGGGATGACATTCGGGAGCTGGATACCAATCAGTCCGTGTTCCTTGTCGAGCGTGGCCTTGATTTCCCAATCAACGTGCTTGCGCTGATAGGTGGTCGGGCCAACCAGAACGATGGTGCAGGACGTGCGAGTTATGAACTCGTCGCGAATCGTCTGTCGGATGTAATCGTGGTCGTCGCTATCAATCGCGTCGTCGAGCGAGTTGTCGTAAACGCATTCGTAGGTATCGTGGAAAATGCGGGAGAACTCGTTGTAATAATATTGGTCGGTTGCGTGCTGGTAGCTGAAAAAAATGCGCGGCTTTTTCAGGGTGATGGGCAATCCGGCGAGATAACTACCCAAGCCAATCAATCCGGGCGCTGGGTTGATGGGCACGCCGGCCAGCGGCGGCGGATTAAACAGATTCACGCTAGAGGCAATGGTCGGACGCACCACCTTGGGCGGCCATTCTGGATTCGGCAAATTGAAACCAAAGGGATAATTACTCATGGCGCAATCTCCTCCGGTTTGTAAAGGATGAGGCCGGGCACCTGGTCAAAGGCAGGACCGACAATGGCGATGTCCTTGATGGTGTGCCGTCGGGCGACGGCGAGATTGAGCGCGTCGTGGATGAGCAGGCCGAACTGTTTCTGCAATTCCAGCGCGACGTGAAAATCCTGGGCGTGGGACTCGGCGATGACGAGGCTGCAATCCAGCAGGTCGCGCACACTGTCGGCATAGGCGTTCAACTGGCAAACCAGCTTGGGATCGGCGGCGAGGGTGTGGACGGGATTCACAGCGGCCAGACCGTTGCCGACGGCCTCCTGAACCAGACAGCGATGGCTGAACTCCTCCAGCGTGGACAGGGTGATGACGCCGTTGACCGCGCCCTGCTCGCAACGAGTCAGCAACTCACGACACTGCGGCGAGCGACGGTTGCGGGCGTAAAGCAGCACGCTGGCGTCAATCAAAACCGTGGTGCCGTGGACGATGTCGCGCAGGGTCATCATTGGTCAAGAAAGTCGAGTTCCATGGACGCGCGAAACTGTTCGTTGGTGAGACTGAAATCCGGGGCCGAGAGAAAGCGGGTGAGGCCGGATTGCAGCGGGTTTTTCCGCTTGGCCCGCTGGACGTAATCGTCGAGCGCCAGCCCGACGATCTCGGAAATGAGCCGACGCTCCCGCATGGCGAGCAGTTTCACGTCGTCATACAGCGTTTCACTCACGACGGTGCCAATTTTCTTTTTACTGTTCATATCAGGCGGTCAAAGAATGTCACTTGTTTCAGCGCGGTTCGAGTTCAATCCACGGCACGAGGACTTCCATGAGGGAAAATCCGCCGTGCTGATATAATTTGCGAGAACTGGTGCCGGACGGACGGGCGCGCAAGCGACCGCGCAACATGGCCGTGCGGGCGGACGGCAACACCTGGAGGTCGGGATTCCACGGCGGCAACGGCTGGCCCGGCGCAAATTGCTTGCTGCGCGCCTGACCGAGCAAGTCGGGCGCCTCACTGCGGCGGTCGGCCTCCATGCCCGCGCCGAAAAAAATATAGCCGTGGTCGCTGGTGACGACGATGGGCAGGCCACGAGGAATATCCTGCAACGCATTTTTCCAGATGGTCGGGACGTAGTTGCGGTGGAAGTTGCCAAACAACGTCTCGCTGCGGGCGCTGTCATCCGTGAATAACCGGTCGGGATAGGTGGACCAGATCAACAGGCTCGACCCGACGGGGAACGTGTGGCGCGACGTGGGCTGGTCGAGATAGAACGCCTTCACATTTTTTTCCGCCAGCTCGGTGCGGCCGGGAAGCTGGGACGGGCCGAGCCGCGAGCCGATGACGCGCTGCTCGACGTAGTCGAAGGTTTCGGTGGGCAGGCTGGTGGCGATGAGGTCGCGGGTCTTCACCTTGAAGCCGGATTCCTCGGCGAGCTTCAGGAGCAACGGCATTTCACGCAACGACAGGCCGTCGAACACGACGGCGGCACGGGGCTGGGCCAACGCCAGCGGCGCGTCGAGCGCGAGCCAGGATTTGATGGTGGGCGAGCGGCCGGTGTCCGCCGACAATTCATCCCAAATCTCCTGTGCGCCGGTGGAAATCAATTCCTCCAGCCGGCAGACGGCGGTCTCGCCGTCGCGCAGATATTGTTCCGGCTCGTTCGACTGGTAACGCGCCGAAGTCCAGACGGTGTCCGCAAGCCACGACTTGATGGCCGGCAAGCGTTCGCCATCGGCAAACAGATTTTCGACTTTGAAAGCGAGACTGGACATGGCGTTGGTCATTCAGGTTTGGGCAGAACGCCGAGCGTGACGCGGCACGCGCCGGGATTAAAATCCGGCAGGCGTTCCACCATGGCCTCGACCTGGGCCTTGGTGAACTCGCCATTAAATTCGAGGGCGGATTCGCCGGAGAATCTGGCCGGACCGGTGAGCGAGCCGCGCAAGAACGACGGCAACGTGGCCGCTTCCAATTCGCGGGCGTCGAACGTGAGAGCGATGCGAACGGAAACGATCGGTTTGCCGTCATGCTGTTCCAAGGACAACACGCGGGCAATTTCCTGACGCACCTGCTGGCGCGACCGGAGAAAAGGCGTGGCGAT
>Ga0302320_10022168_pt1 | contig 12559 bp, 5 predicted proteins | sample Bog_T0_3_FD_202130 | JGI IMG/M metagenome (GOLD analysis project Ga0302320, IMG submission 202130) | Peat permafrost microbial communities from Stordalen Mire near Abisko, Sweden - Bog_T0_3 | ecosystem: Environmental > Terrestrial > Soil > Wetlands > Peat | place: Sweden: Abisko, Stordalen Mire...
CCCAAGGAAGACTACGTCCGCGCCCACTACACCAAGTTCGAGTTCCGCATCCCCATGCGCGACGGCAAGCGGTTGTTTACCGCGGTTTATGTGCCCAAGGATGCCGCCGCCGGCCCTTACCCGTTTCTGCTGCACCGCACTCCGTACGATGTCGAACCCTACGGCGAGGACCAGTATCCCAAGCAACTGGGCCCTTCCGATGAGTTCGAAAAGTCGGGCTACATCTTTGTCTACCAGGACGTGCGCGGGCGCTGGATGAGCGAGGGAGAGTTTGTCGAGATGCGTCCCCACATCGACCAGAAAAAGTCCCCTCAGGACGTGGACGACTCCTCCGACACCTATGACACACTCGAATTCCTGCTCAAGCACATACCGAACAACAGCGGCAAGGCGGGGATTTGGGGGATCTCTTATCCGGGGTTCTACACTTCCGCGTCGATCATCGATTCTCACCCTGCGCTGGTCGCCGCCAGTCCGCAGGCGCCGATGAACGACCTGTTCCTGGGCGACGACGCCTATCACAACGGAGCCTTCATGCTCTCGGCGAACTTTGAATTCTATGCGCCCTTCTTCCTTCCGCAAGACAAGCCACAGACCCCCAAGCCCACCGTTCCTTTCGATTTCGGCACCCCGGACAGTTACAAGTTCTATCTTCAGGCGGGAAACATCGCCAATCTCGACAAGCTCTACCTGAAGGGCTCCAACTGGCTCTTCAACGACCAGGCGAAGCACAACACCTATGACGATTACTGGCAGGCGCGCGACCTTGAACGGCACATGAAAAACGTGCACTGCGCGGTGCTGGTGGTGGGCGGCTGGTATGACGCCGAGGATCTCATCGGCCCTTACAAGACCTTGTACGCGATCAACAAGTTCAACCCGCAGACGCCCACAACGCTGGTGGAGGGCCCATGGGTCCATGGCGGCTGGGCGCACGGCGACGGCAGCCGCCTGGGCGACATCGAATTCAATTCGAAGACCGGCGAGTACTTCCGCACGAACGTGCAGTTTCCTTTCTTCGAGCATTATTTAAAAGGCAAAGGAAAAGAGCTGCCGCACGCAGTGGTTTTCGAGTCAGGCACCAATGTGTGGCGCAACTTTGACGCCTGGCCGCCCAAGGCCGCCGCGGCGAAGACGCTCTACTTCCATGCCGGCGGCAAGCTGAGCTTCGATCCGCCAACGGAAATCAGCGGCGTGGATGAGTATCTCAGCGACCCGAATCATCCGGTGCCCTTTGTGGGCTACACCACCGACACCGTTCCGCAGCGCTACATGGTGGATGACCAGCGCTTTGCCAGTTATCGTCCAGACGTGCTGGTCTACCAGACCGAGCCGCTCGAAGCGGACGTGACCATCGCCGGACCGATCTCGCCCCGGCTCAAGATCTCGAGCTCCGGAACGGACTCGGACTTTGATGTGAAGCTCATCGACGTCTATCCGGAGGACTATCCCGACCCCGAGGAGAGCCCGGGCCCCGACAAGCATATTCTGGATGCGCCGCCGGTGCGGATGGGCGGCTATCAGGAACTGCTGCGGGGGGAACCCTTCCGGGCAAAATTTCGCAATAGCTGGGAGAAGCCGGAGCCGCTGACGCCGGGCAAAGAGGCCGATCTCAACTTCACCATGCCCGACCTCTTCCACACCTTCCGCCGCGGCCACCGCATCATGGTTCAGGTCCAGAGTTCCTGGTTCCCGTTGACGGATCGCAACCCGCAGACCTTTACCGACATACCCAACGCGCGGCCGGAGGAGTTTCAGAAGGCCACCGAGCAGCTCTTCCGCCAGAAGGACGCGGCCAGCGGCGTGGAAGTGCTGGTCATGCCGCAACAGTAGCTTCTAGCTATTAGCTTTTAGCCTTTAGCTTTTCCTCCCCCGCCCCTGGATTCTGGGCAGCCAAATGGCTTCGCCAGGACTATTCAGAGCTAGAAGCTGGAGGCTGGGAGCCAATAGCTGATTTTCAACCCAAGAGGCCTCAATGTTCACTCGCAATCTCCGCTCCGCCGTTCTGCTGCCGGCCGCATTGCTGCTCGCCGCCGCGCCCATGATTCACGCCGAAGAAGGCATGTGGACCTTTGACAACCCGCCTCTGAAGCAGTTGGCGGCCAAGTATAACTTTCATCCCACCCAGGCCTGGCTCGATCATCTGCGCCTCTCGAGCGCGCGGCTCAACGACGGCGGATCGGGCTCGTTTGTCAGTCCCAATGGCTTGCTGCTGACCAATCATCATGTGGCGCGCGGCCAGTTGCAAAAGAACTCGACGGCCGAGCACGACTATGTGCGCGACGGCTTCTATGCGGCCACGCCGGATGCGGAGATGGCCTCTCCCGACCTCGAGGTGAATGTGCTTGTCGGCATGCAGGACGTGACCGCGCGGGTGCTGGGCGCGGCCAAGGGTATTGCCGATGAGACCAGGGCGCTCAAAGCCCAGGATGCAGAGATCGCAGCGATCGAAAAAGAGAGCAAGGACAAGACCGGCCTGCGCTCCGACGTGGTCTCGTTCTACCAGGGCGGCGAGTATTGGCTCTATCAGTACAAGGCTTACACCGATGTGCGGCTGGTCTTCGCGCCCGAGCAGCAGGCGGCCTTTTATGGCGGCGATCCGGATAACTTCACCTATCCGCGCTACGACCTGGACATGGCCCTCTTTCGCGTCTACGAAAACGGCAAGCCACTGCACACCGATAACTATCTCAAGTGGAGCGCCAAGGGCGCCGCGCCGGGCGAGCTCATCTTCATCCCCGGCCATCCCGGCTCGAGCCAGCGCGACGACACCATGGACGAGCTCTTGTTTGATCACGACTCGATCGAGCCGGCATTCATTGAATATCTCAGCCGCCGTATTGCTGCCGCACAGGCCTTTGGCGCTCAAGGCCCGGAACAGGCCCGCCTGGTCGGCACCACAATCTTGAGCTTGCAGAATTCGCTCAAAGTGTATGAAGGCCGCTACGATGCGCTGAATGACAAAGGAATTATGGCCAAGAAGCAGGCCGAGGAGAGCGAGTTTCGCGCCCGCGTCGCAGCCAATCCAGAGTGGAAAAAGGCCTACGGCGACGCATGGGAGACCATAGCCGCCATCCAAAAGAGGGCCGCTCCCCGGCAAGAGGCCATGATCTTCCGCCGCACCGATAGCCGTCTGTTCAGCATTGCGCGCCAGATCGTGCAGTACGTCGTTGAAGTGAAAAAGCCCGACGGCGAGCGGCTCGACGGGTACCACGATGCGCAGCTTGAAACGCTCAAGTTCCAGCTTTTCTCGCCCGCGCCCATCTATCTCTCCACTGAGAAGCTCTACATGACCACAGCGCTCAACCTTGCGGCTGAGAAGCTGGGCAGGAACGATGAGTACCTGGTCAAGCTGCTCCAGGGAAGCGATGTGAACACCTTCGTCAACTCCGTCGTCGATGGAACCAAACTGTCCGATGTTGCCGTGCGCAAGGCTCTGCTCGATGGGGGCGAAGCAGCCGTAGCGGCCTCGACCGATCCGATGATCGTCGCTGCCCGCCGCACAGACCCGCTGGCGCGCGAGTACCGCCGCTGGCAGCATGACGAGATCGAGAGCGCGCTCACCCCGGCCGGCGAAAAGCTGGGCAAGGCCCGCTTCGCAGTCTACGGCAAGGATGCGTATCCCGATGCCACCTTCACGCTGCGCCTGAGTTATGGAACGGTCGATGGCTACCTCTGCAACGGCACTATCGCGCCGCCCTTCACCACCTTCTACGGGCTCTATGACCGCGCGGCGAGCTTCAGCAACCAGCCGCCCTTTGACCTGACACCCAAGGAGGCGGCCGGCCGCGACAAGCTGGATCTGGCCACGCCGTTCAACTTCGTCTCGACTGGAGATATTATTGGCGGCAACTCCGGTTCGCCGGTGGTCAATCGCGACGGCGAAGTGGTGGGCCTGATCTTCGACGGCAACATCGAGTCGCTGGCCGGCGATTTTGTCTACGATGGAACGAAGAACCGTGCGGTTGCGGTGCATTCGGCGGGCATGATCGAGGGGATGCGCAAGCTCTACGACGCCGGCGCGCTGGCCGATGAGCTAGAGGGCAAGAAGTAACTCCTACCGCATCGACGCGAACAGCAAAGGGGAGCCGCTAGAGGCTCCTCTTGCTGTTCCATGAATCAATGCGTAGGCGCTCTCGACGGAGCGGAATTCGGTGCGCCAGACGAGTCAGCGCCGGATGGCATATTCGGTTCCAGGCTGTCTCCGGCCAGAATCCGCGACTCGGAACCGAAGCGGCGATATTGCCCAAATGTAACGTCATTCAGATAGGTCTTTGCCGCGCCCTTGTAATGCGACTGGGAAAACGCCCCGGTCTGCTGCGCTGTATGCGCCAGCAATATGGATACGCTCCTCGCCGGGCAAACATAGCTCTTCCCCGCAATATCCGTCGGGCGATATTCGACCAGAATATCGGCCCTGGAGACCAGTTCGCCCTCCGGCATTTCAGCCTCCATCGAGATGCGCAGAATCGCTCCGCTCGCTGGATCGAACGCAATCTCCCCGTGATAGGCGTCCTTTTCGCCGAACACGCGCTTAATCGGAGACCCATCAGTGCTAAATCCGTCAGCAACGCAACAGAACTGCACATTATAGTGGGACTTCCCGCTGGGGACCGAGTAGTGGAAGACTGCCTCTTTCCCGTTCGCGCCCTGCTCCCAGCGGCCCCAGGTAATCTTGCCCGCAAGCGCATCGCCTACTACCCTGCCCAGAAGGGGCCCGAACTCTCCCGAGGTGACCAATCCCCCAGTCTTCGGAGCATGCTTCAATGCTTTCTCGTCCACCACTTCCTTGTGATCGCGGTAGGTCACCGTAAGGTTGTAGCTGCCTACAGAGTGCAAGGGCATGGCAGCCAGCGAAGTCAGGCCGGTTCTGTCTAACTGATCCTCCTGCGGCTGATCCTCGAAGCGGGTCGTATCGCGCACCGCGATCAGATTCGGCAACTGGGGGACGGTCTTGTTCACATAGTCCACGATTGCGGTCAGCATCTGGCGCGCCGTGGTTGGGTCCGGCGCGGTGTCCGCTGGAATCTCTGCCGCCGGCGGACTGAGAAATTCGGCCGAATCGGCCAGGATTGCCAGCGCGAGCCTGGCCTTCTCTCCAGGCAGATCGGTCTTCAAGCGCACGAGCCTGGCCGCGCTGAGCCGTTCGGTCAATTCCATCCCTGAAAGCTGCTGCGCCAGGTCCGCGTCCGGCTTGCCATGCGCCGCGGCCAGCGCCTGCTCCAACTGCGCAACCGAGACCATTTCGCTCTTAACATCATTTGCCGCAAATGCCGGAAGGGCCATCCCCGCCAGTAATATCAGTATCGTCAGCTTCCTCATCGGCCAAGCTCCTTGTCTAATGCCGATCCAATTCTAGTCGATCCCAAGCCGTAAGGTAAGCGCCGCTCCTGGTGCGATCGGCGTCATCTTCCAGCATGCGCGGCCCGTGACCTATAAAAGCCAGTTTGCTCGGATTGCGTCGTCAGGAATGATGCCGTCGATCCACGCAGTTCCGCAGCAAAGGAGGTCATGGAATCGTGAGAATGCAACCTGTGCGCAACTGGTTAGGCCGACGGCAGAAGAGCAGGTGCGGTAAAATGAGTGGGGTTAGAGCCTTTCCCACTGCGGAGGGATGGGTGAGCGGTTGATACCGGCGGTCTTGAAAACCGTTGTGCCTGAAAGGGTACCGGGGGTTCGAATCCCTCTCCCTCCGCCAATAACCTGTTTTTTACCGTTCTGAGACGTTTACTGCACTCCTTAAAAACGCATAAAACCCAACAAGTAAGCCTACGTTGCGTCTTTTACCGTTCCGGGTGATACTGGGGAAGCCACGGATTTTTGGTGGTATTTCTGGCGGTAGCACGCTTCGCACTTGGTGGTATTTCAAGAAAAACACCATAATCGCCAGTGTTCATGCCGGTTTGGTTCATTTTCTGGCTGGTGGTACTTCTCAATCGGGTTCGAATTCGGGCTGGGATTCGAACTCTCGTTAGGTTCCGTTTTTCGGGGATTGGTTCGCGAACGGCAAAGCGTCGAACGAGATTCTTCTCATTGCATGGTGGTATCCAAAGGGGTGGTATTTTGCTTTGAGACACAGAAGTTCGCAAATCCAAGGCCGGGGAAAAAGCCTACCGGCTGGCCGATAGCAAAGGCTTGTTTCTCTTCGTCACCCCGACTGGCGGCAAGCTCTGGCGCTGGAAATATCGGCACGATGGCAAGCAAAAGCTCATGGCCTTGGGCCAGTATCCTGACGTGCCGCTTGTGTTGGCCAGACAGCGCCATGCTGAAGCCCGCTCACTGTTGGCGACGGGGGTAGACCCGATGGCGTTGCGAAAAGCCGAGAAAGGCGCTCTCAAGGCAACGGCCGAGAGTTCCTTCCAAACCGTTGCGGGCCTGTGGCTCGAACACTGGCGAGTGGGCAAGAGCGTCCGCCATGCAGACACGACGCACCGGCGAATGGAGCAGAACATCTTTCCGTTGTTGGGGCGCGTCCCATCGCAGAGATAGAAGCACCGGAACTGGTGGCAATGGTAAAAGCTATCGAAGCGCGTGGCGTCGGTGATCTGGCCAAGCGGGCGTTAGAAACCACCGGGCAAGTCTTCCGTTTTGCCATTGCCCACGGCCACGGGGTGAAGCGCAATCCGGCTACCGACGTAAGGCCTGCCGACGTTTTGAAGCAAACGACAAAGGTGAACTTCAAGCGCACCGACGCAAAGGAACTTCCCCCCTTCCTACGGACTATCGAGTGCTATCAAGGCAAGACGATAACCAGGCTGGCCTTGAAGTTGATGGCTTTGACCTTTGTCCGCACCAGTGAATTGATCGGGGCGAAGTGGGGGGAATTCGACTTGGAAGCGCGCCGCTGGAGTATCCCGGCAGAGCGTATGAAGATGAAGACGCCGCATATCGTCCCGCTGGCCAAACAGGCAATCGAAGTGCTCGAAATGCTGCGCAGCCTGACTGGGGATGGCAAGTGGCTCTTCCCTGGTGATCGAAACCCCAACAAATGTATGAGCAACAACACGATCCTGAAAGCATTGGAACGCATGGGCTGCAAAGGCAGAATGACGGGCCATGGTTTTCGTGGGTTGGCTTCCACGATTCTGCATGAGCGGGGGTATGAACACGCGCACATCGAAACGCAATTGGCTCACACTGAGCGCAACCAAGTATCGGCAAGCTACAACCATGCTCTCTATCTGGAACCCCGTGCCAAAATGATGCAGAGTTGGGCTGATTTTTTGGAAGCAACCCAACGCGGGGAAAGGTGTTGCCGTTCCGTTCGGAAGTGGCGTGACTCCTGAACTGTTTGGCTTTGTGCGCAGTTGTGTTTTTCCGTTGACAGGGTTTTTGATTTCAGTTACAAAAAAACTCTGAGATACATGCCACCCCGAAACCGGGGATCAAGCAATGGCTCAAGAGCGAAATGGCTCTTGTGCCATTTCCATTTTTGCAACCAAGGAGACGGCATGGACGAGATTCCGAGAGCACGAAAAGTCTTCGCCGCGACTGGGCTGTCGCGAAGCGGCGTTTACCAGCTTATCGCTCAAGGCAAATTTTCACGCCCGGTTTCGTTGGGTGATCGCAGCGTTGGCTGGCGTAGCAGCGTCATTCAAGATTGGATCGAAAGCCGCCCGATTGCCAACCAGCCCGCCGCGAATAACCCGCAAAAGCGGCGGGCCGCACAGGCCCGCATGGCCGCTTAACCACCACCCGAGATACATGCCCCCGGCCCTGCCGGATTATGCAATGACTCCCAACGAAATGTCCTGCGTGGTAAGCGCAGGCCGAAGGGAGTCCTTTTGAATATCTCTGAAAACCATTCTTACTCAACTTCGTTATCACCGGCAGGCGCGCTCACGGCCGATGATCTGGCCGCGTTCGCGCGGCTTGGTATCACGCCAGAGCTACTATCGAATGCCGGCGTTCGCCGCGTGAGCGACGCGGAAGCACGCCGCGACAACGGAATTTCATTCGGCGCGACGAAGGACTTGAGCGGAATTCTGTTTCCCTACTTCAGCCCGGTTACGAGCCATCGCACCACGGCCCGGCCACAGCACCAAAATCAATCGCATTAACCAAGAAGACGTTTGTCATCGCTGCAATAGTCTTCAGGCGCAGCCCTGCCATCTCTCGTCCTCTTCCAAGCAGAGTATAGTAGGATGCATCGTCAATACCTGAGCATGGAAATGGTGTGTCCTTGAACCCCAAGATCGTCTATCGGCCGACCATTCTCGCCGTTCTTTTGTTGTGTTCGATTCTCGGCATGGCTCAGCAACCGCTTCAGGTATTGCATCGACACGTGCCGCTTGCTGTTACCAGGGGACAGGCGACGCTGGCTGGCGCGATGCCGGCTTCGCAACAAATGCATCTTTCGATCGTGCTGCCGTTGCGCAATCAAACTGAACTGAGTCGTCTGCTTGACCGGCTCTACGACCCATCCAGTCCCGACTATCGTCACTTTCTCAGCACTAAAGCCTTTACCGAAGAGTTCGGCCTCACGGCGGAGGATTATCAATCCGTAGTCGATTTCGTCCAGGCTCATGGCATGACCGTGACGGACGCGCCCGAGAACCGGATGCTTGTTCCAGTCATAGCCACGGTTGCCCAAGTCGAAAAGGCCTTCAAGGTGCAGATGAATAATTATCGGCATCCCACCGAGAGCCGCTTGTTCTATTCGGCTGACCGTGAGCCATCTCTCGCTCTCACGGTGCCGGTGGCGCACATCGCCGGGCTGAACAACTTCTCCATACCGCGCCCCATGGTGATACGACCGCAGGCGACGCAAAATGCAACCACATCCGCTGCCTTGGGCTCAGGTCCGGGAGGAGCGTACCTCGCCAGCGACATGCGGGCGGCTTACTACGGCGATGGGCCTCTCATTGGAAGCGGGCAAACAGTCGGGCTCTTTCAGGCTGGCGGCTACGACATAAACGATGTTACTGCGGCCTTTGACGGAACTGCCACCTCCAGCGCCAACGGAAGCAACTACATGTTGGCGTATACGCCAATCCCCAGCGGAACGACTTACAACATTCCCGTCAACAATGTGCTGTTGGACGGCGCGAGCGGAGGGCCGACCGAGTACAAAGGCGTCTTGGACGATGCCGAAGAGGTCCTGGACATTGTGCAGGCGCTCGGGATGGCTCCAGGCCTAAGCCAGGTTCGTGTGTACATCGGATCCAACGATGTGGACATTTTGAATGCCATGGCCTCGGAGAATCTGGCGCAGCAACTCAGTATCTCGTGGACCTGGAATCCGGATGATACGTCGACCGACGATTTCATCTTTGAGGAGTTTGCCGCGCAGGGCCAGAGTGTCTTTGCCGCTTCCGGAGACTATGGGGCCTACGACCCGATCCAAAATCTGTACTTTCCAGCGGAGGATGCCTGGGTGACGGCTGTCGGCGGAACAGACTTGACTACAAGCGGCGCGGATGGCTCCTGGAACGCCGAGACGGCATGGTTTGCCAGCGGCGGCGGAGTTAGTCCGGACAGCATTCCGCTTCCAAGCTGGCAGGAAGGCGTTGCGAGCGCATCCAACAATGGCTCCACGACCCTGCGCAATGTACCGGATGTGGCCGCGGAAGCGAACTTCGACAACTACGATTGCGATATGGGGGTATGCCAAGCAGGCTACGGAGGCACCAGTTTTGCGGCGCCGCGCTGGGCGGGCTTCATGGCCCTGGTCAATCAACAAGCCGTGGCCGCGGGCAATCCATCGGTAGGTTTTATCAACCCCGCTATCTACGCGCTTGGCGAAGGTCCCGACTATCCCAATGTCTTTCATGACATTACCATTGGGAGTAACTTCTTTTGGGCCGGCCAGACGAACTACTACAACGCCGTTCTCGGCTACGATCTTGTGACGGGATGGGGTAGCCCAAATGGACAGAACCTGATCGACGCTTTGGCGCCGCCGGCATCGGAGGGCTTCCGACTCTCAGCTTCGCCTCAAAGCCTGACGATCAGTCCCGGTGCATCCGGCATAACCACGATTACGATCAAGGATGTGGGCGGATTCACCGGCGACGTGAGTCTGTCTGTCTCTGACCTACCCGCCGCTGTCACCGCATCGTTTGCGCCGAACCCGGCAACCGGGAGCAGTGTACTCACACTGACGGTGGACAACTCGGCCATCCGAGGATCGTACCTGGCGACCATCACCGGTGTTTCTGGATCTCTGACCGCAACCACAAGCCTGGCAGTGCAAGTCGATGCGCCCGGCTTCAGCATCGCCCCGCTGTCAACAACAACATACATCACGCAGGGATTGTCCGTTTCAAACACCATCTGCGTAACCGACTATCACGGGTTTACCGGCAACGTGAGCCTCGCGATGACATCCGGCCTGCCCGCCGGCGTCACCGCCACTTGGCTGGACAACCCTACGACCGGGTGCAGTGAACTCATGCTGACTGCGAGTAAATCGGCCACCGTTGGATATACGCTGGTGACCATCACCGGGACCTCGGGTCCCGAGAGCGAAACCACCACTTTCTCTCTCAATGTCACCGGGCCGTGGTTCTCGCTCAACATTTTGCCTGTTCCAACGCCCATAGCCGATGGCGGCACCGCTTCAGCCACGGTCATTGTGCTCCCGTTTGGAGATTTTACGGGCTCAGTCACGCTGACCACACAACAGTTGCCCCCTGGCGTAACCGGAGTCTTCAATCCGGTAACTACGACGAACACCAGTCTGTTCACGTTGACCGCGAGCAGTTCCGCCCCTCCCGGTACTTACGGAGTAGGCATTTTAGGAACTGACCCTAAAGGCGGGATCACTCAAATGGGCTTTTACGAGACCGTCACCGCCACGCCAACACCTGCCTTCACCCTCGGAGTTTCACCTAGTACCGTAACCATAACCAAAGGCGGAACTGTCACTACCACCGTCACAGTGAACAAGCTGAACGGATTCACCGGCGATGTAACGTTAAGCGTGCCCGACCTGCCCCCCGGTGTATCCGCATCGTTCGCCCCAAATCCCACCAGCGGGAGCAGTGTAGTTACTCTGACCGCAAGCAGTTCCGCGCTTCTCCAATCCACGGTGTTTTTCATTGGCGGCACTTCAGGCTCCCAGACCTCCGCCGTTAACCTCTTTATTACCGTCAAACCGCCGCCAAGCTTTACCCTGAGCGCATCGCCTGCTTCCGTGACCGTTGCCCGAGGGGCCTCCATCACAGGCAACATCGCGATAACCCCGCAAATCGGATTCACAGGCAGTGTCAATCTTGCCGTCACCTCCGTAATGCCCAACGGCTTAACTGCCTCGTTCACCCCCAACCCGGCAACAGGAACCAGTGTGCTGAAGCTATCTGCGAGCGATACAGCAGTACCGGGATCTTACAACCTCACACTCAGTGGCACCTCAGGCGCGCTGACCGTTACCACCCAGATTGCCGTGACAGTGACTGCCTCCGGCTTCACACTTTCAGTCCCGCCGGGCTTGGTGTACGCCAGTCCTGGCGGCGCGCCCGGCACAGTCACCGTTACGGTGAATGACCAGGACGGGTTCACCGGCGATGTAACTCTTGCCGCTCAGGGTTTGCCAAATGGCGTGACCGCTTCGTTTGCTCCAAACCCCACAGCCGGAACCAGTGTGCTCACGTTGACCGCAAGCAGCCCCGCAACCCCAGGAGTTGCCAATCTGACTATCACTGGAACTTCCGGCATTCTCACCGCTTCCACAAACCTCCTGCTGAAAGTCGGTAATGCCGGTTTTGACCTTTCTCTTTCCCAATCCAGCGTTACTTACAACATAGATCCTGTGATCATCTCAAATCCTCTGCAGATTGGGGTTATAGTAACTCCTCTAAACGGTTTTACTGGCAGCGTTACTCTGAGCGCTGCGGGAATGCCCAGTGGCGTGACTGCTTCATTCAATCCGAATCCGACCACTGGTGCCAGCGAACTTTCGCTGGCCATAAACAACAATACCGCTGCCGGAAGTTACGAAATCATCATTACGGGGACGTCCGGCTCTCTGACCAATTCCACAATCCTCGAAGTGAAGATCGGTTACTTTTCCTTTGACATTTCGTATTCACCCTACAACGTTGATGTCGACCAAGGCGCTTCTGCGACGTCGATCGCAACAGTGACCCCGATTAATGGATTCACCGGCAAAGTCACTTTAAGCGTGCAGAGCGATACTCCACCACCCAACGGCGTGACCGTTTCCTTCGCTCCGAATCCCACAACTGGAATCAGTGTGATCACGTTTACCGCCAGCGCCACAGCCACTCTCGGAGAGGCCCTGGTCGATTTCGATTCCACATCAGGCGCCTTGACATGGTCCACAGGCTTAAGCGTCACGGTTCATCCCTCGACGATTTCGAAGAGCTTCACCCTGAGTGCCTCGCCCGCTTCGCTGACCTTGTACCAGAGCAGTTCCGTCACAGACACCATCACGGTCAACCCTCAGAACGGATTCACCGGCAATGTGACCCTAACAGCCTGTGGTGAAAGTCCCGATACCTGCGTGCAAAAGAAGTGAGGTATCCACAGTAGTCATTCGTAAAATCAAGTAATGGCGATGGGGACGCGTAAGGATCGTGAGCGGCAAGAGGATTTG
>Ga0302320_10022169_pt1 | contig 12559 bp, 10 predicted proteins | sample Bog_T0_3_FD_202130 | JGI IMG/M metagenome (GOLD analysis project Ga0302320, IMG submission 202130) | Peat permafrost microbial communities from Stordalen Mire near Abisko, Sweden - Bog_T0_3 | ecosystem: Environmental > Terrestrial > Soil > Wetlands > Peat | place: Sweden: Abisko, Stordalen Mire...
AACTGAAGAACTACGAGGTCATGAAGACGCTCGTGGACCGCTGGATCGAGATGGCCACCGAACTATCCAACCTCCGCATGGCCAACAAACACACCTGATTCCAGCAGAGAACTTGGCACTGTCCAGTAGAATTACTTTCCATTTTGTATATCTCCTTGATTCCCGGTTCTTCTTACGTTTTTGCTGTTTTTGAGTGTCCGGTATTGCTCCCCGTTTAGGTTCAGCGAGATTTGTCCGCGACCGATTTTGATCGCGTGATCCAGCGCCAAACGAGACGCATCGTCCAGAAGTCCGTGGCCGCGCTCAGCAGTCTCATAGATCTTCGCCGAATCGCGAAATTCAAGCTGCCTCGGGAACGGCGTAATTAGATCCCATTCCAAAAACCGGCAATGCCAGTTATCGCGGTGTATGAATGACATGTAGACGCTGTGAGTCGGTGGCAACTTGCAACGCTCGCAGCGCTTGATGCCCGTCGTGTGCGGCACTGGCAACGGTGCCAAACAGCCGCAGCAGATCTTCCCTGCCCGTATCATGATCCCGCCAGTAGGCCGTTTTCCCGAGTGCTGCCTGCGAGCGGAGTCGGCGTACTGGCGGATCCAGTATTCGCATTTTTCTGCGTTCGTCAATGTGAATCTTCCTTTCTTGTTGAGACTGTGCTTTGGCGTCGCGACTTAGCTGAGTGGCATAGCTTCCAGACTGGTCAGAAGCGGCAGCTTGTTCCCCGCGCGCCACGCTTCCCCGCCGGATCCCGGCAGGAAGCGGTGAGCACTGCTTGAGGAAGGCTACGGAATCGCCGAAGCAGGGTCGTCCGTGGGCCTCAGGTCGATGCCGGCGGCTTGGGGGAATGCCTTGATCGGCTAAGGGGATGGGGTACAACGAGGGTCGATTTTCGTAGACATACCGAAGATTGCTCCCACCATTCCCGTACGACGGAAGAGCGGAAGCCACGGGCGGAGGATGTACACCAATTTTTGGCATCATCCACTTCGGTCGCAAAAGTTCTATCGGCGGTTTGGGCTTGCTGCACCTCTATCCTGAGTATTCACATGCATGCCACGTGAATCTGTAACTTCGTTTCTCCCTCCTTTTCTTCGAGGCTTTGCATCGTTGACATGTTGCCGCGAAGCCGCTCTATGCAAGCGGCTTCACCGTCCCATCCAGGAGTTGAAAACTAGGTAAGATCGGCCCAATCAATTGCATTGATGGTGCCTAAGCAGTTTTCCACCTCATGTAAACTTATGGTGGAGGAGTTTGAATGAGCACGAAACAACTACTAGCTGAGATCGAGCGCGGAATCACCGCCTTGCAGAAGGCACGTGCCTTATGTTTAAAAGGCGAGGCTGCTGCACCGAAGGCTATTGCAATCGCAGTTAGAACAGCCAAGGCAACGAACGTTCCAGCAAGGAAGGCCGCAAAGGGCGGCATGAGCGATGAGGGTCGAGCCAGGATTGCAGATGCTCAGAAAAAACGCTGGGCTAAGGTTCGGCGAGCAAAGAAAAAGGCAGCCAAAGCTGCGCTGGTCGCGTAAGCAGCAAAGTAACCCGCTCTCACCCACACGCATAAAGGCCCCGAGGCAATAGACCTCAGGGCTTTTGTGTTTTCAGCGACGGACTCTCTCGATCACCCTGTTGGCTATTCGGCTTCGTTCTCCATTGCCGCCCTCGCTTTTTCGCCACTTGCAGCCCCTTTCACTGCATAGTGTGCCAATTGCGAGTGTCTCAATTGAAGGGGTCAGTCCAAAAAACCCGCCGGGGGACAAACACGCCAGGTGTTCTAGATAATTCGCCATTGATCCATGCAAATCAGCGTCACTGATTAAGTGCGAATCAATTATTTGCGCCCTCTGTCCGGCTTCATCTGGTTTACCAGATCCTATCACGTTGGCACCTCCCAAGCCACCAAGCTGTCATCGTGCACCAGACAAATCCATCGATCATCTCGTGAACGACGATTAGGACCGCGCATGCCAGGGAAACGCAGACGACGACAGAATGGGAGCGATGCCAGTGCATCCCGATCACGCATCCGAGAAGGAGCATCCAGGTGCTCCATAAAAAGATGAGTGCGGGATGTCCAAGCTTGATAGTGAAGCTTCCCGACGTTAATTCTTGCTTAATCATATTTCTTCTCCAGAGACAGGGATATCTGCAACCCGACGAGTGAGTCGCTTCAGGTTGGTTCGTAGTTGAATTGAGCTGGGTGGAATTTGGGCGGGGAGGACAACCATGAGCGCTGACTCGTAGCGTCAGGAGATCCCTGTGATCGGGCCCGCTTACGATTGGTATTTCAATTGTTCCTCGATGAGTTTCAGCCAGATTTCGCCGCGGCCAATGGCGACCGCCTCGGTATCGGCGTCTCCGCCAGATTGTCGACGTGGAAACCCTTTAACGCCGTGCCGGGAGTTATTGTTCATGCAAATCAGTTATCACTGATTCGGTTGGGCACCAGCGCCCGGGAAAGTTCGATTCTCGAGCGCTGGTTCCTCACGGTTCCAGATACCCGCCGTCGCGCACTCGCCCGCGCGCCGAGGAGGGGTGCGGGAATCGCCGATGTTCGCCTTTTCTTTCACGTAACTACTTTATAACTGACGAGTGGCCGGTTATTCAGGAGTGACACGCAGGCTCACTTCATTGCAAGCGGGATTGAAGTGAGTTGACTGTTGAGGTTGAGGTTGAGGTTGAGACTCGACCGACGGTTTGCGCCTGTCAGAACTTCACCAAAAAACACTTCTTGCAACGCGTTATTCAGAGATCGTAGAGCCGTAATTTGTTGGCGTTGGGGCCATCCCACGAATCTGCTCGATGAAAAGTGGCACCTCTTTCTCGATCAGGTCCGCTCTGTCAATCTGAAGATAATGCGACCCGTCTTTGGCAATGATTCTGCGGCTGCGCTTGGAGAGCTTTTTTAGATCTTCCTGCATCTGATCCCATGCCCTCTCGACATCCACCAACTTCGGCGGGGGATTCTCCTTGGGGATAGCCTTTGCAGGATCGTGCGAGAAAATCAGAATCGGGAGTGCACCGTATGGCCCGGTATGAACGGTCTCCTGGCCGGATCGGTTGAAATTCTCGAATTCCGCTGTCACCGCGTTCAAGTGCTCGTGGCAGGAATCTTCCGCTAGAAATTTTGCTGCGCGGGGATCGAATCCCGGGATGGCGTGCGAACACTGTCCCTTTAGGCGGGGCACTCCGGCGATAAACTCCAATCTGCCTTCCAAATTCCAGAACCATTGCAGTGGCTTTTTGGAGTCCATGGCTTTCAGGGCGGGGTTTTGTTCCTGCAGGGGTGTTGCGCTGTCGACAAAGATGAGGCCGGCGAGCTCCGCAGGATAGCGCGTGGCGTAATCGCGTATATACATTCCAGCGATGGAATGGCCCATGAGTACAATGGGGCCTTTCACATTCGCTTGAATTAACAGGTCGTGAAGTTCCTCGGCAATATGGTCTGCATCGCGCGGGGCGGGTATCGGGTCGCTTAGGCCGAATCCGGCTCTGTCGTAGGAGCAGACTTGCGTGGTCATTGAAAGCACTGGTTGAAGCCTGCCCCAGATAAGTGAATCGTCGCCGAGTCCAGCATCGAGGACGATCGTGGGAGAACCGCTTCCGGTGCAATTGAGATGCAACTTGTGACCATTCGCCAGGTACGTTTCACCCGGTGCGGGATTTTTCGCCCGGAACCACAGAACAGCCGCCGCATTATAAATTGTGCTTGCGGCCACCGCCATCACCGGAACGACGAGAACAGATAGAATCATGCACTCGGCTACCTTCCGCCGCCTCCGATAGCACTTGCCGGAGATTGATAGGATGCGGTGGATCGCTAGCCCCAAGACCGGGATCCCGATTAGCAGAATTAGCCCGGGGATCACAATGTATTCGGAATCCATGAAATGCCTCGGACTCTAAGTTCTGCGCGCAGACGCTCACGGAAGTAATCCTACGCTAACGAAAGACTGGGGCGGGCAGCCCGGAGGGCTAGCCCCACTGGCGATCACGATTTTCGCCGTGAATTAACCGACCCGCCGGGCATCTGGAAACCGAGAATCTGCCCACCGCCTGGTTTGTCGGCAAACTGTACACGATCGCGATTTTGGGCTGCCGGCGGCATTACCGGGGCCGAAACTCGGTTAATCTCCGGAATGCGGATTCGACCGGAACGCCGAAATGTTTCTCGCTAGATGCTTGTTTCACGTCTTGGGAGTTGATCTAGCGCTCCAACTCTTCACGCGCCATCCGCCGTGTCTTCCACCGCGAAAACAAAAACACCGTCATGCCCGCTCCTACCATCACAATCGTCCCGCCCACCACCTTGATCAGCGCAAGGGGCTTGTTCGGCTCGTCTTCCGCAGGAACCGCAGAAAGCAGAATCGTCATGGCCGTGCTTGCCAGCCCAATCAACCCCAGCACGATGGCCACCGGCCTGCCCCCGGGAACCCGCCGCACCTCCGGCCCCGACGGTCTCGATTGCAGCCGGATCATCGAGCCAAAGAGAAACAGATACGGCACAAAGTAGGAGATCACAGCCATGCTCACCAGCACCTCATAGGCGCCGCGCACACTTGTTCCTGCCTGCCCGAGCAGCGTCACGCAAATGCCAGCCAGTCCATAGACGCCGATCGCAACCCACGGCGTCCGATAGCGCGGATGAATCCATCCGAAGGCTGGCGGCAGGCAATGATGGATACCGGCCACAAAGGGGAGTCGAGACGTAGACGAAAGGTAAGCCGCAGCGCTGCCTACGGCATTGAGCCCCACAAACAATGCCACCGGCACCAGCAGCCACACAATTCCCAGCCGCGAGCTCATGATGCGGATGCCGTTGATAAAGCCATCTGGCCCGCCTACCGCTTCGCTGGGGAGGGCTACCAGCAGAGCTGCCGTCCCAGTGATATACCCAATTGTCATAATGCTGCCGCCAAGCAGAATCGCCCACGGGATGACGCGCCGTGGATTCTCGATCTCATCACCCATGGAGCTGCCCGCCTCGACGCCGCCGAAGGCAAAGAACACGCTCGACCAGAACACGGCGTTCTTCAGAGTCAGATGCGGAACCAGGCTAGTGGCGGTAATGTGTGTCGCTGCCCCAAAGCGCCCATACGAGGCCGCGGCCAGCAGAATCAGGATCGCAAGCGGCACGAGCCCACCTAGAGCGCTCACGTTATTCAGCCATTTCCCCGCATCCACACCGCGAATGTTCAGGAGCGTGATAATCGCTAGCCAGCCTACAGCGAAGGCCACGTAATAGCCCGGACTCCCCGCCAGCGCCTGCGCCCGCGGGCCAAACGCAGACAGCGCCGACGCCGCACCAAAGTAGAGCACACCGGGGAAGAATGGCAGATTGCTCATCCAGTAAGTCCACGCAGCGATGAACCCGCTGAACCCGCCGAAGGCCTCGCGCGCCCACACATAAAGTCCGCCTTCGTTGGGATGCCGCGAGGAGAGTTCCGCCACGCTGGCCGCCAGGGGCACAAAGAAGCAGATCAGCGCCGCCACCCAGACTGCCAGGATGCTCGGCCCTGCCGCCGCGGCCATCGCCGTCCAGCGCACGCTCAGTCCGCTGACGACGTAGAACAGCGCCAGGTCGCGGAACCGGATACTTCGCTTGAGTGATGGGGAGGCTGCCATGTAGGCCGCAGCATATCAAAGGCACGCCAGCAAATGAAGCCAAATCCTCCTGGCATCTGCCAGAACGGGGCCGCGGGCGCCAGGCTGTCCAATTCAATCGCCAGCGCAGTCAACAACTATGTGTTGGTCTTGCAATTCCCCTCATGAACCGTACAATTCAAGGGAGTCGAAGACGAAAGGTCGGATCTCGGGTGAAATGCGAGGTGGATCGTGAAACAAAGAGTTGTGGTTCTGGGGGCTGGGCGCGTAGGCAAAGCAATCGCGGCGGATTTATCCAATGATTTCGACGTAACCTCCGCGGATATCAGCCAGGATGCGCTCCAATCCTTGTCTTCCCGTTATCCGCTCAACACCAGAGTCATGGATCTGGGCAATGCCGCAGAGGTGGGCGATGCCGTCCGCGATGCGGATTTAGTAGTCTCCGCCGTGCCCGGACATATGGGCTTCAATACGCTGAAGACCATCATCGCGAAGAAGAAAGATGTCGTGGACATTTCCTTCTTCGCGGAGGATGCGTTCGAGCTCGATGAGCTTGCCCGGCGTAACAATATAACCGCAGCCGTCGATTGCGGTCTGGCTCCCGGCAACCCTGACTTCCTGGCAGGTTTCTTCGCCACTCAGATGCAGATACTGGATTTCGAGTTCATGGTTGGCGGTCTTCATTTCGGCCGCACGGGACCCCATCAATACCTGCCAACATTCTCCCCCGTGGATGTCTGGGAGGAATATACGCGCCCGGCGCGTTATGTTCAGGACGGCAAATTGATCACGATGCCCGCATTGTCCGAGCCGGAGCTTGTCGAATTCCAGATCAGCGGCCGTACGCTACTCCTTGAGGCCTTCAACACCGATGGCTTGCGCTCGCTCATCAGAACAATGGATGGACGTATTCCCAGCATGAAAGAGAAGACCCTTCGCTATCCCGGCCATATCGCCTACATCAAAGAACTTCAGGAAGCCGGAAGGCCCTGGACTCCTGACGCATGGAAGCCAGGCGACGACGAAGATGAGTTCACGATCATGCGAATCACCATCGATGGAGTCGAGAACGGGGCGGAAAAGATATTCTCCTACACGCTCTTCGCCACCTACGACAAGGAAACACACATGAGCTCCATGTCGAGAACAACGGGCTACACATGCACGGGTGTCGCACGTCTCGTACTTGATGGCACCTATAAGCGTGCAGGCATTTCACCACCGTCAACCATCGGAGAATCGCTGGGATGTCTTGACCGGATATTGGCACACCTTCGGGAGCGCAAGATCGTTTTCGAGAGGAGCGATGAGCTTTAAAGTCCACAGCTGACAGACTGGGTGCAATAAGCGAGCTCCAGTGAGGCCCTGCTGGTTTACGACAGCCTTAACTGTCTTGGGCAAGATTGGTTCAAAACCAATTTGACCGCCAAACTTGGGTTATGGAGCTGATCGCAGCAGTTACGGGCGGATTGTCGGCTACTCGTCAGTAACACTTCGGTAAACATTCTGGATCGGCGGAGTCCACTTTACCTGCTGATCATTTATCTGAAAGACCCGAACGGAACTGGTGGCGGCAGCAAAACAGTATAACGGGTGGCAGCAAAGCACTATATCCAGCACGCAGGTTGTTTGCATACGGTTGGACCGAAATTCACTTATTCGCCCACTTTCCCATGGGCTGCGAGCAAGTCCGAGAGCATCACCACTTCCGCGGCCACGAGGGATCGGAGTGTCGGTTCGAGTTCAGGAAACCATTGGGGGGAGTGAAGATCCGGGACTTTTGCGTCGCTTTCGAGAGTTGCCGGGCTCACGGCCCCGATGTGCAGGAGCACAGCGGGTACGCCAGCACGGCCGTATTCCGAAAAGTCTTCAGATGTCATTTTCGCAGGCATTTCAATCACGCTTTCGGGCCCCAAATCCCGGCGCAGTGCATCGACCAGACGCGCAGTTAGTTGAGGATCGTTGTAGACGGCTTCCGTGCCTGGAGTGATCTTAATCGACGGAGGAGACGGTGCGTCCGCCGCCGCGGCTTCAGCATCCAGCTGACGTTTGATCGACGCAAGGAGGCGCTTCCGCACCTTGTCGTCGTAACTCCGCACAGACATCTGCATCCTGACTTCGTCGGGGATCACGTTGCCCGCGGTGCCCCCGTGGATGGAGCCAATCGTGACAACGGCCGGTGACAGCGGATCTGTCTCGCGCGACACGATTGTCTGAATGCCAAGAACGGCACGGGCCGCGAGGACAATGGGGTCGACGGTCAACTGGGGCTTAGCACCGTGTCCGCCGCGACCAAAGATCGTCACGTCAACCGTATCTGACGACGCGCGAAAGAATCCAGAATGGAAACCAACCTTGCCGGATGGGAGAGAGGGCTCATCATGCATCGAGATCGCAAAATCGGGTTTCTGAAACCGGGTGAATAGACCGTCCGCCAACATGGCAGCCGCCCCCCGAGTGATCTTCTCGGCAGGCTGGCCAACCAGCATCAAGGTACCATGCCACTTGTCGCGGCGGCGCGCCATGATTTTGGCGGTGCCATACCAGCCGGCCATGTGCAAGTCGTGACCACATGCGTGCGCAACCGACACCACCTTTCCTTCAGAATCGAGTCCCTTTGCCTTGCTTGCGAAAGGAAGCCCGGTCTTCTCCTCGATGGGTAGCGCGTCAAGTTCCGTGCGCAGCATGACGACCGGACCGGAGCCGTTGCGCAAAATAGCGACAAGGCCGGTGCCGCCCACCTGGGTGGTTATCTCGAAGCCAAGAGCCCTGAGGCGATCGGCCAGTTCGGCCGCCGTTCGCTGCTCATGAAATGCGAGTTCCGGGTGCTCATGCAAGTCTCGGTAGAGACTCTCAAGCTCGGGTTCAAGCGCGGCGATCTCCGGTACGGCCTGATTGATGCCTCGAGCTTGTTCCGCAAGAGCAGCGCTTGAATTTGCAATGCTCAAAGCCATTAGGATCCATACACAGTGACCAACCATTGTTTCTCCTTATGCCTCATAGGCAGATGCCGTTTTGGAAGGCAGGCCGGCAGAGATCAGTGAACCGAAGTCTTCATAATAGCTTGGCATAGACATTAGATTGAATTGGCCATCGGTTCCTTGTTTGGGTTCCGCAGGTGTCGTCGTCTGACCTGAAGCGACCGGCTTCCACGGCAAGTTCAGTCTTGGGAAGTCGCCTTGTTGTCACCGATTAAGCCCAGGGCAATCGAGCCCGGGACGACGATCATGTGCGCTGATCTCAGTTCTACCGGGCGAAACGTGAAGAAATCATTCTTGAGAATCTGGCGCCAGCAGCAGGATCTTCCCAATGCCGCCTTTTTGCCCCAGCACGTGTGCTTCAGCCGCATCGCGCAACGGCAACCGGCGGCCGATAGGCAGAATGAACTTGCCATCGCGTATGTCATCGGCAAATTCGCGCACTTTGGATGCATCAGGCTGAGCCCACACACGCGTAATCTTCACTGTCGGATTTTTGGCTGCCGCGCTCTCCGGCAACACAGCCGTGTAGCCAAAGGAACCGCCCTGTTTTACTTTCCCGATCAGCTTCGCTGCAACCTCACCGCCAACGGTATCGGCAATTGCATCCACGAAGCGGAAGTTCTCAATCGCTTGATCGTCATCAATCGCGAGTATGTCAGTGACCCCGAGAGAGCGGGCGGCCTCCAGTTCTTTGCAGCGAACACCCGCAATCACCGTTGCACCTATCTTTTTCGCTGTATGCACCGCCGCGCGCCCAACACTGCCCAGCGCTCCCGTTATGAGAACAACCTGCCCCTCTTTCACGTTTGTCGCGAGGCGCACAAGCTGATCACCGGTAAGTGAAATCAGCGGGATCGCGGCCGCGTCCGCCAAGTCCACGCCATCGGGCAGATGGGTCACTTCCGAAGCGTCCACTGCAACCAACTCGGCATAGGTCGCGTTGGATAGCGCAAGAACTCGGTCGCCGATCTTGAAATGGTTCACATTTGCGCCCACTGCCCGCACGATGCCGCTCACATCGCGGCCCAGAACTGCCGGAAGCGACAACGGAAAAATCGTCTGCATCATCCCCGAACGCAGTTTCCAGTCAATCGGATTCACGCTCGCGGCGGCTGCGGCGATCAGTACCGTATTTCCGCTTATCTGCGGTTCGGCAACGTTGTCTTCAAATTTCAACTTCTCGGGACCGCCGTACTCATAGAGCACCACTGCCTTCATCGTCTGCCTCCAGGAACTCCCGAGCATATTCGACCTCTAAGTCAGATGCACGGGAGCTGATTCCGGTCTCAACAGAAGTTCCGAGCTATGGGCATTTCAACTGAGATTTTGTCACCGGCCCGCTCATCCGCCGTCTTGAGCTAAGACTCCGAGACAGGTCCCCGCAGTCGGCCATCGCGACTGGAAAAAGCTCCGGCTGTAAGCGCCATTCGCGCCTCGCCATGAGAAAGCGACCAAAAAAGCAAGTTCACATCCAATAGACGATGGATTCACTCGATATTCACCAAGGCAACACTCACCCCCCTTTCCTCTCAAGCGGCCATGAGATTCGCTTCGGCTTTGACAACACATATGCAAGGCTGCCGGAACGCTTCTTCGCGCGATTGGACCCAACGCAGGTTGCGGCGCCGCGGCTTGTGAAAGTTAATGAGGAGTTGGCCCGGGAACTGGGACTCGATGCGGATGCGCTCAAGAGCGGTCGTGGTGTTGAAGTGCTGGCCGGCAACCGCGTGGCCGAGGGAGCCGAACCTCTAGCGCAGGCTTATGCCGGGCACCAGTTTGGACATTTCGTGCCTCAACTCGGCGACGGACGCACCAACCTGCTGGGTGAGGTCGTGGGGCGGGCCGGCAGGCGCTACGACATCCAGCTCAAGGGCTCCGGCCGGACCCCTTTCTCGCGCGGAGGCGACGGCAGAGCCGCACTCGGGCCGGTACTGCGTGAGTACATTGTGAGTGAGGCCATGGCGGCACTGGGCGTGCCGACCACACGTGCTCTGGCCGCGGTGACCACGGGCGAATGGGTGCAGCGGGAAACAGTCCTGCCGGGAGCTGTGCTGACGCGGGTGGCAGCGAGCCACCTGCGCGTGGGCACTTTCGAATACTTCGCCGCACAGCAAGACACGGAAGGAGTGCGCACGCTGGCCGATTATGCGATTGCCCGGCACTATCCTGAAGCCGCGCAGGCCAGGCAGCCGTATCGGGCTCTTCTGGAAGGGGTGATCGCACGCCAAGCGCAACTGATTGCGCAATGGATGCTGCTCGGTTTCATCCATGGTGTGATGAACACCGATAACACGTCGATCTCTGGGGAAACGATCGACTACGGCCCTTGCGCCTTCATGGAGGCATACGATCCGGCAACAGTCTTTAGCTCCATTGACCATGGCGGACGCTATGCCTACGGCAACCAGCCCAGAGCGGCACTTTGGAATCTGGCGCGGCTGGCCGAGGCCTTGCTGCCGATTCTGGCACAGGAGGCCGGAAGCGAAGAGGCTGCGGTCGCCGCGGCAAATGAGGCACTCAGCGCCTTTGAGCTGCAGTACCAGCAGGCCCGCATGGCAGGGCTGCGCCGAAAGCTTGGCCTCTTTACGGAACGCGAGGGGGATGAAGCTCTGGCCGAAGATCTGCTACAGCGCATGGTAGCCAACCGCGCCGACTTCACGTTGACCTTCCGAAGGCTCTCTGATGCCACGGCTTCGCCGGATGGCGACGTGGCAGTCCGGACACTGTTCGCCGATCCCGGCGCGTATGACGGTTGGGCTGCTGAATGGCGCGGACGGCTTGCCGAAGAACCGGCAGATGAACAAACACGCACTTTAGCAATGCGGAGTGTGAATCCAGTATTTATCCCCCGCAACCACCTTGTTGAAGCAGCGCTTGATGCGGCGAGTCGGCGGCAGGATTTCCAGCCGTTCGAGGAGTTGCTCGACGCCGTTACGAGGCCCTACGAAGAGAGAGCGGGGCTCGATCGGTATACAGTCCCCGCCCGTCCCGAGGAGTCCGTCCTGCAGACGTTCTGCGGGACGTAAGGTGCTGGACAGGGTCGACAATGGCGCGATGCGTTCCGTTTACATATTTTGCGGGTTCCCCCGCACCGGATCATCCTCTTTGATTCCTTCCCTGGCGATTGCAATTTGCTTCGACTTCCGATAGACATTTGCTACGGCCAACGTCCAGAGAGGAACCAGATCAACTCCGGGTACCAGTTTGCCAAGAAACGATGGCAGAAACTCCCAGTGCCAGCCGAGAAGGTAAGTCAGCACAGCCCCCATTCCCAAGTCGAGTATGTCGTCGGCGGGGGATCCGGCGCCCGCAACAAAGAGAGGGAAAACAACGATCTGCACCACGTCCGCGATGACGGCAAGAATCATCGCAGCGCGAAGGTCAGACCCGGCGAAATTGTGATGGCGTCGTGAGTCACTTTGGAGAATGCATTCATCTTATTGCGTTGCCTGCCTCTGCGTTATTGGTACCAATCCCCAGCCCCGCGAATCGGCATTATCGGCAGACAGCGGCCCCCGGCATCTTTGTGCATTGGTCACTGCGCTGCATTGAGAGATCAAGCGGATTCCCCTGATTCGACGAGGGGTTCCAGCATGTGCGGGCCATTTCCGTGAAGTTTGGCCACTCGCCGAGTTTAATGGGTAGATGGAGTCTCCGCCACTTTTTCAGAGCTCAGTGGGGCAACTGGTAATTGGGCATTTCAGTGTTGCCCTAAGAGCTGCCCCTTCAGGGCTTGGCTGTCAACGGAACTCCCCGGACGGCTGGGGACTGATCTCATCTGGATTGCATCTTTGAATACAGGCGTTTAGATAAACTTCTGGAACTCCTTGAATGTTCTTGGAACCTCATATGGTGGACGCGGTAGGAATCGAATCATCAGTCAAACGTATTTTCAACAACATGCAGGCCAGCGGATGACACCTAAGACCATGCAAAGCAGCCGTAATCCGATAAACAGAGCGCAGATGGAGCGCA
>Ga0302320_10022170_pt1 | contig 12559 bp, 19 predicted proteins | sample Bog_T0_3_FD_202130 | JGI IMG/M metagenome (GOLD analysis project Ga0302320, IMG submission 202130) | Peat permafrost microbial communities from Stordalen Mire near Abisko, Sweden - Bog_T0_3 | ecosystem: Environmental > Terrestrial > Soil > Wetlands > Peat | place: Sweden: Abisko, Stordalen Mire...
CCGGGTATGCGCGAGATGCTCGGCGTCACCAGCGCCATCGTGGGCGCGGGTCTCGGCGATTCGGTGGCCCTGCTCACCGACGGCCGCTTCTCCGGCGCGACGCGCGGCTTCATGGTCGCCCACGTGGCCCCGGAGGCCTATATGGGCGGGCCGATCGCCCTGGTCGAGGACGGCGATCCGGTGCTGCTGGACATTACGGAACGCCGTATGGAACTGCTGGTCGATGAGGCCATCCTGGCCGCCCGCAAAGCCAAATGGATCGCTCCCGAGCCTGCGTTCCGCACGGGCGTTATGGCCAAGTACATCAAACTGGTTGGCTCGGCCGCCGAAGGCGCGGTCACCAGCAAGGTTTTCTGAAGCGGCGCTTACTCCGCGTCTCCTTCGTCGTCGTATTGCTCCGGGTGCGGAGGAATCTCGTCGGCTGCGACCTCGGCATCGCTGCGAATGCCGGGAGCCGGCTCCTCCACATGGACGATTACCTGCGCCGCCATGGCCCGGATCAGCTCCGGCACGCCCTCGCCCGTTACTGCCGAAATCGGGAAGAACGGCATGCCGTGTTCGGCGGCCTTTTTCGCCACCCGCTCCACCAGTTCCGGATCCTGCGCCGCGTCCATTTTGGTCGCCGCGACGAACATCGGCTTGGCTGCCAGCGTTGGGCTGAAGCTCGCCAGTTCCTTCAGGATCACGTCGAAATCGTGCGCCGGATCGCGGCCGCTGGCGCCGCTCACGTCCACCAGGTGCAGCAGCAGGCCGGTGCGCTCGATGTGCCGCAGGAAGCGGTCGCCCAGGCCGTGGCCCTCGTGCGCGCCTTCGATCAACCCCGGAATGTCGGCCACCACGAAGGTGCGCTCGCCGTCCGCCTGAACTACGCCCAGGTTGGGCTCGAGCGTGGTGAAGGGATAGTCGGCGATCTTGGGGCGCGCGGCCGAGATGCGCGAGATCAGTGTCGATTTGCCGGCGTTCGGGAATCCGACCAGCCCGACGTCGGCTAAGAGCTTCAATTCCAGGCGGATGCGGCGTTCCCAGCCGGGCCGGCCAGGCTCGTGCTTGGTTGGCGCCTGGTTGGTCGAGGTGGCAAAGTGCTGGTTGCCGCGCCCGCCGCGCCCCCCGTGGCACACGATGAACCGGTCGCCGTGCTCCACAAAGTCGTGCAGCTGCTGGCCCGTGTCCCAGTCCCAGGCGACCGTGCCCACCGGCACCGGCAGTTCGGTATGCTCGCCGTTGCGCCCGCTGCAGTTGCTGCCTTCGCCGTGCCGCCCGCGCTCCGCCTTGTGCTCCGGATTGAAACGGAAGTGCAGCAATGTGTTGTAGTTGCGATTGGCCACCAGGACGATGTCGCCGCCCCGCCCGCCGTCGCCGCCACTCGGGCCGCCCTTGGGGACGAACTTCTCGCGCCGGAACGCCAGGCAGCCGTCGCCGCCGTCGCCGGCTTTCAAGCGGATAATGACTTCGTCGACAAACATAGGCAGGAAATCCCGGATCCGAACAACGCAAAGGCCGCCGGAGCCGGAGCCCGGGCGGCCTCAAAAAAAGAACTCAGGTGCGCGCAGCCTCAGAATTCCATGGGCACGATGCTAACGTACTTGCCCATGCGGCCCCGGTCGCGCCAGGCGACCGTGCCGTTGACCTTGGCAAATAGCGTGTCGTCATTGCCAACCCCGACGTTCTCGCCGGGCTTGTAACGCGTGCCGCGCTGCCGCACGATAATCGATCCGCCCGTCACCACCTGGCCGCTGAAGAGCTTGATCCCCAGACGCTGGGCGTTGGAATCGCGCCCGTTTTTAGAACTGCCCAGACCTTTTTTATGCGCCATGACTACCCTCGCTCCTTAGGCCAATATCTCTTCGATTTTGATCGTGGTCAGGTACTGCCGGTGGCCGATCGTCTTCTTGTACTGCTTCTTGCGCTTGAACTTGAAGACCAGTTCCTTGTCGCCGCGGCCCTGCTTGGCGATCGAGGCCGTGACCTTCGCCGCCGCCGCCGCCGCGCCCGTCAGAAGCTCGCCGGAATCGGTGCCTACCGCCAGGACTGTGCCGAATTCCAGTGCCGCGCCGGCTTCGCCCGCCAGCTTTTCCACCTGCAGAGTGTCGCCCGGGGCCACTCGATACTGCTTGCCGCCCGTTTCGATGACTGCGTACATATTCGTGTTCCTTTGAAATTCGCCGGGGCTTTTGGGGAAGCGGTCCGGGAGGACAGCACCCGCGCGCGAGCACTCTCGTGCCACTGAAGCGCGGGGCGACAACCACCTAGTGTAGCGAAGCGTAAACCGGACTGCAAATCGCCGGCTTTCGGCGTGCCCTCCGGCCCAGCGGGCGGACTCTTAGGCATGGCCCGGCGCGGCGGGGGCCGCGGGCGTAGAATGGGTCCCAACCAAGGAGCGCGTTATGGGCGAACTTGTCGATCGCGATCAGGAACATCTGTTCCTGCTGAAACTGAGCTACTACATCATGGCCGGGATGACCGGTTTTTTCTCGCTGTTCGCTTTGATCTACATCGGGCTAGGTGCGGTGTTCGCCTCGGGCGTGATGCCCCCCACGCCGGGTAACCCCAGCGACCCGCGGTTCATGGGGCTGATGTTCCTCTGCATCGGCCTCGTGGTTCTGTTCATCGGCCTGTCCATCACTTTCCTCACTTACTGGGCCGGCCGCTGCATCCGGGATCGCCGTCATCGAACATTTTGTGTGATCGTCGCCTGCTTGAGTTGCCTGCACGTGCCCTTCGGCACGGCCATCGGCGTATGCACCCTTATCGTGCTGGGTCGGCCCAGCGTCCAGGCTCTGTTCGAAGCGCCTCCGACGGTCTGAAGCGGGAGCGCCGCCAGGCTCTTGCCCCGGTCGTCGATTAGTAGGGCCCGATCTTTGGAGCCATGCACCGTGTTTCGAATCCAAGCCTGGGAGCCTAACGCGTGTGGCGTGGCGCCGCGTTACCCGAGTTGCATGATTTGCCTGAGACCGTCCTCCAGTGCTGCCATCTCTTCCGTTGTGACTGCGCCCAGCCGACTACGCAGGCGTGCCTTTGACACCGCTCGGATTTGGTCACTCACCGCCACTGCCGGGTGCCCATCACAGGAGATCGGGATCAGGATCGGCGGGCTAGCCTGCGGCGAACTCGACAGCGGGACGACGATCACCGTCCTGCGCCTTTCATTGAGCACCTTCACGGAAATCACAACGCAGGGGCGTGTCTTGCGAATCTCCGAACCGAGCGTCGGATCCAGCGCTATCCACCAGATATCGCCGCGCTCCGGGATCACTTCCATGGTTCTGCCATTTCGTCGCCGATTCCGTCAGATTCCCTCTCGATTGCGGCGACATCCGGGTCCTGATTCGCAATCTCGCAGGCATGGATCAAATCCTTGTCGCGCTCTTCCAGTCGTGCAGCCAGGGCTTCACTTACGAAACGCGAACGGTCGCGTGAGGCAACCCTGCGGAGAAACTGCACAGCCAACGGCTCGGGTACGCTAAAGGTCATTTTCTTCGTTGCCATAAGTCCATAATACCAGAATGCCAGAATGGGAGGCGTGGTGCCATCATGTCTTGGCGAAACGCCAGGCGGTGCCGCCGCAAGACGCCGCAAATGATTGAATCTGACGGAATATCATCCTGACCGCCGTCGCTGGGCAGGCCGAAAAAGTTCGAGACGCTCCCGTGGTGGGGACCTGAATATTGAGAAGCCGCCCTTGTTGCTTCCGTGAGTTGCGCTTCTCAACCGGGGCCCCGGAGCAGGTTCGGACCTGGCCCGCCCGCCCGCAGGCGGTGCAGCCTCGGACGAAGGCTCGAAGCGTCGCTCCGGTTCATCCTGCCCGGACTCTCAAGGAACCGCTGCTGCGCGCTGTTGTTCGGGATGCGGCCCTGGCGGTCGAGGAGTACATTGAGCTGTTTGATCTCAAACCGCAGTGCCAGGCTGCGGCCATTGGCCAGGCATTGCGGGTCAGGCTTTAAATGCCAGATCCCGCTGCCGCCCGCGAGATGAATCGCGTCTCCGTGCCATCAACCAGGCGATGCCGGTGCCGAAAAGCATGAATGTGCCGGGCTCTGGAACGCCGCCACCGTCCGGGGCGCCACCGTCCGGGGCGCCACCGTCCGGGGCACCGCCTCCGCCAGTGGTGCCGCCTCCGCCAGTGGTGCCGCCTCCGCCAGTGGTGCCGCCCCCGCCAGTAGTGCCGCCCCCGCCGGTAGTGCCGCCTCCGCCAGTGGTGCCGCCGGCCGTCCCTAAGCAGCCGTTGGCGATGCTGTCTGAATCCATGGTCACGGCACCAGTATTCGCGAAGGCGCCGCCGCAACCAAGCGACACGCCGGTGTTGAGGGTGATGCTCGTGCTCGCGAGGATGTTGCCCTCGAACCCAGTGCCTGTACCGAGGGTCGCGGAACTGCCGACTACCCAATACACGGCGGCGTTTGCGCCTACGTCGGACAAGGTAACTGTCGTGTTAGATCCGGTGATGAGCGTGGACGGCATCAGGAAAACCCATTCCTCATTGGCGCTCCCGTTGCCTTGCAGAGTGACCGTTCCAGTCAAATTGCCGCCTGCCACAGCGGCAACGGAATAGACGCCCGGCGTGAAGCTCTTTCCAGTCAGGATACCGCCCGCGACAGTGCTGGCGACCGACGTCAGGCCTGAGAACTCGCCCAGCGCCGTGCCGAGTTGAGTCTGAGCCAGACCCGCGGACGACGTTGCACCTTCCGCATACGATCCCGTAAGGGTGATTGACCCTTCGCCAGTGATTGCACTGCCTGGGCTGACACCAACATCTCCGGTGATGGTGGTCGGGCCGGTATTGGTCACCGTCGAGCCGGCCAGGACTGCAAAAGTGGCCAGAGTAGATCCAACAATCGGATCCGCCGAGGCATTGGGCGCCATGGCAACTTGGAAAAGCGCAAACGCCGCTGAACAAAGGAGAATCGTGCCGGCTTTCCGCATGAGCCTCAGAGATATGACTTTAACTTCATGGTTATTCATAGACTCTTCTTTCGTTTGGAGATCGATCGCGATCACGACTGACTCTCGCTTTAAGCAGTGGGATTCGAGTTGCCAGTTTGCGTTTCGACGCAAACTGAATTTCATCCGGTGGGTCCGAACGGTCTCGATTGCGACGTTCTCCCGGTTTCGATAGGCCTGAACCGACTCGGCCTCTTCCGGTTCAGAAATCCCGTGAAACCAGCCAATCTCGATCTGCTCCAGTTTCCTGGCCATCCCTTTCGTTTGTCGGGTCGCCCAGCGACCATGCAAGTGACGGTCCAAATAGCGAACCCCATTGATTTAGGGGCTGCAGCCGCCGAGCCAGCGTGGGTTAGCGGAAATTCAGCGTTGCGGAGATGCAAAGGCTGCACCTGCAATGCAATAGTTCCCGAACCGTAATCCGCGGATGGCGATGCTGCAGTAGTCCGTTTTCAGGCTCAGCGGCGAAACGGACAGCGGTCACGGTTGCCAGGCGGATCTGAGCCTGCGCTCCGCTTTCGCCTCGGATCCAGGCCTTCATCGTGCATTTCACCGTGCATTTTGCGCAGCACCGTAATTCACCGTACATCTATGGCAATGAAAGAAATTACGCGAATAAAATCGCGCATTCTCGCGCGCGCACCGTGCTTCACCGTGCATCCACGGTGTTCTATAAGGACTGATCGAAAATCTCAACGTGTTTTGCGGGACTGTGAAATCACGGTGTTTGGGCGCTCATTTTGTGTTGCGGACGGGACGGCGCGCGCGGTGTTTTCTGTTCGTCAGTCAGAACAGTTAGAATCAGCTTCGTGCGCTCGTGGATGCTCATGTTCGCGTGTACGTTGATGGCCTGGGGGCAGGTGCTGCCGCCGGCGGCGCCGCCGGCCGCGCCCACTATCGCGCCCGCGCCGGTCTACAACTACTCGGGCCAGCCGATCGTGCTCGAGGCCCAGTGTGCCGACGCGGAGCTGAACGATTTCGGCCTGACCTGCAGCGAGGACGAGCCGTGCCCGGTGTACCTGGAACTGGCCGCGATCGAGCCGGCGGGCTCGAAAGTGTTTGTCGCGGGCAATTTCCATAGCGAGATCGCGACGCTGTGGTCGCTGCTCGTGATGAGCGAAGACGAAGGCCGGTCGTGGAGCGAGCCAAGCGCGCGGCTGCGAGGAGTGGCGCTGGACCTGGTGCAGTTCCCGGACGCAGCCACGGGGTACGTAGCGGGCCGCACGGCCGGCGCGCTGGCGCGCGATCCGTTTCTGCTGCGAACCACAGATGGAGGAAAAAGCTGGAAACGGCTGCCGTTGTTCGAGGAGGGCGCGGTCGGTCTGGTCGAAAGCCTACGCTTTGAATCGGCGACGCAGGGGACGGTGGCGGTGGACCGGGGCCGGCCCGGCGCGGGACGCTATGCGACGCTCGAATCGTCGACCGGAGGCGACGCCTGGACGGTGCGCGAAGCCAGCGCGACGCGGCCTCGGCCAGTGGCCGGCACGGCGGTGGCAGGCTGGCGCATCGCGGTCGACGTGGCGTCGAAATCCTTCCGCATCGAACGGCGCGAAGGCAACGCGTGGCACAAGACGGCGGCGTTTGCCGTGGCGGCGGGCGCATGCCGTCCGGAGCCGCGGCCGGCCGCTGTCGAACCACCGCCCGGCCAGTTACACTACTAACAATGTCGAGCCCCGTCTTGCCCAACTCAGTTCAGCCCGCAGTGCCGTTCCGGTTTTCACACCGGCAGTCGCTGACGATGGTGTTTCTGTGCACGCTGTTCGGCGTCGCGGCGCAGTTCCTGATCAAGACCAGCACCAGCCATGCGATGTTCACTGCGCCCGCGGGCGGCTTGAGCGTGGCGGCGCTGATCACGAATTACCCGCTGTGGGCGGGCCTGGCGTGCTACGGCGCGAGCACGGTGCTGCTGATCCTGGCGCTGAGGGACGGCGAACTGAGCCTGCTGTATCCGGTGATCTCGCTGACTTACGTGTGGGTGGTCGCGCTCAGCGTTGTCGCCTTCCACGAGACGCTGAACGTGTGGAAGGTGGCGGGCGTGGGCCTGATCTGCTGCGGCGTGGCGCTGCTCGGATTGGAGCGCAAGAAGCGATGAAGACGCCAATCGAGTCGATCCTGTGGGTGTTTCTGGCGTCGTTTCTGGGCTCGTTCGGCGCGGTGTTTCTGAAATGGGGCGCGGGGCGGCTGCGGCTCGAATGGAAGACCATTGTGTACAACTGGCGCTTGGGTGCAGGCGTGGCAATGTATCTGATTTCGTTCGTCTTCTATTACCTGGGGCTGCGCCAGGGCGAGTTGTCGATCCTGTTCCCGATGGTCTCGCTGGGCTATATCTGGACCTTGTTATGGTCGCGACTGTTTTTCGGCGAGCCGATGACGCGCCGCAAATGCGCCGGGCTGGCTCTCATTTTCTGCGGGCTGCTCGTCTTGAATATGGGCAACCGGTAAATCACGGCAGCTTCCCGGCGCCGGCGCGGCGGTTCCACGTTTAACTTGGGCTACTTTTCTTCTTCCGACTTCTGCGAGCCCGGTTTCTTCGCCGGTTCGAGCTTGAGGTTAATGACCGGGTCGAGGCGCGTATCGTAGGTCAACAGTTTGTGGCCGCCGCTGGTCAGGTCCTTGAAGTCGGCCCGCAGCTCGTAGTCGATGTGCGAGCTGAGATTCTGGAAGCTGTACTTTCCGTCGGTCTGGGTGATAAAGGAATGAACCTCGAGACTGTGGAGGTTCTTCAATTTGACGACCGCCCCGACGGCCGGCCCGTCGTCGGGCAGCGTCACCTGGCCGATCACATCGCGATGGTTCTTGTCCCTGGCCTTGGTCTTCTTGTCCGTGCTCCACTGGAAGGCTGCGGCCATGGCGGCCAACAGCACGGTGGCCAATCCCAGAACGATCAATCTGCGGCGCATCGGAACCTCCCTGTCATTTAACGGCTCTCAATTCAAAATAGACGTCGACGCGCTCATCGGCTGTTACACTGGCCGGCTTTTGTTCGCCAACGAAACCGGCGGCCCGGACGCTGATCGTGTACTCCGCCTTGCCGGCCGGAACGCGAAAGGCAAATTCGCCACGCCCGTCGCTGACTGCTTTTTGCGGCTTGAGACGCTTCACGCCCTCGGGCGGGGTCTTCACCTGCAGTCGCACTTCGGCGCCGTGCAACGCGAAACCCGGCTCCCGGAAGACCGTGCCGGCCACGACGGCATAAGCCTCCGTCTTCGGGCCCGCGAGGGCGCCGGTAGGGGTTGCCAGCCCCGCTGCCAAAGCCAACAGCAGGCCAAGATTAGTGCGGCCAATCCTCATCGTCCTCTTCGCCGGCCTCTTCCTCGTCGTCGAGTTCGGCTTCCTCGCCGTCGAGTTCATCTTCGAAATCCTCGTCTTCTTCGAGGTCTTCCTCGCCTTCGACCTTGAGTTCAATCGCCGGATCGGTTGTGACGACTACCAGGTTGGCGCCGCATTCTTCGCAGCTGACGGTCCCCCCTTCCTCCAATTCCGCTTCGGCGACTTCCAGGACCGCGTCGCATTCAGGGCAGCTGAGCATGTTCCTTCGTCCTCCCTGTCAGACTCGCGAGCAACTCGAGACTCGCGAGCAATATACCACGGGAATTGACCCCTTACCAGAGTCTCGCCGGGACTCGTCCGGGCTCCTCAGCGGCGGGCGTCGCCAACTTGGAAGGCAGCCTCCGATAAAGTCTTGTTGTAGGCTGCCAATTCCTGCCGTGAAACGACTGCAATCGTCCGATCCATGTCTTCCCATGTGGAGACCATCCGTTCAACGTGCAGCCCGGCCAACTTGAGTACCCAGGCGTCGCTCAACTCGCGTCCCGTCTCCCGGGCCACCGACAACAGCGCGGCGTGCGGCAGGCTGACCACGACTTCGCGCCGTTCGCCGGCGCTCGACAAATAATATTTGCAATCGACCGCATCGGCGTGCCGGATGGAAATCGCATTCTGCTGCCAGCGGAACTCCGCGTCCCACGTGCGCCCGAATGGATCGTCGACCGGAAAGCGGCGAAAATCGTCCCTCATTCCACCCTCATGTTATCGCAAAGCCTGGCCCGGGAACCTGCATTACGTGCGTCAAAAGAAGGATGAGTTCCGCGACTCTCAGCAAGGGCCTGCACACAGGCGGAAGGCGGGCGGGCGAGGGGCTGCCTAAGCGCGATGGAGCCGGGACTGTGAGTGCGTCCGCGCTGAGGCACGGGCGAAAAGGCCCGTCTTCTTTGGAGGCGGGCCGCAGCCGACCCGGAGCGCGCCGATTGGCAGCGCTCCGGATGGCTGCTGCTAGCTGGCGCGAGAGTGAGGCACGATGTGGACGGGCGTGGATGCTCTCGCGGCAGGCATGCGGATGAGTTTGCCGGGCTGAACGGCGTTGACGGCTGGCCCGGGCAGCGCAGGGATAGGTGTGTCAAAGTAGCGCACAAGGATGTCCTGGGCCGTCTGCGCATCGATCACCCCCACTCGCCCGGCGCCGCGGGCATGCCGGCGGACCGGCGCGATCATCTCCTCCTCCGCTGGGTGGAGGCGCCAGGCGACGATATGCACAGGAACTGGCGGCGTATGAAGCCGGCGCCACGCGCTCAAGTCGGGAAGCAGCTTCGAACATACTGGCGGATCGTAGGTGGCGGCAGACCAGAGAGCGGTCCGTAAAGGCAAGACGGCCTTGACCGGCGCCAGAGCCGGGCTAGCAGTGCGTACGCTGCGCACACAATTGTAAAAGATCGCTCCGAGGATCGCTCCCAGAACAAAGCTGGAACTCACAACAATATAGACTTCTATTCCACTCATGTGCCTTTTCCTCCCAGGTCACATTCCGCGGGCTCCCAATCGTCTTCCTTTATTTAGGAGCGTCGCATCCGAATCTATGCACGGGACTGGCCAAGCGCCAGAACCCGCTCCAGTACGGAGATACGGAGTACCATTGGATGCTTTGGGGCACGATCTGTCCCAAAACATGCACGATCTGCCCCGAACATGCACAATCTGCACCTGAACGCGATCCGTCTACGCTGCATCGAACGACTCTGGCACTGTTGAAACCGAAAGAGGCCATCGGGGGGGCATTTTCAACGTGCGTGGCGATTCCCGTTGGATGCGCCTCGCGCGCGTGTTATTTGCATCCACGGTTGTCGATCGTTGGCGCCTGAAATCTGACACCCGATTGTCCGCACATCAATGGACGGCGATCCAGTCCCAATCCAAAGAGACATCTTCGATCGGATTGAAATTGGTCTGTCTCGTGCACAACGGAGGGCAGTTGACCAGGCTTCCACTAGAAGGAAATACGATCCGTATTCCTTCCATTGAAGTCCTTCCAAGACATCGAGAGACGGGCCCCGCAAGGTAGCAGGCAGGGGTCTGCTCTCATCTTAAATTACTTCTTCAGTGCCGCATATTTTGGCACTTTCGGGAGGAAAAATAATGCACAGTTCATGGATTTGGAATTCGTCGCTGGACCTAAGCAGCGCCACGCGGGCGGCTCACTCGAGCCGCTGGACCGCGGCCTACGCCGCCGCCCCGACAAGCTCGCGAACCATTAGAATCGGCCTGTTCAATGTGCCTGAGAATCTACAGATCCGCGCGGGCGGGTCGAACCTTTTCGGAAGATCGACGCGGGAGGTGACCTTATGAAGCAAGAGCACAGAATCCTCGCCGAACTGGACGCGGCATCCGGTGCATTGGGATTCGCCATCAGCACACTGGAGCGCATCCAGGCCGGACAGCAGGTGGACCTAATGGGTGTGATCACTCTGCTCGGCCGGGTGCGGAGAAATGCACCGAAATGTAGTTCGCCGGAGGTCCATTCCGACGCGAGTAATCCAGCGTTGAGGCGCGTCTGTCACGAATTGTGGATGACGCTCGAGGCACTGGATGGGCTCAGCCCGTCCGGGGCGAGCCCTCAGTATTCATTCAATTCGCTGGCGTGCTAGCGGTCCTGCTATCTTTCAGATCGATGGAATGGTCTGCGCGCCGGTGTGGTGCGGCCCGGAAGACGCTCCTCGGCCGCGGCACGCATGAAAAAGCCCGCCTCGGGGGAAGGCGGGCTTTGTTAAGGGCAGATTCGAGCACCGGAGTGCCGGATGCCAAACTCTTTAATCAGGCGAAGGAGCGCCGCTCGTCGCAGGGGGGCTCGCCGACGTGCGAAACCGGCATGCGGAGGAGCTTGCCGGTCAGATCGGCGCTGGCGGCGGCTGACCCGGATAGCGGATTCATGGCGACGCCGAAATGGCGCAACACGATCTCCTGGGCGATCCGCGCATCGATAGCGGCCGGGCGGTCCGCTCCACGGGTGCGCCGGCGGACCGGGGCGACCAGTTCCGTTTCCCCGGGCCGGGGGCTGCGGGCAACGTGATGTGCCAAGGCCTGCGGCTTTTCAATGCGGCGCCACGCCGCCAGGTTGGGAAGATTCTTCGACGACACCGGCGGATCATATTCCACCCCAGCCGGGAGAGCGGCGCGGGCGGGTCCGACCGGCACCGGGCGGCCGGCCACTCGGGCCGGGACATCTGTGCGCGTGGGATGCGGAGCGCAAAGGACGTCGGCCTGAAGCGCTTGCTGCAGCATTTCGAGCTTCTCGCGCAATTCCAGGCAAGCCTGAAATGCGGCCTCGCTGGGCAACAGGCGGTTTCGTCCGAGCCGCATGTAGGAACACAGGAGCGCGCCAAAGATCGCTCCCAGAACCAGACTGAAACTCACCGCAATCTGGAGTTCCGCGCTAAACATGTGCCATTGCCTCCTGAGCAAATTCAACTACTTCTGAATAGTAAGGGCGGCATATTGCGCTGGAAATAGGACAAAAGGCTTAATTTCTCGTAATTTAAATTGACCCACGTACTAGTTCCCCAAACGCCCTAAAAGGCGTCGCCGTGACGGGAAATGATCCCGCCAAAGCTGATCAGGAATTGGGTCGTGCGATCAACCCGTTTGTTTTTAATGAGTTGGAGAGAGAAGAAGGCGCCTGCGGGGTTTCCCAAGCCATCTGTGGTACTGGCAGGATTCTAGTACTGGCGGCAGGCAGCTAGCCCGCGATCTGCTTGGGCATTCTGAACGGCAACTCACCAATTGCGGCCGGCGCCGCCACGGCCGGAACGATATCAGGCCGCAGAATGGCCTTGTCCTGGTAAGTCGGGCCGAAAGAGCTGTAAAGCACCTTGCACTCGAGGCGCTGCTCGATGAAACGCACCAGTCCGGCCTGGTCCTCGACCGGCTCGCTTTTCAGCCCCGCGGGCTCGGTTTCAAACAGCGTCCGGGCGTCCGGTTTGAGCAGCGCGGAAGTGAACCCATGCGAATCGCGGTACTCATCCACGTAGGTGAAGGGAGACTCCATGCAGTCCAGGTGGGTCAGCGCCAGACCGTCGATTCCGCCACAGCAATTGATGGCATAGCGGGCCGCCACGAGGTCGAAATGCCCGAAACGCAACTCCCCTTGCCATTTCGAGCGGACGTTGTGGTCGGGGAAGGCGAGGTTGCGATCCTCGGATACGAAGGGGCCCGCGCCGTGGCGTGTGAAATGCGTTCGCAACACGCCGATTCGCACGGGCGACAGTTGGGCCTCATCGCACAACTCGAGGGCGTTGTCGAAAGTGGTGTTGGAGGGCGTGACGTAGGGTGTGAAACCATGCGTCTCATCGAG
>Ga0302320_10022171_pt1 | contig 12558 bp, 9 predicted proteins | sample Bog_T0_3_FD_202130 | JGI IMG/M metagenome (GOLD analysis project Ga0302320, IMG submission 202130) | Peat permafrost microbial communities from Stordalen Mire near Abisko, Sweden - Bog_T0_3 | ecosystem: Environmental > Terrestrial > Soil > Wetlands > Peat | place: Sweden: Abisko, Stordalen Mire...
CTGGTGAGACCATCGTGCGGAATGAGCATTCAGCGCTGGAAACCGGCCGGTGCTTGCAGAGACCAAAGTTGCCTTGCGCTGACACTCTTTACTTCGTCAGGAAGACACGGGCTGACGAAGTTGTACAGATACGGGACACTCTCTGGCTCCCGGCAGAGTTGCCGGGTCGAACAAGGCCTCGGCGCCAGCAGCAGGATGGGCGCATGGCGCCGCCCCAGCCGAGGTCAGTAGAGGGCCAGCGGGGAGACCTGAGCCTGGGTTGATGGATCGGCGGTTCGCACGGACGCCTTGAGGGACGCGTCTTCAACCCAAGCAAGGACACCTGCCGTAGGACCGCTTCGTGAGACACAGAGGTTGTGTAGCGTTGGCTCCGTCGCCATGAAGAGAGCATGAAATCAATAAGATGCGGAATTTCCAGAGGCCACAAGCGACTTGCTGTCCCATCTTGTGGTGCGGTCCGCTGGGCACCGTGACCGCTGTCACTTTCTCGGAAATCGACTACGCCTTATTGTCGATATGTGGTTATCGATATGAATTTACCGAATACTGTGTTCGTCAAACGGTTGGATGCTCCGTCGATCCCGCAGCCCAGCCTGAGGCGTCTGCCCCAGTACCACCACTACCTGGTGGATCAGGAAGCCAGGGGGGTCAGCCGGGTCTCCTGTAGCGTCATTGGGCGGGATCTCAGCCTGGTTCCGGTTCAGGTCCGCAAGGATCTGCAATACACGGGGATCATCGGCAAGCCCAAGACGGGGTACTCGGTGTCTGAGCTGATCCAGGCCATCGAGACATTTCTCGGCTGGAACAACGTGAACGAGGCGTTCCTTGCGGGGGCGGGGAATCTGGGGGTGGCGCTGCTTGGCCACGAGCGGTTCTCGAGTTTCGGCCTGCGGATTGTGGCGGCCTTCGATACGGATCCGGCGAAGATCGGCCAGTGGATTCATGAGCGGATGGTGCTGCCCCTGGACAAGCTGAGCGACCTGGCCCCGCGCATGAGCATTCACCTGGGCATCATCACCACCCCTGCCGAAGTGGCGCAGTCGGTTGCCGACGAGATGGTGAAAGGCGGCATTCAGGCCATCTGGAATTTTGCTCCCGTCAAGCTCAAGGTTCCCGAACACATCATTGTTCACAACGAAGACCTTTATAACTCGCTGGCTTCGCTTTCCTGGAAACTGGCAAGGCGATTCCGTGTGCCAATTCAAGAGAGGGAGGCCGTTTAAATGGCGTCTACGCCAGTTGCCGTCGATCGCGCGGAGAAGTTCGAGAAGGTGGTAAGCATTCTCGATCGTCATCATCGCCGTCCGTCCGGATTGATTCCGATCCTGCAGGCCATTCAACACGAGTACCAGTATCTGCCTGAAGAGGTGCTTACCTATGTGGCCACCTCGCTGGATGTTCCTCCGGCGCGCGTGTTTGGCGTGGCCACCTTCTATGCGCACTTTGCGCTGGAACCAAAAGGAAAGCACGTCATCCGCATCTGCGACGGAACGGCCTGCCACGTCAAGCAGTCCCTTCCGGTTCTGAATGCTCTCCACGAGAAGCTGGGCACCAGCGAGAAGTGCAAGACCACGCCGGACATGATGTTCACGGTTGAGACGGTGGCCTGCCTGGGCGCTTGCGGGCTGGCTCCGGTGATCGTGATCGACGAGCAGGTGTACGGCCAGATCACTCCGGAACGCGCCTTGGCATTGGTGGACGAGATCAAGGGGTACGAAGCCCTGCAGGGTGTTGCTTCAGTGGAGACTGCTGAGCAGCCTTCGGCCGAGGTGGCCCATGGCTAGCACCGAACCGATATCTGTTTCGCCGCAAACCGGCACTGGAATCTCAACGCATGCCCAGGTGCGGCGCGTCATCCTCTGCGCCGGCACCGGTTGCATGGCCAACGGCGCCATGAAGGTCTTTGAGCAATTCAAGAAAGAGATCGCGAGCGCCGGCCTGCACGTGATTCTGGAACTCCGCGCCGAAGCGACGAGCGACGAAGTTCGCCTCTCGAAGAGCGGCTGCCAGGGCTTCTGCCAGATGGGTCCGCTGGTCTCAGTGGTGCCGGATGGCATCCTCTATACCAAGGTCCGCGGCGAGGATGTTGCGGAGATCGTTGAACAGACCCTTGCCGGCGGCCAGGTGGTGGAGCGGCTGCTCTACAAGGACCCGACTACGCGCAAGAGCTGCCGCGGCCTTGAAGACAATCCCTTCTACGCGCGCCAGAATCGCCTGGTGCTCAACGAGTGCGGATTCCTCGATCCCGAGGACATTCACGAATACATGCTGCATGGCGGCTATCAGGCCGCGCGCAAGGCGTTCGTTGAGATGTCGCCGGAGGAGATCTGCAAGAAGATTTCCGAATCAGGATTGCGCGGGAGAGGCGGCGGCGGCTTTCCGACCGGCCGTAAGTGGGATGCAGCCCGCGTACAGAACTCGGCAAAGAAATACGTCATCTGCAACGGCGACGAAGGCGATCCCGGAGCGTTTATGAATCGCTCAGTGATGGAGGGCAACCCGCACAGCGTGATTGAAGGCCTGATGATTGCCGCCCGCGCAATTGGCGCCAACGAGACGCTGGTGTATGTGCGCGCGGAGTATCCGCTGGCCGTGGAGCGCATGCGGCGCGCCGTGAAGGATGCGGAACGCGAAGGCATCCTCGGCAAGGATGTCTTTGGCACCGGCTTTCCCGTGAAGTGCGAAGTGATGGAGGGCGCAGGCGCATTCGTTTGCGGCGAAGAGACGGCCATGATTGCATCCATCGAGGGGTTGCGCGGAATGCCCATGCCCAAGCCGCCGTTTCCGGCGCAGAGCGGGCTGTGGGGCAAGCCGACGATCATCAACAATGTTGAGACGCTGGCGCACGTCTCCCGCATTCTCAACGTGGGGGCGGAGAAGTTTCGCAGCGTTGGCACGCCGGAGTCACCGGGTACCAAGACATTTGCACTGACAGGGCATGTGGCGAATACCGGGCTGGTCGAGGTTCCCTTCGGCACCACGCTGCGCGAGATTGTCTACAACATTGGCGGCGGGGTGACGGATGACGGCGGCAAGATCTCAAAGGCCGGCTTCCGCGCCGTGCAGATCGGCGGGCCGTCCGGCGGATGCCTGACCCAGGACCATCTCGATCTGCCGCTCTCCTACGACTCGCTCCGCTCGGTCGGCGCGATGGTTGGCTCCGGCGGCCTGGTAGTGATGAACGAGCGCACCTGCATGGTTGGCATTGCGCGCTTCTTCATGGAGTTTACCCAGCGCGAATCCTGCGGCAAGTGCGTGCTGTGCAGGGAGGGCACCCGGCAACTGCTTGCGCTGCTGGACGACGTGATTGAAGGCCGCGCCGATGAGGGCACGATGGACCTGCTGGAGAAACTGGGTCACGCGGTTCAGGTTGGATCGTTGTGCGGCCTGGGAAAGACCGCGCCAAATCCGGTGCTCTCCACATTGCGCTACTTCCGCAAGGAGTACGAAGAGCACATCTTTGAGAAGCTCTGCCGGACCGGCCGGTGCAAGGCGCTGCTGAAGCCTGAGATCGTCGAACTGAAGTGCAAAGGCTGCGGGCTATGCATCAAGGCCTGCCCGACGGGGGCAATTACCGGCGAAAAAAAGCAGCCGCACCACATCAACCCTGAACTGTGCATCAAGTGCGGCGCCTGCGGCACAGCCTGCAAACTTCACGCGATCGAGGGAGTGTAGCCAGATGAATACGGTCCTGCAGCCAACTCTGACAATCGATGGAAAGACGGTGGCGATCGAGGGAGAGCGCAATCTGCTCGAACTGGTGCGCAAGGCGAACATCGATTTGCCCACGTTTTGCTATCACTCCGAACTCAGCGTCTACGGCGCCTGCCGCCTTTGCCTTGTCCAAGTGGAGGGGCGCGGGATTCTCGGCGCTTGCTCCACACCGCCGGAAGCGGGCCTGAAGGTCCAGACGACTACGCAGGAGATCCGCGAGATTCGCCGCATTGCGGTGGAGCTGCTGCTGGCCAACCACGACCAAAGCTGCCCCACTTGCTCGCGCAGCGCCAACTGCCAGTTGCAGAATCTTGCGCAGCGGCTGGGCATCCGCAAGGTCCGCTTCAAGTCAGTGCATCAGACGGTTGCGCTGGATGAGTCCTCGCCATCGCTGGTGCGCGATCCGAACAAGTGCGTTCTCTGCGGCGACTGCGTCCGCATGTGTACCGAGATTCAGGGGATCGGCGCCATCGACTTCACGCATCGCGGTCACGACGTAACGGTGCAGCCCGCCTTTGGCAAGAACCTGGGCGACGTGGAATGCGTGAACTGCGGCCAGTGCGCCAGCGTTTGCCCCACCGGCGCGCTCACTCCGAAGTCGGAGGTCGACCCGGTTTGGAACCTGCTCGCCGACCCGGCCAAGACGGTCATCGTGCAGATTGCGCCGGCCGTGCGCGTGGGGCTGGGCGAGTGCTTTGGGATGAAGCCGGGAGAGATCACCACCGGCCGCATCGTTGCGGCTCTCAAGCAACTCGGCTTCGACCAGATCTACGACACATCGTTCGCGGCCGATCTGACGGTGATTGAGGAGGGCTCCGAGTTCCTGGAGCGGAAGAGGCAAGGCGGAACATTGCCCATGTTCACTTCATGCTGCCCCGGGTGGGTGAAGTATGCAGAGCAGTACTTTCCGGAGCTGCTACCCAATCTCTCCACGTGCCGCTCTCCGCAGGCGATGTTCGGTTCGCTGCTCAAGGCGATGTTGCCGGAACAGCTCAAGCTTGAGCGCAAAGACATCAAGGTTGTCGCAATCATGCCGTGTACGGCCAAGAAGTTCGAGTCCCAGCGGCCGGAGATGGGCGTGGATGGCGACCCGGACGTGGATAACGTGCTGACCACGCAGGAGCTCGCGCAGATGATTCAGTCCGCGGGAATCATCTTCGATAGCCTTCAGCCCGAGTCGTTCGATATGCCCTTCGGCTTCTATACCGGCGCAGGAGTTATCTTTGGCAACTCCGGCGGCGTGACGGAAGCGGTGCTTCGCTACGCAGCGGAGAAGGTCTCGGGCCAGAAGCTGGAGCGGGTTGAGTTCGAGCAGGTGCGCGGTGACTCCGGTTTGCGCGAGGCCACTATCTCCGTCAATGGATCGAAGTTGAAGCTGGCCGTGGTCCACGGTCTGCGCAATGCGCGGGTGGTGGCGGAACAGGTGAGAGCAGGGAAGAGCCATTACGACCTGATCGAGGTGATGGCCTGCCCAGGCGGCTGCGTGGGCGGAGCCGGTCAGCCGGTAAGCACGACGCCGAACACCCGCGCCCTGAGAACAAAGGGGCTGTACAACGCGGACAAGATGCTGCAACTGCACAAGTCACAGGACAACGTGTTCATCACGGAGTGTTACGCGAAGTTCCTTGGAGACATTGGTGGAGAGAAGGCGCACCATCTGTTGCACACAACCTACCAGAGCCGCCACCGCATCTCGGAGGAGTCGCTTCCGCTGATGCAATCGAAGTGCGACGACAAGGTGAAGGTTAGCGTCTGCCTGGGAACGAACTGCTACCTCAAGGGTTCGCAGCATGTTCTAAATGGGGTTTTGCGCCACGCAGAACAGAGTGGGCTGGAGGGCCGCCTGGATGTGCGCGCTGGTTTCTGCTTCGAGAAATGCGAGACAGGGCCAACGGTCATGATCGATGGCCAGCACGTTCCTGAGTGTACGGCCGCAAAGGCGATTGAAGAGATAGACAACCGCATTGAGAACGAGAATCCGGGGCGCCACACCTGTGCAAACTGCACAGGCCAGCACGCCGGCTGAGTGAAGAGAGGAGCACGTCTTGATAGCCCAAGAACGAGCGGACTTCATCAACGAACAGGAGATCGAAGACATACTGGGATCACGCCAGCGGCCTGCGCCGTCACGCGTGCGGGAACTTCTGGTGAAGGCCCGGGAGTTGCAGGGCCTGACGATGAAGGAGGTTGCCTGCCTGTCGTTTGTCGAAGACCCGGAACTGCTGGCGGAGATCTTCTCGACTGCGAAGAAGGTGAAGGAAGAGATCTACGGCACGCGCCTGGTTTTGTTTGCTCCGCTCTACGTGTCCAACCGCTGCATGAACGAATGCACGTACTGCGCCTTCCGTGCCACGAATGCGGATCTGAAGCGGCGCACGCTGACCCAGGAGCAGATTGCCGAGGAGACGCGGATTCTCATCCGCCAGGGCCACAAGCGCGTTCTCGTTGTCTCAGGAGAAGCTCTGCCGCCGCAGGGGTTTCAGTACCTCCTGGATTCCATTGCGACGGTTTACGAGACGCGGATCGGCCCAGGAGAGATTCGCCGGGTCAACGTGAATCTGGCTCCGCAGACGACCGAGCGCTTTCGGCAACTGAAGGCAGCGAACATCGGCACATTTCAACTATTCCAGGAGACCTACCACCGCCCTACTTATGCGGATGTTCACTTGAAGGGATCCAAGCGCGATTACGATTGGCGCGCGACTGCGTTTCACCGGGCGATGGAAGCGGGCATCGACGATGTGGGCATGGGGCTTCTCTTCGGGCTCTACGATTGGCGGTTCGAGATCCTCGCCACGATGCAGCATATTCGCGCATTGGAAGAAGCGTTCGGTGTCGGTCCGCACACGCTGAGCTTTCCGCGCATGGAGCCGGCGGTTGGATCGGAGATTGCATCGCAGCCACCGCATGCGGTCAGCGATGCAGATTTCGTGAAGATGGTGGCCATCATGAGGCTGGCGGTTCCCTACACGGGAATGATCATGTCCACGCGCGAAACCGCGGAGGTGCGCCGCGCGACTTTGGAAGTTGGGGTCTCTCAGATCTCCGCCGGGAGCCGGACCGATCCGGGCGGGTACAAGGATGGCGCCGGCGATCCGAACGGCAGCCAGTTCCAACTGGGCGATCATCGCACGGTGGAAGAGGTTGTCCAGGACGTGGTGTCGCTTGGTTTTCTGCCTTCGTTCTGCACAGCGTGTTATAGAACAGGGCGCACCGGACAGGACTTCATGGACATTGCAAAGCCGGGAGAGATCAAGTACCACTGCCAGCCCAACGCGCTGTCAACCTTTCAGGAATACCTTTGCGACTACGCCGGGGCCCAGGCAAAGCGCGCCGGCGAGAAGCTGATTTCACTTGATCTGCAACACATGGATGGACGGCAGACCGCATGCGCGCTGCCCATGCTCAACAAAGTTCGCCGCGGCGAACGCGACGTCTTCATCTAAAACAAAGGGGAGAACAGAATGATACGGGCAACTTCAAAAGGGTTTCGGCTGCACATTGGCTTCTTCGGACGCCGCAACGTCGGCAAATCAAGCCTGCTGAATGCCGTAACGCAGCAGAAGGTATCGATCGTGTCGGAGGTGGCTGGCACCACAACCGATCCCGTCGAGAAGCCAATGGAGTTGCTCCCCATCGGGCCGGTTCTCTTTGTTGACACGGCAGGCGTGGATGACGTGGGCGCGCTTGGCGCGCAGCGGATCGAGAAGACGCGCCTGGCCATCGGCCGCTCCGACATCGGCGTGCTGGTGACCGAAGCCGGCGTGTGGGGCGAGTTCGAGGAGCAGCTCCTTACGGAGCTGCGCGGTCGCGGAATTCCCGTGCTGGTGGCCTTGAACAAGGCAGACCTACAGATGCCGCAGATGGAGCACCTGATTCGCTTTGACCGCGAGCAAATCCCGTATGCGAGGCTTGTTGCCACAACAGGCGAGGGCGTGGATGAATTCCGTGCAAAGCTCTGGGAGATTGCGCCCGCCGACAGCGTTGAGCCGCGAGCCCTTCTGCGCGACCTGGTCGGGACTGGCGAGACCGCGGTGTTGGTGATGCCCATCGACAAGGAAGCGCCCAAGGGCCGCATCAAGCAGTTGCAGACGCAAGCGATTCGTGAACTGCTCGATGGGGAAGCGAACTGCGTTGTGGTGAAAGATGCAGGCCTTCTGAATGTACTGAACAACATGAAGACGCCTCCGAGCATTGTAGTCACCGATGCGCAGGTGTTCGATAAGGTGGCGCGAGTAACGCCGGAGTCGATTCCGCTGACGGCATTCTCGATTCTACTTTCGCGCATGAAGGGCGACCTGGTGGCGCAGACCATGGCGGCCGTTGCCGTGGAACGGTTGAAAGCCGGTGACAAGGTGCTGGTTGCTGAGTCCTGCACGCATCACCCGGTTGAAGAAGATATCGGCCGCGTGAAGATTCCCCGCTGGCTGCGTCAGTACGTCGGCGGCGATCTGGAGTTCACCACCGTGAAGGGGCGCGACTTTCCTGAGGATCTTTCGACCTACAAGCTCGTGATCCACTGCGGCGCGTGCATGTGGAATCGCCAGGAGATGATGAGCCGCATTCGCGAGTGCGCCCGGCAGGGAGTGCCCATCACCAACTACGGCCTGGTGATTGCCTATGCGCTTGGCATCCTGGAGCGCGCGCTGGAGCCCTTCCCAGAGGCTCTGGCCGCTTACAAGCAGGCCCGGCGGCAGGATTTGGGGTTGGCGCGAGAGAGCGAAGGCGCAGAGCTCAGTGAAGACGCGATGAGCCTGGTCAACTAACCGTGACGGACCTGTCCAAAGCCGAGATACTTGTGTGGCTCAAGGAGCAGGACCCCTCGCGCCTTCAGACACTCTACGATCTGGCGGACCAGGTGCGCAGGGAGCATGTTGGCGACGCGGTGCACCTGCGCGGGCTGATAGAAGTCTCAAGCCACTGCGAACGGCAGTGCATGTACTGTGGACTGCGGCAGGGCAATCGAGGCCTGTCGCGGTACCGCATGCCGCGAGCAGAAATTCTCGAGTGTGCCCGGCAGGCCGAGAGGCTCGGCTACGGTACCGTGGTGATGCAGGCTGGTGAAGACGTCTTGCTGACCGCCGAGTGGATTGCGGAGATAGTCCGCTGGATCAAGCGCGAAACATCTCTGGCGGTCACGCTCAGCCTGGGCGAACGGAACGAAGAGGAGTTGCGGCTTTGGCGCAAGGCGGGTGCAGACCGCTACTTGCTCCGCTTTGAGACCTCGGATCGGTCGCTGTTTCGAGTGATTCATCCTGGCCGCATCTTTGGGGGGCCGGACCGCCTGACAATGCTGCGGAGATTGAAGCAGATTGGATACGAGGCCGGCGGCGGCGTGATGGTCGGCATTCCAGGCCAATCGTTCGAAAGCCTGGCCGAAGACGTTCTTGCATTTCGAGTCCTCGATCTGGACATGATTGGCATCGGCCCATACATCGCGCATGCTGCCACGCCCCTGGGTTCCGGCGCGCTTCGCCCGGCCATTGCTCCGGGAGAACAGGTTCCGAGTTGCGAAGCCATGGTCTACAAGATGATCGCGCTCGCGCGAATTGCCTGCCCGACAGCGAATATTCCCAGCACCACGGCGCTTGCCACGATGAATAAAGTGGATGGCCGCAAGATGGGACTGAAGGTGGGTGGGAATGTCGTGATGCCCAATCTTACGCCGGTCAAGTACCGCCGGCTGTATGAGATCTATCCCGCCAAGGCCTGCATTGACGAGAGCGCGACAGACTGCAATCGATGCCTGCGCGGGCAGATTCATTCGCTGGGCCGCTTTGCAGGGCAAGGGCCTGGCGCAAGAGGCGTCGCCGAGGCTCCGGCGAGATTGCTGCCCGACCCTCCCTCGCAGCTCGTGCAGTTGCAGGCATGAAGAGGTGAACCGTGCGCGTTGACGATGAATGTATCGAGATCGTGGTTTGCCTGGGGAGCTCCTGCTTCGCAAGAGGGAACTCAGATAACCTTGCCGCGATCAACGAGCATGTGCAGAACCGCGGGCTGAATGCCACGGTTCATCTGACGGGGCGGCTGTGCACGGATGAGTGCAAGGCTGGCCCGAATCTCATGATCGATGGAGAACTCCATCACAGCGTAACTGCAACAAGATTGCGCGAACTGCTGAAAGATCTGGGCACGCCGTCTCGAGGAGAGCATGGAACGGCTTAATTTCATCAAGACCGGGAAACACGAGTGCCAGGATTGCAACAAGTGTATCCGCGAGTGCCCGGTGAAGGCGATCCGGGTTCAGGACAATTGCGCTCTGGTGGTGCCCGAGTTCTGCATCATGTGCGGCAATTGCACGCTGGCTTGTCCCAGCAATGCGAAGCAGGTCTACGACGACCTGCCCAGCGCCAAGGCTCTGATCAAGTGCAAGCGCGCGGTGATTGCCTCGCTTGCGCCTTCGTTTGTGGCGCAGTTTCCAGGCCTGCCGCCGGCGCAGCTGATTCGCGCCCTCAAGAAGCTGGGGTTCTTTGCTGTCTCAGAAACCGCGCTGGGGGCTCAGCAGGTGTCAGCCAGCATCTCCGCTCTGATGCAAAGCAATGAAAAGCAGATCTGGATCTCATCCGCCTGCCCCGCGACGGTTGACTATATCCGCAAGTACCATCCGGAGAACTTGCCGTATCTCTGCGGTGTTCTTTCGCCCTTGCTGACGCATTGCAAGATGCTCCGCGCATGGTACGGCGACGACATTGCAATTGTGTCGATCGGCCCATGCATCGCCGCGAAGAGAGAAGCCGATGAGCATCCGGAGCTTCTGGATGTGGTGCTTACGTTTGAAGATCTCGAGCGTTGGCTGGACGAGCAGAATATTCAACCTGCGGAGCTCGTTGCCTCACCCGACGATCGCTTTGAGCCGGCACGGGCGGAAGAGGGGGCGCTCTATCCGATCGAGGGCGGGATGGCGTCCGGTGTCGAGGACGCCAGCGCCGAACGGAACTTGGAGTTCCTGTCCGTCTCCGGAATGCACAATGTCGAGCAGGCACTCAAGGACATTTCCCAATGGAAGCCTGGGCGGAACATCTTCTTTGAGATGAACGCATGTGCCGGTTCATGCATCAACGGGCCCAAAGCAGCGCGCAACACATCGGTGGCGCGCCGGCGCTACGAGGTGATCCAGTATGCAAAGATGGCGGTGGGACTTCCGCGCACGCTTTCGGTCGAAATCTCCAAGCAGCACGAGGCTGCCCCGGTAGCTCGCAACCACTATAGCGACTTGCAGTTGCATGACGCCCTGCGCACGGTGGGAAAGCACTCGCCGGAGGATGAACTGAACTGCGGTGGCTGCGGCTATGACTCATGCCGCGACTTTGCCCATGCCTTGATCGACCACAATGCCGAGCGCATGATGTGCGCTACCTATACCCGCAAGCTGGCGCAAAAGAAGGCCAACGCGCTGCTGCAGAAGATGCCCTCCGCGGTGGTCATTGTCGACGGGGATCTGAAGATCATCGATTGCAACGTGAACTTCCTGCATTTGTTCGCAGCCGATGTGGAGCAGACCAAGGACCTGGAGGGCAGCGCCATCGCCGCTGTCATCCCGTTCTCCTATCTTTTCCGGCGCGTGCTCGATGCGGGGGAAGATATCGTCAGCCACGACATACGGTACCAGCGGTGCATCCTGAATACCAGCGTCTTTACCATCGAGCCGAACTCCGTGATGTGCGGTATCTTCCAGGACATCACCAAGCCCGTCTTCCAGAAAGAGCAGATTATTGGACGCGCGCGCGAGGTGATTCAGAAAAACCTGAACACGGTACAGCAGATCGCATTCCTGTTGGGTGAGAATGCCGCCGATTCGGAGATCATCCTGAACTCAATTGTCCGCTCGTTCAGTCCGGAGGAGATTGACGACAGCGAGGGCGGGGGCACGAGTGAACAGCGCTGACAGTTTTATCGAAGTGGATTTCTGCCAGCGGGCCAAGCACGGCCAGTTGATCTCAGGGGATGTCTTCCTTTCAGAGAAAGTGAAGCAGGAAGGCCGGATCGTCTCTGTTCTCTCAGACGGCCTGGGGAGCGGCGTCAAGGCGAGCGTGCTGGCCTCCATGACGGCAAGCATGGCGTTGAAGTTTGCGGCCAGCGCGATGGATATTCGCAGGTCTGCCGAGATTATCATGGACACGCTGCCCATCTGCAGTGTGCGGAAGATCAGCTATTCGACATTCACAGTCGTCGATATGGCCAGCACCGGCGAGACACGGATCATTGAGCACGGGAACCCGCCTTTTCTGCTCATCCGCCCCAAGGGAGAGATGATCGTGCCAAAGACCGAGTTGCGCCCCAAACGCTGGCAGGACCGGCTCATCGGGTTTTCCACCTTCGACGTTCATCGCGAGGACCGCATTGTGTTCTTTTCCGATGGGATCACGCAGGCAGGGATGGGCGAGTTCCGCACGCCGCTGGGCTGGGGGCTTGAGAGCGTGGAGAAGTTTGTTCGCGAGAAGATCGAGCGGTATCCGTACATCTCTGCCCGGGAGCTCTCTCGCCTGCTGGTTGCGCGCGCTGAGGAGGTGGACGGCCTGAGCGCCAAAGACGACATCACCTGCGGCGTGGTCTACTTCAGGAGCCCGCGCAAGCTGCTGGTGATGACCGGCGCCCCGTTCAATCGCGCACATGACCAGGATCTTGCCAAGATGGCGGAGCGGACCAACGGGCGGAAGGTTATCTGCGGCGGAACGACTGCCAACATTGTTTCGCGGCTCCTGAACCGCACCATTGAGATCGATATGCGCCAGCGCCTGGACCCCAAAGTTCCGCCATCGGCGCGGATGGAGGGGTTCGACCTGGTGACGGAGGGGACCCTGACCCTGGGCGAGGTGGTTCGTCTTCTCGAGGATGGGTTCGCGC
>Ga0302320_10022177_pt1 | contig 12557 bp, 11 predicted proteins | sample Bog_T0_3_FD_202130 | JGI IMG/M metagenome (GOLD analysis project Ga0302320, IMG submission 202130) | Peat permafrost microbial communities from Stordalen Mire near Abisko, Sweden - Bog_T0_3 | ecosystem: Environmental > Terrestrial > Soil > Wetlands > Peat | place: Sweden: Abisko, Stordalen Mire...
TCCTACGCAAGGCAGATTTCCAAAATTCACACAAGGCAGCGGCTTGGAATGGAGAGTTTGGCCCAGTCTATGCCAATCCCCGTATTGATGAAGACTCCGATGTCATTAACCAAGAACGGTACAACCTTCTGGGGGCACAATTAAAGATCTATGATAAATACCAAATTCCATGGAGCATCTGGCTATACAAGGACATCGGAGTTCAAGGAATGGTTTATACCAGTCCAGATAGTTTCTGGAATAAGACAATCCAGCCGTTTCTCGATAAAAAGCGCCGTTATCAATTAGACGCGTGGGGCAAATACCCATCTCATGAGGTCGATGAAGTCATTCAGCCTCTAGTGAAATGGATTAACAGCATATGTCCCGATGCCAAAGAGCAATATCCTACACCGTGGGGCACTGAGCGTCACATTGTTAGAGCCACGTTACAGACCTTTTTGAGTAATGCTTTCTCAGCGGAATTTGCGAATTTGTTTAGTGGATTTAGCTTCGAAGAGCTGGATGAGGCTGCGAAAAGTTTCAGGTTCGATAAGTGTGTGCAGAGAGAAGGTTTGAACAGGATTATGAGTGATCATGCTCGGCTGAAGAGGACAGATTGATTGTATCTGCCGATGTCGAAATCAGTCAGGACCAAATGACAATATCAGCCGATTTGCATCATAAGGGCATGGCCGTTCATTACTCCCACTTTCATTCAATCCCGACGAGCGCAAGCAATGCAAGCTTCGTAATGGCCAATCAAGGACCAAATTTTATAAATAAACAATGATATTCGTTGAAGAAAATCTTATTTCCGATGATCCAGAGGTATCTCCACTCTAGTTTGAGCTTTAGTATTTGGTCAGATACATCAGTGCAGGTGTGCTTCCGTAAAATCCAAGACTCTTCTTTGTTGCCTATCTTGCTGTCTCTCTTGCTATCTCTCTTGCTGTCTCCGGTGCTTAAAATTGAATAACAAAGGAATGCTTTCCCTCTTCTCGAAAAGCCTAGCTCGTTTTCATAAGGGACAAAGAAACTTATGTTCATCACTTTACTTGGTGAGCTTGGTGTCATCAGCCATCACAATTCTCAGGTGGCTTCAGAAAATTGTAGGATGGCAACGCTGGGTGACTACGTCAAAAAGTACGGCCTAGCACCCACACCTTTATTGCCAGGACCTAGCAGAAGTAGTCTAACAATATCTCCCGCCCAGCCCATAGTTCCTCGTACATATCAAATAAACCGAGAACACGAATACTACCAGCAGTCGAAATTACATGGCTACACATCTCAAATGCTGAGAGAGCTCGATGTTATTTCTTATCGGACAGTAATGCCTAATAACCTTAGCAATCCGAACCATCGGATTGTCAAGCAGCGGAATTGGTTCGGCACTGCTGACCCAGCCATTGAAATTCTAGTTCATCCTCTCAGTATTGTGTTCCCTAATATGCTGGGCGACTTTAGTGGGAAAAATCCTCTTGTTTGGGATCAGTTGGAACCGTGTTTGAATCTCACTTCTCATTTATTATCTAAAATATATCTGAATCCTTGGGTAAATCAACCTCTTATCCAAGAATTCGGAACGCCCCATGCTGACATGATTTAGTTTGATCCAGTAATGTTGGGAAATCGTGAAATAATCGACAGCAGCAGATTCACCCCCAAAGACATTTCCAGATATGGTTTATACCGTATAAAGTATTGAAACCGAGAAAGCCTCATCCTTCGAATGCCCAGACTTGCGAACGAGAAATGAATCGCTTGATAACAGAAGTATTCATTCCACATTTACGCTTTGGCTTCATGGACGGTGGCGTGAATCCGGCAAATAGAGAAGCAACAATAGATAAAAGCGGGAACAGTGAACAGGCAGCGTATACCTGGATGCGCGGTGCACAAGGAGGAATATTGCTCTTACTGATATCTTATCAACATTTCTCTGCTTTGCTGCGGGATGACTTATCGAGTTCGGAAAGATTGGTTGAACAAACTTATATTGGGGTGACTATATATCACGAACTAATGGTTCGTTAAAACTATAATTAATTATATGAAATAACCTAAGCAAAAGCTATTTATGATGAAAGCATGCATTTTGGTATGCTAAAGCAGCCTACACTGGTGGCACATACTCAACCAGAATTGACAAGTACGAAGACGAACCTTACGAAGGGGGGTGCAGAAGTCCGTGCGTTCAGGGCGCTTTAAATTTAATCTGGAAAATCAAAGTTTTTATTATTATTCAAAAGAATTAAATTATCAATTTAAAATAATACTTTATAATTAATATTATATTCAAATATCTACTTCAATTACTTTAATTAGCTAAAAATAAAACCTTTAAAAATTTAAAAAAGTTAAAAATTCCTTCAGGCTTTCGAAAGCCCTCAACGCACGGACTTTTGCACCCCCCCTCGTTAATCAGAACTTGGATATTCTGGAGTAGCTGCAGTAAGTAGTATTAAAACTTCCATTTCCCTTGCGGACTAGTACTAACCTTGAAATAGGCTTTCAACGGTGGCCTGACGAACATCCTTGGCCTTAGTAATGCACCACATCTTGGTTTACTCTCCACCTCGTAGCCTGAGAGCAATGAGCTTTACACCTCATGCCCAATCTTAAAAGGTCCAGTAGAACTTCCTACATTCATGCTAATCCCAGTCTCCTGGCACGAGATCATCCATAACCGGAACTTCTGGACTGTGCAAGGCGGGCAGCTTCGCAATAATATGCCCTCAAGGAAGAGTATTGGATACAGTGAACCCCTCAAAGTAGGCGGCTACCGAGATCGCTACGTAGTCCATCTTCCAGCTCATATTTCTGCTTTCCAAGAAATATCTTTGCCAAAGCAGATTCTCAACGATATATTAACCATGACGCCAGCCCAAAAAGCTATTTTAGGGGCAATAAAAGCGATAAATGGCCGCGCTATATTCGATAATCTCAATATCATGATAGGTACTCTTGACACTTTAGCCATCGACGTCATTGGCATAGGCGAAATCTGTCAAACGATTCATCGAAAGAACCTGGCTAATTGGATGAAATCCTTATGCCCGCTATTGACGGACTCGTCGCTCCTTTCTCCTATATCATCTCTGAACTGTTGTATATAAAGCGGAAGCAAGGCTTCGCTATAAATTTGCCATGAAGATAGGAGCTAGAGACATTTTATAGGAATTTATTGAAATACATGGATTGGATAAAAATGGTTTCTCTTACCAATATTCATTCGACTCTTAACGATATATTGGTCTGGATGGATGAACGATATGCTTTTCACTCTTCAAATTTTGAGGATGAAATTGTTTCCTCCAGGGGCGGATTTTGCGACCATGATTGCAGCTGATATGGCTTCATGGAATTCAGTCACGTGTCAGGAGAATTGTGAGCAGTTGGAAAAGAGTCTAGGAGCGAGTTTCTTTACGAAAGTGACAGCGAGGCTGTTGCTAGGGAGGATTGGTACTATTCTGAAGGGAGAGAGAAAGGAATATGTTATGAAGGCGAGGAGGACGCTTGTGAGGTTGAGGCATGTATTGCTCTTATTCTTCTTCGACGATCTAGTTCTAACATAGATCTTACTGCATTGCATCTCTTCCTTTCCATACTTTTTTTTACGACAAATTCTCAAAACACAGAGGCTGACTTCACTTCTGTTACATAGGCAAAAACAAGTACCCAATCCGGCGCAAGCAGCGTGGATTGTGCAGGCGATAGCGTGGTGTGATATGCTGTTGGCTGGAATTAGTAATGAACCCTAGTCTAGTAGCCTCACGGGATAGGTAGATTCTAGTGTAAAAAAAATATTCTGATCTCAATAATTGCTTCGGCATAGGCCACGAATTTTTTTGTCGGATCATATCTGGTAGTCTTTTTGGTTTTCTTATCTAGGTACTTCCGGCTTTTCTCGCCGCTAGGCATCGGCCCTACTCAGCCCATGGACTAAAGGAAAAAAGGATAGGCATTCACCATAATAATTGCAGATCGATGCGTAATGTCTTTTCGAGAGGCGGGCATTCTGAGGCCTTTCCTCACCGATCAACCTGCAACTAGTGAATGACATACTATTGTGAGAAAATAATGTTTTAGCTGCATAAAGTTAGAACAAAGAACCAACCTTCTGATGTGTTAAGCGCCTGGTTGAGAGGCCGATTTCCTGGCTGCATGCACAGCGCAGCCGAGTACAGCCTTCTGTGTTCCACACCTTAACATTTAAGCCCTCGACCCCTCATACCCGTACGTGGCGACCCCCCAGATTTAAAAAACAATTATCGTCTAAAATTTCTACATATGATAAATTATTAATAGCCCATTCATATCGATTTCGATGGATTCTGATTCTGTATCATCGTCAGGCTCACTGTCCACATCCTCAACCACTGTGTCTCCCGAATCTCCCGATAAGGATGAAATCTCAAAGATATTCCCTAAAATCTGGCAATGCAGCACAGCAGACAGTAACCTGTCGCTCCATGGCTTCAAGAGATTCAAGACTTCCCATCTCGTGAACCTTCGTTTTCTAGAACAGGATCTTGCGGTCTTAGACGACAAGATCTATCAGAATGGTCTTAGACTGGGTATTAAACATGCGCCTGAGGATAGACTCGTATTGAAGCATAGTCGGATTGATACGGCTGTACCTAGTCCAAAAGATACCATGTCAAGGGAGCTGATTTTGCAACTACGCGATGCGGTTAAAGAATATGGTAAGCAAACCTTTCAGATCGTAAGTATCTTTAAAACTCATTTAAGATAAAATATATAGATTCAGCACTTGCGTCATTCAGCCAAATTATGGCTATGGAAACAGTTGCCCTTCTCGATGACGGAGATCGGTCTAGTTTGACACCCGACATCTCCGCCCACGAGCTCTACAATACGCGTCTCGTGCGAGTCGATCTCCCGCCTCGATCACGGCAAGATCCCTTCCAACGGAGGATTCACAAACTCCTCCGCTGGATCCGCTTTAAGCGTCTCTTATCTCTCGAATCAAACAATGTCGAAAATGGCTCTCGATTTGCCCATTCATCCCTCAAAACTCACCAAAACACTGTCGAAGTTGCAGAATTCACAGGCCGCATCTTATTTGCTCTTTTTGCGACCTCGTTTTTGATTGTTCCATTAGTTATTTTAAGCTATCAGGAAAATAAGAAGGCGCAGTTAGCTACAACTTCGGCATTTCTTGTGACCTTCGCGTTGATTATTTCGGTGGGGATTAGAACGACGAATATGGAGACACTGGCGGGTTCGGCAGCCTATGCAGCTGTCTTGTCAGTTTTCATATCGAATGGACCTTGTCAGATTGTTGGATGAGATGATTGTCCTGTGCTAGCGTCTGTGGTCTAGTAAGATACAAATGACATGTTTCGATCTAGGAAAAGTAATTTGATTAATAATAATTCAAATTAAATATGCCAAATTAAATATGCCGTTGAATGATGAAGTGGTTCGAAGCTTTTCTAGCATTTTCTCACATTTAAATAAGTAAGGTAGTCACTTACAGAGAGGCCTCTTTTTTTCTCCAATAAAAGGGGTTACAGAGATTTAGATGTGTATTTGGTGTTTTAAAAGCTTGGTATGAGGTTCCTTTTGAATCAACAACAATTCATGGAACTTCATATCTTGAACTTGAAGAGGTTGGGAGCTTCCAAATTTCCATAAGTTTCAAAATTTTGGAGTTGTCTTATGCCCCGAATAGTTTGTGCTTGTAAGCCTCCAAAATTAAATTCAAGAACTACGATAGCCATAGTAATTGGTTTGACCTTAGCTAGACTGTTGAATGCAACCTGAAGCCATGCGTATGTTTGTAGCGAGCTATTATGCGTTTAGAACATATAGATTCGTTAGCACCAAGGTATAAGAGATGGGTGTCCATTTCAAGCACGTGGAAACTGGAGATATTGAAGAAAAAAATTCCTCTGTTTACTGCTACCGGTAGCGGTCTAATGTGGATTGAAAAAAATGGCAGACAGGAAATCAAAGCATTCATATATAAAACCCTCTAGTACTAGCTTTGCAAAGCCAGAAGCCCTACGGGTAAAGAAAATACGGCAAAGTCGTACTTTTAGTACGATATTAACGTACTGAAAAATGCAATAACTTTCTACATTTCAATATAAATCAATACAACCAGTACAATATTACCATCCTAAAATATAATATTTATTTATTTACCTTGAAAAAACACACTAATAAATGCATCTTTTCCCTTCTTCTTCTCCCTTCTATCATATCATATCCATAAAATAGATTTTTCTCTTTTTCTCTCCGAGGTAAATGCTCTCTTTTTCTCTCCAAAATAAATACTTTCTCTTTCTCTCTCCAAAATAGACTATTTCCTCTTTCCCCTCTTAAAAGAACCAGGAAATAAACAAACAAGGCAAACGGATAAACAAATAAATAAAGTATTTATACTATTTGCGCTGTTTGGCTGATAGGCTAATGGATCAGTAGAGCAACTAGCCGTCCACTTTATTTTTATACTAAATATTATACAAATTAATTAAATTTATGTGAATCTATATCCAAATTTTATATCAAATTTACTGTATTTTGCCGTACTATTAGTACGGCCTAATACAGTAGAGCTGTACATACGATTTTGCCATATTTTATGTGTCCGTAGGGAAGATGGCTCGACGCTCGCAGTCTACGCCCAAATAGTAGCAAATTGATTGTATAATAAAAAGATAAAAAAATAGAAACAGGCTGCGCAGCTTGAAATCAGCCTTGTTTGTAGGCAACAGCGTTCTTTGTTATTTTGGATGTTGGTGTGCAAAATATAAAAATATACCCTGGTCGCAAGGCTCCATGGGGCCACGATCGCTGTTTTGGAACAGGCGGCTGTCACGAGTGAGAAACCTGCATCTTACCCAATACTATCTCAATCCTCTACACCATGCCATCATCTCTGCATGTAACATCAGCGTGTGGCTGCTGAAGATTTTCTGACCTATCAGGATCACGAGAAACGACAAGGCTTGCTTGTTAAAATCCCTCGTGAAGGGGCTATGTTCAGCCAGTCATGAAATGAAGACATCCGACTTCCAACATCATTATACACTATCCATGCGTCGCAATGGATCCTGTCTCAGCTCTCGGGTTGGTGAGTTCTCTCATAGCGATTACTCAAGTTGCCGCCGGAAGTTTGATCCGCGTAAAACGCCTCCAATCAAAGTACAAAAGTTCGAGTCTCGTCCTCAGCCTTCTTTTCGGCCAATTGAATACTCTCAAAGCAGCTCTGACACAGATTACTGAATGGATCACCTCAACTCTCCTCGACATTTCCGAGCAACAACAACTTATGTCGGATCTTGAAATATCGTTGGAGAGTTGCAAAATTCTCATTGCTGTTTTGGAAGAGCGAGTGGCTCATCTGGAATTGAACGACCAAGGTGTTTTAAATTTTAGGGGCAAAACCTCATATCTTAGAGGGGAGTTGGAATTGAATGAGTTCGGAGCTTATTTGAATAACCAGATTGGTGCGTTGAATCTATTCCTTACTGCGCTGAACTGGTATGTTCCTCCTCCCTCGATTCTTGATCCGACCTATTTTGACAGATTTCTCTAGTCGTACTACGTTCGAACGAAATGTTCTACTACATAAGAATGAAAGCCGTGAGATAATCAAACGAGCTAGAGATAGCGTGGCTTCTCTACGCTTGAGAGATTCTGGGTCGTTTTCTACGAGGCAGACGAGGCAGACGAGCACTACGGAAAACACAAATCTCTTAGATGTCGATTTCACCTTTGACGACGAGGTGGTCGCGAGTAAAGTTTACAAGACTGCAATCAGGTTTAATATAAGAAGCGTAATCACGAAAAGCAAGAGTCGAAAATCCGTGCTATCTCTGCCATCAATCCAATCAATAGACGATATTAAAGATGACACAGATAGCGAAGGACTTTATGAGTACCATCCGACCATACTTAGCAATGATTTCCGCAGTTCAAGTCGTGCAACGGCCCTAGATGTCAAGAGTATCCCAGAAAGCAACGGACCTGGGGACTATCTCTCAAGATCTACCGAAGAAAGCCTGAACGGAAATGAAAAACCTCGAGGCGATGTTACCCTTCTCGATCCTTTATCTTCTACATCAACAAAAAACTGGCCTTTTAACGAGAAAACGGGCATTTGGCAAAAAGTCGTCTTAGATCAATTCAGCTCTCGGCGCAGCCAGATTAGTGGTTTTTGGACCAAAGGCGACTCCTCCCTCCAACCATTTCCAGAGGCCTCTTTGACAGAAGATGGGTTTCTCATATCGCCTGACATGCCGAAGCAATCTGGCCCCGATTCATTTGGTGCCCTCTTATTGGGCAGTGGCAACAGCGGCAAAACTAGTATATTCAAATCAATACAGGCGAGGATCAAAGGCGGTTGGCCTATGGAGGATCGAAAAGGATTTGTAGAAATCATATACATCAATACAGTCCAAAATATGAAGGACATATGTGACGCAATGATGCGCTTCGAAATCCATACTCAAAATAATTCGGACCATATTTTCGCCATTGAGAACTACCTTTCCACTGCGAGAGATGGGTTCTTTGTTCCTTCGAAAGATGTTTGGCACGCGATCGAGGCTCTTTGGGAGGATGATGGAGTGCAAAGAACTTTCCAACTGTCAAACGAATACTTGTTACAAGAGGCAGCTGCATAGTGAGTTCAATTCAGATCTACTTTCTGTTCATGCTAATATGGATCTTAGCTTTTTCAATTCTGTGGGGCGTCTCCAAGAAGCCAACTATACCCCAAACGATGAAGACATTCAGATGGTGCGAATCAGAACTACCGGCTCAGATAGGATTGCTTTTCAACTCGATCAGACCACGCTTACAGTGGTCGATACAGGTGGTGAACGAGCCGAGAGGAAAAAATGGGGGCTCATTTTTGGCAAGCACTTTGGATCTAAATTAGATGGGGCCCACGTTTTCATCGTTGATATATCCGCCTATGATCTTGCCCTATATGAAGATCTCGCTGGAAATCGCCTAACCGAAGATTTATTGTTGTTCGAATCGATTGTAAATCGCCAGATCCTAGAATCAGTCCTCGGCGATTGGCCTACAATACTAGTATTCACAAAATTGGATATTCTTGAAAGCAAGATAGCGAAATTTTCATTCAAAAAGCGATTCCATGATTTTACTGGTGACGAGGGAAGTCTGGAAGATGTCAAGCTATATATGGAAAACCGCTTTCTTTCCCGGATACGGGAACCAAATCAAAGCATTCCAGTCGTCTATACTAGACTTTTTTCTTCAGACAATAATCTGGCGGTGCCGAGTCCAGCAAAACTGGTTCTGGACGCCATCATGAATTGCCATTCTGATATACGACACAATCAAGCTATTCATGGTTCTACTTTGGGTGGATAATCATTAGTTGAAGAGGGTTTATTGTTTGTTTTGGTGAATAGCAAGGAGTACGGAGGTTATGAGTTTCTGTTTCAAAGATTTCACTATCTAGAGGTATACTTGCCGAGCAAGGCTTTGGTGATGTAGAAATGCTTTCGAATACGGATATATATATATATTGAAAAATTTAGCATTTGGTTACTCACCTGACGGGTCAGTAAAGGTTGTGGACAACAACGGTGGAGCTTCAAAGTATGGCGCAAAGTCTGAATCCAACTCACGATTTCTACCATCGAATATTATGTTAAATCACAAGCTGCGGCGGAACTGGCATCTGCATTATATACAATCCAAGTCTTATCTCATCAATAATTATAAACATTCGCGAAGGGTTCCACAACCTCTAGACGCCAGTGTAAGCATTGCCAATGCGAGGTCAAGCGACCTATACACATACCCTCCCCAGCAGCACATTATTTCATGGAGCTCGATTCAGCTCTCAATATTGGGTGGGACTTCTTCCGAAAACCCCTGAGATAAATTGTATAATTCTGGATAGAGCCATATGAAAGACTTTTCTATTTCAGCAAAAACTAAAAACTTCGCGGAATTTGTTCACAGCGCTAAAAAAAATTCGTTCTCTCCGCCGAATTTATGAACATCGATGCTCTCATGAAGGGATAATCAGACAATTGCCCCAAAATAGACCAGCAATTACTCTCGATAACCTGAGTGATTGACCTGAGACTCCAAGTGACTCGGAGCTCTTCAAGTGCTTGTGCATCTTGTTTGATCATTTTGGCAGCAGCTTTTGCAATTTTGTCGACATGAAGCTTAATCATCAAATTCTCCATCACAATTAGGAATATTTACGAAGTCATGAGAATCGTCATAGGAGCTTAGATACTTCGTTTTGCGCTATTATGGATTTTTCTGTGAAATCTTCAGTCATGAAATTCTCCATTCCGATCTTAGATTTGGCTTACATAGGTGACTTCAACTTGTATTGTGCTTCTGCCTAATTGCAATTTCTTGGCAGAATTTCTATAAATCGCGCGCGCCCTTGCATGTCTTTGCACGCCCTCCCCGACAATAGAATTAGTCATTATTCGAAGCCTGATAGAACTTCAAAATATCTCCTATAAATACTTTCATTGTCAACCACTTGCTTCTTCATTCTCCTTGCAAAAATACTTAAAATGACCTCCGTCATTCCCACCCCACATATCAAATCGAAACCCCGAATCATGCTAATCCCTTGGGATACTGCCTCTCCTGAACATATTCAGCGACTGGTGCAGCAACGCATTACATGCGGGTGGGATCAGGAAGCCGTTGAAGGATGGAAAGAGGCTCATGAAAGTGGGAAGTTGAATCTACAATGGATTGTGAGTGCTTACATCGATTTCCCTGCTTTGGTTTGCATTTCTGATATTTTGATTTTTCTCCAGGTTCTCGCAGATTCCGATCCCGAGAAACATGCCAGATTACTCAAGCACACTGAGGCATATCCCGAAGAACGGGAACCGTTAGTTGATTCGGCCATTTTTTACGGGGCGAAACCGCGAATTGTTCCCTTGCCACAGAGAACTTTCATCCCAATTGGTCACATCTGTTTGGGACGTATCACTGATTACGAAGCTCGCGGATTTGTGAAAAGGGAGGAAGGGTTGTACTGGATATCGAACTTCTATGTCTCACGTGCACTTCAAGGAAATGGACTGGGAGGAGCAGCTATGGATACTGTTGAGAATCTCGCGATTTCAGAACCGCTGTGCGCGAAGAGCCTTGGCCTGAATGCAATTAACAAAAATGATCCAGGCCGGGAAGAGAAATACAAAGCTCTTGGGTTGACTATTCCACCAGCAAGTATTTCCGAATTGAAGCGGGAATGTGCTAACTCGGCCTAGTTTTCCAATCAAGAGTGGTATGAGAGGAGGGGTTATAAAGTTTATCACACCGTGGAGAATAACTTTTCAAAAGTTGACTCAACAGGGAAAATTTGGTACTGGAATGCTGTATATCTGAAGAAGGAGATTTGATATAGACACTGGATGCTGATACATATGATTTCCAACTTCTAGAAAGAAACTGTCTTTAAGCTTAGGGTCTTTTCCTTAAGGACTATAATCTTTAAATTAAGAGATATCGTGTTCTCATTGGGTGGCTATCTAAGATTACAATTTCCATATTTTCAAATCTTGGCTAAAGGGTGGCTATATAAGGACTAGTGTTTACACCTAAAAACATAGTTATATCCCAAAATAATCATATTCTGAGGACTCTTCCTGAGGATGAGGTTTTGGAGGGCCCTTTTCCTTCCCACAGCAAGAATCATTTAAAGCCCTCAATATCCAATCAAATTCATTCTATATTAGAGGCAGATGCGGGCCTTCAGTCAATTTGAATACATTACCTAAATCCTGGGCCCGCTACTATAATACTAAACACTTCTAACAGCTGCAATTTTGATTTACCAACCAGATGGAGTTCTGGAAGGTGCTTTGTCTTCTATTTGTTTAGCATCCTTGTTCCAAAGTGGAACCGTCGGTAGTGTTTAGAGGTGGGATAGTAGTTATATTCACTTGTCATAAAGAAGGGCTTTGCTACCAGACTATAATTGTTCTAATTACAATCGGTTGTCATAAAGAAATAACTTTAAACCCCTATCGGTGGAGTTATAATTTGTGGTGAATAATAAAAAATTTGCCCACTTTTCAACTACGATCATCGATAGAAGCGTGATTCAATGTTTCCACCTCCTTCACATTAACCAAGGCCGTTTAAAGTCGTTCGTCATCCATCATTGATGCGGGATCCTCTAAAACTGTCTCTCTCGGATTTCGTACGTGCTTACAATCCCTTGTCATACGTACAGTACGCTAGCCTCTATTGTAGTAATTGGCCCCTGTACGATAAGCAAATATAAGCCGCTCTGTTTCGTCAGCTATACCCACGGACGCCTACTTATAAACCATAGAATTTTGGGAGATTTATAGCATACTAATAAAGTTAACACCCCGATGTGCTTCTATCTCTGCTCTTCGACAGGTTGTTATCCACGGCATCGCAGCAGACATGGAAAATCCAGCAGCACAGCTTCCCAAACTCGCTCTTCACGATGATGTTAATCGAGAATTGATAGACCCTGGTAGCATTGCTAGACTCTGGCTCCAAAATTTGAAGAAAAAAGTTTCCTGAGGTCAGATAGGAGA
>Ga0302320_10022178_pt1 | contig 12556 bp, 10 predicted proteins | sample Bog_T0_3_FD_202130 | JGI IMG/M metagenome (GOLD analysis project Ga0302320, IMG submission 202130) | Peat permafrost microbial communities from Stordalen Mire near Abisko, Sweden - Bog_T0_3 | ecosystem: Environmental > Terrestrial > Soil > Wetlands > Peat | place: Sweden: Abisko, Stordalen Mire...
TAGATCCCGGGTAAAATAGGTCGGCCGCCGCCCCTCGCCATCGCGCCGGGGCTTCCTTGATGCCGTGACCACGGATAGGATGGGCCTCGCCCCTTCCAGGATGCCGCATGCCTTCCGCCCCCCCAGCCTTCGTCGTCACCGGCGCCGCCCGCGGCATCGGCCGCGCCATCGCCGAGCACCTGGCGGAGCGGGGGGCCCGCGTGGCCATCCTGGACAGCGATGCTGGGCAGGGCGCCGCCACGGCCAAGCGCCTGGGGCGGGGCTGCCTCTTCATGGCCTGCGACCTGGCTCAGCCGGCGCAGATCCTGGCGGCGGTGGCGGCGCTGAGCTCCTTCCCGAAATTGGACGGCCTGGTGAACAACGCCGGCATCGGCGCGTTCCAGCCCTTTGAGCGGCTCAGTTTGGCGGATTGGGACCGGGTGCAGGCGGTGAACCTGCGCGCGCCCTTTTACCTGACCCAGCAGCTGTTGCCGCGCCTCAAGCCCGGCGGGGCCGTGGTGAACATCGCCTCCACGCGCGCGCTGATGTCCGAGCCCGGCGGCGAGGCCTATGGCGCCAGCAAGGGCGGCCTGCTGGCCCTGACCCATGCCCTGGCCCTGAGCCTGCAGCCCCGCCGCCTGCGCGTGAACGCGGTCCTGCCCGGCTGGATCGACGTCAGCGCCCTGCAAGGCAAGCCCGGCCGCCTGAAGCTGCGCCCCATCGACCATGCCCAGCACCCCGCCGGGCGCGTGGGCCGGCCCCAGGACGTGGCCGAGGCGGTCAGCTTCCTGTTGGACGCCCAGCGCTCCGGTTTCATCACCGGCCAGCGGCTGGTGGTGGATGGCGGCATGACCGTGAAGATGACCTACGTGCCGGACTGAAGCCGACCCGCCAGGCCCTTGCGACCCCACAAAAAAGCCCCCTTTGGGGGCTTTTTCTATTTCTGCCCGGAGGGCAGGGCTGACAAGAATGTTGGCCCCAGCGCCAAGAAGGTCGGCATGGGATGAGGGTGCCCGCCTCGCGCCTTTGGGGCAGAAGGGGGAAAGGCGGAGATATCTTGGCGCGTTTCTTGCTCTATAGAAGCGTTGGACCATCATCAGTTCAGGAGGGATCTGTGGAATCGAGGGCACAGGAGCCCGTTCGGCGTTGCCTGGTGGCGGATGACGAGGCCGCCATCTGCCAGACCATCACGTTCGCTTTGGAGACCGAGGGTTGGTCCGTGCGCAGCTGCACCGACCTGGCCGGCGCCCGCCAAGCCGTGGAGGAGGAGGCCTTTGACCTGGCCCTGGTGGATCTGCGCCTGGGGCGCCAGTCGGGCCTGGACCTTTTACCGGCCCTCAAGGCCGCCCAGCCGGGCGTGCCGGTGGTGATCATCACGGCCTATGCCTCCATCCCCAGCGCGGTGGACGCCATGCGGCGCGGCGCCACCGACTACCTGCCCAAGCCCTTCAGCCCGGCCGAGCTTCGCCGGGCGGTGGCCCAGGCCCAGGCCGCCCGGGCGCATGAGCGGCGTGACGGCGACCTGCGCGGCAAGCCGGTGCTGGAGAGCCGGGTGCCGGCCATGCAGGCCTTGCTGGGCCAGGCCATGAAGGTGGCCCAGAGCGACGGCACCACGCTGCTGCTGCAAGGCGAGACCGGCACCGGCAAGGGCGTGCTGGCCAAGGCCGTGCACGACCAGGGCCCGCGCCGCGCCGGGCCCTTTGTGGTGGTGGCCTGCCCCGCCCTGCCGCTGGAGATGCTGGAAAGCGAGCTCTTCGGCCATGAGCGCGGCGCCTTCACCGGGGCCTACCGCGAGCATGCCGGGCGCCTGGCCCAGGCCGACGGGGGCACGCTGTTCCTCGACGAGGTGGGCGACCTGCCCCTGGCCTTGCAGGCCAAGCTGTTGCGGGTGGTGCAGGAGCGCGAGTACGAGCGCCTGGGCGGCAGCCAGACGCTGAAGGTCGATGTGCGCATCATCTCGGCCACCCACGTGGACCTGGCGGCGGCGGCCAAGGCAGGCCGCTTCCGCGAGGACCTGTACTACCGCCTGAGCGCGGTGACGCTGACCATGCCGCCGTTGCGCGAGCGCGGCGAGGACCTGCTGGAGCTGGTCAACAGCATGCTGGCCGAGCTGCGTGCGGAGCTGGGCCGGGGCCCGCAGAGCCTGAGCTCCGGGGCCCTGACCCGCTTCAAGCAGCACGCCTGGCCGGGCAACCTGCGCGAGCTGCGCAACCTGCTGGAACGCATCTGCGTGCTGGGCGACGGGGACGAGGTCCAGGCGTCGGACCTGGTGGGGCTGCTGGAGCTGAAGAAGGCGGTGCCGGCGCCGCGGGGGCCGGTGGCGCTGGCGTCCATGGAGCAGGTGGAGGCCGAGCACATCGGCAAGGTGCTGGCCCAGACCCGGACCTTGGAGCAGGCGGCCAAGGTCCTGGGCATGGACGGCGTGACGCTGTGGCGCAAGCGCAAGAAGTACGGGCTCTAGCCGTGGGCTTGCGCGGGGGCATACGGCGGCGGCTGTGGCTGGGCATCGGCGGCCTGCTGCTGGTGCTGCTGCTGACCGCCGGCCTGGCGGTGCGGGTGGGCTGGCAGAGCAACGCCGCCATTGAGCAGACCTTCCGCGACAACGGCGACTCGCTGGCCTACATGCACGAGCTCACGGACGCGCTGGACCAGGTGGACGCGCGGGCGCGGGCCCCGGAGGGGGCTGGCGCATCCGGGGCCGGGCCGCTGCCGGCCTTGCGGGCGGCCGTCGACCGCAACATCGCCAGCGAGCTGGCGAACACCACCGAGCTGGGCGAAAGGGAGGCGGCGCTGAGCCTGCAGGCGGTTTGGCAGGCCTATCAAGCCGCGCTGCCGGGGGCCCTGGCCCGGGGCGCCAGCCCGGCCCAGCGCCGCGAACGCTACCGGGCCGGCTTGGAGCCAAAGTACCGGCGCCTGCGGGCCCTGGCTTGGGAGATCGCCGGTTTGAACCTGGGCAACGCCCGCTTCCGCGGCCATGACCGCGACCTGCTGGCTGCGGAGCTGCGCTGGATGGTGCTGCTGCTGCTCGCCGGCGTGGCCGTGGGGGTGGCGTTCGCGGTGCAGACCGGGCGCTCGCTGGTGGACCCGGTGGTGGCGCTGACCCAGGGCGTGCGCGAGCTGGGCCTGGGCCGCCTGGATGGCCAGGTGGCGGTGACCGGCGACGACGAGCTCAGCGAGCTGGGGCGGGCCTTCAACGCCATGGCCCGCCGCCTGAACGACTTTGAGCGGGGCTTCCGCGCCAAGCTGCTGCGCACCCAGCGCACCACCCAGCTGGCCATCAACAGCTGCAGCGACCCGGTGGCCGTCTTCGGCCTGGATCACAAGGTGGACCTGTGCAACCGGGCCGCCGAGGAGCTCTTCGGCCTGCGTCCGGGGGCTTGCCTGGAGCCTGGCCCCTTGGCGGCGCTGGGCCCGCGCCTGGGCCTGGCCTTGGAGCAGGCCCAGGCCTACGAGCCGGCGGGCTACGCCGCCGCGCTGCGGGTCGAACGCCAGGGCCAGGAGCGCTACATCCTGCCGCGCCTGCAGGCGGTGCTGGACGGGCAGGGCCGCACGGTGGGGGCCATCCTGGTGCTGGCGGACGTCACGGGCCTGCGGCGCATGGACGAGCTGAAGAGCGGCTTGCTGGCCACCGTGTCGCATGAGCTGAAGAATCCGCTGACAAGCCTGCGCATGGCCGCCCACCTGCTGCAGGAGGACGCCGAGGCCGGCCGCACGGGCCGCCAGGCGGCCCTGCTGGCGGCGCTGAAGGAGAACGCCGACCGCTTGCATGGCGTCTTGGACGGGCTGCTGGACCTGGGGCGCTTGGAATCCGGCGACCTGCTCCGCCTGGAGGTGCGCCAGGCGGGCGAGCTGTTGGAGGAGCTGTTGCGGCCCCTGGCGGCGGCGCTGGAGGCCCAGGGGCTGAGCCTGGAGCGGGTGGTGGCGCCGGGCCTGCCGGCGGTGGCGGTGGACGCCGGCAGGCTGAAGCATGTGTTCACCAACCTGCTGGACAACGCCGCCCGCCATTCGCCCGCCGGGGGCTGCCTGCAGGTGGGTGCCGCCCAGGAAGCCGGGGGCGTGCGCTTCTGGGTGCAGGACTCGGGGCCGGGCGTGCCTCCGGAGTTCCGCAGCCGGGTCTTCGAGCGCTTCTTCCGCGTGCCCGGCCAGGCCCAGGGCAGCGGCCTGGGCCTGGGCCTGGCCATCGCCCGCGAGCTGGTGGAATTGCATGGCGGGCAGCTGCAATTGGATCCCAGCCCCCGGGGCGCCCGTTTCAGCATGCTGCTGCCCTTGGTTTGAAGGCATTTTTGTCCAGCCGTCCTTGAGTTTTGCAAGGGTCCGCCCCCACCCGCCCCGCCGAAGGGGTCAAAGGCCCGCGAAAGCCCCGCCCATCCGCTTGGCACCCAACTTGCAGTACTAGGCTCGTGCACCAGACCCGCCCCCGGGCCATCCACGGGGCCGGGCGTCAACGGTGATGCGAACCAACCACACAAACGCCGCCCATTCGAGGACGAACGGGCACAGGCGGGGCGGCACAGGGCCCTGCGCAGGAGACGACCGTGATCAAACGCTTCATGGAAAAGATAAGGCGGCCGGAGGAGCGCAAGCTCTTCTACGCCCTCCTTGGCGGAAAAATGCTGGGGCTGCTCTTGCTCTTCGCCGTCATCATGGCGGTGCCGGCCTATTTCAACCACAAGCTGCACGCCGACAACGGCGCCATGGCCGGGATGACCATGACGGCCGCCGCCGCCGTTGCGGCCCCAGCCGCGGCCCCCGCCGCGGTGCCGGACCCGCCCTACGTCAACCCCATCAACACCATGTGGACCCTGGTGGCGGCCTTCCTGGTCTTCTTCATGCAGGCCGGCTTCATGATGCTCGAAGCCGGGTTCGCCCGCTCACGGGAGACCGTGAACGTGCTGCTGGAGGGCATCGTCGACACCGCCATTTGCGGCATCCTGTTCTACGCTTGGGGCTTCGCCTGGATGTTCAGCAAGGGGAACGGCTTCATCGGCAACGAGTCGGGCTACTACTTCCTGTCGAACCTGCCTGACACGTACCAGTCCACCGGTGTGGCCACCCTGGCGGTCTTCCTGTTCCAGTTCGCCTTCGCCGATTGCGCCAGCACCATCACCTCGGGAGCCATGGTGGGGCGCACCGGCTTCTGGGGCGACCTGCTCTACAGCGTCGGCATCAGCGGCTTCATCTACCCCATCCTGGGGCATTGGGCCTGGGGCCCGGACGGCTGGCTGAACAACATCCATCCGGCCGCATTCCATGACTTCGCCGGCTCCACCGTGGTGCACACCATCGGCGGCGCGCTGGCCCTGGCGGGCGCCATCGTCCTGGGGCCCCGCTTGGGGCGCAAGTTCAAGCGCGACGGCGGCGGCCCCATGCCCGGCCATGACATGACCATCGCGGCCATCGGCGGCGTGATCCTGTGGTTCGGCTGGTACGGCTTCAACCCCGGCTCCACGCTGTCGGCCATGGACTTCCAGGGCATCGCCCGCATCGCCACCAACACCACCCTGGCGGCCTGCGCCGGCGCCTTGTCGGCCCTGTTCTACGTCTACCCCAAGACCAAGGTGTGGGACGCCGGCTCCAGCATCAACGGATTCCTGGCCGGCCTGGTGGCCATCACCTGCCCCTGCTACTGGGTCTCACCCGGCGGCTCCATCATCATCGGCGCCGTCGCCGGCATCGTGGCGGTGCTGGGGACGGAGCTGCTGGAGCATCTGCGCATCGACGACCCGGTGGGCGCGGTCCCGGTGCACATGATCGCCGGCATGTGGGGCACCATCAGCCTGGGCCTTTTCGCCACCGGGCAGTACGGGGCCTCCACCACCACGGGCGCGGATAACAGCGCCGGCATGGTGGTCAAGGGCCTGTTCTATGGCGGCGGCACGGATCAGCTGGTCGGCCAGTCCGTCGGCATCCTATGCATCGGCGGCGGCGCCTTCGTCCTGGGCATGATCCTGATGTGGGCGGTCAACCTGACCGGCACGCTGAGGGTGTCGAAGGAGATCGAGCTCAGCGGCCTGGACCTGCACGAGCATGGCGGCTCGGCCTATCCCGAACTCACCTAGGAGATGAACATGTCCATTAAAAGGATCGAAGCCATCATCCGCCCCGAGAAGCTGGAGCCCCTGCGGGTCCAGCTGGAGGAGACCGGCTATCCCGGCATCATGGTCACGGAGATCGAAGGCCACGGGAAGCAGCGCGGCGTGGAGCACCAGTTCCGCGGCAACAAGTACAAGACCTACTTCGTGCCCAAGATCCGCATCGAGCTGGTGGTGAAGGCCGCGGCGGTGAAGGGCATCGTGGACACCATCATCGACGTCTGCAGCAGCGGCAGCGTGGGCGACGGCAAGATCTTCATCACCACGGTGGATGAGGTCATCCGCATCCGCACCCAGGAGAAGGGGGTCGACGCGGTCTAGGCGGCGCCCAGCGCGTCAAAAAAAAGGCCAGCCCCGGCGGGGGCTGGCCTTTTTTGTTTTCGTTATTGTTATCGACGGTCCTACAGGCCGCGCCCGACCGCGAAGCCCAGCATCATCAGCAGGAAGCCCAGCGCATTCTCGCCGGCGAAGATGGCGGCCGCGTAGGCCCATTGGCCCTGGCGGATCATCTGGCTGGCCTCGAACATGTAGGACGAGAAGGTGGTGTAGGCGCCCATGAAGCCGGTCAGGGCGATCACGCGCCACTCGGCCGGGATGAGGAAGCGCTCCTCGGCCAGGGTCCACACGACGCCGAAGAGGAAGCAGCCCGTGCCGTTGATCAGCCAGGTGCCCCACGGGAAGGAGTTGCCCCAATGGGCCTGGGCCCATCCGCCCAGCCCGTAGCGCACCAGGGTCCCCGCCGCGCCGGCCAGCGCGAGCCACGCCATCCTTTGCAGCATGTCAGGCCCCCCCAGCGAGGTCGGCGCCCTTCAAGGCGCGGGCCTGCAGGTCCCAGGCCTCGGCGTGCTTGAAGAACATCGGGCGGCCCCCCAGCAGGTCGCGGTGGGCCCGACAAAAGGCCGCCAGGCGGTCCTCGGGGCCCGTGATGTCCACGCGCAGGTTCAACGCCAGCGTGCCGCCTGCGGCGCCCGGCCGCCGCGCCACATGCTCGCCATGGGCGGGATGGGCCATGGCGCTGGGCAGGCCCGCCTGGCGGGCCGCGTCGATGATGGCCTGGTGGGCCAGGCGGGTCCCGCCCGCCCGGCCGGCGTCGGCCACGCGCTCGCGCGAATGCAGATGGATGCTCAGCTGGCCCAGCTGGCGCGAGGTCAGCCGATGGGCCGGGGCGCCGGCCGCCGCGGGCCGGGGCGGCGCCGTGGCGAACCAGGCGGGGGGCTGCTTGGCCTCGCGGGTGCCGCGCAGCGTCAGGCCGTGGGAGGGCCCCTCCAGGCCGCCCTTGGACCGGCCGATGCGCTGGGACAGGTAGATGCCGGAATGGCCGCTGAAGAGGTAGGCCATGAAGCAGGCCAGGGCGATGTAGACGCCCTGGCCCCCGCCGAAGAGCTCGATGCCCATCAGGGTGCAGGCCAGCGGGGTGTTGGAGGCGCCCGCGAAGACCGCCACGAAGCCCAGCCCGGCCAGCAGGTCGGTGGGCGCGTGCAGCAGGCCCGCCAGCGCATTGCCCAGCGTGCTGCCCACGAAGAACAGGGGCGTCACCTCTCCGCCCTTGAAGCCGCTGCCCAGGGTCAGCGTGGTGCTGAGCGTCTTCCACAGCCAGCTCCAGGGCGTGGCGCCGCCGGGCTGGAAGCTGGAGACGATGCTCACGGAGCCGGGGCCCTGGCCGGTGACCCCGATGCCCAGGTAGTCCCGGGTCCCCAGGGCGTAAGTCAGCGCGATCAGGAGCGCGCCGCCCACCACCGGGCGCAGCCAGTAGCTGGGGATGCCCTTTTTAAAGGCGGCGGAGGCCCCGTGGGCCAGCTCCGAGAAGAGCATGGCGGTCAGGCCGAAGATGACGCCGGCCACCGCCGTCTTCAGGGTCAGCAGCCAGTCCAGCTGGAAGTAGCCCGGGGCCGCTTGGGCGAAGATGCCGACGTGGTAGTCGGTGTGGTGGATGCCCCAGAAGGCGCAGGTGCGGTCGGCCAGGATGCTGGCCAGGAGGCAGGGCAGCAGGGCCTCGTAGTCCATGCTGCCCACCGCCAGGACCTCCATGGCGAAGACCGCGCCGGCCAAGGGGGTGCCGAAGACGGCGCCGAAGCCGGCGGCCATGCCCGCCGTCAGCAGGATGCGGTGCTCGGCGCGGTCCAGCAGGATGCCGCGGGCGTAGCTGCTGGCCACGCTGCCGCCCATCTGGATGGCGGTGCCCTCGCGGCCGGCCGAGCCGCCGAACAGGTGGGTGGCCAAGGTGCTGAGCAGGATCAGCGGGGTCATCTTCAGCGGCACGCCGCCGCCGGGCTCGTGGATCTCCTCCACGATCAGGTTGTTGCCCTTCTCCGCCGACTTGCCGAAAAGATGGTAGACCATGGCGATGGCCACGCCCGCCAGGGGCAGCCACCACAGCAGGCTGGGGCTGGCCCAGCGGACCTTGGTGGCCAGGTCCAGCGACCACAGGAACAGGGCGCACAGCGACCCCACCGCCAAGGACAGCGGGATCACCACCACCAGCCAGAACGCGGCATAGCGCGCCAGGCTCAGGTATTCCTTGGGGTCCCAGCGCAGCGTCATGCCCCGCCCGCCATCAGCTCTTTCTTGGTGGCCGGCTTGGCCTTGAAGCCGTGGGGCTCGAAGCTCCAGTGCTCCAGGTGCTTGTAAAGCATCACCTTGTCGCGCAGCAGGTCCCCCTGCGCCTGGCAGAAGCGCTTCAGAGCGGCTTTGGGGCCGACCAGCTCGACGCACAGCGGCAGGTGGGGGTTGAGGTCCTCGGCGTGCGAGCCCTGCACCTTGCCGTGGCCGCTGTAGCCGTAATGGGCCGCATGGGCGGTGGCGCTGACGATGCCCGGTGTCTCACGGGCGCTGTGGATGATATCCATGTACAGCGCGGTGGACGGCAGGAAGCGCTTCCAGCCGTGGGCCCGCGCGGGATGCCGCTCGTGCGGGGTCAGGAAGATGCGCAGCTGGCCGATCTCTTGCTGATGGATCTTGTGCTTGGGGGGCACGGCGCCTCCAGGATCCGAAAAAGCGTTAGCTTGCAGTCATTCTCACCGCCGCCGCCTGAAAGTCAAGGTCGGGCGCGAAGCCGCCCCCGGCGCCCGCCGCGAAAGAGCCAGGACCTGGAACGGAAAAAGCCCCGCATGGCAGCGAGGCTTCGGGGGGAACACGCCCCTACCGGCTCATTCGCGGTAGGAGTCATCGGCCGGAGGACCGGCGGTTCAGGGGGAACTCCATCCCCTTAGGTTAGGACCATTATGACGGGTCTGGCGGCGGGGTCAAGGGCGTGGGTCCTAGATCCATCCACGCCTGGCTTGAGCAGCGCCCAAAAATATTGATATGACAAAAATCATGTTCGAAATTTTTATAAGGAATAAAAAAATTCGCCTTAATTGACGACGGTCAAGGCTACTTGGCGAGGCGATAGATAGCATGCCTCAAGTCATAGAGCTTAGCGCGTATGATTTTACGCATACGCCTATCTGAGGAATGCATGGATCAACGCGCAGACAAATGCCCCCGGGAGATCAACGTCCCCGGGTCCGAACAAGAGGGCGGGCTCAGCCGCGGCGAGTTCCTGACGCTGGCCATCCTATCGGCGGGCGCCTTGGCGGGCGCCGTGCTGGGCGGCAGCGCGCTGGGCGCGTTCCTGTCGCCGGCGTGGAAGGAGAAGAAGGAGGACTGGATCGCGGTCGCCGACTTCGACAGCCTGCCCGAAGGCACGCCTGCCTTGGTGAACTACGACCAGCGCCGCGCGGATGGCTGGGTCGTGGAGGAGGGCCGCTCCTCGGTGTGGCTGCTGAAGGAGAAGGGCTCCGTGACCGCCTTCGACCCGCATTGCACGCACCTGGGCTGCCCCTACCGCTGGGATGCCGCCAAGGAGGCCTTCCTGTGCCCCTGCCATTCGGGCGTCTTCAACAAGCAGGGCGTGGTCCAGTCGGGGCCGCCGCCACGCCCCCTGGACCGCTACGGCGTCAGGGTCCAGCAGGGCATCGTCTCCATCCTCCCCTCGAGGCAGTCCGCGTGAAGCAGATCCTGGATTGGCTCGACGAGCGGACCGGCTGGCGCAAGCTGAAGGCCGCCTTGCTCGACCGCAAGATACCCAAGGGCGTGAACTGGCTCTACACGCTGGGCAGCCTGCTGGCCTTCCTGTTCGTGCTGCAGGCGGTGACCGGCATCCTGCTGGCCATGCATTACTCGCCGTCGCCCGACCACGCCTACCAGTCGGTGGTGTACTTCCAGAACGAAGTGTTCATGGGCCGCTTCATCCGCGGCCTGCACCGCTGGGGCGCCAGCGCCATGGTGCTGGTGGCCTTCCTGCACATGCTGCGCGTGTACTTCATGGCGGCCTACAAGCACCCGCGCGAGGCCACCTGGCTCAGCGGCGTGGCGCTGCTGCTGGTGGTGGTGGGCTTCGGCTTCACCGGCTACCTGCTGCCCTGGGACCAGAAGGCCTACTGGGCCACCATGGTGGGCAGCAAGATCGCCGGCCAGACGCCGCTGATCGGCGCTTACGTGGGCAAGATCATGAAGGGCGGGGAGGACCTGGGCGCGCTGACGCTGACGCGCTTCTACGCGCTCCACATGCTGGTCCTGCCGGCGGCCCTGCTGGGCATGGTGGCCGTCCACCTGTTCCTGGTGGTCTGGCATGGCATCTCCGCCAACCCGCGCCGCTTCGGCAAGGACGCGCCCAAGGACTGGCACAAGCAGGATCACGACCACTACGTGGCCATGAAGGAGCGGGGCCAGAGCTTCTTCCCCTACGTCGTGGCCAAGGACATGGCCGTCATCATGGTGGTGCTGGCGGTGCTGGTGGTGCTGGCGAAGCACCTGGGCGCCGAGCTGGAGCCGCTGGCCGACCCCACCGACATCCACTACAACCCGCGGCCGGAATGGTACTTCCTGTTCCTGTTCCAGCTGTTGAAGGCCTTCCCCGGCTCGTTGGAGACGGTGGCCACGGTGGTCCTGCCCGGCCTGGGCGTGGGCTTCCTGCTGACCCTGCCCTTCTGGGACACCAGCGCCCGCCGCCACCCCCTGGAGCGGCCCGTGCTGACGACCCTGGGCGTGCTGGTGGTGGCCGGCATCGGAGCCCTGACCTTCCAGGGGGTCATGGCCCCCAACACCAACGCCGCCATGGCCCGCGACCCGCAGGTCGAGGCCGGCCGGCGCAAATTCACCGAGCTGCGCTGCCAGAGCTGCCACAGCATCAACGGCAGCGGCGGCCTGGTGGGCCCGGCCCTGGACCTGGAGGGCGCCAAGCGCGAGAAGGACTGGCTGGCCGGCCATTTCCGCGACCCGCAGAGCCTGAAGCCGGGCAGCAAGATGCCCAATTTCAAGCTGCTGGACAGCGAGGTGGAGGTGCTGGTGGCCTACATGAGCAGCCTGGGCGTGGGGCCCAAGTTCACGGCCAACGCCCCCAAGCTCTTCGCCGACCACTGCATGGACTGCCACATGATCAAGGGCAAGGGCGACGACAGCGGCCCGGACCTGACCAAGGAGGGTGACAACCGCGAGGCCGGCTGGATCGCCCAGTACATCCGCTCGCCCGACGCCCTCTACGAGAAGGCCGAGATGCCCGGCTTCGGCAAGAAGCTGAACAAGGCGGAGATCGACGACCTGGCCGCGTACCTGTCGGCCCAGCGCGCGGAGCAGCCGCAGGTCAAGAAGGCGCCCAAGAAGTAGTCCCTGGGGCGAGGACGCCCCAGCCAGTCAGGAATCCCATCAACCGTCCGGAGGATCCATGCGCAAGAACATGCTGAAAGGCATGATGGCGACCGCCGCCGCAGCGCTGTTGCTGCTGCAGTCGGCGCAGGCTTGGGCGCTGCCCGCCTTTGCCCGCCGTTACAACCTCGAGTGCTCCATGTGCCACACCTCGGTGGCGCAGCTGACCCGCGCCGGCTGGGAGTTCCGTGAGGCCGGCTACCGCCTGCCCAAGGAGATCGGCGAGCAGCCCGCCGTGAAGGCCGTGCCCAAGGATGGCGCGTCCGACGACGGCGACGCCACCAGCCCTCTGACCAACGTGTCGGACTACTCCGACGCCCGCATCACCAACACCTACACGCTGGACAACAAGACCAGCGCCGGCGCCGGCCCCGCCAACAGCGGGCAGCTGTCCAACGGCGGCGGCTCGTTGAACCTGCTGTGCGGGTCCTTTGACAAGTACTTCGGCTCGTTCATCGAGGCCAACCTGTCCACCGACAACCTGACCACCACCGACATCTTCAACACCGGCATGGTCGAGGCGGTCTACGGCGACTCGACGCTGGGCTGGGGCCATGTGCGCCTGGGCATCTTCAGCAACCTGTACGGCTTCGGCGGCTCGGACCGCGGCATCGGCAGCAGCGCCCTGTTCCGCAGCGGCATGGACAGCCAGAAGCTGCTGAGCACGCGCACCCTACTGACGGGCGGGCCCAGCTTCACCGGCGCCACGGCCGAAGGCGTGGAAGTGGGCTACTACCTGCGCAAGACCGGCACGGAGCTGAGCCTGCACTGGAATGACGGCTCGTTCTGGTACAACAAGG
>Ga0302320_10022179_pt1 | contig 12555 bp, 10 predicted proteins | sample Bog_T0_3_FD_202130 | JGI IMG/M metagenome (GOLD analysis project Ga0302320, IMG submission 202130) | Peat permafrost microbial communities from Stordalen Mire near Abisko, Sweden - Bog_T0_3 | ecosystem: Environmental > Terrestrial > Soil > Wetlands > Peat | place: Sweden: Abisko, Stordalen Mire...
CAGTTGGTGTTGGTGGTGAAACTGGCGGCGGTGTTCCAGGCCAGATCGGGCCCCACGGCAACAAGATGCTGCGGATTCCAGGGCAGAAAGTTTTGTAGCCGCTCAATGCCGTAAGTGACCAGCAGCGTAATAGCTGAAAAGCCCAGCATAGCGAAGGCGTACTCGCGCCAGTTCATCTCCTGGCCGTCATTGACGCCGCAGAGCCGGTAAATGAGCCGCTCGAAGGGGCGCAGGATGGGGCTGAGCCAGGTGCGCTCGCCCTCCAGCACACGCGCCAGATAGATTCCCACCGGACGTACGCTGGCCAGCAGAATCAGACAGAAAAGTGCAAACTGCAACCAACCATTGGCGGTCATTAAAACTTCTCCGGGAAGAGCAGGGTGAGGGTCAGGTAGCCCAGCAACAGGGCGGACAGGATCAAGGCAACGGCGGTGGTGATGTCAAAGGTCATGGGTTACCTCAGCTTCTGGCAGGCCTTGACGTACAAAAACGCCAGACCAAAGAAAACTACCGTGAACAGCAGCATGGTTACATCTTGCATAGCGTCTCTCGATTCCATGAGCGGGGCGTTGGGGAAGCCGCCTGCTCAAGAATGATTCTGGCTCTCGCCTCGTTTGAGTATCCGAAAGATTTCGTAAATTAAGCGTAAGGACGGAAAACTCCCCGGAAAATTCAGGAAACCCATGGAAAACAGAATTGCGGCCAGTCTTGCCATTATGGAACCACCACCGCGCCAGTAGAAGCCAGCATTCCGAACTACTTGCAAAATTCCATGGAGAGTGCAAGAAGCGTCAGGGCACGACACTTCAAAGTGCCCTCAAGGTGAACGAAACAAATAGCTTACTAAATGTCCTTTACAAATTGTGCTAAAAGTGTGTTGCGCGATTCGAGAGGGACTATGAACGCGCCAATCATCACGATATTCGTTAGGCACGCGGCAGACTGCAAGTACAAGCGTGACGAGTTTTGCCGCCGCTGTCAATGCAGGAAGCACCTCCGTTGGACCCTCAACGGCAAACAGTACCGGCGGCAAGCCGGGACACGCTCTTGGGCGGAGGCTGAGCAAGCCAAGCGGGCCGTGGAAGATCAGCTCAGCGGCAAGCCCGTAGAGGCCGCGCCGGACGCGCCCCGCCTGATAGAAGAGGCCGTCCGGCTATTCAACCAAGACAAGGCCGTCCAAGGGGTTACTCCGGGCGTCCGGGCACGGTACAAAGGCGAATTGCAGAGCTTCCAAACGTATTGTGAATCTGCCGGGGTCATCACAATCCAGGGCGTCACGCGGGAACTGCTAACGGGCTTTGTTGCGACGTGGGAAACCCGGTACAGCTCACAGACTCAATACTCCGCCCGCGCCCGCCTTGGGAGCTTTCTCCGCTATTGCTTTGAGTCGCAATGGATAGCCCGGATTCCTAGTATGCCCCGCATTGTCATTGACGCCGCGCCCACCATGCCCCTATCCGCCGGGGAGTTTACCGCGCTCATGGCCACCGCCAATGACGCCCGCCTCCGGGCCGTCTTGCTACTGATGCGTTACAGCGGCTTGGCTATCCGGGACGCCGTATGCCTGGAGCGTGGAAGCCTATTCCAGGGCGCTAACGGGCTTTGGCGTGTGGTCACATCCCGGCAAAAGACGGGGACACACGTGTCCGTACCGCTCCCGGCGGCTGTCTCCGCCGCTATCCTTGCCACGGCCAATACAGAGCCTAAATTTCTGTTTTGGGATGGGCGGCAAGCCCCTAACCAGTTTGCAGCACACTGGAGCGATAAGGTAAGCCGCACCTTCGCCGCCGCCGGAATCGCGGACGTGTGCTTCATGAAAAGCCATCGAATCCGGGACACGTTCGCCGTGGACCTCTTGGAGAAGGGCATCCCAATGGAAGAGGTCAGTAAGCTGTTGGGCCATGAGAGCATCCGCACTACGGAAAAGCACTATGCAAAGTGGGTCAAGGGCCGTCAAGATCGGCTAGACGCCCTTGTCACGGGGACGTGGGCCGCATAACAAACACCAACCGGGCCGGGCAATCGGCACATGAAAGGACATGACTGTGACAACGCGATATAATCCGGGCATGAAAGTCCTAGCTCTTCTGATGGTCATCCTGCTTGCGGGGTGCGAGACACGCGGCCAAAAAGCGGATGACCTCCGGGCCGAAGAGGACACACGAGCCGCCGAAAGGGCGCTATCCTTGGACGCACTGGCTTGCAACCTGGACCTCTGCTACCAACACCTCAAGGTGACGGAGTTGACGGCGGACAAGTCCCCGAAGTGGAGAGCCTTCAAGAAGGCCCACGGGATTACCAGCCAGCCGTCCGGGATGTCTGATGAGGACCTCAAAGCGTGCAACGCTCTTTAATGCCGGTCCTGTGTGTGGATTATTTGCCACGATATGATGCATAATAGACACACAAAATGGGAAGTATTTCCGTTTGTGTACAGAAAAGACTACTGGTGTGCTCTCCTAGGCACCCTCTTTAACATTTGACCCCGCCCCCGTACCTTATTCATTCGACAGAGGATGCAAGCGCCTTCCACGCTTCGGGTTGGCACTTCGGGCAGGTAGGACAGTGCCCCATCAGTATGGCAACCTCTGTGCCGCATGGGTTGTGCCGCAATTTGTGGTAGTCATCAAAATATCCCACGTCTTCCCACTCGCTTGCCTGTGCTGTGCTGAGGTTGTTTTCCATCCGTCTGCCCGCCCTTTCGTATGTACCTTGACCGCGCCTCTACCGAAGGCTGTCACAGATAGCACAATGACACCACTCGCTTGGCTCATGTGCCGAGTGTCCGGCGGCTACCACGTCAGCCGGAACACGGGACGGGTCACTTGCCCATGTCCAGGGCATACCGGGCGGTACGTTGGGATGAGGCATTGACTGACCGCAAACACAGCGCTTCTGCTTTCGTTTCTTCATAGTCCCTCGTGTCCTTTCTCCGGCTCATATCACGCTGTTGTGTAAGTAAGCAAAGCGTAGCTTACACAGCAATGAGATATTTTCTTCTTCTTTATTCAACTACCTATAGAGAGAAAAAAATAAAGCGGGTCATTCTGTGTGTACTCCGGCCCCGCGTAGCTCCGCCCGCTTGGTGCTAATCCAACTGGGGCAGCGCGGCTTCTTGATCCCCGCCGCCTTCATTGCCGCCTGTAGTTCTCTGATCTTCAACTCCGGGTGAGCCTTGATGATTGACACGGACAAGTCCTCCATACCGTCAGCATCCGTCTTGACGCCGTGAGCCTTTTGGGAGAGCACAACCTTGGCTTCCCCGTTGTCTATCCAGTGCATCCGGCAATCGTTGACCACGTTATCTTGGGCGTCCCGTGTGCCGATGACCTCAAAGGGCTTTGCCTCAAAATCGCGGGGCTTGACATTCCGAAGGTAGCTTTTAGCGCGGTATTCATCCTCATCTTCTCCGAGCTGGAGCCGCGTTGCCCAACAGCACGTCACAAACGCCCCTAGTTCACCACTCCCGCGCATCGCGTTCTCAAGGGTCAACTCCGGTTGCTCTTTGGTGGTTTTGCCGCTATGGAAGAGTACCACCACCGCCGCCGCGCCAATCTCCGCCAATCGAAAGATGCTGTTGGCAAAAACGCGCATATCCGCTGAGCTGTTTTCGTCCCCTTGGATAAACCGAACGGCGGTGTCAATGATGACCACGGCGTTCTTGACCTCATCTTCCTGGAGGTCCTCAAGGGTCAAGGTGTCCGGCCTCTTACCCGGCGTCTCTTGTACCGGGTTCATGGTGCGGACAAAGAAGGACTCACAGACGTGGGGCATTAGCCCGATCTTGCGGACCCTATCCGAAAAGCTAATCAATCCCATCTCCGGGCAAAGGTACAACACCCGGCTAGGGACTGCATCCGGGTTAGCCGGGAAGTGGTCAAAGAGCGGCTCCCGCGTGCAAAGGCAATGCGCGACATTTAGCCCGATTATGCTCTTCCTTTGGCCCACGGGCGCGGCTATGGCAGTTATGCTTTGGAGCTGGAGGAAGCCGTCAATCAGGAATCTAGGCCGGGGCGCGTTGCTCACTTGTTCAAACGTGTGGTAGTGACTCCGCCAGTCAACCGGCCCCGCTGGAGCCGCAATGCCGGGGCCTGGAGACGGCTTCCCGCCGATTGTGACCACGGGGTCCGGCTCACCCACGGGCCACTTGCAAGCGTTAGCTACAAGCCGGGCCAACTCCGCTTCTTCAAGCGGCGGCAACACACTTTCTTCATTGATACGGTTGGCTTGCTCCGAGACCTCAGCGTCATCCGCCCCGCCCGCCCGGAACCGGCCCAAAACGCTAATCATGGTCATATTCCGGTGGTCCGTGATCTTACTAACGCCGTCCCAAACCACGGCGGCGTTAGCCTGTCCCGGCTTGCCCGTCCCGCTACCACGCGGCAAACGCCGGACAGCATCCGGGACCGGGCAAACCGGGGCGTCAATCAAGACTTCATACGCGGCCCCGCTCGGATGGATGCTACCAGCGGCCATAATATGACCGGCGGCGCTCCGCACCTCCCCGCCGTGTTCCCCATCCAACCACGGGAACGTGTCCAAAGCCTCTGGAGCGGCGTAGTACGCCTGGACACCGTATTCCGGCTCTCCGGTATCCTTATTGACGCGGCGGCCCGTTCTCACCGTGTATGTCCCCGGCAAACCCCGGCGCTCCGTCCATCCGGCAAAGTCATCAGCGTTACGGAGGCCGTGGTCAATGTCAAGGACGGCCAACCCCGATTTACCCGGCGCTATGCCCACATTGGCGTTAGGCCAACGGCCCCACCATGCCCGGACTTGGACCTCATTGTTGCTTGCCGATTTGTACGCGCCGGAAATGAGCGGCGTCTTGTCCTTCGGTACGCACGGAAGAACGTACCAACCGCGCCGGACGCAAGCAAGGGCAATTTCAAGCATTGTCTCTGGCATTAGCGATTCATCTTTCTGAGAGTGCCCTCAAAGTGCCGCTGGAATCGGTCCCCGTGCTTCTCTAACATCCTGTCCACTCCGGCGGCGTCAACCGCGTGAATGGTGGGGGAAAAATGCGCCCGGACGTGAAAGTGAGTGCCGCCGCTCTCCAGGCCGCCAGACTTGGCAAGGTTGCTCAATCCCTCCATGACGCCCTTTGGCACTACGCCTTCACCCGGCGTCAGCATGGCCGGGACAATATCTCCGCTCCCCGTGCCGGGAACAATGCCGCCATCTTGGAAGGCCATGACGCCCGCGAAAGCAGCAGCCGCAAATATCGGACCTAACACATTCCCAAAGGGACCTCCAGCCTTCACGCCGTTGTTGTATGCAGTCGCGGCGGCGGACTTTGCGTCCCCCAGCTTGTCTTTATCGTGCTGCATCATTATCAGGAGGGAATTCTTAATCATCCCCTCTACTACCGCTTCACCCATCTGATTAACCGTTTTGGCCCACGATTGATGCCCCATAATCGACTTCGTTAGTCCGTTTGCTATCTGGTCTGTGGCTTGCGCCTCCGCTGATAGAATGCGCTTATTGCTCTCTATCTCGGCCTTTTCTTTGATAGCCGCTATCTCATTTGCGTGCTGTTTGGTTAACTGCTTTTCTTTATCCTGAATCTGCTTTAGCTTGTTGGCGTAGTCTTTACCATCCTTGTCTAGCGCGGCCTTTTCGCGGGCAAGGGCACGCACCTTAATGTCATACTCTTCATTGGCGAATCCGGTTTCTTGCATGACGAGCTGTTGCGCTGAGACGCGCCGGGCGCTATTGGCCAGCTCCATATGCTGACGCACAGCCGCTAAACTCAACTCGCCCAATTTTTGCTCGTTTTCCGCCTCCTCGCGGCCCGCTTCTGCACGCAGCTTCTTTTCTTCTTCACTCATCTGCCGGATAAGGTTTGTGCGCTGTGTCAACAGGCCGCGATAGAAGCCGGTGCCCTCTGCAAGATGGTCCCTTTCTTCCTGGAGTGCCGCGTCTATTGCTGCAAGCCGGGCCGTTGTTCCCTCCCGCTCTTCATCGATCTTTTGACGTTCGCCCTCTTGCACCTCAGCCAGCTCTTGCCGGTAGGTTTCCTCCATTGCCTTGACACGCTGTTGCCGCTCTTGCTCTACCGCCTCCGCCCGCGCTTGTGCGGCGGCTTCGGCCTCATTGTTCATCGTGTTGTGCGTGGCCGTTTTATCGTTGGCCTTGTTTTGTTTCCCTATCGCCGCGATGCGTTCTTCCATGTGGACTTGATCGTTGAGCGCCTCGACTAGCTTTTGCTGCGATGCTATCTCACCCTCAATACCCTTTCGCGCACCGGAGATGCTGATACCCATTTTCTTTAGGCCCTCAGCCGCCGCCTCAAACTTCGCGTAATCTCCGCCGCCGCCGTCAACGGATTGACTCGCGTAGTATTGCTTTTGCAACTCCAGAATTGTTTGGGCCTGTTTGAGAGACCCTGCTAATAGCCCGGACGCCTCGGTGTCCTTGCCTTGCGCCAAAAGGCTCTCATATTGAGTCTGGAATTGCTCAAGGGCGTGCTTTGCTCCCACGGACCCCGCACCAAACTGATACCAACTCCGTTCTAGGCCCTTGAAAACAATATCCGCGTCCTTTGCTATCAACTCAAATTGGTGGGCAAGGTGCTCCAGGCTTTGCATATCGATTAGCTTGAGTTCTTTTTTGAGTGCGCCTAGATGGTTGCCGCGCAACTCATCCGCCCGGATTTCGGCCCGAAGCAATTCTTGGTCTAGGGAATTGAAAGCGTTTTGCACGGATGTCCCAAACCTTATTTGGTCCTCCGTCAGCTTTTCACCGGCTTCGTGCATCTTGACAAGATGCTCAATCAAGAGCGTAGCCCCAACCGCGATAGCTAAGAACGGGAACGCCGCTTCCATTGCCGCGCCAATCGGGCCAATACTCGCAATGAAACTTGTCAAGGCACGCGGCAAATGGACGCCGAATTCCTCACCCAAAAGCATGACGCCGTGTCGGGCTTCCATCATATTGGTGCCCACGTCCCGGCTCATATCGCCCGCGCCGCTCTTGATTTGCGTAAAAGCACCACGGGCCGATTTAGCCGCGTCTGAAAGCCCACTCTGAAAAGTGGCCGTCTTCGTCTGCAAGTCCACGCTCAAAACCCAAACAGGTTGCATATTCCGCCTCTTTCAAAAATGCCCGGCACCGGATACGCTCCCCTGCTATCCGGTGCCGAGTTGTCAGTTTCCGCTCACAGGAACTCAGGCACAGCACGCGCCTTGCGGGGCCGTGAGCGGCCCGCTGAATCGGGTTTGCGTTCCCCCACACTTGGTTAGGTATGTGAAATGGTGATTGCCTGGATTGCCTCAGAGCGCCGGACACGTCCGTCTACGCGCTTGTATCCAAGCAGAATTGTTTGGCCCGCTGTGGCAAGGGGCTGGTCAAGGATTTTGACGAACGTCCCGTCGCCACCACGTGCCCCGATCACGTACCCATCGGTGAAGGAACCAAAAAGGATGGGCACAACACCCGCGCTTGTTGCCGTGGGAATTGCGGGCATGGCCGCGCTGTAGCTCACCGGGAATCCATGCAGGAAGTCACGCCCGCCTTCGCGGGTCCATGAGGCCGCAAAGAGGTTGGCTTGACGCTGTGCCTTCCGAATTGCAACGGCGGTTGCACGGCTCATCAGCCACGCTGCATTGGGGAAATACGACCCTTTGAGCGTGCCCAAAATATCGTCCGTGGCGTTGAGCAAATAAGAGCCGGTGCCCTCTACCAAGTACGGCGAAGCCGTCCCGGTGCCGGTGTTGCCGACCAAGCCTTGCGGTTGGCCGGTGCCCGTGCCGGTGACGAAGAAGCCGTCCTCTGCGATGGACACTGCATTGATGAGGTCTCGGACGCCAAACTCCTGGAAGAGGCTCACATCTTGAAGCAACTCCCAGGAAAGGGTATGCGTCAAGCCAATCATGAACGCGGAGAGCGTCAACTGAGACAGCGTTGGATTGCTCTCGGAGAACGTGTTGGTTGACGCGCCGCTTTCGGCCTTGACTCCGGCGGTCCCAAACGTGGATTGAGACGGGAGCTTCACATCGGTGGCCGTTGGTATCACCCTTGCCAGAGAACGGACGCCCAAGTCTGGCACGGCCAATGGGATGATTTGCCCATCCGTGGGGACGTTGACGGCATAGCCGCCCGCGCCGTTGGAACCGCCAAGGGTGCCCTCATACATGGCGGAGGACATACCCGGCAACGAGGGCAGAGCAAAGCCGCCAAACAACGGGTCAAAGCCTTCACTGAGGGCAGAGGACGCTTGCTTGCCTCCAGAGCGGAGAAAAGCCACAAACGCGTTTGTGTAGTCTTCGCTCATAGGCTTTTGGGCGCGGCTTCCGGGGCTTGCCAAGCCGCCGTCCATCAGCAAAGCCCCGTCCCGGTTGAAGAACTGAGACATTGTGTTCGTCGATTGAATCGAGTTGATTTTCGGCTCAAGTGCCTTTGCGGCGGACATTGCCATGTCGAACCGTTGCGTCTCATCCGCCGTCATTTCCTTGCGGCCTGTAGCTTCCATCGCGCTCACGATCTTCTCAGCCTCATCCAACGCGAATTTGTGCTGCTTTCTCATGTCGAGAAGTTTCATTGACGTAATCTCCATTCGTGGGTTGGGCACGTTCTCCCCTCCGTGCAATCGCCTCCGCCGCTTCCGAACTGGGAGCGGCCACGGCGTCAGCCCCGGCCCTTTCTAACCGGAGGTGGTTAAACTCTACGGCCTCCCGCTCCTGCGTTGGAGCGTCACCGCCGCGTCTACCGTCCACGCGCTGTGGCAGCTAACGCGATTGACCCGGCCCTTTCTAGCCGGACAGCACTAAACTTGGCGGGTTCACCGCCCGCACGCTGTTTCGCGCACATCCGGGAGCGCGTGGAGGCGCTCTAGGAATTGAATGGACTCATATTCTGGAAGCCGCAAATACGGCATAATCTTGGCTGATAGATAGCGGACCCATTCCATCGCTATTGCAGACACGGCGGCGTCATCAATTTCCACGGCAAACGCGGCGCGGGGGGCACCGTTGACAATGCCCACGGTGCCCACGAAAACGAAGCCGCGCCCATAAATACAATCCGGCGGAGGCCACAACGAGGTGTCAACCAAAAGGAATTCCCGCGTGTCAAAGTTGCCCACGATGAAGGCTGAAATCTGCGCGTCTGAAATGAGTTGCTCGTCAAGTTTCATCACTATCCCCTTTTCTCCGGCTGTCCCGTTTGTGACTCCATATACAGAGTCCCATTGACAGAGCCAAAACGCGACTGATATTCTTCTTTTGTATGAGCAACATTATCCGTAAGAAGATGGTTCTGCCGATTCACTTGGACAAAGAGCAACTGGAGGCAATCTTCACCCGCCTTGAAGAGCGCCCGGAGACGCCGCAGTCAAAGCGGGTTGAGAAGATACTTGAATTGCTCAGTTCCCTCCGGGATGACATAAGCCCCCTTGACAAGGGGCAAATTGTAATCCGCCTCCGCAACGCCCTCCGGCTCTACCAGTGGGTCAGCCATATAGCTCCCGCGCCAGAGAGCTACCGCGTGATTAATGGCGTTGCGGATAGAGAGAATCTCTCGAAGGATGACCTTTGGGAATATGAAGCCGTGCGCGATTTGCTGGAATGTGTGCCCTATCTCGGCAACCCGCCCCGCATACGCCGCTGTGCTGAGTGTCCAAGGTGGTTTTTCGCGGCAAGGCGGATTGACCAAAAGTGGTGCGGAAGTGTCTGCCGACAACGCCACTATGACCGGGACCCGGAGACGCGGGCAAAAAAGTTGGAGGCTATGCACACGCGGTACATCCTGGAGAAAGAAAGGGACCGAAGACGCAAGGCCGCCGTTGGGTACACTGAGAAGTCAAAGAATCGAAAGCCCATACGCGCCAAATAGCCCAGCGGGACGCCTTAACGGGACTCGTAACATGGACGCGCTAAATGCTTCATTTGTATAGACTTGACACACTTTTGCGTTGTGTGCAATTATGACCTCAATTCAATCAGGGCCGTCAGAGCCTCCCGATTCAAATAGCTTTTCCCCCTCCGCGTTAGTCTGGAGGATTCACAGTGACTTATATGCTCGTTGATGCGTCCGCAACCGTTGAAGTCCTAGACCATAAGGGCTTGCTTGCCGCCTGGAAACTCTACGGCGGCCCACTCACGCTGGTAGGCAGTTTCCGCGTTTGCAAGCCGCTCACCGCGTCACAGATTCGCCGGTTGCCCTCCGGGTTGCGTGACCGGCTCCAATAAGTCCCGGCGGGGCAGTCCCGGCAATCGGTGTAAAATGGGCGTAGGGACGCCCCACGGCGGCCTAACAACTGTGCTAATTTGTGCTACGCATACGCGCTTTTAGGACTTTTGGCCTATCTGGGACATTTAAGAGTCAGTAAGTTATGTGTTTTCAACGCCTATTGAAGTCAGGGCACGACTTTAGTCGTGTCTTCATGAGCTTTCGGCGCATCCATGTGGATGAAAACTCGAACGCTGGGTGCCCCAGGTCTGGATTTTCAGACCTGGGATACATTAAAACTCGGAGTTGAACTGAACGAAAAGCGGCGGGTTGAGGTTCGTGGTTCCCAGGTCTCAAACGCGAGACCTGGGGCACCCAATTAATTTGGGTTAGTCAGACCTCGGTCTGCCGGCAGCCGTACGCCGTTCCGCTCCGCAATGATAAAGTTGAACTTGCACACCATGTTTGCCACCTCGCAGCACGCGCACTTCATCGGTATCGGCGGCATCGGCATGAGCGGCATAGCAGAGATTTTGCTTAACCTCGGGATGGAGGTTTCAGGCTCTGATCTGCGCCGCGGGCCGGTGACGGATCGTCTTGCCCGGATGGGCGCGACGATCCATGAGGGGCACGACGCGCTCAATGTGGCCGGAGCTACTGTCGTGGTGACCAGTTCGGCGGTCAACGCGAGCAATCCCGAAGTCATCGAAGCTCACGCCCGCAAGATTCCCGTCATTCAGCGCGCCGAGATGCTGGCCGAGCTGATGCGTCTCAAGTACGGCATCGCCATTGCCGGAATGCACGGCAAGACGACGACCACCTCGATGGTGGCGGCAGTCTTGGCGGCCGGCGGGCTGGACCCTACGGTGGTTGTGGGCGGGCGCGTGGATGCGATGGGGTCGAATGCGCGGCTGGGCAGTTCGCGGTATCTGGTGGCTGAGGCCGATGAGAGCGATCGCTCCTTTCTCAAGCTCTCGCCGATTCTGGCCGTAGTGACCAATCTCGACCGTGAGCACATGGACTGCTACCGCGACATGGCCGACGTGGAAGAGGCCTTCCTGACCTTCATCAACAAGCTGCCCTTCTACGGCGCGGTGACGGCCTGCGTGGATAATCCGCTGTTGGCGGCGATTCTGCCCCGCGCCCGGCGGCGTGTCTTTACATACGGAATCACGCCCAACGCCGACTACCGGCTGGAGTTTATCGAGACAGAGTACGGGGAAGGGAAGGGCAGCTTCGCCCGTTTCCAGGTGATGACCGCTCTGGGGCAACTTGGACCCTTTGAGTTGAATGTGCCGGGACGCCACAATGTGCTGAACGCCACGGCGGCCGTGGCGATTGCGCATCAGCTGGGCATGGATTCGGCGAAAATTGCCCTGGGGCTGAGCCATTTTCGCGGCGTGGACCGGCGCTTCCAGCATCGCGGCTCGGCGCGCGGCGTCACCGTGGTGGACGACTACGGACACCATCCCACGGAGATTCGCGCCACGCTGGCGGCGGCCCGCGAGTGTGGCTACCGGAAAATTCATGTCGTTTTCCAGCCCCACCGGTACACCCGCACACTGGATCTTCTGGATCAGTTCACCGGAGCATTTGCCGATGCGGATACGGTGATTGTTCTGCCCATCTATGCAGCCAGCGAGGAGCCAATTCCCGGCGTGACAGCAGAGAGGCTGGCGGCGAAGATCGAAGGCCCGCAGGTGCAGTACGCTCCGGATTTCCCCGCAGCGGTGGCCGCCGTTGCCGCCCAAGCCGGGGAGGGCGATTTGATTCTGACTCTGGGTGCCGGCAATGTGAGCCAGTTGGCGCCGCAGATTCTGGCGACGCTGGAAGCATGAAGCTTGCGAGAAGACCTCTGGCGCACTGCGGAATTGGCGAGAGTTCAGGCGAGCTTAACAAGTTGAATCTTTGAGATTCTCTGCCGATCATCTTTTTATTGGGCTGCGCTGGCAGTACTATCACAACTCCGCTGGCTCCAGTATCACAATACAAAATAAAGGCCCTGATTGTGAGGCTCGTCACATCAAGGAGAACCCTTGCTCACTAGCATTGCTGTATGAACGCAGCAACTCTCATTCTGATCGCGCCGTTTTCCCTATTCTTGGGGGCCGCACTCCAGATTCTTGTTGCAAGGCTCTGTTCCGCAAGGACTAAAGGGATACTGGCCTTTCTTGCCTGTCTGCCCGCCGTGGCCTCCGTCATCGGGTTGATCGGCTGGGTCAGGGCGGGGCAGGCCATCGACCGGAACCTGCTGGGCTGGGATGGCCCGCTGGCCTTGGTTCTTCATGTGGACGCCTTGAGCGTCCTTTTTGCGTTAATGGGGACCGGCCTGGGCGCATTTGTTCTGCTCTACTCCATCGGTTACATGGCCCACGACAAGTCGGC
>Ga0302320_10022183_pt1 | contig 12554 bp, 14 predicted proteins | sample Bog_T0_3_FD_202130 | JGI IMG/M metagenome (GOLD analysis project Ga0302320, IMG submission 202130) | Peat permafrost microbial communities from Stordalen Mire near Abisko, Sweden - Bog_T0_3 | ecosystem: Environmental > Terrestrial > Soil > Wetlands > Peat | place: Sweden: Abisko, Stordalen Mire...
ACTGCTCTACGCGGCGTGAACCGCTAAAGAGCGCCGCCCATGAGAAATCCAGGGCCGCGATCAAGATTTATCTCCACTCAGGGAATAAGGAAAGAGACAAGCATGGGGAGGTGCAAGATCGTTCTCTATCTTCTGTTGCAGTCAGGCGCCTTGATGTGGTCCCAAACTCAGCCGATCAGGGAATCCACCTCCTCTCGCGGGGACCTCTATGCTGGTGGCGCATTCACGGGCAGCAACCCGGCCAGCTCTGCTTCAGCCGGGGTTGGAGGCGGCGTCGACTTCCGGGTATACAAGTGGATTCAGATTCAGGGCGACGTTAGCGTTTTCTTCGCTACAAGCGGGGTCGGGAATCTGACCACGACAGCGGACTATTTGGTAGGGCCTCGGATTGCGAAGCCTCTTTCTGGCTCTAGAGTCAGCCCATTTGCGGATTTCTTGGTAGGCGGCCAATCCTTTCACAATGGCAGCACCCAGCACGCGTATTACTACGGGAATGGCACCGGCGCGGCCTTCGCGGGGGATGGCGGAGTGGATTTCCGCTTGACGAGGCGCCTTGCTCTTCGAGGAGAAGCGGGGTTTATTTCAAGCCGCTACGCAACTCCGCCCACGACAACAACGAACAACCGCTGGAGGGCCGGGACCTTTCTCGTTTACCGTTTCTGAGGGAACAACCAAAATCGTGGCAACTGACACCATTTTTTCGATCTTCTCGTCACCCATTAAAGCGGCAGGGTGGCGCTGGGGTGATTTCCAGTCAGATTCTGCAGCGGTGTTCCCGACCGGTTCAGCAGCATCAGCGGCGCCGGCGTTCCGCTCGAATTGCTAAGAACAACTTGAATGCTTTGGATTACCAGCGAATTCGGGAGCTCGGTGCCTGGAATCAGCGCGATGGTCACGGATCCGAGCGAGCTTGATGTCACCGGGGTTGTCAGGCTTACAGTTAGCGTTTGGGGCGCAGAACTTGTCCATGCCGGTTGAGCATTCGTCTTGAGGGACATTGTCTGGAAAGGCGTGATCGACGAACCAGCCTGAAACAGGGTTGCTGTCACTGCGCTGTCGCCGCCCAGTACGTTGATGCCGCCAATGCCGGCGGCGAGTCCGCCAAGCCCGTTGTCGCTATCGTCATTGAGAGTAGGCACTACCGTAATTGCGATCGAATCGAAGGTATTTCCTTGCGTTGTCCCGCCCGGCTGTGTGGTCCCGCCCGGCTGAGTGGTTGTACCCGCCTGGGTCGTAGTCACCGGTTGCGTTGTCCCCGCTACCCCTGGCGCCGCACCGCAGCGGCAGCAGCAACAGGGGACCATAACGACAACTGGAGGGTAGGGTGGGTATGGCGGGAACGGCGGATAGGGAGGATAGGGTGGATTCGCGGAGTCAGCCATTGGTCATCCTTTCCAAATGGTGCTGAATGTTCCCGCAAGAATATGCCGGGCGGGTAATCAGGAAATAGTACAACACAATTACTGCAAGGGTTCGCTTCTCCTTCGCACCCACGAATCTAGAATCCTTCTCCAGAATGCCCCGTCATCCCCAAACGCAGTCAAGGATCTGCGTTTGTTCTTGGCATCCCGAAATCCGCGTCACTTGCGGTTTGGCACAAACCAGGAACAGCAGCATATTCGAGAAGTCTTCGCGGAAGATCTCCGTGTCCCCAGGCACGGTGGTCACGGCCGACGTCTAGTTGGCGTAGGTCCAGCCCGTCTCGACCACCGTGTGCCCCTGTTTGCGCAATTCGTCAGCCTTCTCCTTTTCGGCGTCCTTCAAGGTCACTTGGTCGCACGTAACGCTGATGCCGCCCTCATTGCCCGACTGCCCCAGGTAGCGCCTGAAGTCGGCGGACCACGGCTCCTCCACCATCATGGTCGGGTCGTGCGTTTTGATTGGAAAGACGGCACTCACTCGCACAACCTGGGTTGTGGGGCTTGAATAGCACAATATGTTGATCGGTCCTCCGGCCGCTGAAGAACTCACAGATGGCGACGACGATCCCGAATGGCAGGAAACGCAAAGGAACGCGGTTGAGAGCGCAAGGCTCAGGCCAAACAAGCGAGTGATTCTGTTCATGAAGCTCTCCTCGATACAGATACAAGATTGGCCAGGGTCGGAGCGGCCGATTTAGCCTCTGGCATGGGGATTTTTTGGGATTGTACGCTTCTGCTTCCGGCAGGCGCAATCGCGCGGCCTGCCATAATGCATGTTCGCCGGCTAGCTCTGGTCCCAGCCCGCCGGGCATTGCCAAGCCATCGTGGACGTCAGAGTGGTTGAGAAGGCCATTCCTGGCCGTATCTCGATTCATCTCCAGATCGAAAACGTGAAATTTTCATCGCTCATCAAATATCTCTTGACATATTCCTATATGGGAATGTAATTTGTTCTTCATGGCCCGAGCAGCAACCACTTCCGACGCCTTCAATGCAGTCGCCGAACCGCGCCGCCGCGAAATTCTCGTTTACCTCACCGTCCGCGAACGCGCTGTAGGGGAAATCGTTGCCGGCCTCGGCCTTGAGCAGCCATCCGTATCCAAGCATCTGCGCGTGCTCTACAACGTCGGCCTCGTACACATGCGCCGCGATGGCCGCCACAAGTTTTACCGTACCAATGCCGAAGCCATACGTCCCCTCCACGAATGGACCGCCATGTTTGAGCGTTATTGGAAACATCAGTTGAACCGCATCAAGGAACGCGCTGAAGAAAAAATCAAGGCACCCCAAACCCAGCCCGATACCAAGGAGAAACCATGATTCCCACCGAACAGTCGCTTGAAAATTTCACTCTCAACATCGTGCAGGAAATTCACATCGCTGCACCCCTCGAAGTTGCCTTCGAAACCCTGCTTGAGCAGATCGGCCCCATGAATGAACGAAGTGCGGGTGATCCCATGCCGATGACGCTTGAGCCCTGGCCCGGCGGCCGCTGGTACCGCGACCTCGGCAATGACAACGGTCATTTCTGGGGGCACGTGCAGGCCATCAAAAGGCCAACGCTGCTTGAAATCTGCGGCCCGCTCTTTGCGTCCTATCCGCTCGTCTCCAACGTACAATATCGCTTGTCGAAAGCCGACGGCGGCACCTTAATCGCTTTCCGCCACACCGCTCTCGGCTTCATTCAGGATGAACACCGGGGCGGAATCAGCAAAGGCTGGACGTCGATTCTCGAGCGCGTGCGCAGGGTCGCCGAGTTGCGCTAGTTTGCAAGTCGATTTACAGGAACTCAAGCAGGAGGTCGTCCCATGTGCCCCGCATGCCTTGCAGCCGCTGCGTGGATTGCAGCCGGCACACTCTCAACCGGCGGTCTGGCCGCGCTTGGCGTCAAGAAAATCCTTGCCAGGAACGCCGCAACCACAGTCCCCATACCAAACCCGTCAAAGGAGGATCGACATGAATAGCATCGCCACTGAAGTTGAAAACCCCAAAGTTGTTTCTGAAGCCGATTGGCTCACCGCCCGCAAAAAACTCCTCGCCAAGGAAAAGGAATTTACCCGCCTGCGCGACGAACTCAGCCGCCAGCGCCGCGAACTACCGTGGGAGAAGATCAGAACCAATTATGTGTTTGATGGAAGCAGTGGCAAGGAGCCGCTCGCATCCCTGTTCGACGGGCGCCACCAGCTGATTGTCTACCATTTCATGCTTGGCCCCGGCTGGCCGCAGGGCTGCCCGAGCTGTTCCTACATCGCCGACCACTTCGACGGGCTGACCATCCATCTGGCTAATCGCGACACGACGCTGGTGGTTGTTTCGCATGCGCCTATCGCGGAGATCGAGGCGTTCAAGAAGCGCATGGGATGGAAGTTCAAGTGGGTATCGTCTTTCGGAAATGACTTCAATTACGACTACCACGTCTCCTTCACAAAGGAAGAAATCGGCACTGGCAGCGTGTACTACAACTACAGTCACGGCAAATTCCCGGGCGAGGAAGCGCCGGGTGCCAGCGTCTTCTTCAAAGAGGATGACGGCAACATCTTCCACACTTACTCCACTTACGGGCGCGGCCTCGACATCCTGCTTGGCGCGTACAATTTTCTCGACCTCACGCCGAAAGGACGCGATGAGGCGGATATGCATCCGCATGCCATGGCTTGGGTGCGCCACCACGACCGTTATAGCCAAACCTACTTCGCGGACCAGAAAGATCAGCTCGCGTCGATCAAGACCTTGAGCGGCGCTTGCTGTTCAGGCGACAATCATTCTTGAGGCTTCGTGCTGCGGGCCGAAATTTTGGGTAGCAAACTCGGCCCGCAATTCGAATCTATCTTGAGGATCAACCGCATGTGCAGGAATATCAAAACCCTCTTCAACTTTGATCCGCCAGTAACGGACGATGAGGTTCGCGCAGCTTCGCTTCAATTCGTTCGCAAAATCACCGGCTTCAATAAGCCGTCGCAGTCGAACGAAGGCACTTTTCTATCCGCGGTCGAGGAAATCTCCGCAATCTCGATGCGCCTTCTCAGCTCGCTTGAGACCAACGCGCCTGCGAAGAATCGCGAAGAGGAAGCAGCTAAAGCCAAGGCACGTTCATTAGAGCGGTTTGGCGACTAGCAACGCGATTTCTCAACCCCTTGCTGGCCTTAGCCGCCCGGGCTTCTGTCGCGCTCGAAATCTTGCGCCGGAGGAACGCCGCAGTCTCAACTGCACGAGGTTCGGACTTCACTACCATAACGACAATCGTTTGGTGGAGCGAAGCGCCTCACCGGAGGCGGTGTCGTGCGGCAATATTCTCTGCCTTGAGCAAGCGAAATGAATTGCCCAGGTCTTCCTAGGCCTCCGGTCTGTCTCTTCACCGCGCCGGAGCGAATGAATAAACCTCGCAAGCGATTGAACTTTCTTATCCTGTCCCTCGACATATGTAATGAAAGCTCATGCAAAGAACGGACCAAACCGGGTTTGAATGGCTTGCGCTCCGTTGCCAGGTTGGCGAGCCAGGTGCTTTCGAAGACTTGATCGCGCTGATGGAGCGGCCATTACTCTATTACGCGGCCAGCCTGACAGGGGACGTGGATAGTGGACTGGATGTTCTTCAGGATGTCTGGATCAAAGCTCTTCATGGCATGCGCAAGCTGAAGGACCCTGGTTCCGTGCGGTCGTGGTTGTACTCGATCACGCACGGAATCGCCGTGGACCGGGTCCGTCGCAGTGTTTCTAGAGAGCGGGCAGAAGAGGCACAGCTGGAGAACTTTCACGAAGCCGAGGAACCGTGGTTTACGGAAGAGGATGCAGCGGCTATTCATGATGCGCTACGCCAGATCAGCTTCAGGCATCGCGAGGTCCTCGTACTGCATTTTCTTGAGGACTTGTCGCTGGCCGAGATTGCAAACGTCGTCGGATGCTCTGAGGGCACGGTGAAATCGCGCATCCATTATGCAAAACAGGCAATGAAGGAGATCTTAAGCAGAGGAGCTTATGAGTCAAGACAATGAAACCCTGCGCAACCGGTTACTGGCGCGCCTGCCCCAGCCTCAGAATCTTGCGTCTTACCGGGAAGAGACGGCGTCACTGTTGGCCAAACACGAGAAGGCGCTGTTCTGGGAGAAGATGCCGTCCGCGGTCCTTTTCGTGGGCGCAATCGTTGTTATGGCTGAAGCCGTCTGGAGTCAAAAGCCCGGTGCAGCGCCAAACCAGTTTTTCTGGCTCTGGACATTCTTCTTTCTTGCAGCTTCAGTTCTAGACCTGAGGTACCGGATTTACCGAAGCAAGGTGGACCTTCTCAAGGAGGTCAAGCAGACTCAGTTGCAGCTGCTTGAACTCCAAGCTTCACTGCTGAAGGATGCCAGCCGGTAGGCTTTGCCGCTCCATCCCTTGCGGAAATCGGCCGCCTCAGAATATCTTGTAGCCCACACCTACGCTCACGCCATAGGGATAGAGCGAGCTATTCAGCCACTTGGGCCATTCCTGATATTCGAAGTCGCCGCGGGCAGTGAAGCGTTTTGTCAGCTTGAAGTCAACGCCGCCCCCGTAGGCGATGTCCGTGAACTGCCCGTGCGCGTCGTTATATTCAAAGTTCATCCGTCCCAATCCGACCAGCACTTTGGCATACGGCGTCGCCCTGAATCGTCTGAACGTGTGGATGGGCAGCCGCGGTCCAATCAGATAGTTGTCCTCCGTGATGTCCAGGTAAGGATTCAATCGCAACCAGCGGGCTTCGCCCTCGATCTGCACCCAGCGCGTGAAATGTACATCCACAAAAGCGCCGATGCCGTAAAGCCGATTGGGACTGGTCTGTGCCTCCGGGTAATTGCCGGCGTAATCGGGCTGGAACACCGACCCGAGCGCTCCGGCAGTTAGCGATAATTGACTCTTCGTTGCGGAGGGTACAACTTGCGCGCGCGCGGGAACGACGGCCGCGGCGATCAGGAGAGCGGACAAGAAAACAATCAATCGCTTCATAAAGACTTCGTACTTGGATGGCACAATGCTACCTCGGGACGGCGAAAATTATACGTCCAGGCTAAGCACATCAGAACGGCAGGGGGAATTCTTTAATCAGGTTACATCGAACCTCCTGGCCGGAACCGCTCATGAAAAGATTCTGGCCGGAAGATTCAGACATTTCTTACTGCGGTGTCGGCGTATTGGCCGGCTGTTGCTGTGCCGTTGCCGCTGCCGGGTCACTGGTACCCGACTGCGATGCGGGTGGTGTATCCGGAGCTCCAGACGGTGGGGGAGCGGCTTGCGCGCCGCCCGTAGGCTGGCCCACAGGATCGCCCGTTGCCGGCGCCGCTGCGCCAACCGGTGCCGCCGGTGCCGGCTGAGCAGCCGCTACATCGTACCGCTGCAGTTTGAAATAGACCGGGGTCACTTCAAACGGCATCTTGTCGCGGGCGTTCATCGGCGCGTACACCTTGGCGTTGAGCATGTGCACCTTGTCATCCCACGGATCCGTCTTGATCCAGCTGCCCAACGGCAGTGCCGCTCTCTGGGTCAAATCGTCCCAGTTCAGCTTCGGCGCCATCTTCTGCAGGTCGGCCATCCACGGTGTTCCATCCGCCTTCAGCAGGGAATCGCCAAGCTTCGGCGAGTTCAGGCCTTTCAGCACCTTGCCGCGGTCAACCAACTGCGCGTAGTAGAGACCCGCGTTCGGCAACTGATCCTTGTACATCGAGTTCTGTAGATACTCCATCGCCTTCTTTGCAGCTTCAACGTTGTCGTGATCCGTGTGATACATGTCAATGCGCTGGAACGTCGCCTCGTCCGGGAACAGCAAGCGGTCGTTGAAGGCATAGCGCGTGTCAATGTGGTGACCCAGCGCGATGTGTGCCAGTTCCATTGCCACTACAGAAGCAATCGCCGGCTCATTCGGCAGCGTGTCGATCAGCCCCTTGCTGATCAGGATCGTGTTGCCCACCGTCGTGGTTTCAATCGTGTCTGAAAGCAGGATGCGCGTATGGATCTGGTCGGTAAATGCCAGGTTGTTCGGCACCACCAGGTTAACGACAATCTGATCAAGCACCTTGTGCTCTTCGCCGTTCGGATCAGGATTCAGCGGCGCAACCAGCCCGGCTTCCACCAGGCGATCGATTACGTTATTTTCTGCTTGCGTAACCCAGGCTCGGGTCGCCTGCAAAGGACCTACGTCCTGCGAATCGTCGCTTCTGTCTTCGGCGTCGTCCACCTTCAGGCTCACGTTTTCGCTGTCGCGGGTGGGCAGCTTCAAGGAGTAACCCCAGAAATGGGTTTGCGCTTTCAGTCCAACCGTCTTCTCGCCTTCGATGCGGGTCGTCTCTTCAACGTAAACTGCCACCGGCAGCCATACGCCTGGTTGCACATTCATGCGCCAGCTATCAAAGTGAAAATAATATTTTGAGGAATCTTCTGAAGTAGGTCCCGTGTAGGTTCCGTTGAAGCGGACAACATTGCCCTCTTCATCTTCAATCCAGATGCGACCATAAAAACGGCCCATGCCCGGGACCTTGGGATGTACGTCGAAGACTACAGTGCGAACTGAACCCAGAAATTCCCTGCGAACAAAGCTGAACACATAGTGCTGTGTATCGAAGCCCGTGGGATCGAGGAACATCATCTGCATGAAGCCGTTGGGCTGATAGGTGAACTTCTCAAGACCCAGCGCCTTCGTCAATCCAGTGATGGCAGCGAACGAGCCCTTGAAAAAGTTGTGCTTCTCCTTACTTGCCCGTGCTTCAAATGGCTTGTCGACGAAGCCTTTGCCGAAATCAACGCGGCTCAAAATGTATTGGTCGTCCACGGGGACTTCGTAAAGGTGAACATCCGGCCGTGTGTCTTGAATATAGGTTTCCACCAGGGGCGTGCGCTGCTGAATGTTCTTGATCAGCACCTTTTCCCGTCCGACGGCCTTTTCCACAAGCGCGGCTTGGTCGGCCGTCAGGGGATGGATCTGGCCATACTTGGGTTCCTTCTTCTTGGCGTGCGCAGTAGCCGCACTTAAGATAATGAGGAGGAAGGTAAGGGAAAACTTCCGAAACGTCATGTCATGCTCCTAGGTGAGTTCGTCCAGGCCATTCTCAGGTCGCGTGCGACGACTTCGAAATCGGGCGGATCAGAATGGCTTTTGTTCCTGCATACAGTGTATCTGTCCCTACGCAAGTTGGAATGTGATTGTAATCGTAGTAGTCGAATCGACTGCCTGGCCGTTGCGGGTAGCCGGACGGAAGCGAATCTGCCCCGCCACGCGTCGAGCCTCTTCATCAAGCCCATGACCCAGTCCCCGCACTATGTTGTCCACCACCACCTGGCCGTTTGCGGTAAAGGTAACCCGCAAAACAACGTCGCCTTGAATCTTCAGCTGCCGGGCTTCGCTGGTGTATTGCACTGCCGGTTTTGACAGTACCTGCAAGTTGGTCGTGGTCGGAGCAACTTCCGCCCGTTGCACAACCGGGGCCGCGGCCGGTGCAGGCATGGCCACTGAGGCTACCTTGCCGCCCGAGTAGCCACCCGTCGGCGCCACGCCGGTACCTCCAGGCAATCCCGCGGACGCTACTTTGCCCACCACTCCCGCGTTCGAGCCTGACTTGAGGCCATTGCCAATGCCCGTTGAGCCCACCACCCCGTGCGGCGCAACCGCCGGTCCCTGCATTCCCCCATACGGGTTCCCAATTGCCGCCACCGTCGCCGGACGCGTCGCATTCGGGTTCGGCGTCACGCCAAACGTCTGCCCCAGGTGCACGGGAGCGGTCGACGGCTTCTGACTCTTATCCTGCGCCGGCATGGCGGCTGTAAGCGCCGCCTTCGGCTGAGGAGCCATCACCACAGACGGCTTGGCTGCCTTCATCACCGGCAACGCCAGCTTCGCTTCCATCTGGATCGGCTTCAGTTCAGTCTTCGGCTCCGGCTTGGGCACTGTGATCTTGGGTGCGTCCAGTTTTACGAGTGGCGGCTTCGGCGGTTCCGGCAGCTTGATCTTCGGCGGCTCGGGAAGCTTCGGCTTAGGAGGAGGAGGCGTGTTCGGGATGATCAGCGTCGTCATCTCGTACTTGTGCTCTTCGATCGCGCGTTTTGCGGTCGCGCCGATATACAGCAGCAGGCCTAGAATCGTCCCATTGATCATCATACTGATGAGGAAAGTGCCGGGGCGCCGTTCGGGTTCAGGAAGCAATCCGAAGTGGGTCAGTGCTGGGGTATATTTCACCTGCATGTTTTCAGTCCTTTTTTTGCGTCCGTTGAGACGGCTCGGGATCTGTGTTGGCGTTCAGGCTTGATCAATTGGAATCAGGTGCGGATCAGTGCCCGTGCGGGGTTTTGCGATCTCGTCCACTTCTCGTGCGGCACTCTGAAAATGCGCCAGGCATCCGGTGGATTTATTCATTTCCGGGGCTTGACAAATGGTTAGATGCAGTTCAGTACCCTGATTGCTGTATGGCTTGGCTCCGTGCCGCGGAAACCCGGCCTGATTCGTTTTCGTTATGCATAAGGCAGCTCCAACCGATTGGAATCGCATACGAACGGTCCTGGGTCCCGAATGGACGTGATCCCAACCGCTTTTTATGTTCTGTATCTCGATTCCGCTCATCCAGCTGCTCCAATTCACTACCAAGGTAACCTTCAAAGTGAACACAGGTACCCTAAGTAATATCCAAGGCTACAAGGCAATTAGTCGCAATCCCTCTTTTGGGTCAAATTGAGCTCTAAAATTTCACGGCAACCCTCTAGTAATAACGGAAGCCGCTGGTGATTAGTTGCGGTCTTTCCGCATGAATTCTGGGCGAGCCGGTAACATAGCGATCGTAATGCGGGCCCTTATGAACCGACCCCTCTTGCCCTATTGTAATAGACTCACGGTAAACCATAGTGTTCGTCCAAGGAGAGCTTTTTTGTGAAGATATTGGTTACCGGAGGTGCGGGGTATATAGGTGGTACCGTCGCGGCTCTTCTCGACGAAACGGGAAATAAGGCTGTCATTTTTGACAATCTCAGCCATGCCCGCCGCGAATCCATCCCGCCGGGAGTTGAATTTGTTGAAGGCGAGCTAGCAAACAGGGCCGCGCTTGAGAACCTTTTCATCTCCGCGAAGGCGCAGAATCAGCCATTTGATGGTGTTATCCATATGGCCGCGCTTATTGAAGCGGGCGAATCCATGGTCCATCCTGAGCTCTTCTTCCGCAACAATACCGCCTCCACGCTTACCCTGCTGGAAGCGATCCTCGCCCACGGGCCAAGGCGCGTTGTTTTTTCCTCAACCGCGGCAGTGTACGGCGAGCCGGAATTCATTCCTATCAAGGAAGACGCCCGCCTTCTCCCGACCAACGCCTACGGCGAATCCAAATTGTTGGTGGAACACATGCTTGGCTGGCTCAACCGTATCCACGGCCTGCGCTACGCCTCCTTGCGCTACTTCAACGTGGCGGGGGCGCCCGAGGGTCCTGGCGGTGTCACCCGCGGCGAGGCGCATGAGCCCGAGTCGCACCTGATTCCCCTGGTGCTGGACGTCGCTCTCGGCCGCCGTGCGTCCATCCGCATCTACGGCGACGATTACGCCACGCCGGACGGCACCTGTGTCCGCGACTACATCCACGTCTCCGACCTGGCCGACGCCCACCTGCTCGCCCTGGCCGCTCTTGAATCCAAAGACCGGCTGATCTTCAACCTCGGCAACGCGCACGGCTTCAGCGTGCGGGAAGTCATTGAGTCGGCTCGCCGCGTGACCGGCCACCCCATTCCGGCGGAAATCCATCCCCGTCGTCCCGGCGACCCCGCCTTTCTGGTCGCCAGCTCTGAAAAAGCAATCAGCGAACTCGGCTGGAAGCCCCGCTACACCAAGCTGGACGACATCGTTCGCACTGCGTGGATCTGGCACCAGAAACGCTACGCGAGAGAGCGGGAGTAAGTCAGGTCAAGGCCTGCGCTGGAATGGCGCAGCAATGGGGAGACCGCAAAAAGCCCTGCCATTCCTGTAATTCCGAAGAAGAATAGCCTCATCGGAAGCGTGCCCATCGCCGCCTGGTGAGAATCAGGATTGGTTTTCGCTGGCCGGCAAAACACGATTCCGCGGGATCATTTTATTCCCCAAGTTGATTCAAACCGGCGGACCTCGGACGCAGATGTCCACATTGGGAAGCAGCCGTGCGCTTGCCGTTTGTGTGCCGCGCTCGTTAAAGTGGGTTCAACACTCGTGGTCCGCAGAAGTATTGCAATCTTCAACCGCGGCGTGTCGGTTTTTTCTTCCTCAGAAGGACGCCATTCATGTCTTCCGTGCCCCTGCCTGCAGTCAAGAATCAGGATATCGACTCCACGCTGCGCGAACATCGTGTCTTCCCGCCGCCGCCTGGATTCAGCGAAAAAGCTCATATCAAAAGCCTTCAGGAATACGAGGCGCTCTACAAAAAATCCATCGAAGATCCAGAGACCTTCTGGGCCGAAGCCGCCAGTGATCTGCATTGGTTCAAGACCTGGGACAAGGTCCTGGACTGGAATCTGCCCTGGGCGAAGTGGTTCGTAGGCGGAAAACTGAACCTGAGCTATAACTGCGTCGATCGCCACGCCCTCGGCGCGCGCCGCAATAAGACTGCCATCCTCTGGGAAGGCGAGCCCGGCGAAGTTCGCCGCCTCACCTATGCCGAGCTTCACGCGGAAGTGCAGAAGTTTGCCAATGCCCTCAAGTCTCTCGGCATTCAGAAGGGCGACCGCGTCGCCGTCTATATGGGCATGACGCCGGAGCTGGCAATTGCCTTGCTCGCCTGCGCGCGCATCGGTGCCGTCCACTCCGTCATCTTCGGCGGATTCGCCGCCAACGCCATCGCCGATCGCGTCAACGACTCCTCCTGCGTCGCCATTCTCACCCAGGATTCCAGCTATCGCCGTGGCAACGAAATCAAGCTCAAGCAAACCGTCGACGAAGCCTTGGCCGCCTGCCACACCGTCAAGCACGTCGTCGTTTACCGGCGTACCGGCAACCCGATCAACATGGTGGAAGGACGCGATCACTGGTGGCACGACCTAATCGCCGCTGCCGACCCCGTGTGCCCCGCCGCTGAGCTCGATTCCGAAGACCCGCTTTTCATCCTCTACACCTCCGGCACCACCGGCAAGCCCAAGGGCCTGGTCCACACCACCGGCGGCTATGCCGTGCAAACCTACCTCACCACCAAG
>Ga0302320_10022185_pt1 | contig 12553 bp, 10 predicted proteins | sample Bog_T0_3_FD_202130 | JGI IMG/M metagenome (GOLD analysis project Ga0302320, IMG submission 202130) | Peat permafrost microbial communities from Stordalen Mire near Abisko, Sweden - Bog_T0_3 | ecosystem: Environmental > Terrestrial > Soil > Wetlands > Peat | place: Sweden: Abisko, Stordalen Mire...
CTTCCTTCGTGTCCGCGCAGGTAGACCACGACACCGGCACCCTCCTGCTCGATCAGCTTCAGGGACATGTCGAGCTGAGTCCCGCAATCGCAACGCGTGGAGCCAAGGATCTCGCCGGTAAGACATTCGGAATGCACCCTCACCAAGACATTCTCCTGTCCGGTGACAGTCCCCTTGACAATGGCGAGATGTTCGGTTCCATCAAGCTTCGAGCGGTAAACATGAAGTTCGAAGATGCCGTGCATGGTGGGAAGCCTCGAAGTCGCTGATTTTTCCACAAGAATTTCAGTACTGCGCCTGTAGGCAATAAGATCCTCAATGGTAAGGAATGGCAGGCCATGGTCTGCGGCGAACTCCTCCAGATCGTGCCCTCGCTTCATCGTGCCATCATCATTGACGATCTCGCAAAGGACCCCCGCTGGCCCAAGCCCGGCCAGCCGTGCCAAGTCCCCGGCTGCCTCGGTGTGTCCGGGTCTTTTCAGAACTCCTCCTTCCCTAGCCTGAAGAGGGAAGACATGACCGGGACGGGAGAAGTCACCCGCCGTGGCCTGCGCATCGGCAAGTCTGCGGATAGTGGCTGCACGGTCTGAAGCCGAGATGCCCGTGGTGGTGCCATGCCTCCAGTCAACCGAGATGGTAAAGGCCGTTCCATGGGCGTCCGTGTTTTCGGCGATCATCAGCGGGAGTCCCAATTCGCGCAGCTTCGCGGCCGTGAGCGAGACACAGACAACCCCGCTGCTGTGGCGCACGGTGAAGGCCATGATTTCCGCGGTCGCCTTGGCTGCCGCGAAAATCAGATCCCCCTCGTTCTCTCTATCTCTGCTGTCGGCAACGACGACTGCCCTCCCCTCTGCGATAGCTCGCAGGGCAAGTTCAACACGGTGGAAGCTTTTCTGGCTCATGAATAGAAGGTAGGTTTCGGAATCCTGTGATTGAGCGCCCAGTCGCCCAGTTCCCGCACCTTATAGTCAATAGGGTCGTGCAGGGTGTGGGTGCGAACATTGCGCCAGAAACGATCAATCCGAGCTGAGGCAGCCGTAGCACGGGAACCCATCACCTCGAAAATGCGGCTCGTTACATCCAGGGAGGCTCTCGTGGCAACCGTTTTGGCGACGGCGATGTCGAGAGCCGCACGGGCGCGGCAGTTCTCGTTGATACCCTCACCGATCTCCCAGGCTCGCTGGAAAGACTCTCCAGCCCGGTCGGTCAGGACTTTTGCCGCTGCAATCTCGGCGTACATGTTTCCATAGTTGGCCAAGATATACGGATCCTCCGTGGGGCTATCAACTCCAGACACAGGCCAGGCCCTCGTCTGGGCTTGCGTGTAACCCCTGGCCTCGATCAGGGCCCCTTCGGCAATTCCGAGATAGATATTGGTGAGAAGGATCTGCGCGATACAAGGTCTTAGAGTCGCTCTCACGCTTCCAAGGGGACCTGGCTCCCTGAGGATCTCGTCGGGGAAAAGTTCGACATTAAAAAATTCGACTGTCCCGCTGTCGGTCTGTCGTTGGCCGATGTTGTCCCAATCCTGTTTGATCAGCAGCCCCGCGCGGTTGGAAGGAAGGAAGGCAATGAGCAGTTTCTCGGTTGCGGGATCCACAGCTGAGATGATCAGGCGGTCGGAGTCTGTTGCCCCTGAGCAAAAACTCTTCCTTCCGTTAACAAGATAGCGATCCCCGGCCGGCACAATCAGCGTGTTCGGGTCCAAGGGGTTGACTGCATTTCCCCAGAACCAGGAATGACGCACCGTCCTTTCAAAGTTAAGGTCGCGTTGCGCCTCGTTTCCGAAGAGATCAATGGTTGCAAGGATCAGGTGCTGGAAGCCGAAGAGATGGGCAATGGAGCTGTCAACCCTTGCGAACAGGCGGACAATTTTCAAGATGTCCGGCCAATCGGAACCTCCTCCCCAAAGGCTTTCGGGAATGAGAAGATTCAGCAGTCCGCTTTCCCGTAGAAGACGCCTCTCACGCAGTGCTGTGCCGCCGAGTCGATCCCGCTCAATGGCCGTCTGGGCGAAATCAGCGGCAAGCCGCTCGGCGATCTTCAAGGGGTGGCCTGTGCCGATGGTGTCAGGTGTTCCAGAATCAATCGTTTCGGCTTCGTATTCCATGAGGAGGGGGGGAGTTATACGGGTGATGAGGTGTGCTTTTTGGCAATGAGATCCTGGATCTGGCTTTCAAGCCGGACGCTGACCTTGGCGTGTGCAATCCCCTCCCTCGTGAAGAGGGAGAAGGCGTGATCCAGAAGTGCGTTGGAGCGGGAACGCTCGGAAGAACTTCCAGAAATGAGCAGAATGTCGGACATATGATGTGCTGGTGGATGGTCAGGCTGCCACCGCATTGCTGTAGCTTTTCTCCAGTTCGCGCACCAGTGGCAGAACCCTCCTGCCAAAGTACTCCACCTCTTCCTGAAAGTGGAGGAATCCGGCGAGAACCAGATCGACGCCGATGCTCTTGAGGTGAACGATGCGCTCGGCGATCTGCTCGGGCGTACCGATCAGGTTGGTCTTGAAGCCGTCATTGTATTGGACGAGATCCTCGAAGGTGGACTTTGCCCAGTTTCCCTCTCCTTCGGGTGAAGCCTTGCCAGCGTTTTTCACCTCGTAAGCAAAGCCTTCAACCGCCTGGGGGATCGCCTTATCAATGATCTCCTGAAGCACGGCCTTTGCCTCAGCCTCGGTATCCCTCGCGATAATGAAGGCGTTGACCCCGATCTTCACGGAGTGACCGTTTGAAGCCGCCTTTAACCTGATGTCGGCAATCTGCTCGGCGTGCCCCTCCGGAGTGTTGCCATTGGTGAAGTACCAGTCGGAGACGCGTGATGCCATGTCGCGTGCCGCACGGGAGCTGCCTCCCTGAAAGATTTCAGGATGGGGTTGCTGCAAGGGCTTTGGCTTGAGCGAATAGTTGTGGAATCGGTAGAAGTCGCCCTGGAAGGAGAAAGAATCCTCTGTCCAGATCCCTTTGAGAGCCCGGATGAATTCCTCGGAACGACGATAGCGCTCGTCATGTTCGAGCCAAGGTTCTCCGATGGCATGAAACTCACCTCGGAACCAGCCGCTGACGATATTGACCGCGATGCGCCCACCGCTCAGATGGTCGAGAGTGGCGATTTGCTTGGCCACAACGGCTGGATGCCACGGACCAGGCAAGATCGCCGCGATCAGCTTGAGGCGTTCCGTCGCCTGTAAGAGTGCGTGACTAAAGAGGACGGGCTCGTGTTGGTTTTCGGCTCCGTATCCGGCTGTAAAACGAATCTGGCTCAGAGCGTAGTCAAAGCCGCTCTTTTCGGCGATCTGGGCGAGCTTACGGTTGTAATCGATATCCCAGCTGGTTCTCTGTTCTATATTGCTGATAACAAGCCCCCCGCTGACATTGGGGACCCAGTAGGCAAAGCGGATGGTGCTATTCTCGGAGGAAGTGGTGGCGCTCATAGAAGTACGACTTTATTGGTTGATATTTACTAAGCACGAAGCGTGCCAGATTTATAGCACGGTGTTGCTCAACAGGTTACGGTATTTATGGTTTTTTTGCTTTGCTCTAGCAGCAGCAGTGCGTGAGAACTGCTGCTCTAGCAGCAAAAGATCGTTAGAACTTCAGCCCCAACGAGAGGGAATAGAGGTTCTGACTATGATCGTGTCCAGGGGCGATTGCCGCCGTGGTATTGCCCAAATCGTAGTACCGGTAACCGGCCGAAAGAACCCACTTGCCGAAGTCAGCGGGAATGAACCCGAGAGGTACGGAAATCTGCGGTCCGACGGCTAAGTAGCCGAAGGTATCATGACCATAGAACTGGCTTCCAAGGCCCAAGGTCGCATTCAGTCCGACATTCAGGGGATACTTGGAAGTCGAGAAGAAGGTGTAGTTCGGCGTAATGCTTGGCTCATAGTACCACCCATGAGGACTGAGTCCTGCCGGGGTGTCGCTCGGCAGCTCGTAGAGGACTTTGAGGAGCGGTTGGAAGGAGAAGTTCTTGAGCAGCAGATTGCTGTCGTCATACCCAAGGATTCCCTGAATCCACTGACCGGCACCATATCCTCCCGCCGGGGTAATCCAGTTGTCATAGAGCAGCGTGAAGTTAAAACGCTTGAGAAATTGCACCGAGATCCCGGGGATAAAGTCGAGTTCGGTAAAGTTACGCACCGACCCAGAATACTTGGGATTGGACACGGTGTTGTCGCTACTCAGGTCCGACCAGAAGCCTGCCTGGAGACTTACGCGGTTGATGAATCCCTCGCCGTTGTAAACATTGAGGTAAAGGTCACCGTAGGGCTGAAAGATGGCTCCCTTGCTCTGAACGATGATTCCGCGCGTATTGTACTGATTGAGGACGGAGACACCCAGGTCGCCGCTGATCCTTGACTTGGGTTGCGCGATGATGGTCGCTTCCTTGAATTCCTTGCCTTCAGAGGTGACGACGGTCGTTTCAACGACCTTTTTCTTTTTCTTTTTGATCTTGGTGCTAGGCGCTCCGGTTGCCCCGGCACTCGTGGCCTGCACGGCTCCTTCCGGAGGAGCCTGGGCATGCAACATGGGAGATGTGCCCGCCAGAAGAGCGGTGAGCAGGATGGTAAGATAAGATGTGGTTTTCATTTTGTTTTGTAATGCTAGTAATTGGTGTTGTTGTTCTTATGTTGGTTTCAGATGCCCTCACTCAGGCTGAGTGAGGGCACAAGAATCCACCTGTGCGGTATGCCTGCTGATTTTCAGACTGGCTCTTAGCTCCAGGGGTGCAGGGGTGGCTTGACTTCGTTTAGTGCGTAGTTGCCCAGAATCGCGTATTTCCATCGCACCGGATCGTGCAGGGTATGCGTCCGGGCGTTGCGCCAATGACGGTCGAGGTTGTACTCCTTGAGGGTTGAGCGGGTTCCTGCCAGCTCGAAGAGTTTGTTGGTTGCCTCAATGGCGATCTCCGTGCTCAGGACTTTGGACTCCGCCACCGCAATCTGGGCTTCGGCCACGGTCTCGGCTGATGGGGAAGCCACGGCGCGGTCAATCGCCTGGCCGGCTTTTTCAAGCAAGGCCTGGCTTGCGTGCAGACGCAGCGTGAGATTTCCGATGGCCTGGATCGTGTAGGGATCGTCGCTCGCGCGGTCGAGCCCGCTGTCAACCCAGGGACGGCTCTTGGTCTTCACAAAGGAGATCGTGTCGTCGATGGCCGCCTTGGCGATTCCGTTGTCCACGGCTACCTGGATGATCTGGAAGATCGCACCGTCGGCTGTGGGGTGGTCATACCCCTTGTATCCGGGAACCAAGTGCGTTTTCGGCACTTTCACATCCTTGAGGATCACCGTTCCGCTGAGCGTGGTGCGCTGACCGAACGAACTCCAATCGTCGATGACCGTGAGTCCGGGAGCGTTGCGGTCGGCAATCGCAAACCAGGCCCGTCCCTCGTCATCGAGGGCTACGATGGGGACCTGGTGGGCAAGGAGCGCTCCACTGGAGTAAAACTTGCGTCCGTTGACGATCACATGATCGCCGGCATCGGTGAATTTCGTTTGAAATTCCGCAGCCCTCTTGGATCCGTACTCGGAAAAGGCATTGCCGAAGCGCACGCCGCGCAGAACTTCCCCAAACAGGAGCGACTGCTGCGCCTCGTCGGAAACGGTTCGGATGGCAGCGACGACGCCCAGATGATTCTGGGAAATCTGAGCAATGGAGGGGTCGGCGGCTGAGATAATCTCAATCACTTTGGAAAGCGTCGCATAGGAGAGTTCTGGACCACCGAATTTCCGGGGAACATTGATAGACCAGAGTCCGCTTTGGGAAAAGGCATCGAGTTCCTCGACGGGCCATTTTCTCTCAAGATCGCGCTCAGAGGCTCCCTTGGCGAAGTCTGCCGCGAGGCGTTCGGCGATCTCGATAGCCTCGCTATCGCTTTGGATGATGTGTGCGGGCTCAAGAGGACGAGCAACGCCGGGAACTCCGGTTGTAAGATCGTCCAATTTCTTCTCTTCTGGGATTTCAGTAATAGTACTCATGGTGTTAGTTTTTGGATTTGTGTTGGTATGCTTTGTTGATTGGAAATGAAGAATTGTCAGCGGGATGAAAGAGTCAGCGACATCGGGAGAATGACCGGGCGATGGGGTCATCGATAGAAGTCCGAATGCTCATGGGGCCCTCCCGGCAACGAAGGTTGCCGCCTCAGAATTTGTTCTATCCCCCAAATAAAATGTCTTGATGTCGGGACGCTTACGAAGCTCGGAGGCCGAACCGTGAAGCACGGAGAGACCGTTTTCGAGAAGCACGGCAGAGTGGGCGTAACGCAGGGCTATTGCGGAATTTTGCTCGGCAACAAGGATCGAGAGACCTTCCGATTCGTTGAGCCATCGAAGGGCTTCAAAAATGTCCTTCACGATCTTCGGAGCGAGTCCCATAGAGGGTTCGTCCAGCACAAGAAGTTTCGGGCGGGACATGAGTGCCCGACCGATGGCTGCCATCTGCTGCTCTCCCCCGGAGGTCAGTCCGGCTGCGATCCCACGCTTCTCCCGCAGGCGGGGGAAGAGCGAGTAAACTTGTTCCAAATCGCCGCCGATTTCCCGACGGGGTGTTCCTCGCGCGATGGCACCGGTTACGAGGTTCTCCTCGACGGTGAGGGAGCGGAAGCAATGCCTCCCTTCGAGCACCTGGGCGAGTCCGAGCCTCACGAGACGGTCGGGTGTCGTGCGGAGCACATCGTGACCTTTGAAATGGATCGCCCCCGCAGTGATGCGTCCTCTCTCAGCCGGCAGAAGGTGCGTGGCGGCCTTCAGGGTGGTTGTCTTGCCTGCGCCGTTGGAACCAATGAGGGCAACGATTTCCCCGGAGCCGACAGTCACGCTAACCCCGTGCAAGGCGGCAATGGCGTCGCCATAGACGGAGGAGACATCTTGGATGACAAGTCTGGACATGATCGGATTTGGGTGGAGCTCTTCGGAGGCAGTCGCTGGGGACGACCGCCGCTCGGCGATCGTCCCTGCGCGAGGTTATCTTCTTGCTTACTTGGCCACAGATGCCGGTGCGGAAGCGTTCTCAATGGCACCGCTCGGGCTGATGGCAGCTTCGGCGGAGGCCTGTGTGCGTGGGGTTATGTGGTGCTCTGCGGCGTATTTCTCCGAAGAGCGCTCGATGATCGGACGGAGCAGTTTCCAGTCGGGTGCGATCCAATCAGAGACCACATTCCACTTGTGCCCATCCCATTGCTGGAAGGTCACGAAGCCATCTCCCTCGTGGTTGTCCCAGGTGACATCAATCGAGTGGAAGAGTCCTTCCGCGCCGAGTTGCTTCACGCGCTCGGGGGAGAGCTTGAGGTGCTCGAAGCCCCAACGGACTTCGTCGCCCGAGAGCGTGCGATGACCGAACTTTTCCTGCGCGACGCGGACAGCCTCCACATTGAGGATGCCGTTGAGGATGCCGAGATTGTGATAGACGCTGCCGATGCGCTTGGGATCAGAAAGATTCCCCTTTCCGCTGCCGTAGATGGTCTTCACGATCTCTTGGACCACCGGGTACTGGGCCCCCGTGGCTTGGGTTGTGATCGCGGTGTATCCCTTTGCGGCACCGCCGGCGGGGATCACATCCTCCTCGGAGTTGGACCACACATTGCCGATGATGTGATCGACGGGATACCCCACCTTTTGCGCGGTCTTGAGGGCGACAGGGTTCATCACACCCCAGCCGCGAAGCACGACATAGTCGGGATTAGCTCGACGGATCTCCAGCCACTGGGACTGCTGTTCGTTGCCCGGATGCGGCACCTCGATCTGCTCAGCCGTGAACCCGTATTTCTTGGCTAGCAGCTCATAGATGGGGATGGTCTCCTTGCCGTAAGGAGAGCCGTGATAGAGCACTACGATCTTCTTTCCCTTGAGGTTGTCGAGACCGCCTACCTTCGAGCCGATGTAATTAACGATCGCGGAGGTCTCACTATAGGGATTGAGAAGCAGGGGGAAGACATAGGGGAAGATCCGCCCGTCGGTGGAGTCGGTGCGGCCGTGGTTAATCGTAATGAGCGGCACTTTGTCGTCGCTGATACGGTCAATCATCGCGTAGGCGATGCCGACGGAGAGGGGATTCCAGGCGGCGATACCGGGCGTGTTCTTGAGGCGCTCGTAAACCTCGACGCCTCGCTCGACATCGTACTGGGTCTCACCCTCCTCCCAGGTGAGCTTGACGCCGTTGACGCCGCCGTCGCGTTGATTCACTAGGTTGAGGTAATCGATGAAGCCGCCGAAGAAGCCGGTGCCTCCAGCCGCATAGGGCCCGACGCGGTAGCTCTGTAGCGGAAAATTCTGCTCGTCGGCGTGCAGAGACGGGAGTGCCCCTGCGAGGGTTGTTGCTAGGATGGCGGCAAGCGCGAGCCTGCCCCCCGGGATATGGATTTTGGATGTGTTCATTGTTTAGGGTTGTGGTTTGTGTTTTGGGGAAAAAGGATCGCCGTCAGTCGTCCCAGCAGTGAGGAAAGGCCGTCCGGCTCCGTGATGAGGAAGAAGATGATCAGCGCCCCGAGGACAATGTGCTGACTCAAGTCGAGAGCGCCGGAGTCGAAGCGCTTTCCAAGGAGAAGGCTTCCGACACGGGAAAGCAGCAATGGGAAAACAACCATGAGAGCCGCGCCGAGAAAGGCCCCCCGGATGGTCGCCAGCCCGCCGATGATGATGATGAAGACGATCTCGAAGGAGCGGCTCAGGTCGAATCCCGCAGGCTCCACGGTACGCAGGTAGGCGAAGGCCCAGAGGGCACCAGCGACCCCCACAATGAAGGAGGAAACCACGAAGGCCAGCAGCTTGGTCCTCAAGACAGGGACACCGATTACTCGGGCGGCCAGCTCATTGTCCCGGATGGCCAGAAAATTGTGCCCGGTGCGCGTACGGACCAACCTCGCGGTGAAGGCCGTGAGCGCAAGCACCACGGTCAGGGTGAACAGGTATCTCCCAGCAGGGCTCTGAAGGCTGATGCCGAACAGGGAGATAGGGGGCGCATCAATAACCCCTGAAGGGTTGTCGTTGGAAAACCAGTTGATCTTCGTCAGCGCCCACTGGACGAAGAACTGGGCCGCAAGTGTGGATACCGCGAGGTAGAAGCCCCGAAGCCTAAGGCTCGGCAGTCCAAAAATCAGCCCCACGAGGGCGGCGGCGACACCACCGAGTGCGAAGCTCGCCAGCAGCGGCAGTCCTGGCACGCGGAGGCTAAAGTTGTAAGCGCCGAAGGCGCCAACTGCCATGAAGGCGGCCGACCCCAGGGACAACTGCCCGGCGTATCCGGTGAGGAGGTTCAGACCCACCGCCGCAAGCGAAAGGCAAAGGAACGGGAGCAGGATCGCCTCGAACAGGTAGGTGCTTCCTAGAAGTGGGACAATGCCGTATGCGGATGTGAGAAGGACCGCTACGGGAACCCAGGAAGGGATTCCCGCAAGACGGACGGGGAAAAGGGTGAGTGAACGCGTTGCCATGATGTCAGACCCTTTCAATGAGTTTCTGCCCGAAGAGCCCCGAGGGCCGCACCAACAGGAACAGCAACGCGATCACATAGGCAAACCACGATTCGATTCCTCCGCCGAAATACGGTCCCACATAGACCTCCGAGAGTTTTTCAAATGCACCGATGAGTAGGCCCCCGACGATGGCCCCCGTGATCGAGTCGAATCCTCCGAGCATTAGCACGGGCAGGGCCTTCAGCACGACCTGAGAGAGTGAGAACTGGACGCCGAGTCTGGCACCCCAGAGCAGGCCTGTAATCAGCGCAACGATGCCAGAAGCTATCCAGACCGCAGCCCAGATGCGGGGGAGACGCAACCCCACCGCCAATGCCGCAAACTGGTCGTCAGCCGCAGCGCGGAAGGCAAGACCCGTGTGGGTAAAACGGAAGAACGCCGTCAGCAGCAAGACCATCCCTCCCGCGATAGCTGCAGCCACCAGGTCGAAACTGCTCACATTCACACCCGCCACCCGAAAGGGGGTGTCATCAATGCCCAGGCTGAGACCGTGGACTTCCGTGTCCCACACTAGTTGGGCGCCACCTTCAAGGATGTAGGCGAGGCCAAGTGTCGCCATGAAGAGAACGATCGGTGGCCTGTTGACCAGAGGCCTGAGCACGACTCGCTCGATTGCAATCCCCAGCAAGACCATCACTCCGAGCGTCAGAAGCAGAGAGGCCCAGAACGGAATCCCCCGCTCTAGCAGACTGACGAAGGTCAGCGCGGAGAGAAGAACCATCGATCCCTGAGCGAAGTTCAGGACGCCGCTGGTCTTGTAAACCAGCACGAACCCGATGGCGACAAGGGAGTACATCACGCCGGCCAAAAGCCCCCCGACTAAAACCTCAAGGAAGAAGGATGCATCAGACATGAGCAACCTCCTCCTCATCCTCATGCACCACGCCGATGTAGGCGTCGATGACAGATTGGTCGTTCCTCACCTCGGATGGACTTCCGTCAGCGATCTTTCTTCCCTGATCAAAGACGGCGATACGGTCGGAGATCCCCATCACGACGCCGAGATCATGCTCGATCAGGACAACCGTCGTTCCGAACTCATCGCGAGCTGCGCGCACAAGGCGCACCATGTCTTGCTTATCTGCGGCTGTCATGCCGGCCATCGGCTCGTCGAGTAGAAGGATTTTGGGGTGCCCCACGAGCGCACGCGCCAACTCCACGCGTTTCTGAAAACCGTAAGAGAGCGTATCGATGGAACGGTTTCGCAGGTCGCTCAACCCGAGGAAATCAAGAATCTCGAGGGATTGTGCTGTTGCTTTGTTCTTTTCCCTCCCTGCGAGCCCCAAGCCGAGCAACTGCTCGACTACTCCCGCCCGCAACTGAGCGGAAAGCCCCAGTGCCACATTTTCCAGAACGGTGAGACCGGGGAAGAGCGCAAGGTTTTGGAATGTTCTGGCAATGCCGAGGCGGGCGAGGCGCTCGGAGGGAACCCGGTTGTATGCCTTTCCATCAATCCAGACTTTTCCCTCCTCGGGGCGGTAGATCCCGCTGATCACATTGATGATCGAGCTTTTGCCTGCGCCGTTAGGACCGATGATGGCCCGGATCTCCCCCCTGCCGATCTCTAAGTTGACATGGGTGATCGCTCTGACGCCGCCGAAGGCAAGGGAAATTCCATCCAGCTGCAAGATAGAGGCGTTCCCCCGATGTGCTAGTGCATCGCGAGATTCACGACTGAGTTGGTCGTTTAAAAAGCCAAAAAAACTCGGTCGTTCTTTTCGTGCGCGGGCCGAAAAATCCTGAGACGCACCTTGGGGAGGAGTGCGGTCGGACAACTCAAATCCTTGCACCGTGCCGGAATAACGGATGGCAGATTGGTTTGAAAAAGACATACCTCTCTTTAACAAACAGCGTGCCAACTTTAGCAGAATGATGTTTAAAAAAACCGGAGAAGCGTAACATTCTTATAGACACTGACCTAGAACTTGCTGCTAATTCGCGCTGCGAAAACGGGATCTGCTGCTTCCGAACTATCGATGCTGTATTTACGAAGAGTCTGCTTATTGATTGCTGCAAGGGAAGCAACAGAAAATTACAACCACCTTCATCTTGAGCTTTTTCGTGTTTCGAGAAAACAGACAAGAGGCAGTATCAAAAAAGTTTTGATTTTTGATGCTCGGCAGTAACCAAGTTTTGAAAACAGACTTGGCTCATCACCCCTAGATCCAGTGTTTAAGACGCTCTAGCATGGAGCCGGCTGTCGGATTCGAACCGACGACCGCCTGATTACAAATCAGGTGCTCTACCAACTGAGCTAAGCCGGCATACAAGAGTGATTAGCCTGTCATGAACGAGCCGATACGGCAAGCCCAAGGAATCATCGTTTCCCTCACGCCCGATGCTTGTCATCCCTCCCTTCTCTCGCGATAAAGGAAGTCCATGCCTCACTCTGAGCACTTTGCCATCAACGCCGCCACCCTGAAGCGCGGCTCGTAGGACGATACCGGATGACTCTCGGCGTACGCATCATCCTGATCCTTCTGACTTGGATCGCCCTTCTTTTTCTGATCCGCAGGGAGGATGCACCGGCAATAAGCTCGTTTCAAACCCTCTCTTCGAGCCCTGCGGCAGCCCGAAATGAGAAACCGTTCTGCAAGGAGGTTTTTGTGAATGACTCTCAGGATCTCGCCTTTGTCCATGTCGCCTCGGTGATTGAGCGCCCCGATCATCGCCTCGTGGCCCTCTGGTATGGCGGCTCCTATGAACACGCTCGGGACAACACGGTTTATCTGTCCGAGCTGCACGATGGGTCCTGGCAGCAACCCCGCGCGATCATGACGGCCGACGAGATCGAGCATTCGCTGCTTCGCCCGATTAAATGTCTCGGCAACCCCCTCCTTCTCTCCGAATCCGACGGCTCCCTGAGACTCCTTTTTGTCACCATCGCCATGGGAAAATGGTCCGGCAGTCAACTCAACACCTGCCTCTCCAGAGACAACGGTCATACCTGGTCACCAGTCCATCGCCTCACGCTCAGCCCTCTGTGCAATTTCGCTGAACTCGTTCGCAATCGTCCTGTTAAAACCGAGAGTGGTTGGTGCTTTCCCGCCTATCAGGAATTTCTCGGCAAATTCCCCGAACT
>Ga0302320_10022189_pt1 | contig 12553 bp, 12 predicted proteins | sample Bog_T0_3_FD_202130 | JGI IMG/M metagenome (GOLD analysis project Ga0302320, IMG submission 202130) | Peat permafrost microbial communities from Stordalen Mire near Abisko, Sweden - Bog_T0_3 | ecosystem: Environmental > Terrestrial > Soil > Wetlands > Peat | place: Sweden: Abisko, Stordalen Mire...
GTACTCGCCCGAAAAAACCAGGTAACGCCCGAAGGCCTGCTCGATCCCAGCGTGGAATTCGTTGCGAAATCCCGGACTCAACGCGCCGCTCGCCGAACCGCAAAGAAGCAGCGGATTCAATACAGCGTTTTCGCATCCGATGCTCGACAGGATCAGGTTCTCATTGAAAGGAGATTCCAGAGTTCGAGCATAGGAAGCTCGAAGAACCGTGCTGGTCTTCTTAAAATCGTAAGCGGCCCCAACCCGAGGCTCAGCCTGCCGCGCCACGGAGAGCCCATTGTACAAGTCCCCCCGCAAGCCAATGTTCAAAGACCAGTTGCCCTTCGTGATCACGTCCCGAACGTAGAGGGCGAGCTCTTTTACGTCGGTGTGGCCATTGAAAGTGTACAAGCCTCCGCCCCGGGTCAAGTCGTAGGGAAGCAGGATCGGGTTGAAATAGGGGTACAGCGCAGTGCCGAGCGCGTTGGGGTTGAGCGCGGTGTTGGGCTGGTAAGCTCCCGTGCATCCTGAGGGATTCGTAATCCCGGGCGCCGGCGCTGCAACATATTGCTGCTGATCATTCGAGAAAGTTATACACGGCGCATTGTAAGTGGGGTCGACAATTCCCAGCGTGTCGTCTTCGTTGAGAAACGTCTGCTCGTAGGTGACCCCAGCCTTGATGTTGTTCACGCCTTTGACATACGAAATGTCAGACCGAATCCCCGCATTGGTAAGCGTCCGGTTCTGGCCTACGGACTGTCTCTGCAGACCCGGCGGCCCCAGGTCTGCGAAAGGATCGCTGCTGGGGTAGTAATTGAAATCGTCGCGCCGCACAAATGCACCGAGAGTGAATACGGCATTCGTATTCAGCAAACGCGTCCACGATGGCGCAATGTTAAAGGTTCCAATCTTCGATCGTTGGTCCGTCGCCCCGACCGTAACGCCATTCGGAGCCACGCCCCCGTAATTGTTCACGTCCTGCGCATCCACGCCGTCCAGCCCACTCCACGGCGTCGCGTTCTCGCTGTCGAAGGAATTCGGCGTCTGGAACCAGCTTCGGGTGTAGCCAAAGTTCAGGTGAAGTGAGTCGGCGGTTGACAGTTGATAGTCCACACGGTCGAACAGATTCTCTTCGTTGCCTTTGTCATGCAGCACCGTAAATTCCGGCGGATCGAGAAATCGGCCCGTATTCAGCCCGCCAGCGGAAATGAAATTTCCCCACTTCTGCCCGCCGTAAGCCACTTCCCCGGTCACGTTCGAGGTTCCAAACGACCCGTAGGAAGTGGTCACGCTCCCGTGGGCAGGTTTTACGCCCTGACCGGAGCGCGTGGTCGCTACGATCACCACGCTGGTCTTGCCTCCATACTCCGCCGGAGGCGCGCCCGAGATCACTTCCAGCGACTGCACGGAATCCAGCGGAATCTGGTTCGAAAATACTTTGCTCTGCTGATCCGTAATCGGCTGCCCGTCGACCGAGAACGAATTCTCCGCATGGTCGCCCAGCCCATGAAACAAGCCATTCGAATCGGCCGCGATTCCCGGCGTCGATTGCGTCACCAACGCACTCACGCTCGAGGTGGCGCTCTCCAGGGGAATCCGTTCGAACGAGTTCCGGTCGATATCGGAATGGAAGGTCGAATCGTTCTCCACCAGATCGCCTCCCGCTTCCACCGTCACCGAAGTGGTGGAACCAGATACTTGGAGGCTTACGCTGACGCTGACCGGCACCACCGACCGCACCTCCACATCCTGCGCGGTTTTCGCAAAGCCCTCCGCCGCCACTGTCATGTGATACGGATTAAAGGGTACGTTGGGAATGCTGAAGTTTCCGGATTTGTCCGTGGTCGTCGATCGGTCAAAGTGACTGACCGGGTTGTCAACGGTAACCGTTGCGTGGGGCACGACGGCCCCGGTTGGGTCCAGCACGGTGCCATTAATAGAGCCTGAGCTCCCGCCCGACTGCGCGTAGGCCAATCCATTGGCTAGAAAGAACGACGCACCAAGAATTGCCCCAAGGAATTGCTTGCATGAATATGGAATAGGCATTAGTCCTCCTGGACTAACTGTAGAAATGACGAAGCTGAAAATAGGGATCGGCCGGCATCGCAACGCCGGATCTTTGAGCTGTCTTCTGAGGAAATCCCTACCCAGCAGGAGGACCGCGAATGCCCAGGTCAAAAACGCTGAGCCGGGCCTTGGCGATAACATCTTCTTCTTGCAGCAGCCCGAGGGTCGCAAACAACGGCCGGGCTTGGTTGCAACTCGCGGTGGGCGCGGTGCTATGGGCCACCACGCAAATCGAACAGGAAGCGCTCTCCGCCGCGTTCGGATGGTTGTGAGTAGACTCTACCACCACCGTCCACAACATCAGGGACAGGCAGAGCCACGTCAGCCATCGCAATGGAAACCGCATGCGTTCCTGCATTGGGCTAGATTCACTTTTAATTATAACGGTTGTCTCGCCCAAGGCAATGCCGGTCGAGTTACTATGGGATCGGACTGTTATGTTGTCCCGATAAAATGTCGGAAGCCATCAAACTTCACAAGCGAGGAAGCCCATGTCGGAACCAACCTACGAAGAACTTAAAGCCAAGTTGTCCCAGTTGGAAAAAGAAGTAGAAGTCAAAAAACGCAGCGGAGAGATGACCTTCAAGGTCGGCGAAAAAGGCGGAGTCAGCGTCTATGGCCTGGGTCGCTTTCCCGTCACGCTCTACTACGAACAATGGAACCGCCTGCTCGGTGCCGCCGACGACATCAAGAAATTTATGGAAGAAAACAAAGCCCGGCTCAAGCTCAAAGAGCAAGGCTGACCAGCGAGTTCTCAGTTCTCAGCTCTCAGTAAGACCCCACGGTAACGCACTGACAACTGAGAACTGAGAACCGAGAACCGAGAACTGGTGTTTGAGCTATAATAAAAAGACTGTGCCCAAATATTCCATCGTCGTTCCCCTGCATAACGAGCAGGAGAACGTTACCGACCTCTACGACCGCCTGAAAGCGGTGATGGAGACCGCGGGCGAGACTTTCGAAATCGTTCTGGTCGATGATGGCTCGAACGATCACACCTTCGCCATGTTGCGCGAGATTGCGGCCGTCGACAGCCGCGTCACCGTGGTCAAGCTTCGCCGCAACTTCGGCCAGACCGCAGGGCTGGCTGCCGGTTTCGACCATGCCCGCGGCGAATACATCATCGCCATGGATGGTGACCTGCAGCACGATCCCGCCGACATTCCATTGTTTCTCGAAAAAATCGCCGCGGGTTATGACATCGTCAGCGGCTGGCGCAAAGTCCGCATCGATAATTTCTGGATGCGCCGCATCCCCTCCCGCATCGCGAACTGGATGATGGCCAAGCTGAGCGGCGTCGATATTCACGACTTCGGCACCACTTTCAAGGCCTACCGCCGCGAGATCCTGGATCAGGTGCCGCTCTACGGCGAACTGCACCGCTTCATCCCCGCACTCGCATCGTGGTATGGCGCGTCGATTTGCGAAGTGCCCATCCGCAACGTGAACCGCGAGCGCGGGGTTTCGCACTACGGCATCTCGCGCACCTTCCGCGTCTTCTTCGATCTCATCACCATTCGCTTCCTGCTTCGTTATCTCTCCCGTCCGCTGCACTTCTTCGGGACCTTCGGCATACTCAGCCTGTTTGGCGGCAGCGCCGTTGTGGCTTGGCTGGGCGTAGAGAAATTCCTGCGCCACGTTCCCGTCATGGCCTCGCACGGCCCGCTGATGATGCTGGCCCTCGGCCTGCTTCTCGGCGGATTGAATCTTCTCGCCATCGGTCTGCTCGGCGAAATGCAGGTCCGCCACTATCACGAACCCCGCAACCGCGCTCCCTACTCCGTCGACCGCGTTCTCCGTGCGCAGAACGAAGAGCACAGTGTCTCTGAGTAGAGCTCATCTCGCAGACGATCCCTCGTGAGCGCTATCGGTGGCGTTCCTTTTCGGCAGTATTTCCAAAATCGGTTCTCGTCGGCAACTGGTGGGCTCGCATCGAGGGTGACTTTACCCTCTCAACCATCGGTAAGGCATAAGCTCGATCTTGATGTACTTTCTCACCTACCTCAGCAAGGCAACAACAGATTCCATCGACACGAAGGCCATTCTCCAGGAGGCAAACACTAAGAATTCCAAGAATGGCCTTACTGGGTTATTGCTGTTCAGATCACGAACGTTCTTCCAGCTGCTCGAGGGTGAGAAAAAAGACGTGTTGGCCACCTTCCAGAAAATAGCGAAGGATACCCGTCACGATAAACTCGAGGTGCTTTTTGAGGTTGAAATTGAGGGTGCGAGCAGGATCTTCCCCGCGTGGCGAATGGGCTTGATCTGCGAGCCTCTGCCCGCCCCGGAGCTAGAAGCATTAGCGGTGTCGCTCCAGTCGATCGTGTTGTCCGAGAAGCCGGAGAAGGAAAAAATACTCGACTTGCTCCAAAAGTTTTCCGCCATTGCACCCCCACCTTCGTCAGCCCGAGAAATACTTGCACAATCTGCGAGCCCGGCAAAAGGCTAGAGAAACCAGAGATCGGGCAGCCCGACTCCGGGCTGCGGTCCGGAAAAGCACGTTTTCCACAACTAAATCTTCCACCTTGTGACATCCAACCTTCACTTGGCCCCTGCAATTTCCTAATCTGGAAAGGTAAGGCCTGGATGTAAAGCCGCGCGATTCTAGATCAACGCCCGGCCCCCACAACCTTCCCATGCGAGCAAGGGACAGGGGGACATCTAAAATCAGGGCGTTCCAGATAAGCTACCCTGAATAGCTCAGGGCTGCCGCCCGTTGTGGGAGTGATCACTTCCAAGCTTAAAACCTGTAAGGCTGAGGACAAGCAAGGCAACGAAAGAGATAGAAAGCAAAGACGATAGGAAGCAGGGAGCAACGTTAGGAGACTTAACTCCCGATAGACCGTTGAACAAGATGATGAGATAGATCCATATCAGGCGCGCTCAAGCACGCCGCAAAAGCTAGCTCTTCAAGAACGCCGCCAAGCGTTGAGGCAACACCACGTCCTCATCCCTGCCCACTCCCCGAGGCGCCAGTTTGCAATACCCTGTGTTCCTCTGTGCCCCCCGTGTTAAAAGCCTTTCTCCTCTCCGCGCCGGGCGCTGTTAAACCCCGGCGTATAATGTGCCGTTCGGCTCTACCTTAAGGAGCATTCGCCATCATGGCACAATCTACGCAATACGAACTGCAACTGGCCCGCCGCATGTCGCGCCTGGGCACTGAAACTGCTTTTGAAGTTCTGAACAAAGCCCGCGCCCTCGAGCGTCAAGGCAAGAGCATCATCCACCTCGAAATCGGCGAGCCGGATTTCGACACTCCCGCCAATGTCGTCGAAGCCGCCGTGGACGCGTTGCACAAAGGCTGGACTCACTACGGTCCCTCCGCCGGCCTGCCCGAGCTGCGCCAGACCATCGCCGATTACGTCAGCCGCACTCGTGGCGTGAAGGTTACCCCCGAGGAGGTAGTCGTTGTTCCAGGGGGTAAGCCAATCATTTTCTTCACGATCCTTACGTTAATTGATGAAGGAGATGAAGTTATTTACCCCAACCCCGGCTTCCCCATCTACGAGTCGATGATCAATTACGTCGGTGGCCGGGCTGTGCCCATCCAACTGCGCGAAGAGCGCGATTTCTCCCTCAATGTAGACGAGCTCGCGGCTCTCATCACCGACCGCACCAAACTCATCATTCTGAATTCGCCGCAGAACCCCACCGGCGGCGTAATGCAGCGCAAAGACGTCGAACAGGTTGCCGAGGTCATCGGCGACCGCAACATCCTTGTCTTATCGGACGAGATCTACAGCCGCCTGCTTTTTGAAGGCGAGCATTTTTCCATCATGTCCGTTCCCGGCATGCAGGAGCGCACCATTCTCCTCGACGGCTTCTCGAAGACCTATGCCATGACCGGCTGGCGCATGGGTTACGGCGTAATGCGCGCGGACCTGGCGGCCCACATCACTCGCCTGATGACCAACTCCAATTCGTGCACCGCCAGCTTTACCCAGGTGGCGGGCATCGAAGCTCTGCGCGGCGACCAGACTTCCGTGGATCACATGTGTGCCGAGTTTAAGCGCCGGCGCGACGTCTTCGTCGCCGGCTTGAATAAGATCAAAGGCTTTTCCTGCCGCATGCCCAAAGGCGCGTTCTACGTCTTCCCCAATATCACCAAGACGGGATGGAAGTCGAAGCCGCTCGCTGATGCTCTGCTCGAACAGGCCGGAGTTGCAGCGCTTTCCGGCACGGCATTCGGCGCGTTCGGCGAAGGCTACCTTCGCTTCAGCGTGGCCAATTCGCTCGAAAACCTGCAACAGGCGCTCGATCGCATCGATCAGTGGACGAAGCAGAATCTCTAGCCCGCCTTGCGGCATCTTCAAAATAAGTACAGGAGGGACTGGGGATGCTGGGATGGTTGGTGCGGCGTCGCATCGCCGCCTTTGAGCGCGCTTTCGACTATGACATGTCCTACGCGCGGGAGATTTATGATGCCAGCCCGCGTGCTTTCTTTCGCTTTTCCAAGATACTGGGAATCTCCAGCTACCGCGAAGACGCACCGAAAGAGGCGTGGTACGCGGCCAAGCTGGCCGCCTCGCTTTCCGAGGATTGCGGACCCTGCACCCAACTCGTGGTGAAAATGGCGGAGCGCGATGGCATGAGCCCCGCGGCGATCCGCGCCGTTCTGTTCGGCGATGAAGCAGCCATGCCGCCCGACACCGCGCTGGGATTCCGCTTTGCGAAATCCGTTCTTCACCGCGACATCGCGACGTCGGACTTCAGCAAAACCGGCGGGCGACGCCCGTATCCGAACGTGTGATTCTGAGGTCCGAGGTCCAAAGTCTGAGGTCCGACTTCGATTACTTTTTGAACAGATTCTCAAACGCCTGCCGCGCGTCATTCGGCCGCAGGCTGGCGGGGGTGGAGGTTTCCTTTTCACGAGTCACGCGAATCTCGTAGAACGTGCACTCGTTCCGCGCATCTTTCTTGGCCACGCGCTCGGTCACCGGCTGCATGCACTCGAAGCGCTTTCCCGGATCGAAATACATGCACTGTTTGCAGGAATGCAGTTCGAACCCGCACTTGGGACAAAGCCCGGTCGGCGGAATCGCCTGCAGCACCGTACCGCACTGCGCGCAGCGGGAGACGGCCCGCGTTCCCGGCATCTGCACCGGCTTTGGCCCCATGCTGTAATCGCGCCGGGACGGTGGCACCGAAGCTGGCTTCTCCGTAGCCTCCTTGCGCGGCTTGCCCTCGCGGTCATGCTCCTGGCGATCACGGTCTTGATATCCATGCTGCCGGTATTTAGCTGCCACAGAACCTCCCAGGCACGTTGGCGTATTGTCTCGCCAGTCGCCCTTTCCAGCAAGTCCCAACGCTGGATTTTTCGGTTCTCGCTCGGTACTAGGTACTGGGTGCTGGTTACTGGTTACTGGGTACTGGTTACAATGGAAGGATGATCCACGAAATCTTTCCCGTCGGTCCGCTGCAGTGCAACTGCTCGATCATCGGCGACGAAGCGACGCGCGAAGCCATCGTCATCGACCCCGGTGATGACATTGAGGACGTCCTCGCGCTCCTGCGCAAGCATAACCTGCAAGTCAAGCAAATCGTCATCACCCACGCCCACATCGATCACGTGGGAGGCGCGATGAAGCTGCGCGCCGCCACCGGAGCGCCCATCCTGCTCAACCAGAACGACTACGCCCTGCTCAAAATGCTCGACGTGCAGGCCGCCTGGATCGGCATGGCAGCGCCAGGAGCAGTCGAGATTGACCAGAGTGTCGGCACCGGCGATACGGTAAAAGCTGGAGCGCACGCCGCCAGCGTGCTGCACACCCCGGGACATACCGAAGGCAGCATCTGCCTCTACTTCCCCGCCGAAAAAACTCTAATCGCGGGCGACACGCTCTTCGCCGGCTCGATCGGCCGCACCGACTTGCCCGGCGGCTCGATGCAGAAGATCCTGCAGTCCCTGCACAACACCGTGCTCGCATTACCCGACGACACCACAGTTGTCCCCGGCCACGGCCCGCTAACCACCATCGGAGAAGAGCGGGAAAGCAATCCGTTTCTGGTGAAGCGGTAGCCCAGTGTCGTGGAGACGTTGCATGCAATATCTAAAGACTCACCATCTCTAACACGCGCTGAACCCCTGTTGCGAATTCCGCCCCCGGCGTGATCAAGCTCAGCACCAGATATCCGTCGCTCGGGAAGTCGTAGAAGTGTCCGGGATGCGCCAGCACCGATTTCCGCCGTAGCAGATTCACCGCCAACTCTTCGTCGGTCTGCGTTACCGGCACGCGCAACACCGCGTACCATCCGCCTTCCACACTCAGGCGTTGACAACTTTTCTGCGCGGCAAGCTGACTGTCGAGCTCCGCCAGATTGCCGAGGACACGATCCAGCAATTGCCGCTGAATGCTCTTCCGCTGATCAAGCAATACCGGAACTGCCCACTGGATCGGCGCATTCATCGAAAGATACGTGTCGGCGATCACCTCAAGCCGCGCCTGTGCCGCCTCAACTTCCGCCGCCGGACCACTGGTGGCGATCCACGCCACTTTCATTTGCGGCAGAGCCGAGATCTTTGAAACTCCACTCAGGGTAAGGCTGAGCACGTCTTGATTGGCAACGAAACTTCGGTGCGGTGCCCGGTCGTGAGCGTAGTCGAGAAACACTTCGTCGGCAATCACCGCCAGGCGATGCTCTCGGCAAAAGCGATTGAGCGCCTCCTGCTCCTGCGGATGCACATACGAGCCCGTGGGATTATTGGGATGAACCACGACCACGCCCCGCGTCCGCTCCGACACCGCGCTCTGCAGTGACGGGAAATCCATCTGCCAGCCGTGATCGTAAATCAAGGGATAAGGCACCAGCTTGACGTCCTGCAAGTCGGCAAGAAATTCAAACAGCGGATAGCTCGGCTTCGGCACCAGCAGCTCATCGCCGGGATTGCACAGCAGGCGAAACACAAAGGAATAGCCTTCGCTCGTGCTGGTGGTGAGAATCACCCGCTCGGGGTCGAGGCTGCGAATGCCGTGCTGGGTTTGGTAGTATGCCGCGACCGCCTCACGCGCGCTGAGCAAGCCCTTCGGCTGCGGATCGTAATCGATGGCGTGCGGCGAGGCCAACGAATTGAGGATTGTGTGATCGTCGTAGCGCAGGCCAGCCCGCGTCGGATTCGAGATCGTTAGATCGAGCACGCGCGCGCCGCTCGATCGTACTTCTTCGAGCGCCTCAGTCAGGCGATTGCGCGTGAGCTTCCAGTTCGTTCGGTCGGAAAACATCGGAGCCGAGGTTCAGTCTATCAGCCACCGGTTCGTCACTTGGCTTTAGGCTTGAGCGGACTCGGATGTTTTGGCTCGTAGATGCCGATTTTGCCGCCGCCCGGAAGCGTGAAGGTGGCGAGTCTTCCCCAACGCTGTTCAGTCACTTCCGAGACCTTCACCTTTTTCGACTTGAGCTCTTTCAAGGTTGCAGCGATGTCGTCGCACATTAGGTAAAGCTCGTGCCGATCGTTCTTGTCGGAGTCATGGAACGCGGCCTCGGAGGGCGGCAGGGCAAAGATCAGCCAGCCGTGGCCAGCATCTACCGAGGGAAATTTCAGCACGTCGCGAAAGAAGGCGCGGTCGGCCTCGGAATCTTTCGTGTAGATCACAACGTGAGCACCGTTGATCATAGGCACCTCCAAAACCACTAACCACTGGCCACTTCTTCTACGGCTGCAAGAAGAATCCCAACTCCTGCGGTGCGGTCAGAGTCTTCGTCGCATCATATTGCCGGCGGGCCTGGCGTACGGCGACGATCTTGTTCTGAAACTCGCGGGCCAGTCCGTCATAGCGCACCAGAACATTATCCAGCCAGTATGGACCATATTCCCGTAGCCAAGCTTCCCGGTACATCTGGCTCACGCGCGTGGTAGCGTCACGCAGATCCTCCAGCCGCGCGTTGGTCTCCGTGATTTCCGCCAGGTCATTGTCCACGCGGTCCCTGTCGGCCTGGTTCTGGAAAGCGTCCCAATAAAACTGGTTGATCTCTTGCGTGAACTCGATCTTCATGCCCAGCGTATCCCAGCGCCAGGCGCTCAAGATCATGTCAGCCAGCGTGCTTTGGTTGGCCTGGGCTTTCGCCCCGTTGCGGTAGAGCGACTCCAGCGCGTGCTCGGCGCCCAAACGCATCTCAGGAGCGGCCGGTGCGAGCCGCTGCATCATCCTGGCTCCCTCCGGAGTGAAAGGATCGATCCAGAACAAATCGTCCGTCTCGTTCTCCACTTTGATCTTAGCCAGCGCCTGGTGCCCGTGGTCCAGATTTTCCATCGCATCGCGGAAAGTGGCGTCACCGTTGCGGTAGAAGGCCCAGTCATAGGCGTTCTTGAACGCGTCGATGTTCGATTCGCCGGCTTGCCATCCTGCACCCGCGCCGAAAACCAGCGCCGGCCAGGCCATCCCGTAGAGCGATTCTCCGTCGTCATTCCACGTGGTGTTGAGCATGCCCATCGCGCCCAGCTTCTGCCCGTCGCGCACGAAGTTGCGGATATTCTCGAAGCTCGCATCCAGGTTCGGCCAGATCTGGCTCCAGTTGTTCGCGCCCGGCGCCACGATCACCCGCAGCCCGGCATCGCGATACGGTTTGATGATGCTCTCGAAGCTCGGCCGCGGGTCATAATCCCAAGGGACGGCGATCATGTCCTTGGGCAGAATGTCGAGCAGTTGCGGATACTTCAGCGCGATGTCGCCCCAGAACATGAGCTGTTTGTGATAGGGCTGGAGAATGGCGCTGACTTTCTGCATGTGCTCGAGATAAACCCGGCCCAGCCCGACCTCTGCAACGCGCGCCGCCGTTTGTCCGTGTCCCAGTTCAAAAGTCTCGTCGCCTCCAACATGCAGGAACGGCCCAGGAAAGAGCGGTACCAGGTCCGCATACATAGCCTTGATGATGTCGTACGACTGCTCCTTCGTCGGAGTGAGCACGTGGCCGTGCGGCCGCTCCGCCACGTCGGCGTAGATCTCATACTTCAGCATGTGATGGAGATGCCCAAACGTCTGTTGCTCGGGAAGAATCGTGACGTACCGGTCCTGGGCATAATCCACCAGAGCCTTGATTTCCTGCGGAGTAAGCGCGGCTTCCTTCGGGGCAACCAGCGGCTGGCTGGCGAAATCGAACACGTGCTCCATGTACAGAGCGAACATGTTCACCTTGTAGGCTGCCAGGGTGCGAATCTGGCGCTTCATGAAGTCCTCCGTGGGAATGGGACCGCGGCTGATGTCGTCCTGCACGCCTCGCCACTCCATGCTGGGCCAGTCGCGAATCGCAACCGCCGGACAGACCAGCTTCCCGTCGTCTTTGCGCAGCAATTGCCGCAACGTCTGCACCCCGTAGAACAGACCCTGGCCGGTATTCGCGGCGACGATCAAATGGGATTTGTCGGAGAACAGCAGGTAGCCCTGATCCCCGATCGAATCCGCCTTCAGTCCCTTCGCTTCCAGAAAATCCTTCACGCTTCGATCTTGCAGGCGCGCCAGCACGATCGTGCTTCGCACTTGTCGAGTCTTCTCCTTGGAGCCGGTAATGTTCACCGTCAATCCAGACTGGTCGTGGATCTCTTCGGCCAGAGTTTCCGCGGCGATGCGGTCTTCGGCTTGATGTCCAAACTCCACCAGGATTCTGGTGGTTGGCCTGACGCGGAAACTGCCATCGTGCAACTGCACCTCTTTGGGTTCGGGAATCAACTTGAGTGGACTCTCCGTGCCGGGAGTTTCGGCCGCGACGAAAGGAACCAGAAGCAGCAAAACAAAGGGAAGCAGAAGAAAGAGAACTCGTTTTTTCATTCCTATCCTTTGGCAAATCGACGAAGTTTCATTCTAGCGGGAACGCGCGGTCTGCGGAACCCATGACGCGAGAATGACGCCGGGAATCGCCCGCGAACGGGCAGGCTATTGTTTCTGGGCTGCCTTCATCAGCAGCGTGATCAGCACTCCGGCAACCGCGGCCACGCCGAAGAGTCCGAAGACTTTGCGCAGATCAGTCTGTAGGTCGGCGATTTTCACCAGATCAAGAACGTAGAGAGAACAAAGCAGCTCCGCCAGGATGACAGCAATCACGCCCAGCAGCAAGAGGAATTGCTTGATCATTTCGCACCGCCGGATCGAGAGCTCGGCAAACCTGTCATGAGTCAATATAGACCGGTCAGGGGTTCGAGGCTATGGACCGGAGTTTACTTTCCGAACGCCTCCTTGTGGACCCAGAGAATTGTTAGCCAACCAGCAACTGCCTTTCAGAACTGAATCCTTCCCTCCGCCCGCGAAGTGCCTGATGTATTCTCAAGCAGTGCTGGCCGTCGAAGAATACACGCAGCGTCTCCAGGCTCGCGAACGTCGTGTCGCTCGCAGCGAAGCGCTGCACATGCGCCTTGGCAACGTTCGTTTAGCGTTGGCCGTGCTGGCTGCAGTCATGGCCTGGGAATCTCTCAGAAGGCACGCACTCTCGCCTTGGTGGATCCTCGTGCCGCTGATTCTGTTCGTATTCGTCGCAGCCTATCATTCGCGCGTGTTGCGAACTCGAGACCTGGCCCAGC
>Ga0302320_10022190_pt1 | contig 12551 bp, 7 predicted proteins | sample Bog_T0_3_FD_202130 | JGI IMG/M metagenome (GOLD analysis project Ga0302320, IMG submission 202130) | Peat permafrost microbial communities from Stordalen Mire near Abisko, Sweden - Bog_T0_3 | ecosystem: Environmental > Terrestrial > Soil > Wetlands > Peat | place: Sweden: Abisko, Stordalen Mire...
GAGAGAAATTTAGCGCACCGGCCAAAGATCATCCTCTGGTCGATCCCTTCTCCCCGTTGCACCACCAGTGGACCGCCTGAATGTTTTCCGGATGGTCGTCCAGCCAGGCGGCGTCCATGCCGCGGGGATCGATATGATCGGGCACCACGTCTCCGTAATCCGTGAACCGTTCCTTGCAGAGGGCGCATATGCCAAACGTGATGGATGTTCCTGAGGATGGAGAGATTAGACCACTCGATTAAGAGCTGCAGGATGAAGGGTTTGATTCTCCGTTCTAAGTTCGTAACGGGCACTCTCGAAAAACTGCCGTCGCCGCACTCCCTCTGAATGATCCATCATTTTCAGCCCTGTCCGGTTCATTCAGACGGGCATCGCCGTTCCAGCCCCCTTGAGCCCCTTCATTCGCCAAACGAACGGGTCTCTGAAAGCATCAGTCTTGCACATAAGAAACTTTGTAATTACAATGATTATCTTGTATCCCCATGGAAATCCTGCTTGCGTGGTTGGGAAATACGGATATCCGGTCATCTGAATCCACGGACTCAGGTGAGCTGGGGCCAATTCTCAGCGCTCTCCAAAGCCGACGTTTTGACGCAGCGCACTTGCTATCCGATCATTCGACTCAAAGAACCCAGGCGTACGTAAAGTGGCTTGCTGGACGTTCAAAGGTTTCCGTCCGAACGCATTCGGTCAAGCTCACAAGCCCAACTGATTTTACTGAGATATTCAGGGCTGTCGATAGTCTGATTCAAGGCGTCAGGCGGGAATCGACGACAGCCTCTCTAACCTTTCATTTGAGTCCGGGCACTCCGGCGATGGCAGCAATCTGGATTCTGCTCGCCAAGACTCGGTATCCCGCGAGGCTGATCGAGTCCTCCAGGGAACATGGTGTTAAGGAAGTCAGCATTCCTTTCGATTTGACTGCGGAATTCCTGCCGGTCAATGACAAACAGGCTGATGAAGAACTCACTCTCCTTATGCAGGGAATGCCGCCTGCGACGGCAGCGTTTACAAATATCGTTCATCGCTGTAATGCCATGAAGCGGACCGTGGCGATGGCGCATCGGTTGGCACTGCGTGATCTCACAGTGCTCATTCAGGGAGAATCTGGTACAGGGAAGGAACTCTTCGCACGCGCGATTCATCAAGCGAGTGTGCGAAGCAGCAAGCCGTTCATCGCCGTGAATTGTGGTGCAATTCCTCAGGAATTGGTTGATGCCGAGCTATTCGGCCATGAAAAGGGAGCTTTTACTGGGGCAACTACAGCGCGCCCCGGCCACTTCGAGAGTGCGGATGGGGGTACGCTACTCCTTGACGAGATTGGGGAGTTGCCTCTTGCCTCACAAGTCAGGCTTCTGCGTGTGCTTCAGGACAAGGAGGTCACCCGAGTAGGAGCTTCAAAACCGAAACGGGTCAGCGTTCGCATCATTGCTGCCACAAATCGAGTCCTTCCAGAGGAAGTCAGGGCTGGCCGCTTTCGTGAGGACCTCTTTCATCGTCTTGCAGTCGGTGTCCTCCTTCTTCCGCCTCTTCGAGAGCGGGAGGGTGATGTCGGCCTGTTGATCGACACAATGCTCTCGGCAATCAATGCAGAAGCATCAACGCAGCCCGGCTACAAGCATAAGAAATTGGACGTTCCAGCAAGAAATCTTCTACTTCAGCACTCTTGGCCAGGTAACGTCCGTGAACTCCACAACACCCTGCTGCGCGCAAGCATATGGGCTGTTGGGGATCGCATTAGAACCCGCGATATAGCTGAGTCTATGGCGGTAACAGTCGTGCCAAAATCTGATTCGGTTCTCGGACGACCCCTCACGGCCACCATTCAACTTCCTGAATTGATTGGAGATGTTGCCCGCCACTACTTGCAGCGAGTAATGGAGTTGACTCACGGGAACAAATCGGAAGCGGCTCGACTCCTCGGTCTCGGAAGCTACCAAACGCTGAGCAACTGGCTGCAGAAATACGGCGTTGGAGATTTGGCACGCTAGATGCATAAGGAATGATGTCAACCGTGAAGCTGCACAGCAAATTCACGAAGGAGCCTGATTTGAGCACGAACCCCAATGAAGCCGACGCGCGGATTCTGATCGATGATCAGTTGCGTGCGGCTGGCTGGAATCCAGCGGACAAATCTCAGGTGCTGACGGAAGTAACTGTCCAAGGCTCCGCGGCAGTTTTCGAGCTTGACGAGGCCTTAGTTGCGGGCAGGGCTGATTACGTGTTGCTGGACCAGCGGGGGCGCGCGCTTGCTGTCATTGAAGCCAAGAGGCAAGCAATTCAGCCTTATGTGGCGAAACAACAGGCTCTCCCATACGCAAAGCAGATTGGCGCTCCATTCATCTTCCTCACGAACGGCGAACTCATCTACTTCTGGGACTACCAGAATGATGATGCGCGAATTGTTGATTCGTTTTACTCGCGCCGCGACCTCGAAAGGCTTGTCCACCTTCGGACTGAAAGCAAGCCACTTGCAGCGATCCCGATACCGGAGATCTATGTCCGCCAGGGTGAAACCCGGCTGGTGCGCCCCTATCAACAAGATGCGATGAGGGCGCTGGATCGTACGGTGGAACTAGGCAAACGACGTTTCCTTATAGAACTCCCTACTGGATGCGGTAAGACCGATTTGATTGGGCTGTACCTGAAGAGACTTATTCAGGCCAACCAGGCAGAACGAATTCTATTCCTCGTCGATCGGGATCAATTGGCCAAACAGGCCATCGAAGCAATTCAGGATTTACTTCCCGGATATTCAAGCTATTGGCTCAAGCCTGGCATGGTACGTCAGGAAAAGCAGATCACCGTATGCCTGATCCAGACCATGATCGGGAGGTGTCAGGATTTCACGAGCGGTTACTTCGATGTTGTCGTTATGGATGAATGCCATCGCTCGATCTACGGTGCCTGGCAAACTGCTCTATCGCACTTCGACGCGCTTCATATCGGCCTTACTGCAACCCCGGCAGTCTATATTGAGCGGAACACCTTTCAGTTTTACCACTGCAAAGACAATGCGCCAGATTTCTCTTATGCGATCCAGAAGGCCTTCGAACAAGAATTCCTCGTTCCATACAAATTTGCCTCTGGTATTACTTCGCTGGTGTCTGACGGGACCAAAGTTGATGAGGATCAATATGACCCTGCGGAGTTCGAACGGAAGTGGACCAATGAGGCAAGCAACCGGCTCATGATGGAGGAATTCGACCGGCTGGCCTGGCAAAACTACAAAGAGCTTGCCCCCAAGCAGAAATCCGGTCCCGGAAAGGCCGTAGTCTTCGCCATTACTAAGCATCATGCTGCTAGGTTGGGGCAGTACCTGAATGAACTTCACCCCGAGCACAAGGGGCGCTATGCCGAAGTCATCACATCGGACGTGACAGACGCAGACGATCTCATTCGGCGCTTCAAGCAAGAGGAACTTCCAGCGGTGGCCGTCAGCGTGGGCATGTTGGACACTGGTTTTGACTGTCGTGAAGTCCTGCACTTGGTCATGTGCCGCCGCGTGCGCAGCCCTATCCTCTATCAGCAAATGCGCGGTCGTGGAACCCGGACCGCTCCCCACATTGCAAAAGAAAAGTTTGTCATCTACGATTTTTTCCGCAATCACGAGTATTTCAATGACTCGGATACGGATATCTTCTCCGGCAGCGGCGGTGGCTACGCCACAAAACCTAAGCAACCGCGTGGTATAGAACCGCGCGAATTGATTGAACTAGGCCTCGATGATGAATGGCTTAACGCGGTCCACTACATCGAAGTGGGCCCCGACGGTGAGCGCGTTGATAAGCGCGATTATGTCACGGAATGGGAGAAGGCCATCGTTCAGGGGGCGACCTCTGACCCCATCATTGCAAAAATCAAGGCTGGAGACTCGTTGAGCGAGGAAGAAGAAGACAAACTCGCTCAAAACCTGAATAAGCCTCAGCACTACTTTAACGAGGATAACCTGCGCCGGGCCTACCGCAACCCCGGTGGCAACTTAGTAGATTTCATCAAGTCCGCACTGGGGTTGATCAGAATCAAGAGTCGCGAGGAGCGCGTGGAAGAGAATTTCCGCGCGTGGCTCGTAGCGAAGAGCCTTACCCCCGAACAGGCACAATACCTTTCGCTTATCAAGAATCGCGGCTTAGTAAAGGGCAAAGTCTCTTTGGACGATCTCTTCGCACCGCCGCTTTCCATACTCAATGCAGCCAATATCGGTATCGAACTGTTTGGCGAGCAGGGGTTGCGCAATGTGATGGATGAAATTAACCAGTCAGTCCTGGCTGCCTAACTAACCGGGATCGCAATAACAAAGGATTGAAATGGATCAGCAATTACGCCGCAAGCTCGACCACATTACGGATACTCTATGGGCGGGCGGGGTCACCAATCCGGTCACGTACATCGAGCAGATTTCATATCTCATCTTCCTCAAGCTTCTCGATGAAGAGGAATCCGACCGCGAGCTGCGCGTTCGGCTGGGCGGTAATGGCGGCAATACCAGGCTCTTGTATCCAGCGCAATCGGAACGGTATCGCTGGAGCCATTGGCGCTTTCAGAGCGGTCCTGAGCTGCGCGACTTCATCCGCGATGAGGTCTTTCCCTATATGTCGTCGCTTGCCAAGGACGAGCCTGAGGTGGCGGAGTATTTCCGCGATGCAGTGCTTGAGATCGTCGATCCCAACGTTCTGAAGCAGGTCATCGACGAACTCGATGCTTTTGAGTTCCGCAAGCTCGGCCCCGATGTCAAGGGCGACATCTTCGAGTACCTTCTCACACACCTGGGCTCCAGCGCTCTGAATGGGCAGTTCCGCACTCCGCGCCAGATTCGGGCCTTTATGGTTGAGATGGTAGACCCTGACCTTGGGGACACCATTTACGATCCCGCTTGCGGCACAGCGGGCTTCCTTATTGACGCCGTGGACTACCTGCTGGCCAAGTACTCTGAGCAAGTCAGCGAGTACCCAATTTACGGCGAAGACTGGCTGGACAAGAAGGGCAAATCGCTGGACGAACTGAGGCACGAAATGCCTCGCTTGCAGACCTATCGCAAGGGCGCGGGCGAAAAGATTCCCGAATGGGCAGTTCTCGAGTCGTCCATCTTTGGAACGGACGTCTCCCGCCAGATGGTGCGCATCAGCATGATGAATCTGGTGCTGCACGGTATCCGTCATGCCAGCCTCAAGCGGGCCAACTCGCTCTCGGACCTCGGCGGGCTCACTGAAGACGACCTTCACCGCCGTTACAAGGTCATCGTCGCCAATCCGCCCTTTGCCGGGCAGTTACCCAAGGACTCCATCCGCGCCGACCTGCCCACCAACAGCAAGAAGAGCGAATTGCTCTTTCTCTCCCTGATGATGCAGCACCTTGCACCGGGAGGTCGCTGCGCTGTTGTTGTCCCTGAAGGCTTGTTGTTCGGCTCAACGGGTGCGCATATTGATCTCCGTAAGAAGCTGGTTGATGATTTCGATCTCCTTGCTGTCGTCAGCCTCCCGGCGGGTGTCTTCAAACCCTATGCAGGCGTAAAGACTGCGGTCTTGGTCTTTCGTAAACCAGCGTCGGAATCGGCCAGGAGGATCAACTGGATCTGGTTCTATCAGGTGCGCAATGACGGCTATGACCCGGACAAGATCTCCGGTGGCGGGCGCGTAGAAACACCGGAGAAGAACAACATCCCCGATCTGCTCGATCAGTGGAAGAACTACAAAGCCAGCGGCTTTACAGCCCCTCCGGGTTTGGAAGCGAGTACGCTCCTACCACACGGAACCGACGAGCCCACTTGTTGGTGGACCACCCGCCAGAAACTGGCCGATGCCGATTACAACCTGGGTGCCGCGCACTGGAAGCCGCGTGTTTCCGAAAATTCACTTATGGAGGACCCGCTTGAGCTTCTCCTGGACCTTCGGAAAGATCACCTCAACCTTGCAATCGGAATGCGTAAGCTGCATCGGGAGATAGCAAAGTAATGTGGCCACTTGTCGCGATTTCTGATTTCTGCCAAACAAGTAGCGGAGGAACTCCCAAGAGGGGAGACGCTTCCAGCTACTATGGAGGCGACATCCCGTGGGTCAAATCCGGAGAATTACTTGATGCCCCACTCCGGGAAACCGTAGAGAAGATCACCGATCTTGCCCTTCGAGAAAGTAGCGCAAAGATTGTTCCCGCCGGTACAGTGCTGGTGGCAATGTACGGAGCCACCGTCGGTCGGACTGCGTTGCTTGAAATAGATGCGGCGACCAACCAGGCGGTCTGTTCCGTGATTCCAGATAAACATCTTGCTTCCAATCGTTATGTTTGGTATGCCTTACGTGCATCTTACGGCGACCTCATCGCGAAGCGCGTAGGTGGTGCCCAACCAAATATCAGCCAGCAAATCGTTAGGTCCACAAAGCTTCCATTACCTGCTCTGTCTGAGCAAGCGCGAATCGTTGAACTTCTTGACGAGGCCGACCGTCTGCGCCGCTTGAGTCGTGAAGCTGACGCCAAAGCCACTCGTATTCTGCCAGCTCTCTTTCTCAAGATGTTCGGCGACCCAACAACCAATTCCATGGGTTGGCCGATTGGGACCCTCGGAGATGTGCTCAACGCGACAGAATATGGGACAAGTACACGAGCTTCTGACGACGGTTCAGGGTTGCCTCTAATCCGCATGGGGAACGTTAGTTATGAAGGAAACCTTCAGTTGAGGGATCTAAAGTACGTTGAACTTCCCGAGTCGGAGGTTGCTAAGTTTCGCCTCGAAAGAGGAGACATTCTCTTCAATCGGACTAATAGCAAGGAACTTGTGGGGAAGACAGGTCTTTGGGATGTAGATATGGATGCCGTCCTAGCCTCCTATTTCATTCGAGTGCGGGTCAATCCCGAGCAGGCCGAGCCAACTTTTCTCTGGGCGTTTTTGAATAGTGCTCACATGAAACGAGTACTGCTCGCTACAGCCAGAGGTGCGATTGGGCAAGCAAATATCAACACTAGCGAGTTGCGTGCGTTCCCGATGTACAAGCCACCGCTAGCGGTTCAGCGATCATTCACCGAGAAGGTAGCCGCAATCAGATCAACCCTCCAAGCATCGTTTACGTTGAAACATCTGGAAGACCTTTTCGCACTGATACTTCAGCGCGCCCTCTCTGGACAGCTAACTGCTAAATGGCGAGAAGCGCACCTGAAAGAATTGCTGGCCGAGATGGAAGTGCAGGCTCGCCAACTCAATTTGCCCTTGCCCCAGGAGGCAGCGGTATGAACAGACGACTTCAAGCTCTGCGCGTCGGCAACTTCAAAGCCTTTGCCGAGACGCAGCGCATCCCGCTCAAGCCCATAACGCTAGTCTTTGGCCCGAACAGCGCCGGAAAATCCAGCTTTATCCACAGTCTGGCATTGGCGCATGAGGCCCAGTTTGGCCGCGAGAAGCGCGGGCGCTCGCGCCTGGATGTCCATCACACCGACATTGGCGGCAACGCCATTGATCTGGGTGGTTTCCGCCAATACATCTTTCGCGGTCAACTGAACCGGCGAGTGGAATTGGGCGCCGAATTGAAGGTGTCAGAACTTGACCCCAAGAAGCATCAGCGACTTATTGGGCTTCTAGGCGTTGTTGATCAAGTATCCGTCTCCATAACAATTGGGATCGACCTAGACGACAAAGACCAGCCCGTTCGCGGTGCCGAACCTGAGGTCGTTGCAATAGAGTTCCTGTGCGATGGAGAAGACTTCATTAGAATGAGCCGCCGACGCACAGCGCCGTCTGGGAAGTTTGGCGGAAGTTCTATGCGCGTCGATCGGATAAATACCGATCACATAATCTTTCAGACGATCATAAAAGCGGTCGTTGAAGCAGAGACCACCACAGAGCTAAGAGAGGAAGACCTGAGCGCGGCCAAAGAGGCAATCGCAGACTTACTCCCCGATTTGCTCGTTCGAGTAGAGAGATTATATCCATCTGCAATTGAACTCTCGCCCTGGAACTCGACTCTAAAGAACATTGGTAAAGTTGCGGGCATTGGACTACTGGCCGGCGCCGTCTTTGGACCTCTCGGTGTCGCGGCTGGTCTCGCAGCCGGTGCTTTGTTACCGGTGAGCAAAGGAGACAGAGCTGAGCAGCTAGCAAAGACCGTGCGGCTCTTCATTCCTGGCACACTGAGTGACCTAATTCTCGGAATCTGCGATGTCCTTGCATCAGAACTAAGCCAATTTAACTACCTAGGGCCGCTGCGCTCTTTCCCGCCGCGCCACCTGGCGTTCGCGGAAAGCGAAGATGCCAATTGGTACGCAGGCGGCGGCTACGCCTGGGACGTAGTCCGGCGCGATGATGCCGTTCGCGAGGCAGTAAACAACTGGCTCGGTGCTGAGAAGCTGAAAACCAGATACAAGCTCGTAGTGCGCTCCTTCCGGGCTCTTGAAGACCTGCATGAGCCGATTGCCTCAGCGTTGGATGGCTTCGACGACTGGCGGCAAGGCCGAGAGTCGGAAACGTCAGACCTTCAGGGCGAGGTTGACGCACTGAACTTTCAAATCCAGGACTTGGAATTGGAAATCAGTGGCTTGGAGCATGAAATCTCTGGTCTGGAGGATGCCTGCTCGGAACTTGAGGATGAAATCAACCAATTGCGAAGCGAAATTGACGGAGCGCAGCTTGAAATTGATGAAGCAGAGGGCGAACTGGCCTCGGCTGAGACAGTGCGTGACCTCATCGAAGAAGCCTTGGGACGTGATGCAGACGAGCAGGTGAAAAAGGACTTGGCGTCTGCTCATTCAAAGGCAGGTGAGGAAGTACAGACACAAGAATGGGAACGCGATGCTTTGAACGGCACTCGTGATGAAAAGCAAAGTGAGCTCGATGACAAACAGCATGAGCTCAGTCAGAAGCAGAGTGAGCTTGAGGAGAAACAGGACGAGCTAGCAGATAAGCAAAACGAACTTGAAAATAAGCAGGGCGAGTTGGATGGCAAGCAGAGCGAACTCAATCCCTACCTGGGCGCGGACATGAGCGAGGATAGGACTGAGGAACTGCTTGAAGTCCTGAAGGCATCTGATTCTGAATCCATTCGCGAGCTCGCCCTGATTGACCAGCGCACGGGGGCAAGTGTCAGTCACCGGGATGTTGGCATCGGGATTTCGCAAGTCCTTCCTGTGCTCGTGATGGCCTATGGATCGCAAGGCAAAATCCTGGCGATGGAGCAGCCCGAGATTCACCTGCACCCTGCTCTTCAGGCTGAACTGGGTGATGTGTTCATCGAATCCGCCCTTGGCAAACGCAACAATACGTTCATTCTTGAGACCCATAGTGAGCATTTAATTCTCAGGATCATGCGCCGACTTCGCGAGTCATATGACGGAACACTCCCAGTAGATATTCCAAAACTGAGGGCGGAAGATGTTCAGATTCTCTACGTGGAACCGCTTAATGAGGGAAGTGTTGTTCGCGAGATGCCCCTGAACGATCAGGGCGAGTTGGTTAAAGCGTGGCCTGGCGGTTTCTTTGAAGAAGGACTCAGGGAGGTCATGCCCTAACCATGCTAAACGAGGTCGCACTCACCCCTGACGTGTTCGACGGCAACTTGTACACTTCGCAAGAGGCTTGTGGAATTCACTTACGCTATATTCGGGAACCACTCCTCAGTGAAGTTCTCGTGCGCAACTTAAGAAGCGGTGCTTGGTCAAGCTACATCACAGGTAACACAGGACGCTGGCACCTTTTCGGCAAAGAACTGTTTAAAAAGCTTGCAACGCAAAACAGGCTAAGGCTTTTTGATTTTGCAGGAGAGATTGAACCACAGAGTGATGACCATTGGTGCGATGAAGCTATTGCATCGAGTGAGGTCGAGAATCTGGAGATCATCCTGTCTACGAAAACGGTCGCAGAAAATCATAGCCAATGCCCGCTCGTTCATTCTGTAGAGATGACGACGAATAGCACATGGTGGCAGAGCCGCTCACCGAGTAGGATTGTGCCGCGAAAAATGGAAGCATATCTTGAAGTTCTAAAGTTGGTTCTTCGATGCTCGAATTCATTGATTTTCATCGATCCTCACGTAGATCCATCCCTGCCTCGCTACAGCAATTTCATTCAACTGCTGTTGGCTGCAAAGCGCACTCCGGCTGCGACGCTTGAGGTGCATAGAGTTTGTTACGAAGGATCGGGACCAAATCGTGTACTCTTCACAGGAGTCAGACAGTCGGAGCTCGAAAGCCGATTCAGGGATAGCTGGTCCGCACAGCTCAAGGCGGCTGGTATCAAAGTGTCCGTGTACGTGTGGTCGGATATACATGACAGGGCTTTGATCTCAAATCTCATCGGTTTGCGAGTTTCCAATGGCTTTGACGAGTCTAACGATGCGAATGAAACGGTTACATTTTCAAGGCTTGGAAGGCAGGACTCTGAGAAGGTTCAACGAGATATTGATCCAGCAGTCAACAGGCCCCGCTATGTTTTTCAGATACCGTAGGGACATGCTCGAGTTAGGTTTGCACCAAGCGTTGGCAGGAACGCGCGGGCGAAGAAGTGCTCCACAATCGTCGTTATGTCATGACGGAGCGAGGTGGCTAGCTCGCATGACATCCGCATTTGAGGACGCCGATGCGCTTCTTGTATCCAGGAGGAGATGATGTCTGCGTTCGTCTGGCTGGATTACTCCGAGCGAGAGCGCCGAAAGATGCTCGACCTCGTCGATCTCTTCGGAGAACACGACACGCGGGATGAGCTTGGCATCGGGTCCGTGCGCGACGCATTTGCGGACATGCTATTCCCAGGCACAAGCACGATCATGACCCGCGCACGATACTTTCTTCTCGTCCCCTGGACATATCAGCGACTGGAGCGGTCGCGCGTCGGATCAGCAAAAATGGCGGCGAGCGCTCGGCAGGCGGAGTTGCACATTATTGAGCCCATAGAGCGCTCCGATGACAACGACGGCAATATTGGCAAGGTGGCGAAAACAGCCTTGAAACGTCTTCCCAGCAGCGTTTACTGGCAGGGGCTGAATGTATGGGGAATTCGATCCTTCAACGGCGCGCAGGTTCAATACCACCGCAGCCTCGATCGATATTATGTTCAACTTGCGCAGCACGGCGGGCGGAAATCGGAGCGCGACGTTGAGCATGATGATCTTATTTCGCCGAACTGGCATGCCGGGCTGGTCGCGCCGCCGAAGGACTTCCCCAAGGAATGCTCCCTGAGCCTGACGCGCGGCGAAGCCGAATATCTCGCTGAACGCATCCGCTTGAGCCCGGGCTGTTCCGGCTCCTTGCTGGCCGAGCTTGTCACGCAGCGGCAACGCTACGACAATGTTCCGTTCGCGTGGCATCATCCGCACTACTCAAAGCTGGCGCCGCTACTGCGTGAAATGGTCGATCACGCGCAGAATTTCTCCGAAGTCATGCACGGAGCACCTTTGCTCTACAACCTGATGCTGGCTGAGCAGGCCCGTAGAAAAGAGGGCGTCGCGAAATATCGCCGGAGCTTCGGAGAGTGGGCGAAGTCGATCTCCGCGCGTGCCCGCGTTCTGGCGCAGTGGGACAGAAAACGTTTCTGGGAAATCGTCCGATCCGTCAATCCTAGAATCACGGCACCCACTCACGAATTCATCAATAGCTGGTGGGATATGGCCCTGGCAGGAAATGCAGGGAGGCTGTGCGACAGCCCCGCCGCGCGGCTGCTGATTCGCGACCGTGAGCACAAGCTGAAAAAGAATCTGGCGCGCCTGGACAATCCCGGTGCGCAGGAACTGTGGACCGGCGATTCCGGGACATCGCAGCTGGAGTTCAGATGGTTCATAACGCAGCGGCTGCTCGGCGATATTTTCGATGGTCTGGAGGCGGCCGATGCTTAGACCGGACGAGCGACAGCATCTGCTGGAACTGCTCCGGCCGCCGGCGGGAAGCAAGCTCGATATTGCCGTCGGCACGACTTTCTCACTCGACCTCCTTAGCGCGCTCATGCTCCCCCTTTCATTCGCGTTCTTTGACTGGGGGCATGAAGACGGTGAACTGGTTGCCGATCCGCTCGCCTTGCTCGAAGCGCTGAGACGCTACGGCGATCGCTTCACGATCTTTTGCCAGAGCGGACAAATCCGGCTGCCGCGCAAGTATCAGCCTCTGGTCACGTTCCTTGAACCATGCATCTACGACGTAAAGGCGCCGGACGCCGACGGCGTATTTCACCCGAAGGTGTGGGCACTGCGCTTCATTGCGGAGGATGGCGCGATTCGGTATCGCGTCCTCTGCCTGAGCCGGAATCTGACTTTTGACCGTTGCTGGGACACTGTCGTCGCGCTCGATGGCGAGCTGACGGACCGGTCGAACGCCATCGCGGCCAATCGTCCTCTCGCTGATCTCATAGCGAAGCTGCCCGGTCTTGCCCGCCAGCCGCTTCCCCGCCCCCGTCGTCAAGAGGTAGAAAAGATCGCCGACGAACTGCGTCGCGTGCGCTTCACCTGGCCCGAGGGCTTCGACGAAAAAGAATGCCGCTTCTGGGTCGCGGGGCTGAACGGAAAGATTGCCGCCCCCTTTGGCAAGAGGCATGACAAGGCTTTGATCGTTTCGCCATTCATCTCAAATACGGTCGTGCGCGACTT
>Ga0302320_10022192_pt1 | contig 12550 bp, 7 predicted proteins | sample Bog_T0_3_FD_202130 | JGI IMG/M metagenome (GOLD analysis project Ga0302320, IMG submission 202130) | Peat permafrost microbial communities from Stordalen Mire near Abisko, Sweden - Bog_T0_3 | ecosystem: Environmental > Terrestrial > Soil > Wetlands > Peat | place: Sweden: Abisko, Stordalen Mire...
CATTGCCGATTCTGCTTGGCCATCAGCTATCAACCTTCAACCTTCAACCAATTTTGGCCGTCGGTGCGCATCTGAAAAATTCCGTCGCACTGGCCGTTGGCGAAAATGTTTTCATCAGCCAGCACATTGGCGATTTGGAAACGGAGCCGGCAAACAATGCTTTTCGCTGGGTCATCGGCGATTTTGAAAAGCTATACGAAGCGAAGCCGGAAATTGTCGCCGCCGATTTGCATCCGGATTATCTCTCGACGAAGTTTGCAACCGAATTTAAAAATGTGCGGCATATTGGCGTCCAGCATCACGTCGCGCACGTTTTGTCTTGCATGGCCGAAAACGAAATCGCTCCGCCCGCGCTCGGCGTTTCTTGGGACGGCACGGGTTATGGTTTGGACGGCACGATCTGGGGCGGCGAGTTTTTTCTGGTCACAAAAAACACCTGCGAACGCGTAGCGCATCTGCGCCCTTTTCGCCTGCCCGGCGGCGACAAGGCCGTGAAAGAACCGCGCCGCGCGGCGATCGGCCTGCTTTACGAAGCCTTCGGTGATGCAGCGTTTGAAATGAAATCGTTGCACCCGTTCCAAGAAATGTCGGCAATCGCAGTGAGCGCGCTGAAAGGAATGTTGCAACGAAAAATAAATTCGCCCCTGACTTCAAGCGCCGGACGTTTGTTTGACGCCGTAGCCTCGCTAACCGGCCTGCGGCAAACCATGTGCTTTGAAGGCCAGGCGGCGATGGAACTGGAATTTGCGCTGGATGGCAATGAAACTAAAGAATTTTACAGCCTGCCACTCGTCACCCGCCACTTGTCACTCGTTCTCGATTGGCAGCCGATGATTGAAGCAATTGAAGCCGACGTGAAAAACGGCGTTTCCGCCGGCAAAATTTCCGCAAAGTTTCACAATGCGCTCGCCGAAGCAGTTGTCTCGGTCGCAAAAAGTTTCAGGCTAAACCGCGTGGCGCTTTCGGGCGGCTGTTTTCAAAACCGCTATTTGACGGAGAGCATCGTCCGCCGCCTGCGCGCGGAAAATTTTCAACCGTATTGGCACCAACGCGTGCCGACAAACGACGCGGGCATTGCCTTGGGTCAAGTTGTAGCCGCACTTCGCTCGCAATCTAAAATCGAAAATCACAAATCATAGCTCCAATATGTGCCTCGCCATTCCAGGAAAAATCGTGAGCGTCAGCGGAAATGACCCGCTCGAGCGCATGGGTAAAATTGATTTTGGCGGCATCCTGAAGGAAGCCAGCCTCGCTTATGTGCCAGACGCGCGCGTCGGCGATTACGTCATAGTCCATGTCGGGTTCGCGTTGAGCAAGGTGGACGAGGCCGAGGCGCAAAAAGTTTTTGATTACCTCAAACGGATGGGCGAACTGGGCGAATTGGAGGAGCGCAGGACATGAAATTCCTGGACGAGTATCGCGACGGAGAACTCGCGCAGCAATTTGCGCGCGAAATTCACCGCATCACGACGAAGCCGTGGAACATCATGGAAATCTGCGGCGGCCAGACGCACGCGATTGTGAAATTTGGCATTGATGAATTGCTGCCCAAAAAAATCACGCTCATCCACGGCCCAGGCTGCCCGGTCTGCGTCACGCCGCTGGAGATGATTGACAAGGCGCTGGAAATTGCCGCGCGGCCAAACGTGATTTTCGCTTCGTTCGGCGACATGCTGCGCGTGCCGGGCAGCACGACGGATTTGCTTTCAGTTAAGGCCAGCGGCGGCGATGTGCGCATTGTTTATTCGCCACTCGATGCCGTGAAGCTCGCAGAGCAGAATCCGGCGAAGGAAATTGTTTTTTTCGGCGTCGGTTTTGAAACCACCGCGCCCGCGACGGCGCTGGCGATTTATCAGGCGGCTCAAAAAAAGCTGCGAAATTTTTCGATGCTCATTTCTCATGTGCTTGTGCCGCCGGCGATGGAAGCACTGCTGTCGTCGCCGAATTGCCGCGTGCAGGGATTTCTGGCCGCCGGCCACGTTTGCGCGGTGATGGGCTACGAGGAATATTTTTCCATCGCAAAAAAATACCGCGTGCCAATTGTCGTCACCGGCTTCGAGCCGCTGGACATTTTACAGGGTGTGCTGATGACGGTGCAGCAACTGGAATCCGGCCGCGCCGAAGTGGAGAATCAATACAGCCGCGCGGTGAGACGCGAAGGAAACCAGCCGGCGCAGGATTTGATCCAGGAAGTTTTCCGGGTCGTTCCGCGCAAATGGCGCGGCGTCGGCGAGATTCCGCAAAGCGGCTTGGGTCTGGGCGATAAATACGCCGAGTTCGACGCCGAAAAAAAATTTGGCGTGGCGCATCATCACGTTGAAGAATCCGCCGATTGCCAGAGCGGCCTGGTTTTACAGGGCCAGATCAAGCCGCACGAATGCCCGGCGTTCGGCGCGAAATGCACGCCGGAGCATCCGCTGGGCGCGACGATGGTTTCAAGCGAGGGCGCATGCGCGGCATATTACCGCTACCGGCGGATGCCGGATTTGATTGGAGCAAAATAAAATGAGCGCTCAAAAACCAATTGAATTTTCCGGCGCCTGCCCGATTCCGATTTCCCAATATCCGCAGGTTCTGATGGCGCACGGCGGCGGCGGAAGGCTGATGCACCAGCTCATCGGCAAAATGTTTCTGGCGGCGTTTCATAATCCGCTGCTGGACACGCAGCACGACGCCGCAGTTGCGGAACTGACCGGAAAGAAAATTGCGTTCACGACGGATTCCTATGTCGTGCGACCGATGTTTTTTCCGGGCGGCGACATCGGCTCAATGGCGGTTCACGGCACAGTCAACGACCTGGCAATGGCCGGCGCACGCCCTCTTTATTTGAGCAGCGCATTCATCATCGAGGAAGGGCTGCCGATGGAAACACTTTGGAAGATCGTCTGCTCGATGCGCGACGCGGCGAAAAAGTGCGGCGTGCAAATCATCACCGGCGACACGAAGGTCGTGGACAAGGGCAAAGGCGACGGCGTGTTCATCAACACGGCAGGCATCGGTGTCATTGAACACGAACAGAAAATCGCGCCGCAAAATGTGCAGGCCGGCGATGCGATTCTGGTCAGCGGCGATGTTGGCCGTCATGGGATGGCAATCATGGCCGTGCGAGAAGGACTGGAATTTGAGAGCAAAATCGAAAGCGATTCCGCACCGGTTCACGAGGCGGTTTTGAAGTTGTTGAAGGCCGGAATTGAAATTCATTGCCTGCGCGATTTGACACGCGGCGGCCTGACAAGCGCGCTGAATGAAATTGCCGAGGCGGCGAACCGGACTCTGCTCGTTGACGAAAAGTTGATTCCCGTGCGCGAAGATGTTCAAGCCGCGTGCGAAATTCTGGGGCTTGATCCGTTTCAAGTCGCGTGCGAAGGCCGGTTCGCCGCGTTCATCGCCGCGAATGATTCGGAGCGCGCATTGAAAATTTTACGCGCGAATCCAGGCGGCATCGGTGCCTGCGTGATTGGCAAAGTGTCGGAGGAGCGTTCGGCGGATGTCTTTTTGAAAAGCGCGATCGGTGCGCGTAGGATTCTGGACATGGCCAGCGGCGAACAATTGCCGAGAATTTGCTGAGACGATTCAGTCTTTGCCCCAGCGCCAGCGCGGTTTCTCGCCTTTGAGAAGACAGATCACAAGCAAAAATACTACGAGAATTCCGATCCAGCCAAAAAATAATCCCAGATGTCTTGGTAGCAGAAGCACCGCGCCCGCGCCCAGCAAAACAAAATAGGCCAATAGAACCATCCAACCCTGCCAGCAAACGGGCGGTCCCCAACCCCAACCGTATTTTTTGGCGGGAAACCAGATTTTCTTTTGGTTTGGCTTCAAATTCCAGTTGAAAATGCTGTCACCGGCCCATTGCCAGCAGGCGTGTGCGTTTGTAAATTTCCTCGGGCGAGCCTTCGGCGTCAATGGTGATGAGCAGTCCACGCTTTTGATAAAATTCAATCAGCGGGCGCGTGCTTTGCTCATAGGCTTTCATCCTCACCTCGACGGCTTCGGACCTGTCGTCTTCGCGCTGAACAAGCATTCCGCCGCATTGGTCGCAAATGCCATCAAATTGCGGACGTTTGGTTTCCACATGGAAAACAGCCTTGCACTTGGAACAAACGCGGCGGCCGGAAATGCGTGCAACGATTTTGTTGAGCGGCAGGTCGTAATTGAACACGGCGTCCAACACGACGCCTTCCTGCTTCAACAATTCTTCCAATGCCTCAGCCTGAGCCACGGTGCGCGGAAAACCGTCCAGCAAAAATCCGCCGGAACAGCCCAGGCAGCGCGGGCGTTCGCCGACAAGCCGCAGCACGGTTTTGTCGGGCACCAACTCACCGCGCCTCATGTAGCCAAGCGCGCTTTGGATGGCAGGCGTCTGATCCTTTTCATCGAAGCATTTTGCCGCTCGGAAAATGTCGCCGGTGGAAAGGTGGCAGCAGGCCAGCCGTTCGGACAACAGTTCCGCCTGTGTGCCCTTGCCGACGCCTGGCGCGCCCAGCAACACCAGATGCCATGGCTTGCCCAGCGGCTTGCGTGGCGGCATTGAGCATTTCGCATCGCCGCCTTTTAGCCACGCGTTCCGATCCTGTTTGGGCATCAGGCCAGCACCGTCAGCCTTCGGAAAAAAACGATTTTCTTTCATACAATTGCGTTCATTTGGCTACAGATGGCTTTCATGTATTGCGCGCGTTCAAACGCCGCCGGCTCCGCGCAATTTTCCTGGCTTATGCTGCCCTTGAGCTGTCTGACCGATTTGTAATCGTGCTCTTTCATCCAGATAATCAGGTCGCGTTCAATCGCGGTGATCTTCGGGATGCCGTGGCGCAGCAACGTCGAGCACAGCATCGTCACATCCGCTCCGGCCATGAGCATCTTAAGCACGTCCGACGCGCGGTGTATGCCGCTCGTCGCCGCAAGGCTGGCGTTGATGCGGCCGTGAAGCAGCGCGATCCACCGCAACGGCAGGCGCATCGCCATGGGCGTGCTCAACAAAATGTCCGGCTTGACCTCGAGTGTTTCCAGGTCAATGTCCGGCTGGTAAAAGCGGTTGAACAACACAAGCCCATTAGCGCCGGCCTGGTCGAGCCGCTTTGCCATGTTCGCAAAACTGCTGAAGAAAGGACTTAATTTCACGGCAATGGGTATGGTAACCTCCGCCTTCACTGCCTTCAGAATGTCGAGATAGGTCAGTTCGACTTCCGTTCCGGTCAGTTCCAAGCTTGTCGGAATGTAATATATATTCAGCTCCAATGCGTCCGCACCGGCTTGTTGAATCTGTTTTGCATAGGATGTCCAGCCGCCATTGGAAGAAGCATTGAGGCTGGCGATGATGGGGATATTCACCGCTTTTTTTGCTGCGGCAATGTGCTTGAGATATTCCTCCGGGCCCAGCCGAAATTCGTCCGGCTCCGGAAAATAACTGAGTGCCTCGGCGAAACTGTCGGTCCCGTTTTGGAGATGCTCGTTTAACTCCAGCCGGTCCTGGCGCAACTGTTCTTCAAACAGTGAATACAGCACAATGGCTGCCGCACCCGCGTCTGAAAGACGTTTGATGTTGTCCACGTCCTCTGACAACGGCGAGGCCGAAACGACCAGCGGCGTGCGCAGTTTCAAGCCGAGATAATTGGTGCTTAAATCCATATATTTCCTTTGATTGTTAGTCAGGCATCAACGGCTGTAGGCTGTTTTGACGCTGTGAACGGTGCGTTTTCCACTTTAGTGTCACGCGCGGCCATGAACTGGTAAAATTTCCATCGCCGGTCGGCGTCAGCCTGCGCCTGTCCGAAAAATTTCTTCGCATCGTCCGGCTTGCTCTTCGTCAGCATCTTGAACCGGTTTTCTGTCATCATGAAATCCTTCACCTTCGACTTTGCCGCACTCGAATCAATTTGCAGCGGATTCTCGCCGCGTTCTGCGCGGCGCGGATCGTAACGGTAAAGCAGCCATTGACCGGACTCGACTGCGAGCTTCTGCTGTCTCGCGCCGACGCCCATGTCCACCGCGATGCCGTGTGCAATGCAATGGCTGTATGCAATAATCAACGAAGGGCCGGGAAACGATTCCGCCTCGACAAACGCCTTCAATGTGTGCTCGTCCTTCGCGCCCATCGCCACACTCGCGACGTAAATGTTTCCGTAGCTCATCGCGATCAGGCCGAGGTCCTTTTTACCTGCCGATTTTCCGCCGGCGGCAAATTTCGCAATCGCCCCGCGCGGCGTGGATTTGCTCATTTGACCACCGGTGTTGGAATAAACCTCAGTGTCCATGACCAACACGTTGACTTTGCGACCGCTGGCGAGAACATGATCCAGACCGCCGTAGCCAATGTCGTAGGCCCAGCCGTCGCCTCCGAGAATCCAGACACTTTTCTTCACAAGCTGGTCGGCGAGCGGAACTAGAAGTTTCGCTTCCGGCGAATCCAGCTTCTGCAATTTCAGTTTCAATGCCACAACGCGCTCGCGCTGATCGTAAATGCCTGCCTCGTCATTTTGATCGGCGGTAAGAATGCCAATCGCAAGTTCATCGCCGATCTCGTTGGAGATTTTCTTCACCAGCTCTTCTGCAAATTCCTTCTGCTTGTCAATCGAGACGCGGAAGCCCAAACCAAATTCCGCGTTGTCCTCGAAAAGCGAATTGCACCACGTCGGACCACGACCGCATTTGTTCTTCGTGTAAGGCGTCGTCGGCAGGTTACCGCCGTAAATCGAGGAGCAGCCCGTCGCATTGGCTATGACCGCACGGTCGCCAAACAATTGCGTGAGCATTTTGATATAAGGCGTCTCGCCACAGCCGGCACACGCGCCGCTGAATTCAAAGAGCGGCTGCAATATCTGCTGCTGTCGCAATGTCGTGGTCTTGATCTTGCGCCGGTCAAATTCCGGCAGCGTCAGGAAGTAATTCCAGTTGTCATGCTCCGCCGAGCGCAACGGAACCTGCGGCCTCATGTTGATGGCCTTGAGTTTCGCCTCGGTCTTGTTCTTCGCTGGGCAGACATCCACACACAATGCACAGCCTGTGCAGTCTTCCGCCGCGACTTGCAGCGAGAATTTTAAACCCTTGAACTCCGGCACGCGCGCGTCCGTGACCTTGAAAGTCGCCGGCGCATTTTTCAATTCCGCAACGTCATAAACTTTCGCGCGAATGGTCGCGTGCGGGCAGATCGCCACACACTTCAGACATTGGATGCATGTTTTTTCGTCCCACACCGGGATGTCCAGCGCGAGGTTGCGTTTCTCGTATTGCGACGTGCCAGTCGGAAACGAACCATCCAGCGGGAACGCGCTCACCGGCAGGTCGTCGCCGAAGCCCGCCGCGATTGTGCCGAGGACGTCACGCACAAATTCCGGCGCTTCCGGCGAAATCGGCGGCAGAAACGGCCCCGAGCCGTTCAATTTGTTGTCCAGCACCGGCACTTCGTGCAAATGCGCGAGCGTGTTGTCCACGGCCTGCAAATTCATCTTTACTACTTCGTCGCCTTTTTTGCCGTAGGTTTTCTTGATGGATTTCTTGATGGCGTCAATCGCCTCGTCCTTCGGCAGCACACCGGACAACGCGAAGAAACAAACCTGCATGATGGTGTTGATGCGCCCGCCCATGCCGCTGTCGCGCGCGACTTTGGTGGCGTCAATGACGAAGAACTTTGCCTTCTTGGCTAGCAAACTTTTCTGAACCGGCGTCGGCAGTTTCGACCAGACATCGTCCTTCGAGTGCGGCGTGTTGAGCAGAAATGTTCCGCCCGGCACGAGCGCGCGCAGCATTTCGTAACGGTCCAAAAATCCCGGCAAATGGCATGCGATGAAATTCGCGCTGGAAACCAGATAGGTCGAGCGGATCGGCTGCGGGCCGAAGCGCAGATGCGACACGGTCATCGAACCGGATTTTTTAGAGTCATAGACAAAGTAGCCCTGCGCGTAATTGTCCGTTTCCTCGCCGATGATCTTGATGGAATTCTTGTTCGCGCCGACCGTGCCGTCTGCGCCAAGCCCATAGAACAATGCACGTACGACATTTTTCGGCTCGGTGGAAAATTCAGGATCGTATTTTAGGCTCGTGTTGGAGACGTCGTCGGTGATGCCGACGGTGAAATGGTTTTTCGGCACCACGGAAAGATTGTCGAACACCGCCTTGACCATCGCCGGCGTGAATTCCTTCGACGACAAACCGTAGCGGCCGGTGAAAACCTGCGGTAACGACATCAAATGCGAGCGGCTGGCTGCGGTCTCTTCCATCAAAGCCGTGACGACGTCCTGGTAAAGTGGTTCGCCCGTTGCGCCCGGTTCCTTTGTGCGGTCAAGCACGGCGATTTTTTTTACAGTCTTCGGTAGCGCCGCCACGAATCGTCTGCCGTCGAACGGTCGATAAAGGCGCACTTTTAGCACGCCCATCTTTTCGCCTTTTGCGGCCAGATGCTCGACGGTTTCATGAGCGGTTTCGCAACCGGAACCCATCAACATGATGACGCGCTCCGCATCTGGCGCGCCGACATAATCGAACAAATTATATTTGCGGCCTGTCAGCTCCGCAAATTCGTCCATCACCTTTTGCACAATGTCCGGACACGCGGAGTAAAAGTTGTTTGCCGCCTCGCGTCCTTGAAAAAACGCGTCGGGGTTTTGGGCCGTGCCGCGAAGAACCGGCTTGTCCGGCGACATCGCGCGCGCGCGAATTTCCGCGATGATTTTTTTATCAATCAACGTGCGCAGGACGGATTCGTCGAGCAGTTCAATTTTTGATACTTCATGTGACGTGCGGAAGCCATCGAAGAAATGGATGAACGGCAGTCGCGAACGCATTGACGCGGCTTGCGAGATTAGAGCAAAATCCATCGTCTCCTGCACCGATGCCGCGCCGAGCATTCCCCAGCCAGTCGAGCGGCAGGCCATGATGTCGCTGTGATCGCCAAAAATTGAAAGCGCGTGTGTGGCAACGGTCCGAGCTGTGACGTGAAAAACCGTCGGGAGCAATTCGCCTGCGAACTTGAACATGTTCGGGATCATGAGCAGCAGCCCTTGCGACGCCGTGAACGTGGTGCTGATGGAACCGGTCTGCAACATTCCATGGACCGCGCCCACCGCCCCGCCTTCGCTCTGCATTTCGATGATGGCGGGCTGCGTGTCCCAGATGTTTTTTTTGCCTTCGGACGCCCATTGATCGCACCACTCGGCAATGGGCGATGACGGTGTGATGGGATAAATCGCCATCGCTTCGTTGAGGCGGAAGGCTACATAGGCGGCGGCCTCGCAGCCGTCAATGGTTTTAAAAACGAGGGGTTTTTTCATGTCAAATCAAGTGTCTTTGTGTACTTAAAAAATGTTTTCCAGCATGGCCTGCCGCCAATGATCGAAGTCACATTAACCGTCTGCTGATTCAACGACTTTCCATTTATTGTCAAAAGCACCCCCTCCTTTGCGAATCATTCAAGGGTAAACAAAACCAAATCGAGCAGTGACAATTACCGTTTCATCAAGAAAATGAAATACAGCCGGAATTTATTGGAATATCAGGAGGATTATATTTGACTTACCACTTGACGCAAAGTGCGGAGAGGCATTAAGTCACAACCTTCTTGAAACTCTTGATTCCGAAGATTTGGATTGTGGGATTTCAGCGCAGTCGGAGTAATATATTTACATTGGCACAAATGAATTCCGTCAGGATTGCTATGGCCGGAACGATCGGCAAAACCAGAAACTCTTGACAGCCATTTTTGCCATCAAAAAGCCCATCGCGTTTGGGATCGCTCCAATGCCAGACCGCCGCACATATGCTTGCAGCCGCGATTCAGTATGTGTAGCTGGCGTTGTAAAGATTGCTTTCCGAATCGTGAACAACCTTGAATCCCACCTTGCCGCAGATGTGGTGCATGGCGTGGTTCTCGGCAAGAATCTGGCCGGTTATTTTGGAAAGCTTTTCCACTTTGCCAATTTCAATAAGCCGGTGGAGGAGTTCGGTGCCAAGTCCCTGCCGGTGCCAGGCGTCGCTGATGAGCAGGGCAAATTCACCCTCGTTCGTCCCGGTCAACTTGCTCAAGCGCCCTACAGCGATGATTTTTTTCTCATCTTCTGCGAGCATGGGCTTCAATTCGGCAACCAAGGCAATTTCGCGGTCGTAGTCATTGAAGCAAATACGGGTGAGCCGTTCGTGCGCAATGCGTTGCGAGAGCTTGAGGCCGGAGAAGTAACGGTGATAAACGCTCTCCTCGGACAATGTCTCGTGAAATTTTACCATCGCCGGCTCGTCCTCAGGCTTAATGGGGCGGATGATGACCGACGCCCTGTTTTTCAATTTCCACGGCTTGGCGTATTGAATCGGATACGGGCGGATGACGGGCCTGGGCAATTTGTCCTCCGGCGTCTTTGGATCGTGCAACACGACGCGGGCGTCGAGTGCATAAATCCGCTCAGATGAAACAAGCAACGGATTGATGTCCAGCTCCGCGATCCACGGCTGCTCGACAACAAGCTGGCTAAAGCGCACAAGCAGTTGTTCAAGTTCGGCGATATTGGCGGACTTGCGACCGCGTACACCCTTGAGCGCGGTGAAAATCTTGGTGCGCTCCATCATGCGGCGGGCCAGCGTCGCGTTGAGCGGCGGCAGGCCAAGCGCACGGTCCTTAAAAACCTCCACGAGCTGTCCGCCTGTGCCGAACAACAGCACGGGCCCGAACTGCGGGTCCACGCTGCTGCCGACAATCAATTCATAACCTTCGAGCTTGATCATCTTCTGCACGGTGACGCCAAGGAAATGTTCCCTGCCAACTTTTTTCGTAACGGAAGCCTCAATGGCCCGCCATGCCCGCCTAATCGACGAAGCCGTCCGCAAATTCAACTGCACGCCGCCGACATCGGTCTTGTGAGTGATGGTTTCGGAATGCAACTTGATGACGACTGGAAAGCCGAAGTGCGCCGCCGCCTTCACCGCGTCTTGTTCGGTCAGAGCAATATGCGTCTCAACTATGGGGATGCCGTATGCCTCAAGCAACTTTTTGGATTCAAACTCCGTCAATATCGTGCGACCGGCCTTGCGCACGTCGGAAATGATTTTCTCCGCCATCTCACGGTCAATGTGCCCGTGTCCGTTGTGCGCGGGCGTGGTGGGGGTTTCGTAAAGCGAACGCAAATTTTCGCTGTAATGCCACATGTAATAAAACGCCTTGGCCGCGCGGTCGGGATATTTGAATGTGGGAATGTTGGCGGCGTTGAGTATGTCCTCGCCCTTTTCAACCTGGCCTGCACCCATCCAACTGGCGAGGATCGGTTTGCCCTCGATATTCGCAAAAGGCTTCAAACATTCGGCAGTCGCCGTCGGGTCGGTCATGGCCTGCGGGGTGAGAATGACGAGCAGTCCGTCGGTGTTCGAATCCTTGGCCGCGATGTCCACGGCCTTGGCGTAAAGTTCCGGCTTGGCGTCGCCGATGATGTCCACGGGATTGTTGTGACTCCACGTGGAAGGCAAAATTTTGTTGAACGCCTCCATAGTCTCGGGTTTCAACTCGGCCAGCTGCGCGCCGCTGGTGATGAGCATGTCCGTGGCGATGACGCTGGGGCCGCCCGCATTCGTCACGATGGTCAGGCGCGGGCCTTTCGGACGCGGCTGTTTCGACAGAACTTCCGCCATGTCAAACAATTCAGAGATGGTATCCACGCGCAAAACGCCGACGCGTTGAAACGCCGCCTGCAACACCTCGTCGCTGCCTGTGAGCGAACCGGTATGCGACGCGGCTGCTTTGGCGGCGGCGGCGGTGCGGCCTGGCTTGATGACGATGATCGGCTTGGTCAACGCCACCTCGCGCGCGGCAGACAAAAACGCACGCGCGTCACCGATGCTTTCCATGTAAATGACGATGCTCTTGGTATTAGGGTCGTCGCCGAGATGATAAATCAAATCGCCCCAGCCGACATCGAGCATCGAGCCGAGCGAAACGAACGCGCTGAACCCGACGTTCTCGCGCAGGCTCCAGTCCAGAACCGCAGTGCAAAGCGCTCCGCTCTGGCTGATGAAGGCGACGCTTCCCGGCCTAGCCATGTCGGCGGCGAACGTCGCGTTTAATTTCCCGGTTGGCACCATCACTCCCAGACAGTTCGGGCCGACAATCCGCAAACCGCCGCGTTGAGCCTCGACCATAATCTGCCGTTCCAACTCCACACCGGTCGGTCCGATTTCCTTGAAGCCGGCTGAAATGATGATTGCGCCGCGCACGCCCATTTCAACGCAATCGTGTATGATGCACGGCACGCTTGGCGGTGGCGTGATGACGATGGCCAAATCAGGTTTTCCCGGCACGGCCTTGATGTTCGGATACGCCTTGATGCCGAGCACGGTGTCGCGCTTGGGGTTGACCGGATAAAGCGTGCCGGCAAATCCGCCCTTCTGGAGATTTTCCAGAATGGTGCGGCCAACGCTATTGGGCGTCTCGGTCGCGCCGATAACGGCGATGGTTTGCGGCGAAAAAATCGGATCGAGCGGACGCCGCCGCGTCTGATGCAAAATGTCGTGGGCGGCTTCGAGCTTGTCGGAGGAAATGGTTGGCGTGTTCATATTATGTCTGTGTCATTCATTTGTT
>Ga0302320_10022193_pt1 | contig 12550 bp, 13 predicted proteins | sample Bog_T0_3_FD_202130 | JGI IMG/M metagenome (GOLD analysis project Ga0302320, IMG submission 202130) | Peat permafrost microbial communities from Stordalen Mire near Abisko, Sweden - Bog_T0_3 | ecosystem: Environmental > Terrestrial > Soil > Wetlands > Peat | place: Sweden: Abisko, Stordalen Mire...
AAACCTGGCTAACTATTATGGCGCGACGGCCAGCTACACCTACGATTTGGGGCCGAACGGTTACAACGCGGTCGGGAGTGTGGGGGGCACGTCACCGGCGACGAGTCCGGTGGGTTCGTTTGCCCCGAATGGCTATGGGCTATATGACATGGCGGGGAATGTATTTGAGTGGTGTGGCGATTGGTATGGGACGCCTTATGGTCAGCCCACTGCAACCAACCCGACCGGACCGGCCACAGGGAGCTACCGTGTGTTGCGCGGCGGCTGTTGGAACTACAACGCCGTCTACGCGCGTTGTGCCTTTCGCAGCTACGACTACCCGAGCTTCGCCTACGTTTATTTCGGGTTTCGTTGTGTGAGGGGGCTTTAATTTCTGCCCTTTTACTCTTTTGTTCTTTTGAAAGCCCCGCGCAGAGGTGAATTTTTTTAGAGAAAACAACATGGCCGAGAGCGACAACATATTGATGAAGCTGCAAGACCTGCTGCTTTATCTGATCCCGCAACTGAACAAGTTTCCGCGCAACCAGAAGTTTGCTATGAAAACATCAAACTTGACCAACGCCGGTAGGGCGGAGCTGCCGCTCCGCCTTCCCCGTCGCCCGGCAAAGCGGCCGCTTTGCCCTACCCGCCTCGCGCTGCTTGGTTTCATCATTCTTCATTCTGCCTTCATCCTTCGGGTGCAAGGGCAGAACTACTCGATTGACTGGTATAAAGTCGCCGGCGGCGGCGGCACGAGCACGGGAGGAACGTATCAAGTCAGCGGCACCATTGGTCAGCCCGATGCCAGCGGTGCAATGAGCGGCGGCAATTATTCCGTGACTGGTGGTTTCTGGTCGCTGATCCAAGTCGTGCAGACGCCCGGCGCGCCACTGCTCATCATCACCCACGTCGGCAATCAGGCCATCGTGTCGTGGGATCCGTCGGCCGCCGGCTGGACATTGCAGACCAACAACAGTCTCTCCACCGGCACCTGGGGCAACTACCCCGGCACGGTCGTCAACAACAGCGTTACCAATGCGCCGCCGACGGGGAATGTTTTCTTCCGGCTGAAGCAGCCTTAAACCGCCGAAAGTCATATTTTCAGTCTGGATTCAAACGTGCTCCGTCAGCCGCATACGTTCCACGGTGCGCGGACTCAAATTTAATATGGCGGCGATCTCTGCGTTGCGCTTGCCTTCGGCCAGCGGAGACATTTTCCGCCAAACCAAGTCAAATGAAAAAGCGTTGCGAAATACATGACGGAAACGCAGATATTTATTCAATGTGTCAGGGCACTTGCCAAGGAGTCGCTGAATTTGGCCCACTTAAACTGGCGTGAAAATCTTCTCGTGCGCGAAATCTTAAAGGCAAAACTCCCGGAGCCGGGCGGCGGGTGCAATGTGGAGCACAGCCGGTTGAGGCGAGCAAGACATTGACGCGACGAACCGAGGCGGAAGCACTGACATCGGGATTGCTGGAACCGATGCGCAAAGCCGCCGACATGGTCGAACGCCATCTGGAAGGCATCTTGGCGCACTGGCAACAAGGACTAACGACGGCCTTCATGGAAGGACTCAACAGTTTGTTCTCCGCAACCAAACGCAAGGCCAGAGGCTACCGCTCCGTTGAGTATCAAACCGCTATGCTCTACTTCGTCGCTGGCAAACTCGAAATCCCTTACTATGCCTGACTACCCATTACAAACGTCGAGGAACCACATTTTTCCTAAAATGGTTCAAGCTATTATGGACTGCGAATCTGGTAAAAACGCTGTGGATAACTCGGAGTCGTGGTGTCCAGGTATTGAAAGATGTTGCCAACCTGTTGTGACGCTTGACCCAGGGGAGTCCAATTGACTCTCGGCACGGTTAGATTGGTTGTGCTCAAAATGGTATAACTCGAGTTGGACGTGCCACTAAATTGGAGTAATTCATCGCCTGATTGCCATATGGAAACCAAATTCGAGATTGAACCGGCTGGCAGGACGCTGGTCACGGTAATCGTATAGGTAGTGGAGCCGTAGTTGGTCGTCCACGAGAAGCCCAACGGCAGCGCGGTGCTGGTGAATTGTCCGGTTTCCGCGCCGTAGCTTACCACTGAAAAGGAATTGTCAGCCGCCGGGATGAAACCATTGTTCAAATTGGCACTCAACGTGCCGGTCAAAGCGGCGGCACCTGCAAGTGAAACTGTGCCGTAACTGGTCAGACTATTGATGCCAGTATTCAGCCTGCCGTTAGCGAGACTATAAGCCCCTTGCAAACTGATGTTGCCATCTTGCACATCCATAACGCCCGCTAACTGGTTGAAATAAACTCCGGCCGCGATGATGGTAGCCGTAGAGAATTCACTAGCCCCGCCCGTTTTGCGAAACGTGCCATAATTGTTGAACACCGTGCCGTTAAAGCCGTAGGCATCGTTCCACGTCGAATCATCCTGCGCATTCCAGAGGCCGTTGTTGTAAACGGTGGTGCCGGGATTACTATTGCCGCCGCCGCTACTTATTTCTCCGGTGCTCCACGTCACCGTGCCGTTGTTGGTGAAGGTGCAGTTTGGCAGGTCGTGATTGTTCGCGCCGGTGATGAGCAAATTCGAGTTGGTGGCGATGGTATCCACCGTGCCGTTCCAACTGCCGGCCATCCACGTTAAAGCGCCTTGGATAACATTGTCGCCCACTAGATTGCCGCCATTTAGCCAGGTGTTGGTGCCAGTCACTGTGCCATTTACGATGAAATTGCCGCTCGCGAGATTCAGCAAACCCTGAGTGTTGGTGGTGATGTAGCCGCCGGTAAAGCTGCCGCTGCCCTCAAGCGCCAGTTGCAAGCCATTGGTGCCGTTCTGCACATCAATAACGCCCGCTAACTGGTTGAAATAAACTCCGGCCGCGATGATGGTAGCCGTAGAGAATTCACTGGCCCCGCCCGTTTTTCGAAACGTGCCATAATTGTTGAACACCGTGCCGGCTCCACCGCCGTCGCCTTTGAAAGAATAATCGCTCTGACAATCGCAGAGGCCGTAATTGTAAACCACCGTTCCCGGGCTGCCGCCGCCGTCCGGATTGCCGCTGCCCCAGACAAAAGTGCCGTAATTCGTCACGACGCAGTTGTAGAGATACATATTGGCGCTGCCACCGATCATTGTCACCAGGCTGTTGGTGGTAATGATGACGGACGATGCGCCGTTCCAACTGCCACCGACCCAAGTTAAAGCCCCTTTGATGACGTTGGTGCCGGTCAGATTGCCGTTGTTCTCCCAAGTGTTAGTGCCCGTCACCGTGCCGTTGAGGTTGAAATTTCCACTGGACAAAAGCGTCAAGCCGAATTGGTTGCTGGTGATGTAGCCACTGGTCAGATTACCGCCGCCCTGAAGGGCGAGTGCCAATCCGTTAGTGCCGTTCTGCACGTCAATCACACCGGCAAGCTGGTTGAACACCACGCCATTGGCAAAAAATGTCGCCGTAGAAAACTCGCTTGCACCACCCGATTTGCGGAGCGTGCCGTAATTGTTGAAGAACGCGGCAGCACCACCATAGGCTTGGTTGTAAGTTTGATCACTTTGGCAGTCGAACAAGCCGTAGTTGTAAATCCCTCCGGCGTTGCCGCTGCCCAGCGTGCCGATGGACCACTCGACCGTGCCATTGTTGGTAATAATGACACCATTAAAGTTCATGTTGCCGCTGCCGCCAGCAATGAGCAATGTGCTGTTGGTGGTAATGGTAACGAAATAGGAAGGACTCCAATCGCCTGCCATCCAGGTCAAAGCGCCATGGATGACGTTGGTGCCGGCCAGATTGCCGGCGTCTTCCCAAGTGTTGGTACCGGTGACCGTGCCGTTGAGGTTGAAATTGCCGGCGGACAAAACTGTCAAGCCGAATTGATTGGTGGTGATGTAGCCGCCGGCAAAATTGCCGCCACCTTGGAACGCGAGTTCCAAACCGTTCGTTCCGTTTTTCACGTCAATCACGCCTGCGAGCTGGTTAAAAAAGACGTTCCCGGCAAAAATCGTCGCGTTGGAAAATTCGCTGGCGCCGCCGGATTTGCGCAGCGTGCCGTAATTGTTGAAGGTAACAACTGCTCCGCCAAAGGCTTGGTTGAAAGTTTGATCGCTCTGGCAATCCCACAAGCCGTTGTTCACGATCAGCGTGCCGTTGCCGCTGCGAATCGTCCCGTTGGTCCACGCCACCGAGCCATTGTTGGTCAACACCATGCCGTTCAGGTCATGATTGTTGGCGGTGGAAAGATTCAGCGTGCTGCCGGCAGCCAGCGTCAATATCCCGCCCAGAGCGCCGCCGGACCAACCAATGTTTCCGTTCAACACGGCGTTGGCGCTGCCGACCAGCACGCCACTGTCCACCGTCAACGAGCCGCTGGGGTTCACGGTTAATGACCCGTTTAATGAAAGTGTCTGGCCGGCGAGCGAGAGCGTCGCCGTCCCCGCATCGTTGGAGCCGAGAACGATCGTGCCCACGGTTGTCGCGCCGTTAAGCGAAACCGTCACGCCCGCGTTAGTGATGATGACGGTGTCATTTAGTCCCGGCACGGTGTTGGGATTCCAGTTGGCTTCGGTATTCCAACTACCGCTAGCTGCGTTGGTCCAAGTGATGGTCTGCGGGGGCAGTTGCGAATATACCGTCGCAATTTCGGAAGCTGTCAGGGCGCGGTTGAACACCGCCACTTCATCAATCCGGCCTTGGAAAAGGCGCGGACCAAACGCACGATTATTTCCTATCCAGAATGCTGTGTTGTTCACGGAGTGGGAACCGGCGGTGGAACTGGTGACCAATTGTCCGTCCAGATAAATGCAACGAGTGGAATTGGCGATGAAGGTGGCGGCCAAAAAATGCCACTGATTCAACGGCAGCGGCTGCGCATAGACGGTGGAGCTTCCGGAGTCCGTAAAAAAATAGGTATGATTGTCCGTCTGGATTTCAAGGTCAAAGTCGTTTCCACTTTGCGACTGCGAAGTGATTTGGAAAATATGTCTGGCGGTGGAAGGTTGAGCCGTCAGATAAACCCAAGCCAGCACCGTGCCTTGGTTGGTAATCTGGCCGGTCAGACTGGTCGTTAGGTAACTATTGACGCCATCCAGCAACAAGGCCTGGTTCATCAGGTCCGAACCGAGCGGATACCCGGAGCCAGGCGGACCGATCTGCGCGTTGCCCTGCAATGTTCCGGTATAGGCATTGACGCAACTGTTTGTTTGAAAGACGGGATCAAACCGCCAGTAGCCGAGCAGATTCGGCGTGTTGGTGACAGCGCCTGCGTAATCCGACGCTTGGATTTGCACCACATTGGTCAATAGAGAGATCAGCACAATTGCCCAAGCTGGCTTGCTGATGTTTGGTTTCATGCTCAGTTAGTTGAACCGATGGTCAACTGACTTCATGGGCTGCGCGGGTTCCTTAAAATGGAGACTGAATTGGCTTGCCTTACTTCGATGGCAAACTGCGTTCACCTCCACATTTCTAAGCGTGGCCCCATTAAAATGCAAATAAAAAATGCCGCGGATATCGCGGGGATTTCAAAAAAAACATTCTCAAATACAATTTTTACGCCATGTTTCCCGTCAGACGGATACGTTGAAACAAACCATCGTGAAAGTGGTTTTTTGGATAGACACCATCCCCTTACGGTCGTAGAGGTCAGATTGGCACAGACACGTCGGGGCGACAAAAGGCGGCAATGAACTTGCCGCCATTTGTCGCAATTTGAAAAGGCGTATCAATGCCGTTCAACACGTTTCAACATCCCGACTCCGCGTGAATCGCCGTTTCATGGTATGGCTCGCTGCGCGTCGTCAAGGTTGTGCCTTCGGCCTCCACCTGTGACTACGCTTGCGTCGCCAAAGACCGATGGCGATTATGGATTCACGCGAGAAGTGTCAAGATCGTTGGTGGAAAAGGTGAATATCTGTGAACCTTGACCGGCTATTCGCTGGACAACGGATGCCCAAACCCGGCCTTTTGGAAGTTGATAATGGTCAAGTCATGACTTACGCCTCGTTGCTTTGGCGGGCTTGGTCTGCGAAAGTTCTTTCTCCAACTGTGCGATGCTCGGCAGCGCACTCTGGAGTTTCTTCGGCAGGGCGCGCGTAAGCTGGTAGTCGGAAACGCCGATGGCTTTATCCATGCCGCGCAGGGCATACTCGGCAACGATTTTGTTTTTTTCCTCGCAGAGGATGAGGCCGATGGAACGCTGATCGGAGGCGTGCTTCATGCGGTCGTCCACGGCATTCAGATAAAAATTCATCTTGCCGGCATATTCCGCCTTGAACGGGCCGACCTTCAGGTCAATGACGACGAAGCACCGCAGCTTGAGATGGTAGAACAGCAGGTCTATGTAGAAATCGTTGTCGCCGACTTCCATGTGAACCTGACGGCCGACGAAGGCAAAGCCGGTGCCGAGTTCCACGAGAAAATGCTGTAGGTGGCGGAGTAGGCCGGTTTCGAGTTCGCGCTCATGGAAGGGTTTTTCCAGGGTGAGGAAATCGAAGACGTAGGGGTCTTTCAGAAGCTGTGACGCGAGGTCGGACTGCGGCGGCGGCAGGGTGCGTTGGAAATTGGTGACGGCCTTGCCTTGCCGTTCGTGCGAGCGGCTTTGAATCTGGAGCGAGAGGACATCGCGGCTCCAGCCGTGCTCGAAAGCCTGCCGGGCATACCAAAGGCGCGTGGGCAGCTCTTTCACTTTCTGGATGAGGATGACGTTGTGCGCCCAGGTCAATTGGGCAACGGCCCGTTGCCAAATTTGGGCGTCGGATTTGGCGGGTAATTTAGCCACGGGCGACGGCCTTTTTTTACCGCCGGTGAAATCATCTGACAATTTGGCAACCGCCCGTTGCCAAATTGGGCCGAACGCGGGGTATTCACCAAAAAACTGAATCATCAGCCGCAGATTACGCGCGGAGAAGCCTTTCACCTCCGGCAAGTCGTTGTGCAGGTCGGTGGCGAGCCGAGGCAAGACAGCCGTGCCCCAACCTTCAATTTTCTGTCGCTCCGGCAACACACCGCCGATTTCCCAATAGAGCATGAGCATACTGGCATTGCCCGCCATCGCAGTGCGCACCTGGGCGGTGCGGATGCGTTGCTTGATGTCGGCCAGCAGCCCGGCGTAATTCCCAACGGTGGCGGACGAAATCGGTTTGTTCTTTGGAATGAGTTTGCTCATGCGAGAAGCATTAGATTGAGTTCATCCAGAATGTGATTCAAGTCAATGTTCCCTTCACCCTGACATTTCAAGCAACTGCTTTATTCGTCGGCACGCTTCGGTCGGCGGTTCGGCGAGCGGAACGACCTCGCCGTGCCGCTGACGGAGGCACAACGCGACTGCGTTTTCCATTTTGTGCCGCGACGAGCGCGCGTGAAGCCGCAGCGGAACGGGCGTTGGTCGCGGCAATGTTTCATGATGTTTGATTTGATGCTCCGTTGTCTTTCAACATTCTTACGTTGGCAATGCGCGGGCCGCGCTCTGGTTTTGAGGCCGGCTGGAATGAAGTGGGCGCGCTGATCTGTGGTGCCGGTGGCGGTGTAGGTGACGCAGTTTGAATTGTCGCCAGTATGGTGTGGGCATATTTCCGCCGTTTGCGTCGCTTGCCGCCGTTCACCATGATGCGGCCGTATTCGGCCACACGCGCCACGCTAGTTTTTACCCCATTCTGCATCAGCAATTCGGCGATGATGGCGTAGGACGCATTTTTGCCCCGCAATTCCACGATGGCGTCATGGAGTGGTTTGAGATTGCTGAACGGAACGCGCCGTGGGTTGGGTGTGAAGTTCTGAATCGCCTGACGCAGCGATTCAAGGTTGGGTGACGATGATGTGTTCATAGTTTTTGGGAGTCATGGTTGAAATCGTGCTGACGCAATTCCGGGCAGTCATCTTGCGAGACGTTTCGCGATATGTTGCATCGGTTGTTTCGTGGACTGTGACGCGGACATTGCGTGACCGTTGCTCGCCAACTTGCGAGTTGTCTTGCAAGTTGCCGCGCGGCCATCTGGCGGCATTGCATTGGCCACAGCCCGGCAATTGCCCGGCAAATGAGCAAGATTGGGCGAGACATCTCGCCGGATGTCTTGCCGGATGATTCGCGGCCATTGCGCGCCCGTCTTGCGGGACTCCGCTGATTTTTCGACGAGCCATTGGCGAGTCGTAAAAACCTTACGAAGCTAAGGGGTAGGGCGTCCACCTTATCAAAGCGGTAGCACGCAACCGTGCGACTGCACCGTGACTTGAAAATTGTTGCATTGGACTTTTCGCACTTCGTGAATGCAACTGTGCAAATTGACGATGCAATTTGTGACGCGAAACTGACCGTGCCGGCGTTTTCGTTTTTGCGAGCGTGCCGGGCAAAGTCTAATTGCCATGAATGAAATGTGATCATGGTCAGCCCATTATTTCGTTGTCGTCATTTTGCACCCGGTCGGCATCGGTGATTACGATTGGCGGTGGCCATTGATTCGGCGGTCGTGTCGTAAATATGATGCCGTGATTGACCGTGGCGGAGTTGCCTTGTGGCCGTTTCCGCCGCAAGCCACCGCCCAGCACCCAGGCGACCACCACGAGGGACAACCAGACGAACACGAGGTAAAGATAAACCCCATAATTCTGAATCAGGGCGTCCAGAGCGTTGAACACGGGATTCAGCACCGTAGCAGGGTTCAAGTTCATGGCTGGCCCTCCACAGAATTTACGATGGCGAGGATTGCCGCCTTGAGTGCCGCTGGAAGTTTGGCCCAAGCCGTGACTACTTGGGACAAATCATGTCCCAAGGCGACTAGAATTTGTGCGTCTATTTGTGCGTTACCATTTGCATTTCCCAACGAATCGGATACTTTTCGCAGGTTCAAGTCCTGTCGTGGGCACCACTTTAGAAATCCCTTAAAAGGGACATATTCCCTAGAAAACACCCATATTTGCGGTGTGTTTTACTCGAATAGCTGACTGACTATTGCGGCCAGCTTCGGTCAACTCCAACCCGTTTTCAGGGCACCAAAAGGCACCAAAAGGCACTCGGCAATTCACCGTATCCGCTTTGGTTTCGCCTTATTTGGGAAAATGGACTCCGACTTAAAATTCCACATCCCGGCATTTATCATCAATTGCGGAAATAATTCGTCGGACTTGCGTAGGGTCAATTTGCTCGCGCTGCCCTAGCAAGTGTTTTGGCAAATAAACTGTATTCATCGCCCAAACGGGAAAATTACCCTTTTCCGAAATTTTAACAAACCAACCGGGCAAAACCACCAATGGCACAACTTCCACCGGCTCGCCGGTTCTTTTGGTCAAATAATTGGCCAGCCATTTTGCGTTGCGTTTGGCCTGCTCAATCGGCTTGGAATCGCGGTAGGTTGGAAATTGCAATGCTTCGCCGTTATACCTTACTTCATGCGCAGGCTGCCCATTACGACTGGTGCTGAAACGAGGCGGAATCCCGACAGGGGTGATCAATAATAGTGGACGAACACCACCAGTCCGTCTGCGTCGTTCGTGTTTTGACCCTGTAAATACATGATATCGCGGTATTTGGCCGAACGCAATTTAATGAAGCTCGAAGCAGTGCGGTCGGCAAACCGCTCGTTGTTTTTAGGGGTTTCCTCCAAGACAACCGCGGCCACACTGTGATCGGGCAACTTTGCGATTCTGGCACCGATGCTCTCCCAATCTTCATTCGTGGTGGACACCAGCGAAGTTGGCTGCACGATGCGAGCTGCGTCGCCGTAATCCTCAACGATCAAGTCATTGGGATTTTTTTTGTATTTGACGACAGGAGCACTAGCGCAACCAGTGAACAGCAACGCGGCCAGCAACAGATACAGACATGAGGTTATTTTCATTTTTTAAATTTAAGGAGTTTTTGTTTTTGAGAAAAAGTGCAAAACTCTACTTGAAATGTTTTTTTGTATCTTCTACATCGGTAGAATCCGAACAGGGTTTAACTAAAACCGAATTGGGTTGATGTTGGCAGCTGGTTTTGTAGGTTTTGGCGCGCAGGAGTTTCGAGCAAATGTTTTGCGGAAGATGCAGGCGAGCAGGATTACGTCTAACGAAAGGCACTAAAAAGACACTGCTCTTGAAGAGGCCCATGAATACAGTAGTTTCCGCGATTTATCGCAGTCCTTCAAGTCCTGTCGTGGGCACCACTCTTCAGTTTTTGACCCGGCATGACACCGGGTGTCAGATAGTGACTTTCTCCTTGTATTCACAGGTGTTTTATCACTTGCAGACCCCTTTGTGACTGTGACAGGCAATGACGGCAAAAGACCGTCTGGGACTAAAGTTTGTGCGTGTATTTGTGCGTCATGCTTTGTGGAAGGAACGGACAATTTCGCCACCGCACCCCGCAGCGAGAACAGGGAAACATCCGCGTAAGTGTTCGCCGTCAGCCGTGGATCGTTGTGCCGCATCAGTTCCATGGCTTCCCGTTGCGGCACACCGGCACGATGCAAGTTTGTGCAGAACGTATGCCGGAGCGAATGGAAATCCACCACCCGGCCTTGGCTGTCAGTTTTTGAAATGCCCACGGCTTTCAGGTGAACATTGAACGCAACGGAGTGCGGCATCAGCCCATCAAACACCAAATCACCAGCCTGCGCATTGGCCGGTCGAAATTGCGACAACTCAGCGACTAGATCGGGATGCAGGGGCAGGCACGCCAGTTTGTGATTTTTACTGACCGAGGCACGCACTGTCACCGATGGCTTTTCCGCACTTAAATTGAGGTCGCCCCAACGAAGCGCTTTTAATTCGCCGTGCCGAATCCCGGTCAAAACCGCCATCAGATAAACAATGCGTCTTTTGCCAGCCACATTCAACAAGGCTTGGATTTCATCATCCGTGTAAGCGCGCCGGGCACGGACTTCCTTGCCGCGTGTTTCCGTCTTTTGCACCACGGCCAGTGGATTGACGGCAATTCGCCCCTGCTTGGTCATCCAATTCAAAAGCCCTTTTACACTTGCCAGGTATTCATTCAGCGTTTTAGCTGCCTTCTTGTGTTCACTCCGCCACTTCACAAACGAGTCGGCGGTGACGTCCTTTAATGAATGCCAGCCGCACTGTTCCATCAGCAGCACCAGCCGGTTTTCAAATTCGGCGATGTATTGAGCGTTTCGCCCTTTTGCCCGCAGATCGCCGATGAAATCTCTCAAGTGTTTCGTTAGCGACTCTTGAGCCGCATCCCGCATGGCTTGCCGCCGCCAGCATGTATTGCAAATCCTGTGACGCATACCTCTCGATGATGGCGTTTTTTCCTTTTTGATACCTAACTTTCCGGTTGCCCTTGTCTTCGGGGTCTTTTTCCGCAAATTCCTCGGCTTCCCGCATTTCCTCATCGGTTTGTGGCTCGTCCTCCTGCGACGCTGGCAGCAGGCGATAACTTTGCTCAATCGGCGTCTCATTCGGGTCGTCCACAAAAGGCGACACCACCAGGGAATATCACGCGCGAATAGGTTTTTTCGCCTCGCGTGAGTTTTGGCCGCGAATGTAACTCGCCAGGCTTACAATGATCGAAATTGTAAAGCCAATTGGTCTGAAAATTGTTGCATTCCGGCAAATTAAATGGAAATTGATGGGAGGTTTAACTATGAACGCGAAAGATATTCTCCTGGAGGTTGCGGAAAAACTGCCGCCGGATGCGACGCTCGTTGACGCCATTTACGAATTGGAATTCCGGCAGGCGGTGGAGGAAGGTCTGGCATCGCTGGATCAGGGTCGGCGCATTCCGTTGGAGGAAGCCCGCAATCGCATTCCGCAATGGATTTCAAAGTATTCCTCTCCGACGACGCTTTGAGCGATTTGGAGCGCATTGTTGCCTATATTGCGCCTCATAATTCCATTGCAGCCGAAAGGCTGGGCAACCAGTTGCTTGATGTGGCGCTGTCGCTTTGCACATTCCCAGAACGCGGCCGCATAGTCCCGGAATTTCGACGTCCGGAATTGCGTGAAATTATTTTCCGTTCCTACCGGATCATTTATCGGATCAACAACACCGATCAGAGTCTGGAAATTGTCCGCTTCTGGCACGGAGCAAGGGGATTCCCCCATATTTCAGGCGCAGCTTGATTTGTCCTAAAAATGTTGCACGTGTTGCCATGTGGCATCCTGTGTGCAAAACTAACCGGCAGGATGATCTCGCTCGTCGCACCAAAACCTCATTCCGCAATGGAGCATTGTCAAATGTTCAAGCCGCGGCGCACGAGTTGGTTGAACCCGGCTTCCGAACATCTTTTCGATGCCGGGTACCGCGACTTGGATTACACCTACGACCCACCCCGGCAGGACTATGAACCTGGCCGGTTGATGCGTTTGTCAAAAAAACGCAAAGGTGAAGTAATTGGCGCGGTAAATCAGCGGTTTCAACCGGTGCCCCAGAAAACATTCACTATCACCTCCGACGAAACAAACGGAGTATTTCACCGACACATTTGCGACTACGACTCCGTGAGCGGGGTCTTTATTTGGCCAAATCGTGACCCCATCCAGGAAGCAGGCGGTTTGAACCTCTATAACTACGTCGCCAATAACCCAATTAACAAGATTGATCCTCTTGGACTGGAAGGCAATCCGGTCTCCAGCACGCTTCCC